>Ga0116109_1000266_pt1 | contig 10172 bp, 11 predicted proteins | sample June2015DPH_8_10_2_FD_89718 | JGI IMG/M metagenome (GOLD analysis project Ga0116109, IMG submission 89718) | Peatland microbial communities from SPRUCE experiment site at the Marcell Experimental Forest, Minnesota, USA - June2015DPH_8_10 | ecosystem: Environmental > Terrestrial > Soil > Wetlands... | reverse complement strand
GCGCTATTGGAATTGCCGATCGCCACCGCGCCATTGGCGGCCGTAGTGCCCGCCGCGTTGCCAGCAGCGATGTCATTGGCGCCGGTGGCGACAGCGCCCGTACCGTTCGCCGTATTGGGATCGCCAATGGCCACCGCACCGTTGCCGGTAGCGGTTTGCTTCATGCCGATCGCCACGGCACCGCCGGCCGATGAGCCGGCATTGGCCGTCGTGTTCGACGAACCGATTGCCACGTTCTGCCCGGTCGCGCCACTGGAAATCCCGTCGCCTTCGGCAATTCCGTAGGCACCGTTCACCGTGGCGCCACGCCCGACCGCAATGCCCGATGTACCCGCAGCAACGACGCTGGATTGACCACCAATGGCTATCGCATTTGTTGCTGCCGAATTTGCGGCAGCTGTTGCGTTACTGCCGATTGCCACCGCTCCCGCCGCACTGGCAGTTGCACTGGAACCCGCAGCTAACGCGTAGGCAGCTGTCGCCTGACTGCTCACACCAAATGCCGTTGCACCTGTCGCCGATGCGGTGGTGCCGTTGTTGCCGATGGCGAGCGTATTCAAGCCGCTGGCTGTGGTTTGTCCGCCGACCGCAGTGGAGTCTTGGCCGGTCGCCTTCGCCTGAGTTCCAAGCGCCAACGAGTCTCCACCATTCGTTGGCGACGACGCTACAGAGCCGATGCCTATCGCAATGGCGCTTCCCGCGCTTATCGTCGCGGCCGACGCGTTGTTACCGATCGCGATACTGCCGGACGCGGTGCCCCCGCTACTTAAGCTGGAGCCTGCTGATGCACCGGTGCCTAATGCAATTGCATTGGTTCCGGTGGATTTTGAATTCTGACCGACCGCGACACTGTTGGTGCCCGTCGCATTGCCTCCACCTGCCGAGTACTGAGCACTCGCAGGCATTGCGCCGAAAAATCCGCAAGATAGAAGAATGGCTACGCATAGTGGCCGGTGAGTCACGTGCCGCAAGCGAGCGTGTGATAACGCGAGCGTCAAAGAGGTGCTATGGGTGACACCGCCTTGCGGTTGGTGAGCCAGCTCCGAGGCCACCGTCAACTGACCGAGCGATTTATTCCAGACTTTGCTGTAGATCTTGTTCACTACCTTACCCCCTGGACCAGCAATGGTCCGACTACCAAATTCCAGTAGACGGACACGACGTATCCATCTCCCGCGACTTCTCGTGTGAAAACCCCTGAATGGACGTGCCCCCGCAACACTCCTGAAAAGTCACGCCTGCTCTGGCAGCGCTGTGCACGCCCGACTTGTGACCTCAACGATTCCCGACAATCGAGGGCGCAGGGGGCGCGCCTCGACTGCCGTCGACGTGCTCGTCGAACATGACTTCCATGCCATGCGGAAACCCATCGCTCGAAGCGTGGCGACTACCCGCGTGATTCGTGGATCGCCTCACTTACGGCTCTTGAGTTCTAGTCTGGGAATCCGCACAGCGAGGTTGAATAAGAAGATTCCTAAATTTCCGTGCCAATTTTGTTTGTCGCAACTGCATCGATGGATGCCGATAAAACATGCGTTTTTCCAGACTTATTTGATTAGATGAAAGATAATTTGCTCGATCCAAATGGGAGCCGGGGCGATAGAAATTCGAGGCATCACTGCAAGAAGTGCGAGCTAACCCTGACGTTGATGCAGCAGATATTCGAAAAGCTGCTGATCGCGATAGATGCCCAACTTACGCATCGCATTGCGCTTCTGTTGACTGACCGTTTTCACGCTGCGACCTGTTTCATGCGCGATTTCCGAAACGGTCAAACCCCGCGCGAGAGAGCGCACAACGGCATCTTCGCGTGCCGACAACCGCGCACCTTGATTGTTATCGCTGTAGCCAAGTGCTTTGGTATTCATCGCATCGCCCTCTTTCGCCGCCACTGCAGAGATATCGCCGCATTCGTGACTAGTCGAAGCAATACTGCGCGCAGCGATGTCCTCGCCGAATCGGAAAAATCCGAATTTCAACCGACGCGTCTTGATGGGACATCAATGCTTGAACGAGTGCAGCAACCGGCGAATTGGGCGTCCACGACGCCCAACGCTCGCTCACTGATGTGGGCGACTGCATGCCTTCATTGAAAGGCTCTCTCGCTATCTATCAATTTCTGCCAGAATTTCCGAAGTCTTGAGTAAATTAACGCTTTAGCGGTCACACGCGTGCTGTAGTGGACTTGATCGAATCGAACGTTCTCAAGTGATTTTTGATTGCCCATCTCACACCTCAAGACGCATGCAGCGCCCAATGTCATCAAGGAATCGCTATGTCGCCACACGATTTTGTGACCAAGCTCAGCGCGGCGGTTGTGGATGAGAACAATGCCATTTATCGCAACCTGCTCTTGAATACCGCCGCGTGCCAGGCCTCCGATCCGTACTGGCAACGAGTTTTGGGGCTCTTCGGCGAGCTAACCGCCGACCAACGCGAGGTTCTCTTGGAGCTGACTCGACAGGTGACTATCGATGCTGCCGCGAATGTGCTCGGCGTCATCGATGGGACTCGCGCGTTGGATGGCCGGGGCGGTGAGTTTCGCTTGACCTACGACGGACAAGATCTCGCAGGGGACCTGCAGAGTTTATTTTTGGAGCATGCTGAACACGCCACGCCGTGACACACGTTTTCGATTGCGTCGCAGACGGCCGAGGTCGCCGAGACGCAAACTCAGCTGCCCACAATTTGCGTTGCTCTTGCGAAAAAGCTCGATTTACGAAGCGCTGGCAACTTTGCGCTTCATGAAGTCGCGGATCAGATCGGCAATGTCGCTCGCATTCGTTTCCAACGCGAAGTGTCCGGTGTCTAACAGATGCACTTCCGCATCCGGGATGTCCCGCTTGTAAGCTTTCGCGCCGGCAGGCAGGAAGAACGGATCTTTATCTCCCCACACGGCCAGCAGCGGGGGTTGGTGCTTGCGGAAGTAGGCTTGCCATGTCGGATACAGAGCCACATTGGTTCGATAGTCGAGCACCAGATCCAGCTGGATATCGTCCATGCCTGCGCGGCTTATGTATGCGGTGTCGAGCGTGTAGCCGTCTGGCGAGACTTTGAGTGGGTCGGCGCCGTGCAGGTACTGCATGCGTATGGCTTCGGGCGACAGCGCAGCACGACATGCTTCACGGGTCTTCTCTGAAGGCGCACGCCAGTAGGCCTGATAGGGGCCCCATACGTCGCTTAATCCTTCTTCATAAGCATTGCCATTCTGACTGATGATGGCGGTGACCCGCTCAGGATGCGCGGCGGCAACACGAAAGCCTGTGGGTGCGCCGTAATCGAAAACGTAGAGCGCATATTTATTCAAGTTCAGCGCTTCGGTGAAGTCCGTGATCACTTGCGCCAGATGATCGAACGTGTAGTCGAACTTTCCTCGCGGTGGTGCTTTGGTGTTGCCGAAGCCGGGTAGATCCGGCGCGATCACGTGATAGTCGTTCGCAAGCAACGGAATCAGATCGCGGAACATGTGGCCCGCAGTGGGATAGCCGTGCAGCAGGAGCAAGACAGGTGCGCCTGGTCGGCCGGCTTCGCGATAGAAGACGTCGACGTCGCCCACGGTTTGGGTTTTATAGGTGACCGTCATGGGGGAGTTTTCCTGGGAGGATTTCGTGGCACGAAGCCGCTTGGCGGAAGGATCTGAGCGATCCATCGCTGCAGCGATGCGACCGGTCGCCAGAGCGATCGGTGCGAGCAAGGCCGCCGTCAACAGGCCTCGGCGCTGTACGTCGATACGTGCGGTAGTTGGAGATTTCATGGCAATTTCTCCTTTCGTAGGAATACACATCGGCAACGAGCTTGCATTTCGTCGCTAAATTAGTCGATAATACATCCGACCGATCGGTAGTATATGAACGTAATTCAATGAAAACAACCCTTGAGCAAATCGTGGTGGAGGCGCGCGAACTATTTCGCGAGCACGGTTACGCCGGCGCGTCCATGCAGGATCTCGCCGAGCGCGTCGGCCTGAAAAAGGCCAGCCTCTATACACGCTTTGCAAGCAAGGAAGCGCTGGTCGCCCCGGTCTTGGCGCTTACGCTGGAAGAAACATTCGCCGATGGCAGCGAGGATTCGGCCGATTGGCTTGAGGCCTATGAGAATGTGCTCAAGCGCATCGCTGATGCGCTAACCGATCGCGTGCGCTGCGTCGGTCTTCATCTGGCCTACGGTGTTGGAGACGATGCGCCTGACGCTTTGAAAGCGGTGCGCGATTACTTCAGCGCGCTGCGCGATGGCTTGGCGGTGATACTCAAGCAAAAGCTGAGCGCCAAGCTTGCCAACACCGTTGCCACCGACGCACTGGTTCGCTTGGAAGGTGCGACGCTTTGGATTGTTGTTGCCCAAGATGCTCAACCTATGCAACGCGCGCTGAAAACGTTGATCGCGGAAGCCAGGGCGTTTAAGACGGCTAAGTGATGCGCGGTCGGCGAACTCTCAATGCGCTAATCGCGTAACGACCATATCCAACAGCGCCCGCAATCGTGCAAGACGCCGCATATCGCGATGGTAGCCGACCCAAATATCGCGAACCGGTGGGTCCTCACCCAGGTCGATCCGTTGGAGGTTTTCGATGACATCGCCGAGCGGACGCGGCAACACTGCAACGCCGGCACCCGTAGCGCACATGCGTGCCTGCACAGGGCGAGCATTGCTGCGAAAGGCCACGCTTGCATTGGGAAGCATGCGTTGCAACCACTCGACCTCGGGCATGCCGCCAAAAGCGACGTTCATCACCAGCAACGATGCACCCGTGCCGTCGCCCACTTCAGGGCGCGGATAGTCCGCGGCCATATACACCCCATACGGCATACGCAGCAGCTTGCGCGAAACGACGTCCGGTTCGTCGAATGGCTGAATGCGAAACGCCAGGTCCGCCTCACGGCGTGACAGGCTGAAGAAGCGCGAGTCGGTCAGCAATTCGATGATCACGCGCGGATACTGTTTCGAGAACTCGGCAATGACAGGCGTCAACGCGTATTCGGCAAACCAGTCGGACGAGGTGATGCGCAACATGCCATCCAATTGTTGCTCTTGCCCGGTGAGCTGACGTTGAAAGGCCAGTGCCTCCTCCTCCATGCGCTCAACGTGACTCAGTACGGCGGCGCCTTCGTCGGTCAACACGAATCCATCCTTGGTGCGTTGGAACAATTGATGTCCCAGCGCGCGTTCAAGCGCCTGCAATCGTCTCCCCATCGTGGGCTGCGTTTGCCCGAGTTTGCGCGCGGCGGCGCCGAGCGTCCCTTCGCGCGCAACGGCCAGAAATACGCGCAGATCGCTCCATTCCATCAGCAAACCTCCGTTGGATTGAACCGATGGCGCCCTCAAGGGCGACAGCACCATCATGCAATTATGCATGGAATAAATGCATTAATTTTGATTTCCATACAAAATCATTGGGCGTAGCTTAGCGCTCAGTTCCCCGAGCACTGAGCCAGATATGAGCAAGTCCACCTCCATGAAAGCCGTTGTCCTGGAAAATTACGGCGCCCCTTTTCGCCTGACCGACGTGGCGCGACCTGTGCCGCGGGCTGGCCAGGTGCTGGTTCGGATCATGGCCAGTGGCGTCAATCCACTCGACCTGAAGATCCGTGCCGGCGCTGCGGAACACGCACGGCACGCGCTGCCGGCGATCCTGGGTATCGATCTGGCTGGCGTGGTCGATGCGGTAGGCCCCGGCGTCACCACCTTTCGGGTCGGTGACGAGGTTTACGGCATGACCGGAGGCGTGGGCGGCGTTCAAGGATCGCTTGCCGAATACGCTGCAGTGGATGCAGACCTGCTTGCGCTCAAGCCCTCTCACTTCAGCATGCGCGAGGCGGCGTCATTGCCACTCGTTTTCATTACCGCATGGGAAGGTTTGGTCGATCGCGCGCATGTGAGCGCAGGCCAAACCGTATTGATACAAGGTGGCGCTGGCGGCGTGGGAAGCATCGCCATTCAGATCGCACGCGCTTTCAATGCGACAGTCTTCGCAACCGGTGCCGCTTCCCGCGCAGGCGTGATCGAGCAGCTTGGTGCGACACCCATCGACCACAGCAACATGCAGGTCGACGACTACGTCGCGGCTTTCACAGCGGGCCGCGGTTTCGATGTCGTGTATGACACGGCCGGCGGCGCAAGCCTTGATGCATCATTCAAAGCGATATCCCGATTCGGCCATGTTGTCAGCGCATTGGGATGGGGCACACATGCGTTGGCGCCTCTTTCCTTCCGTGCAGGCACCTATTCCGGAGTGTTCACGTTGTTGCCGCTGTTGACGGGAGAAGGCAAGGCGCATCATGGAGAGATTCTGCGAGAAGCGACGCGCCTCGCCGAGGCAGGAATGATCAAGCCTCTTGTGGAACCTCGTGACTTCGGCTTGAAGGATATCGAAGCCGCGCACGCGCTTATCGAGAGCCGACAAGCGCAGGGAAAAGTCGTGGTGAGCATTCAACATTGACGCAAGAATCGTAGGTACCGCTGCCGGCACGCTTGCCGCGACCGGTCATTACACTGCAAACATGCTAGGAGAACTCCTATGTTGAACTGGCTTGAATATCGCAAAGAGCTGATGGGCCGCATTGGCGAAATCGGCAAGCTGAGCCCCGATACGGTTGCCGGCTACCAAACCTTATCCAACGCAGGTCAGAAAACGGGACACCTGGATGCAAAAACACGCGAACTGATTGCACTGGCGGTGGCGGTGACCACCCGCTGCGATGGCTGCATCACCGTGCACACGGGCGAAGCGCTAAAGCACGGCGCGACGCGCGACGAAATTGCTGAAGCTCTTGGCGTTGCCGTCGCACTGAATGCCGGTGCCGCCTTGGTCTATTCCGCCCGGGTGATGGATGCAGTCAGCGAACACAGTGCAGCGCATAAGTAATGCCATTCGTCAGCGTTCAAATGCTTGGCGGCCGCACCAATGAAGTGGATCGTGAGTATTGGAGCGTTGGCATGCGAACCATGGGCAAAATCCAGTCCAGCCGACCCAATTAGGACTTTCGACGCGGCTCATCAACCCTCTTGCCGATGAGCCGCAAAGCCCCACTGGTGCTCGATAGTGAAGTCGAGCATGAGCTTGCCGTAAGGATAACCATTCATGTCTACAGCACATTGGTTTGTGACGGGCATTTCGCGTGGCTTTGGCAAGGTGCTTTGTGAGGAACTGCTTCAGCGTGGCCACCGTGTCGTTGGTACCACCCGAAGCGGCTCAACTGATATGACTCACGAAAACCTTACCGTGATGCAGCTCGATGTTACCGACGAGCGCCAAACCGAACAGGTGATCAAGCAGGCCGTCGAAAAAATGGGCCGTATCGATGTGGTCGTAAACAATGCCGGGTTTGGCATGGTAGGTGCCGTTGAAGAAGTGTCTACCGAAGAGGCGCAGGCAACCTTCGATACCAACTTCTTTGGGACATTCAATGTCGTTCGTGCGGTGCTGCCACATTTTCGCGCGAATCGTTCCGGTCACATCGTCAATTTTTCATCGGTCGGGGGGATTACCGGCTCCGCGGGATTTGGTCTTTACAACGCGGCGAAGTTTGCCGTGGAAGGATTGTCGGAGGCGCTCGATTTGGAACTAAGGCCGTTTGGCATCAAGGTCACTATTGTCGAGCCAGGCTATTTCCGCACCGAATTCCTTTCATCCGGGTCAATTAAAAAAGCAGCCAAGATTGTCGATGCTTATGCTGAAAGCGCGGGTAAGGCACGCGGCAATGTTTCTTCCCAAAGCGGCAACCAATCGGGCGACCCTGCAAAAGCCGTTCGCATAATCATCAAAGCGGTTCAATCGCCCTCCCCTCCTTTGCGTTTACCGCTTGGCCCGGATTGCTATGCGCGCATAGATGAAAAGCTGTCGCGACTAAAACGAGATATTGGCGACTGGCGCGAGATTGCCTCCGCAACGCAATTTGATCAATGAACACGTCGATGATCGCTACGCCAGCGATTTCGCCCAGGTCTCCTTAAGAGAATGAGGTTCCCCATGCCTGGCAACGCAAGCGATATACCCGGCTACACCTATGGTGCATCCACCGTCGCTGCATCCTCCGCGACGCTTGATGACCTGCAACGACTGAAGATATCCGTCGGCTTTACCGAGCAAGATGAGCGCTATCTGCGCATGGCCGGAACCGTGCTGGAAGATCAGGTCGAGAAGATCGTGAATCACTGGCGTGCCAATATCATCGCCGGCATTCCTCATCTTGCCAGGCACTCACGAAGCCTCGACGGGTCACCGCTGCCCGATTACCTGGCACGCAGCAATCGCCGGTTTCAGCAATGGATTCTCGACACGTGCCTGCGCCCGTATGACCAAGACTGGCTTAACTATCAGCAGGAAATTGCTCTGAGGCATACAAGCGTCAAGAAGAACCAGACAGACAACGTCGTTTCTACAACCTATGTTCCGTACAGCGACATCCTGGCTTTCCTGGTCGTTCTCAACGACACGATAAAACCGTATCTGGAAGCCAAGGGACATAACGAATCCGACGTTGCGCACATGCACGAGGCCTGGCGAAAATCGATGCACGTGCAAATGGCTCTTTGGGCGAAGCCCTATATGGAAATTGAAAGCTCGAGCCTGGAGTGGTGAGGGTGCAAGGGACACTTGCAAGACAAGATCAATCGACTAGCCGGATCACGGCAATAGGCGGGTGCGTTCGGCACCCATCTCGCGCGCCATGGTTGCGAAACGTTCCTGCATGGACGTAGGACGCCAGTCGCTGCGCCATGTGATAGCGATGCGCCGACGCAGAACGCCGCCCTCGATGGGAATTTCGGCCAAAGCACCCGCCTCGCGCTCGAACAGGAACTGGTCGAGCGACATCAAGGTCAGCCATTCGCCTTTGAGCATAAGTCCACGCGCGACCAACACCGAGCCGCATTCGATGCGCGGTGTTGGCGGTTCAACGCCGTGGCTGCGGAACAGTGTCTCCCAATTTCGCCGCATCGGTACGCCAACTGCCGGCACTGCCCAGGGATAGGCGAACAGGTCCTGGATGGTGACGACTTTGCTGCGCCGTAGCGGATGAGCGCTGTTGCCGACGATAAAGAGCTCGTCATCGAACAGCGCTTCCTGTTCCACGTCATTGGCGGGTGCCGGATAGCGCATCGCGCCGCCCATCATCAGGTCGATATCGCCGTGGCGTAGTGCGATCAGTAACTCACCGTAAGGCGCTTCGCGCACTTCTACCGATGCACCTGGATGCTCTTGCGCGAATCGCGCGAGCAAATCGGGCAGGAAAACGGTGCGCGCCATCGGCAACGTACCAATGCTGATGCGACCGACGCCGTGTTTGCCAGCGGCGATTTCGTCCAGCCCCGTGCGCAACTCCGCCAACATCAGGCGCACGAAGCGCACGAAGCGGCTGGCTAAATCGGTGGGCCGCACTGCGCGTCCCGCTCGCACCAGCAATTCCGCACCCAGCGCGTCCTGCAGTTCTTGCACTGCGCGATAGACGGCCGGTTGCGATAGCCCGATTTGTTCGGCAGCAGCGGCGTAGCTGCTGCAGTGTTCAACCGCCACCAGCGCGCGTAGCTGAACCATGCTGACACGACGCTCGATATGACTCAGCGGCGCGAGGCGCGCCGAGCGACGCACCAGGCGCACGCCTTGAGTGAGATAACGCAATGCACGTTCGGCACGAATGATCCAGGCGAGTCCCGTCGTAGTCGGACGCATGCCAACGGCGCGGCGTTCGAACAGGCGAATTTCAAGATTGCGTTCGAGCTTACCGACAGCTTGAGCCAACGCTGGCTGCGAAAGGCTGACCTGTTCGGCCGCAGCGCTCATGCTGCCGGCACGAGCGATGACGCTGAGCGCGTCCAAGTGGCGAAGGTTCAGGGCATAAATGTGATCCATACACAATCAATAGTATTTGCTTATAGGCCGACAATAAAACGAATTTGGCTTCACGGCCGTTTTCGAGCAGATTTCGTTTCCGAAACGCCAGGGGCCTAAAGCCCCTATGACAGTCGATATCAAACTCGAAAGTCGGGACGATGCCTTTATTTGCGCAACGCAGCATTAAAGGCGTCCGGTCTACCGTTTTCCGACATGTGTTGATTGTTGCGGCGCAAGAGAAACACCACGACCAATAGTGAACTGACCACCCTGATGAACATCATTGATTCCCACCTGCACGCCATCGCTTCCGACACGATGACCTATCCGAAGAACCCGATCG
>Ga0116109_1000265_pt1 | contig 10194 bp, 7 predicted proteins | sample June2015DPH_8_10_2_FD_89718 | JGI IMG/M metagenome (GOLD analysis project Ga0116109, IMG submission 89718) | Peatland microbial communities from SPRUCE experiment site at the Marcell Experimental Forest, Minnesota, USA - June2015DPH_8_10 | ecosystem: Environmental > Terrestrial > Soil > Wetlands... | reverse complement strand
GTTCAGGCCATGTCGGAGCACTCCGCGGTTTCCTCCCTTGGGGCTTGTAGGACGCCTGCCCGCTGGCGTCTGGGCGAGTTGACGTGCCGACGGATCAGGGCAGGCGTCCTACAACCCTAAACAGTAGCGGTCAGTCGATGCCGCGATGAGGATCGTGAACAATTTGATCTATCCCCCCGTCTGCTGGTATGGCCCGACCGAACATCAGTCCGATGACAGAAGTGCCGCTTCAAACCGACCGGTTTCTACTTTCGAAAAAAACCTGTCCTGTCTGATGCGCGTGCGATCTTCGATGCTTATGCGCAGGATGACCAAGCATCCCTTCTTATCGTTCTGAAGCATTGATCGTGGACGCCAGCAGACCCGACCGCCTCCTCGCCCTCTATGAGCAGACCAAAACGACATCCATGACAAAGATGAATGTTCATTGACGCCTCGGCGTACTGTGTGTCACATTATGAATATGACACCATTCGATTACAAACCGCAATCGGGTCAGTCGATTTTCGACGCCGTGGTCTTTGCCGCCAAGCGCGCCTTCATTAGCGGTGACTACCTGCCTGGGCAGGAGTTTCCGTCGGTCAGGGCGCTGGCGGCTGACCTGAAAATTCACCCAAACACTGCCCACAAAATCATCCAGCATCTGGTCCACGAAGGTTGGTTGGAGGCGCGCCCGGGGATTGGGACGATCGTCTGCGAGCCGCCCCAGGCGCGCCCTGGAGAAAAGGCACAGTTGCTCGGCCACGAGGTCGAGGCACTGGTGGTCGGCGCGCGTCGCGTCGGCCTGACCCAGGCGGAATTGCTCGACGCCATCACAAAGCGTTGGAACCAGATCGATAAAGCGAGGGGAATACAAAAATGATCATCGAGGCTCGGAATATCGAGAAGCGCTTCGGTCGGCATGAGGCGCTCAGCGGCCTGAGTTTTTCGGTCGCGGAGGGCAGCGTCTATGCGCTGATTGGCGCCAATGGCACCGGCAAAACAACTACGATCAAGATGATGATGAACATCATCGCACCGACGCTCGGTGATCTCGCCGTGATGGGGACGCCATCACGCGAACTTACAAGCCATCACCTTAGCCAGATCGGCTACGTCTCGGAGAGCCAGGTGCTTCCAGGGCAAATGGCCGTGGGTGCGTATCTCGATTACCTGAGACCGTTCTATTCGAATTGGGACGGAGAGCTCGAAAAGGCAATGTTGAGGCGGTTCAAGCTGCCGATGGAGCGCAAAATCCGCGCTCTTTCCCACGGTATGCGTATCAAGGTAGCGCTTGTTGCCGCCCTGGCCTTCAAACCAAAGCTGCTGGTGCTCGATGAGCCGTTCAGCGGCCTAGACCCGCTGGTACGTGACGACCTGATCGAAAGCGTGCTGAGCCATGCTGAAGACCTCACGATCTTCATCTCATCGCACGAACTGAACGAGATCGAGGGTTTCGTTAGCGACATCGGGTTTCTCGACCAAGGTCGCCTGCTGTTTGAAAATTCGATCGAGGCCTTGAACGCGCGCGTGCGCTTAATTCGCGTCACGTTGCAATCTGCGGCCCGTCCTCCCGATACATTGCCCGGAGCGTGGATCGATCCCGGCACATCGGGCAATGTTTTAAGTTTCGTGCATACAGCGTTCGCTGAAGACCGGTTGGCATCCGAAATCTCCGCCTTTTTCGGCGACGTCAAATTCGTTCAGGCCGAGCCGATGGACTTAAGGTCGATATTTACCGCGTTTGCGCGGGCCGAACAAATCAAGGGGGCTTGATATGTGGCTACATATTCTCAAAAAAGATCTTAAATTGCATTGGCCATACATAGCGGCAGTGTTGGCTCTGAAAGTCGTGGCGGCCTGGACGATTCTGAAAATGGGTATTTTCGCCGAGCCAACGATGTTGCTGTTGTTACCTGGGCTCATTGACCTGCTGGCGTTCCCTGCGGTGGCGGGCCTCGCAATCATTGTGGCCGTACAGAGCGACCCCATTGTGTCGAGCAATAACGACTGGCTGATCCGGCCAATCCGTCGAAGCGACCTCGCGCTAGATAAACTTGCTTTCGCAGCCCTCGTGACCTTGTTGCCGACCTTTGTTTTCGACCTTGGCGTCGGCCTTGTGCATGGACTAGATGCGCTGCCAGCGATTGGTGCGTCGGCCTATATGGCGCTCATCATATTCGTCGGTGTTGGTCTGCCCGCATTAGCCGTCGGCGCGATCACGGCTAGCTGGCTCCAGGCCGCGGGCATCGTTTTCGCGGTCTTTCTAATATGGATTGCAGGTTTCATAATGGCCAATGGCGAGATGGCTGATCTCGGCAACTTGCTTATTCAACTGGCGCTCCTGGCTATCCTCGTCATTGGGGGCGCACTCATCCTTGGCCTGCAATACGGCCGCCGGAACACGGCGACTTCGCGTGGCGTCTTCGCAGTAGCAACAATTTGTGCGATTGCAGTTATGTTCACGCCGAGAATAGCCGGCTACCTGATCCTACGCGTCATTGATGATGGCAAAGTAGCGACGACCAGCCCGATCCGCCTGTCGTTTGATGACCAGTCCAAGGCCCAGGTGATCGGCAAGGCTCAGCAGTTCGTGGGCCCTGTCATCTATGTTCCCCTTAAAGTGGCGATTGACCCGAACCGTATAGTCACTATCAATAGAGTCATCCTTAGTATCGCAGGTGGCGACGGCAAGCCGTTATATAGCGACACCATATCGCTCGCGTCGGGCTATCCGCCTCATCAGGTCAGCAACCTCCTGGGCGATACCTTCGACGGCGCAAGCAATGGCCACAAGTCGAACTATCAAGCGATCGAGCTGCCGAGTGACGTATTCGCGAAATTTAAGAACACACCGGGGCGGTTGTCTCTGATCTATCTTCTGAGCTCCTATGCCCCAGCCGCAACCATTAAAGCCACGCTGCCCTTCGGCGTCCCGCAAAAGGTTGCCGGTTTCGGCGTATGCGAAACACGGCTCAATCCCGTCAATGACCAGGTCGTCGATCTCAATTGTTTTCGGGCCACCAATAGCTCAAAGTGCATCGCAGCAACGGTGCTCGATCCCGCCGGCGCTTCGATCGGCGCGCCGCAAACAAGATGTTCGACGACATCTACGCAGTGGGGCCTCAATACGGCGGCTCTGACCGGCCCTGGCCAGTTGGTGGTGGAACTCCCTGCGGCGAACGGCGCCGGTATTCGGCCGCTTGCCCTTACGACCTATAAGGTAGCTAGTCACTTCACCCAGACAGTTGTCCTTCCGCAGGTTAGGCTTGCGGATTTGACGGGCTCTGCCGGGTCGTGATGACACATGTGCGGATCATACCGTCGGAAAAACGATCGGTTTTTTTGTGGAATGACAAGAGCCTGTTCAGCTTCGCGGGATCGCTAGAAAGCCTTTGCGACACACAGCATCAGGCAGCATTCTCTGCCGCAAGCTTCTGGCAGGGTAGTCCGATGATTTTAGTCGGTTATGTCAGAGTGTCGAATCGGACCGGTCACAAAGCGTGGTGCCGCAGAGAGACGCGTTGCCCGCCACTGCGTCGCATCAATATTCCAGAGGTTTTTGGCGAGTGAATGGCTGCTTTCGAGCAAAGCGAAGGACCGCAGTGGGTCGAAAGTACTCATTCGTTGAAGCCGGTAGCAGACGCTCGTCCTTTGCTTTGACGAATTGCTGGTCTGAAGCGATGAGCGGGCATAGCAAGGTCGATCGACAAAGGTCGGCTTTGGCCGAACCAGTCGCGCGACCTTGCGAATCGACGCTCTCCGCGGTTTCCCGCAACGCTTTGCCCAGAACGAAGCGATCGCCCGTCGGCATGCCCTAAAAACAGAAAAGCCCCACACGTCTCCCAACGCATGGGGCCTTTCCTTGTCTTCGCTTAACCTACAGCAAAGAAATCCTTAAGCAATCCGGTCTTCATTAGCCGGATCAAACAACACGGCCTTGGACACATCAAATAGCAGCGTCATATTGCTAAGCGGTTGCGGATTCGAAGCCGGGTGTACGCGGCTCACCACACGCTTGCCGTTAACCTGAGCAAACACCAAAGTATCCGGCCCAGTCGGCTCGACCACGTCAATCTTGACCTCAATCGGCTGTAGCTGTGCATCTTCAACGTTATGCGCGCTGCGTGCGTCAGTGATGCGCTCAGGCCGCAAGCCAAGAATCACTTCCTTGCCCACATGCCCCTTAACCTTTGGCGAGGTGAACGGCAGATTCAGCACACTACGCTTGATCCCCGTATCAATCTCAACGCCAACGCCCGACCCCTGCTCCACCAGCTTGCCCTGAATGAAGTTCATCGGCGGCGCGCCAATAAACCCGGCCACGAAGAGGTTAGAAGGCGAATCATAAATATCCTGCGGCGCGCCGAACTGCTGCACGACCCCATCCTTCATGACAGCAATCCGATCACCCAAGGTCATAGCCTCGATCTGATCATGCGTTACATAAACGATGGTGGTCCCAAGACGTTGATGCAGCAACTTGATTTCCGACCGCATCTCAATCCGCAGCTTCGCATCCAGGTTCGACAAAGGCTCATCGAACAAAAACATCACCGGATCACGCGCCAGCGCACGCCCCATCGCCACGCGCTGCCGCTGACCACCAGAGAGTTGCCCCGGCTTCCGATCCAGTAAATGCTGAATCTGCAGCATGCTCGACACGCGGTCGACAATCTGCTCCTGCTCCTGCTTCGGCACCTTGCGGATACCCAGGCCAAACGAAATATTGCCCCGCACCGTCATCGACGGATACAGCGCGTACGACTGGAACACCATCGCGATATCGCGATCCTTCGGCGACAGGTTGTTCACCGTCTTGCCGTCGATCTGAATATCGCCCTTCGTCACGGTCTCGAGACCGGCGATCATGTTGAGCAGCGTCGACTTACCGCAGCCCGAGCCGCCCACGAGAATCAGGAACTGGCCGTCTTCGATGTCGATGTTGACACCCTTCAGGACCGGCACCCCGTTCGGGTAGGTCTTGTACACGTCACGGATGGAAAGGCTTGCCATGCTGTGAATCCTCTTGTCTCTGGTACAGCTTCAGCTGCGTCGCACTCAGGCGGCGCAGGCCGGATGCCGGTTCGCACCGCAGCTGCCACGTGGCGCGCTGCGGCAATCGTTTGGGTTAGCCCTTCACTGCGCCTGCCGTCAGGCCGCGGACGAAGTATCGGCCGGCGATGATGTAGACGAGCAACGTAGGCAGCGCCGCGATAATCGCGCCTGCCATGTCGACGTTGTATTCCTTCACACCAGTCGACGTATTCACGAGGTTGTTCAGCGCCACGGTGATCGGCATCGAATCGACACCCGAAAACACGATACCGAACAGGAAGTCATTCCAGATCTGCGTGAATTGCCAGATCAGGCAGACCATGAAAATCGGCAGCGAAACCGGCATCAGAATCTTCGTGAAGATCAGGAAGAAGCCCGCGCCGTCAATCCGCGCCGCCTTCACCAGTTCCGCCGGAATGCTGACGTAGAAGTTACGGAAGAACATCGTCGTAAACGCAATGCCGTACACCACGTGCACCAGCACCAGTCCGCCCACCGTGTTCGACAACCCCATGAAGCCTTCGAAACGCGCCATCGGCAACAGGATGGCCTGGAACGGAATAAAGCAGCCCACCAGCAACATCGTGAAGAGGATGTCCGCGCCACGAAAGCGCCAGTGCGTGAGCACGTAGCCGTTAAACGCTCCGATGATCGACGAGATGAGCACGGCCGGAATCACCATGCGCACCGAGTTCATGAAGAACGGCTCCATGCCGTCGCAACGCACACCCGTACACGCCTGACTCCACGCCTTGATCCACGGCGCGAAAGTCGGATGCGACGGCGGCGTCAGCAGGTTGCCGGTGCGCAGTTGGTCGATGTCCTTGAACGATGTGGACAGCATCACGTACAGCGGAAACAGGAAGTACAACGCAAACAGAATCAAGGCCGCATAAATGACGGCACGGCTGATCGTCATCTTAGGCTGCATTACGCGTGCTCCTCGATTCCATATACATCAGCGGCACGAGCACGGCCACGACGGTTGCGAGCATCATCATCGACGACGCTGCGCCGACGCCCAGTTGCCCGCGGTTAAACGAAAACGTGTACATGAACATCGCCGGCAGCGACGATGAGGTACCCGGGCCACCCGCCGTCAACGCGACGACGAGGTCAAAGGTCTTGATCGTGATGTGGCAGAGAATCAGCAGCACCGAGAAAAACACCGGACGCATGCTTGGAATCACGATCTTGCGGTAGATGGTGGGCAGCGTTGCGCCATCCACTTGTGCCGCCTTGAAAATTTCCGCATCCACGCCGCGCAGGCCGGCGAGGAACAGCGCCATCACAAAGCCCGTCGATTGCCAGACGGCTGCGATCACGATACAGAAGATCGCGCGGTCCGGATTGTCGAGCCAGTCGAACTGGAAGCTCGTCCAGCCCCAGTCGTGCAACACCTTCTGCATACCGAGATTCGGATTGAGAATCCATTGCCATGCCGTGCCGGTTACGATGAACGACAGTGCCATCGGATACAGGAACACCGCCCGCAATGCGCCTTCATTGCGAATCTGCTGATCGAGCAGAATGGCGAGGAAGAGGCCGAGACCCACGCAAATCGCAATGAACGGAATGCCGAACCAGCCGAGGTTAGCGGCCGAGGTCCACCAGACGTCGTTATCGAACAGCTCCCGGTAACGGTCGAGACCGACGAATTCGTAGCGCGGCATCAGTCGCGAATTCGACAGCGACAGAAAACCAGTAATAAAGATGAAGCCGTAAACGAAGACCAGGCTGATCACGATGCTGGGAGAAAGCACCAGCTTCGGAATCCAGCGGTCGGCGAGCGCCGCCATCGGCGACGTGCGGCGGGCCACGGTGGTCGTGGTTTTCCCGTTTCCGCTAAGAGAAGCAGTCACTACTCGACTCCTGAAACTGTGCCGCCCGGAGCAGCGCGGCGAGCGCGCGACACTGGACTGGCATACGCTGTGACTCTGAGTACATCTTCATGCTTGATCACGCCTGAAGCGAACGCCCGGTTGCGCGTGGAGTCGCAACCGGGCGCCCTGCTACCTTGCTTACTTCGTCTTCGCAGCCTTCGCGAGCGCTTCAACCGCGCTCTTCGAATCCTGGTCCGAGTTCATGAACTTCGTCACGACGTCGGTGATTGCACCTGCCGTTGCATCCGGCTGAGCCATACCGTGCGCAAGCGACGGAACATAACCACCGGCCTTGATGGCCGTTTGCTCATCCGCGTACGACTGCTTGCCGCAAGCGTCGAACTTGTCCATGTTCACGCCCAGACGAACCGGAATCGAACCCTTGTTCAGGCTGAACTGCTCCTGGAAGTCCGGGGTCATGATCGTCTTGGCCAGCGCCAGCTGACCCGGCGTTGCATCCTTCTGCCCCTTCTGCTGGAAGAACACGAACGAGTCGACGTTGAACGTGTAAGCCTTCGAAGTGCCCGGCACCGGTGCGCAGATATAGTCCGTACCCGGTTGCTTGTTCGCGTTCGCGAACTCGCCCTTCGCCCAGTCGCCCATGAACTGCATGCCGGCCTTGCCGTTGATGACCATGGCCGTTGCGAGGTTCCAGTCGCGGCCGGTGCGGCCGTTGTCCATGTACGACTCGATCTTGCGGACCGTGTCGAACACGCCGACCATCTGCTGCGACGTCAGGGTCTTCTGGTCGAGGTCAACCAGCGCCTTCTTGTAGAAGTCAGCGCCTTGCGACAGCACCACGTCTTCCCACAGCGTCAGGTCTTGCCACGGTTGACCGCCGGCAGCGACCGGCTGGATGCCGGCAGCCTTCAGCTTGTCAGCGAGGGCGAAGAATTCTGGCCACGTGGTAGGCGGCTTCGCGCCAACCTTGTCGAGTGCTGCCTTGTTGATCCAGATCCAGTTGACGCGGTGCACCGAGAACGGCGCTGCCACGTAGTGACCGTCTGCGTGCATGATCTTGTCGATCTGCGGCGGCAGGTTCTTCTTCCAGTCACCCGCGACCGAGTCGATCGGCACCAGCACGCCCTGCTCCGCCCATTCCTGGATCAGCGGACCCTTGATCTGCGCAGCGCTCGGTGCATTGCCCGAGATCACCTGCGTCTTCAGTGCCGTCATGGCCGCCGCACCTGCGCCGCCCGCAACCGCGAAGTCCTTCCAGGTGTAGCCTTGCTTTTGCATGTCATCTTTCAGCACGCCGACGGCTTTCGACTCGCCGCCCGACGTCCACCAGTGCAGCACTTCGATCGACTCGGCAGCTTGCACTGCGGATACACCACACATCAGACCTGCGGCGCACAAAGCGCCCACGATCGCGCGAAATTTCATTGCTTATCTCCTCCAGACACCTGAACAAAAAACGAATGGCCCCTGATTCTCCAGGGTGCTGTGGTTGGTTCAAACAGGCAAAACACTGGGCGGCGATCGAGCTTCGGGCAAGCGCATGCCTACGCATGTGCCGACGAGCCGACGTTCGGCCGCTGGAAGCTCAGAAGATGAGTGGTTCGGGATGCAACTTGACTGTCTCCTCTTTTGATTTTTGCCTGCCCGCGTCGCGCGCGGCAGACTCGAGGTTCCTCACAGGTTAACCCTGGCATCGCGGTGCGGTTGCAGCCCCGAAGGCAGCCAACACATGCAAAAACGCAATGTCCATTAACATGCAGGGGACGCGGGCCGATTCGGGAAAACGCGCATCTCGCCTAAGCACGCACGCTTTTTTCATCGATTTAGCGCTACCTCTTGATTTGGATTGTAGTTAAACTACAATTCAGTGTCAAAAAAAATTTTATCGGACTACGGTCGCCTGGGGCGACCCCCTGGACATCGACGGAGACTCATGTTTACCGATTCAAGTTTCACCTTCGTTCTCTTCGGCGGAACCGGCGATCTGTCGATGCGCAAGATTCTGCCGGCACTGTATGAAGCACACCGTGCGGGAATGCTGGCAGAAGGCGGCAAGATCGTTGGGGTCACGCGTCATGCTGAAGATCGCGCTGGGTATATCGAGTGGGTCAACGAACACGTCAAGCCGTACGTCTCGAAGAACGGTCTCGACGAAGCGGCATGGGCCAGCTTCCTCGAACGCATCCAGTACGTGAAGCTCGACCTGGGCAAACCCGAAGAATTCGCGTTGCTGCGCGACGCGGTCAGTGAGTTACCAGGCATCCGCGTGTTTTATCTCGCCACCGGTCCGTCGCTGTTCGTCCCTATCTGCCGTGCGCTGGCTGCTGTCGGCCTGAACACCAATTCGCGCATCGTTCTGGAAAAGCCGCTCGGCTACGACCTGAAGTCGTCCAACGCGATCAACGATGCCGTGGGCGAAATCTTCGCCGAAGAACAGATCTATCGGATCGACCACTACCTCGGAAAGGAGCCGGTGCAGAACCTGCTCGCGCTGCGCTTCGGCAATGCGTTGTTCGAACCGCTGTGGCGCCGCGAATGGGTCGAAAGCATCCAGATCACGATTGCTGAAGAACTCGGTGTGGAAGCGCGCGGCGACTTCTATGACAACACCGGCGCGCTGCGCGACATGGTGCAAAACCATTTGCTGCAGTTGCTCTCGATCGTGGCGATGGAACCGCCCCATTCGATGGACTCGGATTCGGTGCGCGACGAAAAGCTGCGCGTGTTGCGCGCGTTGAAGCCCATCGATCCGCGCGACATCGGCAAGGTGGCCGTGCGCGGCCAGTATCATTCGGGCGGGATCCGCGGCACCTCGGTGCCGGCGTACGCCACCGAACCGGGTGTCAAGGCGAATACCAACACCGAGACCTTCGTCGCATTGAAGGTGGAAATCGAAAACTGGCGTTGGGCCGGCGTGCCGTTTTTCCTGCGCACCGGCAAGCGTCTGGCGGACCGCGTCGCTGAGATCGTCGTGAATTTCCGTCCGATGCCGCATTCGGCCCTCGGGCCGACCGCCTTGCGCCCCGGCGCGAACCGGCTGGTGATCCGGCTGCAGCCTAACGAAACGATTCGCCTGTATTGCCTCGCCAAGCAGCCCGGCGAGGGCATGAACCTGGCAAGCGTCCACCTCGACCTCGCGTTCGACCAGTTCTTCCGCGAAGGGCAGATGGAGGCTTATCAACGCCTGCTGCTCGACGTGATCAACGGCCGGCTTGCACTGTTTGTGCGGCGCGACGAGCAGGAAGCCGCATGGCGCTGGGTTGAACCGATCCTGAACGACTGGGCAGCGGCTAACAAGCCTCCCAAGCCGTAT
>Ga0116109_1000264_pt1 | contig 10195 bp, 6 predicted proteins | sample June2015DPH_8_10_2_FD_89718 | JGI IMG/M metagenome (GOLD analysis project Ga0116109, IMG submission 89718) | Peatland microbial communities from SPRUCE experiment site at the Marcell Experimental Forest, Minnesota, USA - June2015DPH_8_10 | ecosystem: Environmental > Terrestrial > Soil > Wetlands... | reverse complement strand
GGTCCTGAAACACGAGCAGGTCCTCTTCTAGGTCACGTACGGTTTGCCGAACCGCTTCGATGTCACCCGCGAGACCACGCACGACAGTATCCGGAGATATGCGGACGAATGGCGCAATGCCATAGGCGTCCCTGAATCGCGCCTCGACATACAGAATTTCCTGATCCAGTTCCCCAACCTGCTCCTTCAGAATCGCGTTGTAGTGCTTCAGCCGGTCTTCGCTGATATTGTTGATCGCGCTCTGATCGATGTGTTCAAGTTCGAGCTGCAATTCCAGCAGCTGCAACAGATTGTTGTTGCCATAAGCCTGGTTGGCCCGCTGCATCAGCGCGGTCTTGCGTTCGCGCTCCAGAGGATCAGTTTCCCGATCGGGATGTAGGGCGCTGGCAAGTTTGCGATAGACCTCACGAATGGACTGGCTCAGCTCTGCCTTCTCTGCCTCTTGCCGCGCCTCCGCGGCAAGCTGCTTCGCCGACTTTTTCCGTTTGGCGCGGCGTTCCTCTCGCGCCTGATTTTCGGCAGCTTCCCGCGCGTATTCCTCTTCCATTTTCGCGTGCGCGCGCTGCAACAGGTCTTCTGGTGAGCTCATGTCGATATCGTTGCCCAGTTCCTCACCGAGCATCGCCTCCAGCGCCGATTTCATGCCCTCGAGTTCGGCCGCTGCTTCGCTGTCGTAGTCAGATTGACTGTGCCTGTTGTAAATGGCTTTCAGTTGCGCATCGTCCTGCTCTTCGATCAGTTCGCCAGCCAGTGCGGCGATCAGTTCCGAGATGGTACGGCGTTCGGATTTCGTCAGTCCTTTCTCGTCATAGGCCTGCTCAAGGAGATGAACCATCTTGACCTGCAAATCCGTGCAGACCTTCTCGAGCGGAAGGAGCTCGTCGGTGTATTTGCTCTGGAAGACCGGCGTCACCGCTTCCCACGCGCCGAGACGGTGACGCCGCTTTTCAATCTGCTGGATGAGCGTATTGAACGCCTTCTGGCCTTTCGACAGGCTGGCCTTGTTGTGGTCCGGGGCGATGCTTACAGACCTGCGATTCGTCCTAGTCATGGGATGGATATCTCCGATTACTGCGCGACGCGACGCAAGGCGATATTCTAACCGGACTCCCGGACCTGCCGCGCTAACGCTACCCCAGCCCAACCAACGCCGCCTCCACCCACCCAAACCCAACCTTCTCCTGCTCAAGGCGCAGATTCTTGCGCAACCGGTTATCCCGCAAGTCATCATAAAGCGCCTGCTCTTCACGATTGAGCCTCGGCAGATCCCGCACGGTCTGCTTCTCCTCCCAATCCCATTGCGACGCGAACGCCAGCAACGTCTCGCGATTCATCAGAAACGACTCCACATGATCGAACTGGCTGCGCAGTTGATCGAGGATCGCAAAGCCATGGGTATCGATATCACCCCAATAATGAATACGCCGACCCGAGAGCCAACTCGCATTGGTCAGCATCTCGAAGCCATAACCCGCACCGAAGACGACCATGCTGTCCTTGACGGGCGGAAAGGCCAGGAAGTTGATCTCGTTCTCTGTGACAAAAATCCGCTGAACGTCCGGATCGAGCCGCGCGAAGCTTGCCGCATCGAGCGTAACGTCCTGTTCCGTGCTGCCAGGCTTGAGCAAGGCCTTATCCGCGTCGAGCATGCGAAATCGGATGCGCAACGGCTTGTCGCGAAACCCATAACGGGCTGCGAATTGACTCACGCCGGAGCATGAGAGATCGATCGCCTCCGGCGCCAGAACACAATCCAGCAACTCCGCGAGAACGCCGCGATAGCCTTCGATGAACTTGCTGTGCACGTCCGCGATATCGATCTGCCTGAGATAAACATTGGGACGCGGATGAGCCTCAAACCAGACACACACGTCCAGCAGCCGACCCCATACGTCGGCAAGCTCGAGTGCGCGCAATGGCCGTCTAGCGAGCCACGCCACCAGCCGCGCATCCCGTTTACCTGTCGTCTCCAGCAACGCAGCGAAGCGGGCCGCATCGCGTTGTTTGCCGACAAAAGCCACAGCGTCCTCGACCGTATCAATCCAGACCGCCTCGGGCAATGCATTCGCACCAAACACCCGATGCCTGAACTCCCGCATCTCCACGCGGCAGTGAGTCATCGCACGAAGCTCGCTGTTCCATCGGCGGATGTCCTCAAAGCGCCCGGCAATTTCCGCCGAGGTGGGACCCTTGAGCACAAGGCGTCTGGGGAACAGCGATTCGCCGGTAACCAGACTGGCCAGCATATCCCCTCGCTCCCAAAGCCTCCTCACCTGCGCACGCAGATCCCCCGGCGTGGTCCAGCTCATGGTCCAGTCCTTCCCTTTTCCTCGCGATACTCTTCAATCGAAAGATTACGCAGCCTGGAGTCTCGCCCTTCCTTGTTATCCACAAATCCGACACTCGAGACAAACGGCTCGATGATGTGGATCTTCTGCAAAGGCGTCACGATCAGCAGTTGCAAGTTAAGCTGAGCAAACAGCCGCAAGCCATATTGCGCGGACTCGTCAGAACCGCGGCCGAAGGCTTCGTCGATCACGACGAAGCGGAACGAGCGCGACCTGACCGCCCCCCATTCGAGGCCGAACTGATAGGCCAGACTTGCAGCCAAGATGGTGTAAGCCAGCTTCTCCTTTTGGCCACCCGATTTGCCACCAGAATCGGAATAGTGCTCGTGTTCGCTATCGTCTTCTCGCCAGCGTTCGCTGGCCGCAAACCCGAACCAGTTGCGTACGTCCGTGACCTTGGCGGACCAGCGGCGGTCCTGGTCGGTCAAACCTTCACGCCCACGGAAACGCTCAATGATCTGCTTGACCTGCAGGAACTTGGCTTCCGAATATTGGACGTCTTCCGAACCGGTCAACGCGCCTTCAGTACATGAGCGTAAATCCGTCTGGAAATCGCGGATCTCGGCGTCCGGGCTCGGCTGCGCTTCCAGCACGATATAACGTCCTGCGTTGTAGTCGATCTGCGTGAGCGACTCGTTGATACGCTCGATGCGTTCCTTGATCGTCTCGCGCTCACGCGCCAGCTGCGACTGGAAGTTCGCCACTTCGCGGATGGTGTTCTCGTTGAGCAACTCCTTGAAGCGTGCTTCGAAGCGTGGCAAGTCATCAGCCTGTAGCGTGTCGAGCATCGCGCGGTATTCGTCGGCTGCTTCTATAGCGACATCGACTTCCTGCGTTTCCAACGGGAACGCGGTGCAATATGCCCGCATCGCGTCGATGATCTTGTCGCGCTGGCGCGAGACCTTCTTATCTTCCGCGTCGATGTTGTCCTGCAGCCATTTGCGCATGTCGCTCTCGCGGTTGTCGCAAGATTCGACCGTGAGCTGATGTTTGCCCAGCACTTCAGACCACATTGCAGCGAGTCGTTCGTAGTAGGGTGTATGACTGGCGTATTGGGTGTCATCCAATATCGACTGGGTTTGCAGCCGCAGACTCTCGGCGATGGTTTGCCGCTCTTCCGTCCGCGTGCGCTCGGCCTTATGTTCGTCCAGTTGTTTTTCTGTGCCGGCCAATGCCGCCCTGACCGCGCTGAGGCGCTCCGTCAATTGATGCAGCAAGTCGGAAGCGGATTCCAACTGTTGCTTCTCGTCGCGTAGTTTCGCCACTTGCACGGCCAACGAATGCCAGTCGAGTTCGGCGAAATCGACATGCTCGTCGAGTTTCGACAGCGCGCTCAGGCGAGCCTTGAGGCGGCTTTGCTCTGACTGGATACTGCCGATCAACGCGCCCAGTTCACCCAGGCGGTTGGACAGTAACTTCGCCTGCTCCTCAAGCGCCTGAATCTTCGCCGTGTTGGTCCAGCCCAGTACGTAGCGACTGCGGTCATTCAGCCGATGACGGTCGTCTTTCTCATGACGCTCGCCCGGCGCCTTGATCTGGCCGGCGCGTGTGACGGCACGCGTCTCGCGCCGAAACTGCTCTTGCGTGGCGCAGCAGACCACATTGAAGCGATTCGCCAACTCGAGTTCGAGCCAGTCATAGAACGGCGAATCCGGTTTCACCGACAGTTTGCGGGCGAGCGAATCCCGATGCAGTTCGGGACGCTCCCGCCGGGCGCCCGGCCGCACCCGAAAATAAACCAGCCGTCCTTTCAGATGCGTCTTGTCGACCCACTCGGTGACAGCAGCGTAGTGTTCGTCGGAAACCAGCAGCGACAGGCCGAAATTGCGCAATAGCCGCTCCGCTGCGCCTTCCCAGTCGCGTTCGTCATCACGCACCTGTATCAGTTCGCCGGCAAAGCACAGATCCGCCTCACGCAGGCCGAGGGCGTTGCACAGCGCCGTGCGCATCGCAATCTGTTCTGCGGGAATATTGTTGCGACGAGTCTTTAGACTGTCGATCTCGGCCGTCAGCGTGTCATGCTCCTGCTTGCCTTGCCGCAGACTTACGCCGTGTTCGGTGAGATCGTTCTGCAAACGGGCATCATCCGTATAGGCTGCTTCGACGAGTGCCGCAAGGCGTCGCCGCTGCGCGAGGAAGGCAGCTTCGTCGACGGCTGCGGGACTCTCTCCAACCTCTTGAACGAGTTCGGCATAGCGCTGTGCCCTACGTTTGCGGGTCTCGCAATCGTGATCCGCCTTTTTAATCTCCGCATCAAGCCGTTCGATGCGGTCGCCGCCGTTCTCGGCAATGTTGCGCCTGAGTTCGCTTTCCTGAACACGCTGGGCATCGCGCTCTGCTTCATGACGCCTCACATGAGCGTCCTGCCGCTCCCACTCCGCTGCAAGGCCCGCGATGCGCTTCTCCAGCATGCCGTGTTTCAGGTTTGCCGCATAATATTTGAGCGCTTCCCGGCACGCGCGCAGCGCGTCCACCTGCTGTACCAGCGACGTATGCCGCTCGCAATCGTCGACCAGCGGTGTCAGACGCTCCATTTGCCGCTTGGCCTTCAGGACCGCCTCGTGGGCGCGATTAAGATCGTCGAAGTGCCCGATCAAGGCGGCGATGCGTGGCGCGACGTCGAAGGGTTCAAGCATGTGGCTGCGCACGAAGTCGGTGAGATTGCCCACCGATTTCATCGATACGGTCTGATGAAACAGTTCGAGCGCCTGCTCGTTCTCGATGCCGAAGCGCCGCCGGAACCAGGCACCGTATGGCGGAAAGCTGTCGAACACTTCGGCGCCCAGGCTGCGCAATTTTTTGCGCAAGCCCCCGATGTCCGGACCGAAATTGGCGAAGTCGGCCGCAATCGACAATGCGCGCTCCGCGCCGACGAACAAACGCGCGGGCTGGCCGTGCGCGTCCTTCATCCAGAATACCTGCGCGAGCGTCACGGTCTGGTCGTAGCCGGCATTGTGAAAACGGCCCAGGATCACCGAGTAGCTGTTGTTGTCGCGCAGTGCGACGGGCTTTGCCGCGCCGCTTGTCTCGTTGCGCTCGGACTTGTAATGGCCGAGCACATAGGAGCGCAGCGTGCGTTCCTTTACATCGGCGCCGGCGGCTTTGTTATAGGCAATACGGTGCGCGGGCACCAGCAGCGTCGTAATGGCATCCACCAGGGTCGATTTGCCCGAGCCGATGTCGCCGGTCAGCAGGGCGTTCATGCCTGCCGGGTTCAACGTCCACACCCGAGCGTCGAACGTGCCCCAGTTGAAGACTTCCAGTTGATGCAGGCGGAAACCGGATAGTGCATCGTCGGCCACGAAATCCAGCCCGGGGAGTTGCATGTCAGTCATCTGCATTCCCTTCAGCCGCCATGCCCAGCTGCGCCTGATAGGCGGCGAGTTGCGCGTCGAAATCGGCCAGCCACTGCGCGTCGACGAACGCCTTGAGAATACGCTGGACCTCGAACGCCGCCGCTTGTCCTTCGCGTTTGCCCGCTGCCGGCTTCAATCGGCGTAGAAAGCCCAGTTCGACGATCTTGTTCACGTGGGTTTCGATCTGATCGATCAGCTTTGTTTCGTTGCTGCCCGCAGGCAGGAACACCCGTATCAACTCGACGATCTGTTCGCGGCTAAGAATGAGCCGCGTGTCGCCTCCGCCGGCGTCCGACTCGGCGAGCTTCTTGCGCAGCAGCGCCAGCAGCAAGCTGACCGGAAAGGACAGTGGACGCCGCGGGACGAGACGGGGCAGGGCGGATGCGGTGCTATCTTCGCCAGTTGGACGCGAGCGCAAGAAAGCATAGCCTTCCGCTTCGTCCAGCACGAGTTCGAGGTTCAGCACCGCGACGTAGTCGCGCACACGCGCTTGCAGGTCGAGCAGCGCGCTCCAGAGACTCGCATCGTCGTCCCGGTAGAGGACGCCTTTGAGCAAAGGGATGACAAGGCTCGACAGATCGTGCGCGGCTACGGTTGCTTCGGGTTGTTCTTCCAGCATTTTCATCTCACGAAAATGACGCGCGGCAGGGTCGCCCGCTTTGTATGTTCCTCACCGTCTGCCGTCTTGCTGCACCAGACAATCGTTTCGCTCACCGCTTCATCTACTACGGTACTGAAGGTGTCACCTGCGAGTTGCAGGTAGGCTACGAGTTCAGCGAGGCCCTGTTCTAGTGGCTGCATGTCGCACAATTCGCGTAGCGTGACCTGCGAACGGTCTTGCAGGACGTGACGTACATGCCAGATCAATCTCGCCTGGTCGACGACAATCTGCGAGTAAAGCGCGGCGGCGTCGATGTCGGCGTCGCCCGACTCCAGCGCGATTGCCGTGATGCGGGGCTTAAGTGCCGGTGCATAAAGTGGACGTTCCATCGGCAATTCGATATCGGCGGCGGTGTCTGCGATGGTCATTGTCTCGCCGGTGGGTGGCGAGTCGCGTAGGGCCAGCGCCTTGGCTTCGATGCCGCGCAGAATGTCCATGATACGGCGGTTTTCAAGCCACGCCTGGTCGTCGAGAAAGCGCCGCAGTTGCTGGGACAGATAGGCCACTGTGCGCTGAGTGTGCTCGCCGGCCTCAAGCCAGTCATAGTGCACCCGGCGAGTCCGGGCATCGGGCTTGAGTTCGGCGACGGGCGGCAACGCGAGTACGCGCTCGAGCAGCGTCGTCAATTCTTCTTGTCGGCTGCTGGACATCAGGAAGTCCCAGAACGCCCGGAAACTGCGGCCTTGATCCGAGTCGGCGATCGCGTCTCGCTCTCCCATGATTTCTTCCAGCAAATCGCCTTTGGCACCGTCCCAGAGTGCGATTCGTTCGCGCACGCGCCGGTCAAGTCCGCGAAAATTGTGTTCCACTTCGCGGAAATCGGTTAGCAGTTCGCGTGCAAGTGTCGTGAATTGCTGAAACCGGTCTTTGAGCGCGGAATCGTCCAGCAAAGCAATGTCGCCGTCCAACGCACGGGCGATCTCAGCATTGAGTTCGTCACGGCGCTTATATAAGTCTGCAAGGCGTGCCTCCGGATCGCTCTCGCTGCCTTCGCTCATCTGCTTGAGCAAGGCAAACAGGGTGAGCAAACGGGACTCCGTGCCAATAAAGCTGCGCTCTGTGAGCGTGCCGAGCCAGGCGATGGCCTTTTCCGTGGCGGGTGTCAGGTCGAAATGCGGCTCGTCGGAATCCTGACGGTAGAACTTACGTAGCCATCCTTTGTCATTGGCGGCCCAGTCGTTCAGATAATCCGTGGCCCGCTTTGGAAAGGCTGACTGGCCCAGTTGCTCGCGCAGGGCGAAGAGTTCGTCCTCCAGCGCCTCGGCAAGATCCGCTTGCGGCATCACGCGTACATTGGGGGCAGTGAAGGTCCGCTGCAGGAAACTCGCGACGAGCGGTGCGTGATCCGAACGTAGCAGCCGCCACGCGGGATGGTTCTGACGCAACAGATCAAGCGTGGAGTAGTCGAAATTCATGGTGGCAAGGTCCGACAGGGAGCGGCGCGATTCGAAACTGGAGACACCCATGCGTTGGGATTCGCATTAGAGATGATAGATCACCCCTCGTTCCTTACCGACGTTGCCCGCGAATTTCGTATCCGCTAACCGAGCGTTTATTATGCCGCTTGCTTTCTCTGTGCGGCGTGCCAGTTTTGTTCAAATTGCATCGGACTGACGTAATTCAACGTCGAGTGCAGCCGCCCATGATTGTAGAAGCTCAACCAGTCGATCACCTCGTCCATTGCTTCGCGACGCGTCGCAAAGCGTTGACCGTGAATGCGCGCCTGCTTCAGCGATCCCCACAGGCTCTCGGTCGGCGCGTTGTCCCAACAATTTGCTCGGCGGCTCATCGAACTGCGCATGCCATAACTCTTGAGCAGGTCCTGGAACTCGGCGCTGCAATACTGGCTCCCACGGTCGCTATGCACGATCAGACCGGCCTCGGGCCAACGCCGGAACCACGCCATTCGCAACGCGTCAGAAACCAGCTCCGTGCGCATGTGGGGCTTGAGCGACCATCCCACGACCTGGCGACTGAACAGATCCAGGATGACCGTCAGATACAGCCAGCCCTCGTCGGTCCAGAGATAGGTGATGTCTGTTGTCCAGACCTGATCGGGTTTCGCCGGCGAGAAGTCACGTTGCAGCAGGTTCGGCGCAACCGGCAGATTGTGCTTGCTTTCGGTCGTGGCTTTGAATCGCCGCTTGGTGCGCGCCTTGATGCCGTGCAGCTTCATGAGCCGCTGAACCCGGTCCTTGCTCACACGGATGCCTTGAGCCAGAAGCTTTTTCCACACGCGTGGCCAACCGTATTCGCATTTGGATTCGGCATGTACGGCGCGAATGTGGACCAGCAGTGCGTCGTTGCTGATGCGCTGACGCGGTCGCTCAGAATCAACGTCACGGGCTTTACGGTTGTGATAACCGCTGGGACTGACACCCAGCGCCTGGCAGGCCACGGAAACCGGCCATTGCCGGCTATGTCGTTCGATCCACGCGTACTTCACACCGACCCCTTCGCGAAGTACGCCGTCGCTTTTCCCAGGATATCGCGCTCCATCTTCACGCGGGCCAGCTCGGCGCGCAGCCGGGCAATTTCCATCTGTTCGGCTGACACCTGTTTGCCCGCACCATTGAGCTTGCCCGCATCGTCGGCCTTGATCCACGCATTCAGCGTCTGCGTACTTATGCCCAGAATCTTCGCCGCCGCCGCCTGGCTCTGGCCGTTACGCACCATGCGCACCGCTTCAATCTTGAATTCCAGCGTGTACCGCGCCCTCGGGTTACCCATTGCTAAATCCTCCGTTGCTGAAGTTTTACATACTCTCAGTAACGGATACGTTTTTCGAGGGCAAGCTCACCAGATGTGCTGATCTTCTCATACGCGAATAAAAATGGCCGAACTTTCCCTATCTGATGCTTTCCAGTTGTCCGGCGAGTGGTATCTTCCCGACGATAAGTCACGCTTGATCCCAGGTCAGATCCACTACAGTCAAGAGCGGACCGAGCTTCATCTCAATGAGGCGTTTCTGCCGGTAAGCGGCACTGTTCGCGCTGCGGATGAGGTACCTGCCTACTCCGTTATTCATGGGCTGACAACCAAGAGCCAGGCAGTCACCATACTTGGCGCCCAGAGGGCGGGGATTTCGGTGAATTTTGGTTCCGGCGGCATGCGTCAATCGGAAAGGGTGATCGCATCGTGGTTGCTCATTGGGGCTCACGTTGAAGCAGAAGCCACTTTCCCTGAAGTGCAGTTGCGAATTCCTGGACTACAGGTTTGGCTGTCGAAGCCGACGGTCAAGGAATCGAGTGAGATCCACGCCGAAACAGGCAGCTTCTCTCATTCGTTTCGCATCCTGCATCCTCCCGAGGACAGTATCCGTGTCCCGTCGATTAACGCGACCGTCAAGTTTGACATCAGGTGTACGTCAACTTCGGATCATTTCTCGGCGACGGTGACGTCGGCGGCTTGGGTGTCAATTCGGCCAGATACGCCACAGACTATTGGCTGGTATATGGAGCAGCAGGGAAAGCTTGCCCCCTTGCTTGCGTTTTTGGCCGGTACTCCTATGTCGCCCGATTGCATTGTCGCAGCCACAGACGATCCTCTTCGTGATGTCTCAGTGCTGGTCACGATGCGAGACGTCCGCTATTGCACGTACACGAACCTGAGCGAATTCTTCATGATCCGGGGGGCGATGGACATTGAGCTTTCTACCGTAATTGCCAGTTGGTTCGAGCTATATGCCCGCGTACAAATGCCGAGCCAACTGGCTCTTAGCGTACTGGCTTCTGAGAAGTTGTGGTTGCATGTCGAATTTCTGTCGCTGATTCAATCACTAGAAGGATTTCATCGCGGTCTGTATGCAGGTAACTACATGCCAGACAGTG
>Ga0116109_1000263_pt1 | contig 10289 bp, 8 predicted proteins | sample June2015DPH_8_10_2_FD_89718 | JGI IMG/M metagenome (GOLD analysis project Ga0116109, IMG submission 89718) | Peatland microbial communities from SPRUCE experiment site at the Marcell Experimental Forest, Minnesota, USA - June2015DPH_8_10 | ecosystem: Environmental > Terrestrial > Soil > Wetlands... | reverse complement strand
TTTACCAAGGAAGACCGGCGCGAAAATATCCGCCGGGTTGCGCATGTCGCCCAGTTGATGAACGACGCCGGACTGATCGTGATTACCGCGTTGATTTCGCCTATGGACGAAGATCGCGCAATGGCTCGCGAAATTATCGGCGGCGAGCGGTTTGTGGAGACCTATCTTTCCGCATCTGTCGATGACTGCGCGCGGCGCGATCCCAAGGGCCTCTATGCGAAGGCACGGGCCGGCGTGATCCCGTCGTTTACCGGCGTGTCGGCACCCTACGAGCCACCCGCGAACCCGGATCTGAGCGTGGATACGGCGCGTCAGAGCAAAGAGGCGAGCGTGTCGGGGATTTTCGATTACCTGCGCGAGACGTTTCTCATGAAGCCCTGAGCGCGAATCGTGGCGCGGGCGTGCCGTAACGTTGACGGCCCTGCCCTGCGTTGAGGAAACGCTAGCGCCAATCCGGCGCCGCAAAAGAAAAACCCGCATCGCTGCGGGTTTTCTTTTTGGGAAGCACGCCTTGCGGCGCGCTTCCCCATGCGTTTCGAACAGGCCTCCTCTAACGAGAGAGGCCCGGGCGAAATTACATGTCCATGCCCATGCCGCCCATGCCGCCGGGCATACCGCCGCCCATCGGAGCGTCTTCCTTCGGCAGTTCGCAAACAGCTGCGTCGGTCGTCAGCAGGAGACCTGCCACCGATGCTGCGTTTTGCAGTGCCGTGCGCGTGACCTTCGTCGGGTCCACAACACCTGCGTCGACCAGGTCGACGTACTCGCCGGTTGCTGCGTTGTAGCCGTAGTTGCCCGTACCTGCTGCAACTGCTGCCACCACGACGCTGGCTTCTTCGCCGCCGTTCGTGACGATCTGGCGCAGCGGTTCTTCCATTGCGCGCAGAACGATCTTGATACCAGCGTCTTGATCGGGGTTAGCGCCCTTCAGACCAGCGATTGCCGTGCGAGCGCGGATCAGTGCAACACCGCCGCCAGCCACGATGCCTTCTTCCACAGCTGCGCGGGTTGCGTGCAGTGCGTCTTCGACACGTGCCTTCTTTTCCTTCATTTCGACTTCGGTCGCAGCGCCGACCTTGATCACTGCAACACCGCCGGCCAGCTTGGCCACGCGCTCTTGCAGCTTTTCACGGTCGTAGTCCGACGTAGCTTCTTCGATTTGCGTGCGAACTTGCTTCACACGTGCTTCGATGTTGGCACCTTCGCCAGCGCCGTCGATGATCGTCGTGTTTTCCTTGCCCACTTCGATACGCTTCGCCTGGCCCAGTTCAGCCAGCGTTGCCTTTTCGAGCGTCAGGCCGGTTTCTTCAGCGATAACTTGACCGCCGGTCAGGATCGCGATGTCTTCCAGCATGGCCTTACGACGATCGCCGAAGCCCGGAGCCTTGACAGCAACCGTCTTCAGGATGCCGCGGATGTTGTTCACAACCAGCGTTGCCAGAGCTTCGCCTTCGACGTCTTCTGCAATGATCAGCAGCGGACGGCCAGCCTTGGCGACTTGTTCCAGGACCGGGAGGAGGTCACGGATGTTCGACACCTTCTTGTCGTGCAGCAGCACGAACGGGTTGTCGAGCACAGCAACTTGCTTGTCCGGGTTGTTGATGAAGTACGGCGACAGGTAGCCGCGGTCGAACTGCATGCCTTCAACCACGTCCAGCTCGTCTTGCAGCGACTTGCCGTCTTCAACCGTGATGACGCCTTCCTTGCCAACCTTGTCCATCGCTTCAGCGATACGGTCGCCGATCGACGAATCGCTGTTTGCCGAAATCGCGCCAACCTGAGCGATTTCCTTGTTGGTCGTGCACGGCTTGCTGATCTTGCGCAGTTCTTCGATTGCGGCCGTCACAGCCTTGTCGATACCGCGCTTCAGGTCCATCGGGTTCATGCCCGATGCGACGTACTTCATGCCTTCGCGGACGATGGACTGAGCCAGAACCGTTGCGGTCGTGGTGCCGTCACCTGCGTTGTCGCTGGTCTTGGAAGCGACTTCCTTGACCATTTGTGCGCCCATGTTCTGGAGCTTGTCTTTCAGCTCGATTTCCTTCGCGACCGACACACCATCCTTGGTGACCGTCGGGCCGCCGAAGCTGCGTTCCAGGACAACGTTGCGACCCTTCGGGCCCAGCGTGACCTTCACAGCGTTCGCGAGGATGTTCACGCCTTCAACCATCTTGGCACGGGCGGAATCACCGAATACGACGTCTTTAGCTGCCATCTTCTAACTCCTTGAATTCTTGGGATATAACCGGGTAAGTAGCGCTTTGCGCTTACTTCTGCACCACGGCCATGATGTCTTCTTCGCGCATCACGAGCAGTTCGTTGCCGTCGACCTTGACGGTCTGGCCTGCGTACTTGCCGAACAGGACGCGGTCACCAACCTTCACGTCGAGCGCGATTTGTGCGCCCTTGTCGTCACGCTTGCCCGGGCCGACTGCCAGAATTTCGCCTTGATCCGGCTTTTCTGCTGCGGCTTCGGGGATCACGATGCCCGACGCAGTCTTGGTTTCTTGATCCAGACGTTTGACGATCACGCGATCATGCAAAGGACGAAGGTTCATACATACTCCTCTCTTGATTGAGACTGAAGAACGCTGAGTTAACCCGGCTGACTGAGCCAGCCGGCGATGTTGTTAGCACTCTCGTGCAGCGAGTGCTAATTATATGGACGGGTCGTGACAAATTCAAGAAGGATGGGGGTGGTAAATTTTTGACGTGGGTCGCGAGATGTCGAAACTCACCTAACTTTGAACTTTGTTCACTTAAGTTTGAACCATCACGCGCAGTCGAACGGCGCCATTTTCACCACAAAACCCAGCTAGAACAATGGGTTAATGACGAAACTCTCACGATGGTGCATCCATCGATACTGCGAACGACGCGGCCGAAAAGTCACCGCGGATTTGTTCAGCGACTAAATTGAGGGTAAACCCGCATCTTTTTTGATGTGACCCGTTTCGGAGGAGCTACCTCTAATTTCAGATCTGCGAAGACCCGAAGGACTCGCACCTTCGGCGTCGAATCCTGTAATGTTTGGTCCGTACTGGTTAGCGCGAGTCGCTCATCCTAGCCTCCCGGTTCCGAAGTGCAACGCGGACGCGTTGTAGCGGTCGCACACGCGGCGATACCCAAGTGAAGAGGGGTCCCCCCATGACGAGGCGCAACGCGCGATCGCAAGTCATATGAAAAAGCGGCGACATCATCATGTCTGGCAGCACTATCTGAAGCCATGGGAGCGCGCGGGAACTGTCCAATGCTCGATGGCGGGCCGCATATTCGGAACCGACCGCGTAAACATTGCAGTGGAGCGAGACTTCTATGCACTTCCCAAGTGGACCGCCGATGATCGAAAGCTGATGCGCGCTTTCATATCACCGATGCCGGAAGCAGCTCGCCGCACTCATATGAACTTCCTTGCCGCGCTGGAGTTCCCCGATCGCTTCGAAGGACACTCAGAGATCGCGGACGACCAAATTGCGATCTTTCGCACCAACGCCATTGAGGATCAATACGCTGCGATCGAGCAGTGCTTTGAGCCGCTCTTGACTAGGATACTCACCGAAGATCTGGGCTTTTACGACGACGCGCGCGAATCCATCGCGTTTTTAGCATTTCTTTGCTCGCAGCAGATGCGCACGAAGGGGGTGAAAGAGCGTTCGCTTGAACTCAACCGGAGTGCATCTCTACCGAACCTAGAGCGTATTTGGCCTGCGCTCGCGTATATCCTTGCGGTTAACATTGGCGGCACGATGTATGTGGAACGACGTCGCCGAACATTAGTTTTGCTTAACAATGGTCACGACACACCCTTCATAACAGGCGATCAGCCTGTCGTCAATCTGCTTGGTATGGCGGGGACGGTGACCGACCGAGTAGCGCTGTATTTTCCAGTGTCTCCCCGTCTCGCCCTTGTGCTGAACGACGTGGACAACAACTTGCCGCTTTCCTCCGCCTCGCTGACCCCAACGGATGTGCGCGCACTCAACGCGAAGATCGCGGCCGAAACTCATGCACAAGTCTTCGGCAATTCGGACGCGGCGTTGCTCCAGGCGCACGAGGACTCGCCCTGGCAGGCGTGAATGTTTTGTTGCGGGCATGTTGCTCATGGCGTATCGCAGCTGTGCGACTATTCGCACTGGCGCGCAGACGCCGCGTTTGCGGCTATAACCTGTCACTGAGCTGCTGACTTTCCTGGAGGAGACGATGGTCCTGCCTGTACCTGGTGAGAAACTGTTGATCCGACTCATCGATACCCTCGATAAAGGCACGAGCTCCCTGCTGAGACCCTGGCAGATTCGACGTGAAGACAGGGCACGGCTCGAGGGACGCGAGCGCGAGCTGCTGGTCATTGCTCAGGCCGAACGCGACGTGGCAGATGTCCGTGCGGGCCGGAAGAGGGTCGTCCAGGACGGCAGTACCGTGGGGTTGCTGCCCGGTAATGCAGGGTTCGCGGATGGCCGGGCGGAGCCCGTGCTCTCGTTGCCCGCCATGCTCAACAGTGCCTGTGAAAGCCATGTGATCAACTTGCTACAAGAAGAGATCAACGTCGCAAAAGCGATCCTGAAAGCGGAGGACATCCTCGCGGGCGATTCGTCCGCCGCTCCCCCGACGTTTGCCGATCCCGACTGGGTCGCACGTTGGCGCCACAGCGCAGCGCACATGTCATCAGACCAGCTGCAATTCCTGTTTGCGGGCGTGCTGGCCGGCGAGATCAAGGCCCCAGGCAGCTTCTCGCTGCGTACGCTGGATTTCCTGAAGAATCTGTCGCGCGATGAAGCGGAGCGGATGCAGTTTGTCTGCCCGTATCTTGCCAACGCGCGGTATGTTTTCATGCAAGGCCCGCTGCAAACGCCCCAAGCCTATCACCACAATCCGGAGTTCCCGTTCTTTCTTCAGGAGCTTGGACTACTTTCGGGGACGGGCTACATGGGCAATGTTCTCCAGAAATTCGAATCCGAAAGCGTAGCGGCCTTTTACGCGGTCCTGCGATTCAGCGATCGGGCGGTCATCGTGCGCGGACCCGACCCGAAGGCGGTCCTTGAACTGAACGCCTTCAAGGCCACGCCCGTGGGTATGCAAGCGCTTTCGCTCTGTTCGATGCCCGCACCGGATAGCTATGTGCAGGCGGTGGCGGCGCACTGCAAATCGAAAGGATTTGACGTTGCGATCGCCTCTCGCCGTGCTCACCAGAATGACGCGGAAGGCGATGAGTTGTTTGATGAGGTTGTCATCTAACGTCTTCTGACAAGAGCCGAGACATCGAATACTTCGTCGCTCGCGTGTTCGAAGACGGCCATCGGTTTCTGAATGTGGGTTCTGCACGCTAGCCGTTCGGCATAGGACCGGGTCCGGCCAGAATCGATCGTTCGACATGGCTTCTAGGATCGTCGACAATCGTTGCAGATCCCCTATCCCCGCCGACCGTCGAACATGCTCTTTGATCAAGCCCGCCACGAAGCTATCGAACTGATCTCCTGGGATGCACAACGCGTCCGCGACACGATTGCGCGTATTGTCGACGACACAAGTGCCGCGTTCACGCCCGACACGCTGTGGCCCGCGCATCCGCTGGATCGCGGCGATGCGGATTCCGCGACGGCGCTGACGCCGCTCTACTTCGGCGCGACCGGCGTAATCTGGGCACTCCACTATCTCGATGCACTAGGTGCCGCCCGTACGCATACCAGATGGCCGGAACAGCTCGATCCGATCCGCCTACGCAACCGGGCGTGGCTTGCCGCGGCGGACGTCGAAGCCGATGCATCGTTCTTGATGGGCGAGTTGCCTATACTGATGCTGCAATATGTGCAGACGCCCACGCCAGTGCTCGAAGCCAGACTCACCGAGCTGATCGCGGGCAATATCGACCATCCCGCGCGTGAACTTATGTGGGGGGCACCGGGCACGTTGCTCGCTGCATGTTTCCTGTTCGAGCTCACGCGTAACGAGCGCTGGGCGACGTTATTTCGCGACACGGCGGCACATTTATGGAGGCAGCTACAGTGGTCCGACAAGCACGGCTGCCACTTCTGGACCCAAGATTTGTACGGCAAGCGTGTTACGTATCTTGACGGCGTGCACGGCTTTGTCGCGACCGCTTCGCCGCTGATTCGCGGTCGACATCTTCTTGACGCCGAAGACTGGTCGCGTTGGCAAGAAGCTATCGAGAACTCAGTGCGTCGCACAGCGACCTGGGAAGACGGCAAGGTCAACTGGCGTGCACAACTCGACTCGACGATCACATCGAACGACCGCCTGTTGATGCAGTTCTGTCATGGCGCCCCGGGCTTTGTCATCTGCCTCGCCAGTCTGCCGAACACGACACTTGACGATCTCCTGATTGCCGCCGGCGAAGCGGTCTGGGAAGCGGGGCTGGTCGCAAAGGGTGCGTCTCTCTGCCATGGCACAGCCGGTAACGGCTATACATTCCTCGCGCTATACCATCGCACCAAAGACGCGATCTGGCTCGAACGGGCCCGCGCATTCGCAATGCACAGCATCCGTCAGTTCGAAGCCGATGCCGCGCGGTATGGACAGCTACGCTACTCGCTATGGACTGGCGACCTGGGCGTGGCCGTCTATCTGTTGGACTGCCTGCGAGGTAGTCCCGCATTTCCGACACTCGATGTCTTTTATCCATCTCACAGCATCGCGGCGTAGTGCGGCATGACCCTAGCACCTGCGTCGGACAGCACCCGGCCAATATGAGACATTCTACGGCCGCGATCAGATTGCCAACAATCGTTGGCATATCGGCGTGGCCGACCACCAGCGTAAGTCAGCTGCCGCCATTACTGCGCGAGCATGAGATTCAGGTTCTGAACCGCTGCGCCGGCTGCGCCTTTGCCGAGATTATCGAAAACCGCGGATAGCAGGACGTGTCCGTGTTCCGCGTTAGGAAACACGCTTAAGCGCATATCGTCCGTACCGTTCAGTACCTGCGGATCCAGCTGCTTTAAATCGCGCGATTCGTGCAGCGGCAGAACATGTACGTGGGCCGCCTCGGCGTAGTGGCGTGCGAGGCACGCATGCAACGTGGCGCCGTCTGCGTGGGGCCCCAGCAACCGCACATTCAGGGATACCGTCAGCACAATGCCCTGGCGGTACGCACCGTACGCAGGGACGAAGATCGGACGCTGCGTGAGTCCGGCGTACTGCTGGATCTCCGGGGCGTGCTTGTGCGCGAGCTCCAGACCATATATCTGGTACGACGGTGCGTTGACCGCTCCCACCCCCTCGTATTCTTCGACGCCCGCCCGCCCGCGTCCGGAATAACCAGACACCGCGTAAATGCTGACCGGGTGATCGCCGGGAATGAGCCCCGCGCGCAACAGAGGACGCAGCAGGCCAACTGCACCGGTCGGATAGCAACCTGGATTGGTGACCCGACGCGAGGTCGCAATGCGCTCAGCCTGTCCCGGCGTCATTTCCGGAAAGCCGTATGTCCAGTCCGGGTGTGTGCGATGGGCGGAACTTGCGTCGATGACTCTGACGGCGGGGTTGACAATGGCGCCCACTGCCTCGCGCGCGGCGCCATCGGGCAGACAGAGGATGGCAATGTCGCAGGCGTTGATGGCCTCCGCGCGACGCGTAGAGTCTTTGCGTTCTGCCGCGGGAAGTGTGACCAGTTTCAGATCGGTCCGGCCGCGAAGCCGTTCGTGAATTTGCAACCCGGTGGTGCCTTGGTCGCCGTCGATGAAAACAAGGGGAGAGCTCATGCGCGCGATACTCCGGTGACTGGTAAATGGAACGAGCTCGTATCTTCCGCGCACCGCTAGAATAGCGAAAGTTGAATTTCATAACTTCGATATTCAGTTTTTCTGAATCTGGACGCCGACATGCGAGAGATCAGCCTGGACCCCTTGCGCACCCTGGTCGCGATTGCCGACCGTGGCTCATTCGCCGACGCGGCGCGTGCGTTGCATCTGGCACCACCAACGGTCAGCCTCCACATCGCTGAACTGGAAGAGCGCATCGGGGCTCCGCTCCTGTCGCGCAAACGGGGACATGTCCGGCCGTCGGTAGCAGGCGAGTTGTTGGTCGAGCGCGCGCGTCGACTGCTGGCCGACGCGGAACAAGCGTTAGACGATGTTCACCGCCAGGTTCAAGTTCTTGTCGGACGCGTTCGGCTCGGAGCATCGACTGGCGCGATTGCGCATCTTTTGCCGCAAGCGCTTGAAGTGCTGCGCCAGCACCATCCCGCTATCGATATTCAGATCGCCGTACTCACCTCGCATGAGACGCTAACCCGATTGGTGGATGGGACATTGGATATCGGGCTGGTCGCACTGCCTCAGCCTCCGGTGGCTGGACTCGTGATAAAGCCTTGGCGCCGCGACCCCGTGATGGCCTTTGTGCCGGCGCATTGGCGGTGTCCGGCTCGCGTTACGCCGGAATGGCTCGCCGCTCAACCGCTCATACTTAATGATGCGACCACGCGTCTCTCGCGTCTGACTGCGGAATGGTTTGCGACCGGAGGGCACCATCCCGCAGCGCGCATTCAGCTCAATTACAACGATGCGATTAAGAGTCTGGTAGCGGCAGGCTATGGTGCGGCGCTGCTGCCTCATGAGGCCACCACGCCATTCGCCGACGCGCGCACTGTAATGCGTCCGCTGCGCCCGGCGTTGTGGCGTCGGCTCGGCATTGCGCATCGTGCGGGGCACGTCGATCGTTCCACGCAACATGTCCTAGATGCGTTGTGGGATCTGCGATTGGCGTAGCAGCTTGCCATTTCCCGCTTCGGTTCGTTCTCGCGTGGGACGGTAGCCTGTTGCACGCCACGACGAACGAATGGCCGCTTCGTAGATATTTGACAGACCGAAGCGGGTCGACTTCTACCCGACGCGGACCACTCAATGGCGGTCCGCTCCGTCAGTTCAACGTCGGACCGGGCTCGGCCATCTACGGTCATTGAATCCGTTGATTTGCAGCGTCTGCTCCTGCTCGCAGCCCGGTCACGTAGAGACATCTGAATTGCCTGAAATGACCCGCGCGCCCCGCCATTTCGCGTGAAAATAATCCACCACCTTGCAACGCTGTGCCGTCGATTAACTGAGGCTTAACTCGAAGGAAGTCTTGCCCATTCCTGAAACCCTCTAAAAAGGTCTGCAACTGCCATGACTACCAACATTGAATCAGACCTGACGCAGGGCGTGCTAAATCTGGTTTTCACGTCGCAGGACGGTCTCAATATGATGGATGACCACTGGTGGATTTCGCTTGAATCTGCATTGCAAGGTGCCGCAGACAACCCGGCGGTGCGCGCCGTATTGCTCTCCGCTCGCGGGCGGGCGTTTTGTGCCGGCGCAAATCTTACGGGGATGCGCACCAGCGCCCTGCAGCAAGGCTTTGAGAAATCGCCGCTGGCGAATCTGATCACGTGCCTGGTGAACTTCCCGAAGCCGCTGCTAGCGGCAGTGCACGGTAAAGCCATCGGCGGTGGTGCAACGTTGCTGTTGCATTGCGATCTTGTCGTCGCAGCCGCCGACACGCAATTTCGACTTCCCTTCACCAGCCTGGGCGCGGTCCCAGAACTAGCGTCAAGTTTCCTGCTGCCTCGCGCGGCGGGATCGAGACTGGCGAGTGAGTTGCTACTCTTGGGCAACACCTTCGATGCCAACAAAGCGTTGCGTGCCGGCTTTGTGAATGAGCTGGCGCCGCCCGGCGAGGAGCTGGCACTGGCGCAGCAATGGGCAGAGCAATTGGCATCGCTCGCGCCGAACTCGGTACAAACGACCAAGCGGCTGTTGCGAGAAGGACAGCAAGCCACTCTATCCACGGTCATCGCGCGCGAAGGTGATGCGTTAGTAGCGGCACTTTCGGGCGGGGAAGTGCGAGAGGCCTTGACTGCCTTTCTGGAAAAGCGTCACCCCGATTTCTCCCCGTTTCACTAAGCTACGCCGGTGCAATGCTCGTAAGCAACGTGTAGCGCGGCACGCGGGAATTCGAATCATTTCTGTATGCCGGCACACGGTGATCTGTGCGACCACCCAAATCGATTTTCAAGGGCTGCTTTCTACCACTTCGCGGCCTTTCAAATCAGTCTTGACGAAGGTCTGGACTGGGTCGCACGCTGTCGATGGAGATGTGCGATATTCGCGTGGTCCATGCGGCTTGCATAGGACAGGGTTCGGCCACTTTCGGACGGTCGACAGCACCGGATAGATGGTTGACAATCGGCGCGTAGGTGCCCCGATATAGCGGGCACAATAAACAGGACTCTGTCGCATGGACAAGAATGTAGATGAGTTAATCGCTGAGTTGGCCGAGCGAGGTGTACATCTACCGAA
>Ga0116109_1000260_pt1 | contig 10586 bp, 9 predicted proteins | sample June2015DPH_8_10_2_FD_89718 | JGI IMG/M metagenome (GOLD analysis project Ga0116109, IMG submission 89718) | Peatland microbial communities from SPRUCE experiment site at the Marcell Experimental Forest, Minnesota, USA - June2015DPH_8_10 | ecosystem: Environmental > Terrestrial > Soil > Wetlands... | reverse complement strand
CCTACAGGCTAGCGGTGTGAGCCCGCTTTCTTTGCCTACTTTCTTTGCGGCGGCAAAGAAAGTAGGTGCCGCCCCGCACAGGGGCGAAGCTAATAGACCGATAAGAATGCAAGGAAAGGCCAACACCACAAGCGAGCAACCAGGGGCGAGGCAAATAGACCAATAGGAAGGAATGCAAGGAAAGGCCAACGCCACAGGCAAACAACCAAAACCAGGGCGCCGCAGGCAAAAAACCTTAGCCCTGCTGCACCTGCCGAAGGCAATACCCAGCGACAGCATCAAGCACAGAATCATCCTCCCCAACGGCAGTTGCACACCGAATAGCAACCCCGGGATGCGCCGCCCGGCAAACCTCGAGCACCGCAGGTAAATCCCGCCGCACATGCCCACCTTGACCAAAAAACACCGGCACAACAGTAACAGCTGAACAGCCCTGGGCGACTTGCGTAGCAACAGCAGAAACCAGATCAGGTTCCATCAGCTCGAGAAACGCCAACGAGACAGGCCCAGCATCGCCATGAGCCGCCTGCAACCTGGCAACCAGCCGGGCAAAAGGCTCAGCCCAGCGAGGGTCCCGAGCTCCATGTCCAAAAAGCACAACCCCATGCAAGGCCATGGCGAAACTCCTAATGCCGATCCACCCACTTCAACCCAACCAACCCCAGCACCAGATAAACAAGTCCAGGCGTAGCCGCAGTCAAAGGCGCAGGCCAGGTATTCAACATGCCCATGTGCGAGAACAAGGTATTGAACAGCTGGAAACTCATCCCCAGCATGATCCCGCCAAACACCTTCACGCCTACCACGCCCGCTCGCGTATGCAGATACGCAAACGGCAACGAAAGTACCAGCATCACCAATACCGCAAACGGATACAGCAGCTTACGCCACAACGCAATCTCATATCGTTGCGTGTCCTGATGGTTCTGCTGTAAATGCTGGATGTAGCGGAACAGGTTGAACATCGACATATTGTCCGGCGACACCAGCAGTACCGACAGAATCTGCGGCGTCAACTCCGAGCGCAGCGAGTACTCCGGCACTGTCGTCTGGTTGGCCCGGTAAACCGGATTGAGCGCGTCCCTGGGCGTGCCCGCCACCGGCGGCACGTCGATCAATTGCGTGTCCGTCACGTCCTTCAGCAACCAGTGGCCCGGTGGCTGATACCTGCCGCTCTGCGCAATCCGTACGTTCGACAAGCGGAACTTCGAATCGAATTCGTAAATGCGCACGTCGGTAATGGTCGCGTCCGGTTGCAGCTTGCCGACGTTCACGAAACGCGTCACCTGCTCACCGTCCGCGCGCGCCGTCAATGTGTCCTTCACCCACACTCCCGACTCGAAGTTGGTCGACACCGCCGAACCCAACGCTTCCAGCCGCACCCGCTCCGACAACTGATCCGTATACGGCCCGACCACCTCGCCAATGATGTAAGTGAGGATCACCAACGGAATACCGATCTTCAGCAGCGAACGCAGCGCCTGATTCGTCGCGAGACCCGATACCCGGAAAATCGTGTACTCCGAGTTCGCCGCCATCTGCGCAAATACGTAGATTGCGCTGATCAGCGCGGCCACCGGGATGATTTCGTAGAAGCGCGACGGTGTTTGCAGCGCCACCCGCAGCACGGCATATTGGAACTTGTAGTTGCCGTGCCCCACCGAGTTCAGTTCGTTGATCAGGTCGAAAAAGAAGAACAGACCCGAAAACGCAAACAGGACGAAGATAAACGTTAGGTAGATCTGACTTGCGAAGTACTTTTCATAGATCCGCATCGGTCAGGCTCCCTGCGACGAACGTTGGAACATCGTCCGGCTAAACAACGGACGATTGCGCACGCGCAGCCAGAAAATGAACGCCACGATTGCCGCCACGATCACGTGCAGGCCTAACAGCCCCACCGGGAACGACATCTTGCCCTGCTCGATCCATGACTGCACAACGTTCAACAGGTTTGAATACGTCAGATAAATCAGCACCGCCATCACCAGGTTGATCGTGCGGCTGCGCCGCGGGTTCTGGTGGGCGAGGGGGATGGCCAGCATCATCAGGTTGATCGCGATCAGCGGCAAGCCTGCGCGCCACGCGAATTCGGCAAGGTTATCCTTGGTCGGGTTGCGGAACAGATCCAGCGTCGGTGTGCCGGTCGTGGTCGGGACGCTGACCACCGGCTGGCTCTGGATCTTCACGCCGTACCGTTCGAATTCCATGATGCGGAAATCCGGCTTGCCCGGCTCGCCGTCGTAACGGCGCCCATTTTCGAGTACGACGAAGCGGTCGCCGTTCGGGTGCGTCTCGGTGTGGCCGGTCTTCGACACCACCACGTTGACCTTGCCGTTTTCGGTGCTGGTCACGAACACGTTCTCGACCCGCGCCTGGTCAGGCGACATCTTCTCGATGAAGAACACCCGGTGGCTCACCGCTGATTCGCGGAACTGGCCCGGCGCCAGCAGCGAAACCTCGTCGCGCTGCTGGAAGCGTGCGCGGATCAGCTTGCTCTGCTGGTTCGACCACGGCCAGCCGACGAACACGAAGAACATGATGAGAATGATGATGGGCGTCGCAAACACGCTAATCGGCTTGATGAAACGCGTGAGACTGACGCCTGAGGCCAGCCAGACGACCATTTCCGAGTCTTTGTACCAGCGCGTCAGGACGAACAGGATCGAGACGAACAGGGTCGCGACCAGCATGATCGCCAGATAGCCGATCACGGTCAGGCCGATCAGGACCAGCACGTCGCGCGGATCGATTTCCCCGGAGGCGGCGAAGCCGACGATCCGGATCATCATCGTTGTCAGCACGAGCGTGAGGAGAACCATGAACACGGCACCAGCCGTGTACGCGAGTTCGCGCTGGAGGGAGCGTTCAAAGATCATTGTTGATGAAGAGAGTGCGTGCCTTGAGAGTGCCCCCCAACCTGTCGCTTCGCGCCAGGCCCCTCGAGAGGGCGAAAAACTTGGGGCGGCCCGGCCTTTTCTAAGGCGCCGGTTGGTCCCACCAGCTTACCGTGCAGCCGCCGCGGGAAAAATAGCGGATAATTGCGGCTTTCATCCTAAGCCCAGATTTTATCCGAGGACAAGCGCGATGGACTTTAGCATAAAAGCCTGTGATTGGAGCAAAGGCTCTACAAACGGGTTCCTGACTGGAAAATCCGATTGCATCGTGATCGGCATTTTCGAGTCACAAACGTTGTCGGGTGCCGCATTGGAGATCGATGCGGCCACCAAGGGTCTCCTGACCCGTATCATCAAAGCCGGTGACATGGACGGGAAGAGCGGTACCACCCTGTTCCTGCACGAAGTGTCCGGTATCGGCGCTTCGCGCGTCCTGCTGGTTGGCCTCGGCAAGCAGGACGCCTTCAACCAGAAAGCCTACGGCGACGCCGTGCGGGCCGCCTGGCGTGCCATTCTGGCCACCAGGATTGTCCAGGTCACGTTCACGCTTGCCCAGTTGCCGGTGCTCGAACGCTCGGCCGACTGGGGCGTGCGTACGGCCATCCTCGCACTGCGCGAACTGTCGTACAAGTTCACCCAGATGAAGAGCAAGCCGGACACAACCCCGCGCGCCCTGAAGCGCATCGTGTTCAGCGTCGACACCAGCGACGAGAAGACCGCCAAGGTCGCCGCCAAGCAAGGCGCTGCGCTTGCCAACGGCATGGACCTGACGCGTGACTTAGGTAACCTGCCGGGCAACGTCTGCACCCCGACCTACCTCGCCAACACCGCCAAGAAGCTCGCCAAAGACTGGAAGCTGAAGGTCGAAGTGCTGGGCCAGAAGCAGCTCGAAGCGCTGCGGATGGGCTCGTTCCTGTCCGTCACGCGCGGCTCGGTCGAACCGCCCCAGTTCATCGTGCTGCAGTACCAGGGCGCCGCCGCCAAGGCCGCGCCGGTGGTGCTGGTCGGCAAAGGCATCACGTTCGACACCGGCGGCATTTCGCTGAAGCCAGGCGAAGGCATGGACGAGATGAAGTACGACATGCTCGGCGCCGGTTCGGTGCTCGGCACGTTGCGCGCCGTTGTGGAAATGGGCCTGAAGATCAATCTGGTCGTCATTGTCCCGACTTGCGAAAACATGCCGTCCGGCACCGCCACCAAGCCGGGTGACATCGTCACCAGCATGAAGGGCTTGACGATCGAAGTGCTGAACACCGACGCGGAAGGCCGTCTGATCCTGTGCGACGCGCTGACTTATGCTGAGCGCTTCAAGCCGGCTGCTGTGATCGATGTGGCAACCCTTACCGGTGCTTGCGTGATCGCACTTGGTCACCACAACAGCGGCCTGTTCTCGAAAGACGACGCGCTGGCGGGTGAGTTGCTCGACGCCTCCCGCGAGGCTTCCGATCCGGCATGGCGCATGCCGCTCGACGAGGAATACCACGACCTGTTGAAGTCGAACTTCGCGGATCTCGCCAACATCGGCGGCCGTCCGGGCGGCAGCATCACGGCCGCGTGCTTCCTGTCGCGCTTCGCCGAGGCTTATCCGTGGGCTCACCTCGACATCGCCGGTACGGGCTGGAAGAGCGGCGCGGCAAAGGGTGCAACGGGCCGTCCGGTGCCGCTCCTGACGCAGTTCCTGATCGATCGCGCGGCATAATGATCGATCGCAGTACCGACGCGCTGACTGATGCGCTGAGGCAGAGCCGCCGATGACGAGAATCGATTTTCACTCGAACGTCGGCGACTCGCTGTTGTACGCGTGCCGCCTCGCGCGCAAGGCGTATCAGGCCGGCCAGCCCACCATCGTGCTGGCCGAGCCGGCGCGCCTGCGCGCCTTCGACGAGCAGTTGTGGACCTTTGCGCCACTCGAGTTCGTGCCGCACTGTATGGCGGACAGCGCGCTCGTCGCGCAAACGCCGATCGTGCTGGCCGCGAACCTCGACAAGGTGCCTCACTATCAGGTGCTGCTGAATCTCGGTGGCGAGGTGCCGGCGCAGTTCGCGCGCTTCGAGAGATTGCTGGAAGTTGTCGGTAATGCACAAGAGGAACTGGCTGCGGGCCGTGAACGCTATCGCTTCTACCGCGATCGCGGCTATGCTCTAAACAACTACAAGCAGGGCGGCTAGCGTCGCCGTGCCGCCACGCGCGGACGCTGCCAACCGGCACCGTCCGCGCTGGCCGGCGAGGCGGCGCGTCCTCATCGCCTACTTCATCGACGGAGTCTATTCGTGCCCGATTCGTCCGATACTACGTTCGATACCTCAATACCGGTTCTGAACGACATCCTCGTGCCAGGCAAGCCCGCGCACGCGCGGCCCGCCCATGGCGCGGCTGCTGCTGAAGCTGCTCCGGCCGAGTCTGGTGCTGAGCCTGCCGATGGCGTGACCGTGTACTCCGTGACGCCTGCCCAGATGCATGTCTTTGAATTGCCTGAGTCGCCGGCGCCGTTCGAGCTGGCCTCGGCGCCCGAGCCCGAGCCCCTTGAGGCATTCGAACCCAGCTCGGCGTTCCACTTTGCACGCGCTCCCGTGCCGGCTGCGCCGGTGCACAGCCTCGATGCCGACGTGCTCGCCGACCGCCTGCGCGGGCGTTTTGCCAGTTATCTGACGGGTGAAGGGCGCGCGGTGATCGAAGCGCGTTGCCGTGATGCGCTGCAAGATCACACCCTGTGGCTTGTGAACCAGATTACGCGCGAAGTCGCGCTGGCGCTCGAAACGGAAATGACCGGCTGGGTGCGCGAAGCGGTCAACGAAGAGATTGCGCGGCGTACGATCGAGCACTGAGCACGCGCGGCACTGCTTTTATTTCAGCGTCAGGATCCAGCCGGCCAGCACGGCGGCCTGATCGGGCGTGAGCTGGGTGTTCGCGGGCATGGGCACCTGGCCCCAGACCCCCGTGCTGCCGTCGATGATCTTGTGGGCGAGGTAAGTTTCCGCGTCGGCGCGTGACGCGTATCTTGCCGCGACGTCATGCAGCGCCGGTCCCATGAACGGACGGTTCACCGAGTGACAGCTCATGCAGTTCTGCTGCTGCGCGAGCGCAAGGCCGGGAGCCGTTTCCGCCTGCGCCGAAGCGCTGATTGCGAGCATGCCCGCCAACGCTATTGCTGCATACGACATTGATTTCATTCTGGTCTCCGCCGGTGCAGGTGCTCGACTCGTGGTGCAGGCATTATAAAAGGAAAGGGGCGCACGGTTTTTCGTGCGCCCCTTTCAGCTTTTTCGGCTGCCTGCGTGCGGCTATGGCCTGGTATTCCCCACTTTTCGCTGGCTTCGCAGCGGCGCCGCGCTAACCGGTTTCGCATCCAGCTGGTCTCGCATCCAGCCGGTCAACGTGCGCGCTCAAGCTTAGCCGGTCACTGCGCCCTTGTTCGCCGGCAGCGCCAACGCGGAATATTTGGCGAGCACGCCGTGCGTATAACGCGGCTTCGGTTGCTGCCACGCAGCACGACGGCGCGCCAGTTCGGCATCGTCGATATTCAGTTGCAAGAGCAGCTTGTGCGCGTCGATGGTGATCGAATCGCCTTCCTTCACGAATGCGATCGCGCCGCCCACAAACGCTTCCGGGGCAACGTGACCCACCACCATGCCCCACGTGCCTCCGGAGAAACGGCCATCGGTGATGAGGCCAACGCTTTCGCCCAGACCCTTGCCGATAATCGCCGAAGTTGGCGCTAGCATCTCCGGCATGCCGGGGCCGCCCTTCGGGCCGAGGTAGCGCAGCACGACCACGTCGCCCGCCTTGATCTTGTCGGCGAGAATCGCCTCCAGCGCGCTTTGCTCGTCGTCGAACACGCGGGCTGGGCCGGTGATGACCGGGTTCTTCAGGCCGGTGATCTTGGCGACGGCGCCATCGACCGCCAGGTTGCCCTTCAGGATGGCGAGGTGGCCTTCCTTGTACAGCGCTTTCTCGATCGGGAAAATCACCTGCTGGTCGGCGCGCGGCTTGCTGGGCACGTCCTTCAGTTCTTCGGCAAGCGTCTTGCCGGTGATCGTCACGCAATCGCCGTGCAACAGGCCCGCGTCGAGCAGGATCTTCATGACTTGCGGAATGCCGCCGGCCTTGTGCAGATCGGTCGCCACGTACTGGCCCGACGGCTTCAGGTTGCAGATCACCGGCACCTGCTTGCGCATGCGCTCGAAGTCTTCGATGCTCCATTCCACCTCTGCCGCATGGGCGATGGCGAGATAGTGCAGTACGGCGTTGGTCGAGCCGCCCGTGGCCATGATCACCGCTACGGCGTTCTCGATCGACTTCTTCGTGATGATGTCGCGCGGCTTAAGGTCCTGCTTGACGGCTTCGACCAGCATGCGTGCCGATTCGGCTGCGGAGTCCACCTTCTCCTGATCGGGATTGGCCATCGTCGACGAGTACAGCAGCGACATGCCGAGCGCTTCGAACGACGAGCTCATCGTGTTGGCGGTGTACATGCCGCCGCACGAACCCGTCGACGGGCAGGCGTTCTTTTCGACCCCTTCAAAATCTTCCTGCGACATCCGTCCAGCGGTGAATTCGCCCACCGCTTCGAACGACGACACGATGGTCAGGTCGACGCCCTTCCAGTTGCCCGGACGGATCGTGCCGCCGTACACGTAAATAGCAGGTACGTTTGCGCGCAGCATGCCGATCATGCCTCCCGGCATGTTCTTGTCGCAGCCGCCGATCACCACGACGCCATCCATCCATTGGCCCTGCACGCAGGTCTCGATACAGTCGGCGATCACTTCGCGCGACACCAGCGAGTACTTCATGCCTTCCGTACCCATCGACATCCCGTCGGAGATGGTCGGTGTGCCGAAGATTTGCGGGTTCGCGTCGGCGCCCTTGACCGCGGCGACTGCCGCGTCGGCGAGGCGCTGCAGGCCGGCGTTGCAAGGTGTGATCGTCGAGTGGCCGTTGGCGACGCCGATCATCGGCTTGTCGAAGTCTTCCTTCTGATAGCCGATGGCGTAATACATCGAACGGTTCGGCGAGCGTGCGACGCCTTGTGTGATGTTCTTCGAACGACGGTTGTACGGCATGGGGCGCTCCAGTTTGTTTTGATCTTTGCGTCGGTCCCGTCCCGCTCCTTGGGACCGGACCACCGACGCAAGCTCGATCCGGTTTAGCCGGGTTCAGCTCAGTTCTGTTCAGTTTAGGTTGTTTAGGTGATGGCGCAGGTTGCAAGAATGCAGTTTTTCGATGCGCGAGTCCAATGTATTATTTGAGGCTCATAAGGTCGTAAAATGTATTAATGATGCTACCCGTCACGCCCGACCTGCGCCAGTTGCGCTATTTCATCGCCGTCGCCGAAGAAAAACACTTCGGTCGCGCGGCCGTTCGCCTCTCCATGACGCAGCCGCCGCTGTCGCAGGCCATCCGCGCCCTTGAGGAGACGCTGGGCGTCGAACTCTTCGCGCGCACCAAGCGTTCGGTCGAACTGACCCAGGTGGGTACCGACCTGCTGTCCGAGGTGCGGCGTCTGCTCGCCAGCGCGGAAGCCCTGCGACCACTCGCGCAAAGTCTGGCGCGCGGCGAGGCGGGGGTGTTGTCGCTGGCGTTCGTTTCGACTGCGGACTACGGGCTTTTGCCCTCGCTCTTGCGCGACTTCGGCGCGCGCCATCCGCGGGTGCGCCTGCAATTGACCGAGGCCACCAGTGACGTGCAGATCGATGAACTGGTGGCTGGCCGCATCGACGCCGGCCTCGTGATTGCGCCGCTGCCGCCGCGTCATGCAGCCCAATTGTCCTGGCTGCCGATCGCGCGCGAGCCGCTGGTGATTGCCATGTCGTCGGAGATGGCTGCGCGGGTCGAAGGGCCGTCCGCGTCGACTGGCGCCGAGTGGCTCGACACGCCGATCAGCCTGCGCGATGTCGCCGAAGCGCCGCTTGTGATTTTCCCGAGGCGTCTCGCGCCAGGCTTTTATGACATAGTTATGGATTGCTACGGCGTCGCCGGCCTCACGCCGCGGATTGGCCAGGAGGCGATCCAGATGCAGACGATCGTGAGCCTGGTGTCGGCGGGCATGGGTGTCGCACTGGTGCCGCAGTCGTTGCGTAACCTGCGCCGCACCGGTGTGGTGTACCGGCCGCTGCGCGAGTCGGTGCCGGCCATCGAGACCGGGCTGGTCTGGCGCACCGCGCAGGTGAGCCCGGTGTTGGCCGGGTTCATCGGCATCGTGCGGGCGCATGCCGCCACCGTCGAAGCGCAGGCTGATCCGCACAGGTGAGGGGAGTGAAAGCTACGGGGCTTACACTGCGCCTTTTTGCATGTCAGAACCAACCCGCGGCGAACGCATCGCGTTCTGGTCCGTCCAATGCCAACCTGCTACGCCTTATCGAATCCGCTTTTGAACCTGAACTGCCCATAACAATACGATGCACATTCATCCAAATTTCGACCCTATCGCGATCCACCTAGGGCCGCTCGCCGTGCGCTGGTACGGTCTGATGTACCTGGTAGCGTTCATCATGGCGATCGTCGTTGGCCGGCTGCGCTTGCGTCTGCCGTACGTCGCCGCGCAAGGCTGGACCGCCAAAGATATCGACGACATGCTGTTTTACGGCGTACTCGGCACGATTTTCGGCGGCCGTCTTGGCTACGTGCTGTTCTACAAGGCCGATTACTATTTCGCGCACCCGCTCGACATCTTCAAGGTCTGGGAAGGCGGCATGTCGTTTCACGGCGGCTTTCTCGGCGTCACGCTGGCGATGGTGCTGTTTGCGTACCAACGCAAGCGCTCGTGGCTGCAGGTGACCGATTTCGTCGCACCGATGGTGCCCACCGGGCTCGCCGCGGGCCGACTCGGCAACTTCATCAACGGTGAGCTGTGGGGCCGCGTCACCGATCCGAGCGCGCCGTGGGCGATGATGTTCCCAGGCGCCTCGAACGACGACGCCGTCTGGCTCACGCGCCATCCGGAACTGGCGGCGAAGTGGCATCTGAACGAGATCTTCGCGCAATATCACATGCTGCCGCGTCATCCGTCGGAACTGTACGAAATCGCGCTCGAAGGCATCACGTTGTTCTTCGTGTTGTGGTTCTTCTCGCGCAAGCCGCGGCCGATGGGCGCGATCTCCGCCGTGTTTCTGATCGGCTATGGCTTTGCCCGCTTTACGGTGGAATTCGCCCGTGAACCCGATGATTTCCTCGGGCTGCTGGCGATGGGGCTGTCCATGGGGCAGTGGCTGTCAATGCCAATGATCCTCGCTGGCGTGGTCATGCTGGTATGGGCATATCGACGCAAGGGCCGCGAAGCAATCAAGGCTGTCGGCGCGAACTGAACGCCACGCCGCGCTGAACGCGCTGAATGAAAAACGCCACGGCAAGTTTTTCCGTGGCGTTTTTGTTGTGCGGCTTATCTTGCGGCTCTCTTGACTCATGTGTAACGCGCAGCGCCCGAATCTTCGAGCCTTCGCGTTCCCATGCCTTACTTCATCTGCACAGAGCCGTTCACGGTCACGGTCACCGTCGAAGTACCCGCTTCGAGCGGCAACGGCGCGGCCGCCTTGGCATCGGCGCCCATCGCACGTGCGCTCATCATCATCAGGGGACGCGGCATCACACCGTTTTGTCCAATGTTGACTTCACGGATCGAATAGCCGCTATAGCCGAACGCCTGAGCGCCGGCGCTCGCCTGTTGACGGAACGAGGCGATGGCTTCGCCGG
>Ga0116109_1000257_pt1 | contig 10701 bp, 6 predicted proteins | sample June2015DPH_8_10_2_FD_89718 | JGI IMG/M metagenome (GOLD analysis project Ga0116109, IMG submission 89718) | Peatland microbial communities from SPRUCE experiment site at the Marcell Experimental Forest, Minnesota, USA - June2015DPH_8_10 | ecosystem: Environmental > Terrestrial > Soil > Wetlands... | reverse complement strand
GCCCACGCCCAGCGGCTTGCCGAGCACCAGCACGTCGCCGGCCCGAGCCGACGCGTTACGTTTGATGCGCTGCGGATGAATCACCCCCAGTGCAGCGAGACCGTAAATCGGCTCGACGGAATCAATCGAATGACCGCCCGCGACCGGAATGCCGGCCTGCGTGCACACGTCTTCGCCGCCGCGCAGTACCGCCGCGATCACATCGTGCGGCAACACGTTGATCGGCATGCCGACCAGCGCCAGCGCGAGAATCGGCTTGCCGCCCATCGCATAGACGTCGGACAGCGCATTGGTCGCCGCAATGCGGCCGAAGTCGTACGGATCGTCGACGATCGGCATGAAGAAGTCGGTGGTGGCGATAATGGCCTGCTCGTCGTTCAGGCGGTAGACGGCGGCATCGTCAGCGGTTTCCTTGCCGACCAGCAGGTCGGGAAAGGCCGGCAGAGGCACGCTGCGTTTGAGCAGGTCAGAGAGGACGCCGGGTGCAATCTTGCAGCCACAGCCACCGCCGTGCGAGAGACTCGTGAGGCGCGGCACAGCAGGATTCGAAGCAACGTGATCGGTCATGGCGGGTCGGGGCGCGGTAGTCAGGTTGGGATTGGAGTTGGAAGGCAATAGTTAGCATTATGGGCAATCCTCGGCCCATCCGTCCAACCCGCACCATGATGGCCCGTCACGACAGTCCCGGTGTCGCCCATGCCCGCCCACCTCAGGCCCGTTCCAGCAGCGCCATTTCCCTCACGATCACCAGTAGCACCGAGAGGCTCGAACCGCCCGACGCACGCAGATCGGCCAGAAGGCGCGCATAGCGTTCGAGAGGCGCCGCCCGTTGTTGGCGCCACGTTTCGACCAGTTCCTCCGGCGTCGACGTTTCGCTAGCTCCCGTCAGCGCGCTCGTCGTCAAGGCGCGTTTAAGGCGGGCCAGCTCCGCAAGCGCGGCGGCGCGAGCCAGCGTATCCCAGTGCGTTGGCGTGGGCAGCGCATTCGCACGCTCGCCGATCCAGCCGTAGTTGAGCTGCGTGCCGAGTGCGAAATAGACGCCGGCCACCCGTTCGAGATCCTTGCCGCACCTGGCCGCCACCTCGGCAATATCGAGCACCGCCGCGGAGATTTCGCCGCTCGCCACGCGCACCGCCAGTTCACTATCCACACCCGCGTCCACGAGGATCCGCTGGCGTTCCGACAGCGCCTCCAGGTCGGCGGTAGGCAACAACGCGGGCCATTGCGACGCGAGCCGCTGCGCCGCATCGCGGCAACGCGTCAGCAAATCCGTCACGTCGCTGACGGCGCCGGATTGCAGTTGCCGCAAGAACCACAGCGCCGCACGCTCGACGAGCCGCGCCACCTCGACGAACATGCGCGCCTGCACGTCGTCGGCAACCCGGTTATCGAGCGCATCGATGCTGCGCCATACGTCGTCGAGATCGAACACGTCGCGCGCCATGATGCAGGCCCGTACGATCTCGCCCGGCTGGGCATCGGTCTCCTCCATCAGCCGGTGCACGAATTCGCAACCCACCCGGTTGACCAGCGCATTGGTCAGATACGTAGCGAGGATTTCGCGCCGCAACGGATGACGATGCATGGGGTCGCTGAAGCGATGCCGCATCGGCTTCGGAAAATAGTCGATTAGCATGCTGCTCACCAGCGGGTCTTCCGGCATGTCGGATTCGAGCAGCGCGTCGTACAACCACATCTTGCTGTACGCGAGCAGTACCGCGCGCTCCGGCGAGGTCAGCCCTTGCTTCGCGGCCTGCCGCTCAGCGATTTCCTCGTCCGTCGGCAAGAATTCGATCACGCGGTTCAAACGCCCGGCCCGTTCGAGCCAGCGCATGAAGCGCGTCTCCGCGTCGAACAACTCGACGCTGTAGCGCCCGGCAATCGACAGCGCCTGAGTCTGATAGTAGTTATCCTGCAGCACCAGCAGACCGACTTCGTTGGTCATATCGGCGAGCAACGCGTTGCGCTGCTTCTCAGTCATTTCACCGTCCTTCACCACGAGGCCGAGCAGAATCTTGATGTTGACTTCGTGATCCGAACAATCGACACCGGCTGAGTTATCGATCGCATCGGTATTGATGCGCCCGCCGCGTAACGCGAACTCGATGCGTCCGAGGTGCGTGAGCCCCAGATTGCCACCCTCCGCCACCACCTTGCAGCGCAGATCCGCGCCATTCACTCGCACAGCGTCGTTGCTGCGGTCACCAACCTGTGCCGGTGTCTCGCGGCTCGCCTTGACATACGTGCCGACGCCGCCGTTGTAGAGCAGATCCACCGGCGCCTGCAAGATCGCGCGTATCAGTTCGTTCGGCGCGAGCGAAGCGGCATTGATGCCGAGCACGGCCTGCATCGCGGCCGACACGGGGATCGTCTTCGCCGTGCGCGGAAACACGCCGCCACCGGCAGAGATCAAGGCAGGATCGTAGTCGGCCCAACTGGAACGCTCGAGGATAAAGATACGCCCACGCTCGGCCAGACTGCTTGCGGGATCGGGCTGTGGATCGAGAAAGATATGCCGGTGGTCAAACGCGGCCACTAGCTTGATATGCGGCGACAGCAGCATGCCGTTACCGAACACGTCGCCCGACATGTCGCCGATGCCGACCACGGTGAAATCCGTGGTCTGGGTGTCGATGCCCATTTCACGAAAATGCCGCTTCACCGATTCCCAGGCGCCGCGCGCGGTGATGGCCATTTTCTTATGGTCGTAGCCGACCGAACCGCCCGACGCGAACGCGTCGTCGAGCCAGAAACCGTATTCCTGCGAGATGGCGTTGGCGTAGTCCGAAAACGTCGCCGTGCCCTTATCCGCCGCCACCACCAGATAGGGATCGTCGGGGTCATGGCGCACCACATCGGGCGGCGGCACGATCTCATTACCGGCCAGGTTGTCGGTCAGATCGAGTAGACCGCGCAGGAAGGTCTGATAACAGGCGACGCCCTCGCGCAACCACGCTTCGCGGTCGCTGGCCGGCGGCGGGTTTTTCACCACGAAGCCGCCCTTCGAGCCGACCGGCACGATCACGACGTTTTTCACCATCTGCGCTTTCATCAGGCCGAGCACTTCCGTGCGGAAGTCTTCGCGCCGGTCCGACCAGCGCAAACCGCCACGCGCAGCACGCCCGCCGCGCAGATGCACACCTTCGACGCGCGGCGAGTACACCCAGATCTCGAACATCGGCTTGGGTTCAGGCAAGCCCGGCACGCGCGCCGGGTTGAACTTGAACGAGAGGTACGGTTTCGGGCGCCCCTCATGATCCAGGCGGTAGTAATTGGTGCGCTGGGTGGCCTTGATGACGCCGAGGAACTGCCGCAGGATGCGGTCCTCGTCGAGATTCGGCACCTGGTCGAGCGCGGTATCGATCCATTTCAGCAGTAGCTCCACGCGTGCGTCACGAGTGTCGCCCAGCGCCGGATCGAAGCGTGCCACGAACAGTTCGACGAGCTTGCGGGCAATCGTAGGATTGCCTGTCAGCGCGCGCTCAATGTAAGCATCGCTAAACGTGGAGCCGACTTGCCGCAGATACTTCGCATAGGCCCGCAAGATCGTCACCTCGCGCGCCGCAAGCTGCGCACGCAACACGAGGCGGTTGAAGTCGTCGCTTTCGATCTCGCCGGTCCAGACCTGCTCGAACGCGTCTTCGAAGAGGTTCTTCACACGCTCGATGTCGAATTCGCCGTCGTCCGCCAGTTCAAGGCCGAAGTCGTGGATCCATGCGGGGGCGGCGCCAAGCGCTTCGATCAGGTACGGCCGCTCTTCATCGACGCGCACGCCGAGATGCTCGAGCATCGGCAGGCTGCGCGACAAGGCGATGGGTTGTCCCGCGCGATACACCTTGAAGCGAAACCCGCGCGGGCCGGATTCGATGGGACGGTACAGGTTCATCGCAATCCGTTCGCTACCCTGCAAGCGTTCGATCAACTCGATGTCGCGAACTGCCGTGCGGGCCGGATAGTCGTCACGGTAGCCGGCGGGGAACGAATCGGCGTAATGCTGCAACAGCCGGTTGCCCTGCTCTTCGCCGAACGCATCGAGTAACGCGTCGGCGAGATCGTCCTGCCAGCGGCGCGTCACCTGCACGAGCCGCGCTTCGAGTTCGCGGGTGTCCACATCCGGCATGGCGCCCGGTTCGGCGTGGACAACGAAGTGAATCCGCGCGAGCGTCGACTCCGACAGCAAGGGCGTAAACTCGACGCTTGCGCCGTTGAACGCCTCGATCAGCAAGTTAGCGATGCGCCGCCGCAAGTCGGTGTTGTACTTGTCGCGCGGCACGAAGACCAGACACGAAACGAAACGGTCGAAGCGGTCGCGCCGCACGAACAGGCGCGTGCGCTGATGCTCCTGAAGACGCAGCACGCCAAGCGCGATGTCGTAGAGCTGGTCCTCTTCGGCCTGGAACAGTTCGTCGCGCGGATAGGTTTCAAGCACGGTCACCAGCGATTTCGCCAGATGCCCCTTCGGCAGAAAGCCAGCACGCCGTACGATGTTTGCGCACTTGCGGCGCACGATCGGAATCTCCGCCGCCGACACAAAATACGCGGTCGACGTATAGAGACCAATAAAACGCCGCTCGCCGATGGTCTTGCCATCCGCGCCCGTCAGCTTGATGCCGACATAGTCGAGATAGCCGGGGCGATGCACGGTGGCTCGCGAGTTCGCTTTGGTCAAGAAAATCGGCGAGGCGCCGGTGATGATCTGCGCGGCAGCAGCCGGCAACGGCGTCACATCAGCTGCGCCGACGGGCCGCAGCGAGTCGCGCAGAATGCCATGACCCGATTCCGGCAGCGCGCGCAAACCGAAGCCGACATCATGCGAAACCAGCTCATAGTCGCGCTGGCCGAGAAAGGTGAAGTGGTCGTCCGCCATCCATTCGAGGAAAGCACGTGCCTCAGCGCCTTCGACACCGGTCTCGCGCGCCTTCATATCCTTGATCGTGGCCCGCGCAATCTCGACGATCTTCGGCCAGTCTTCCACCGCCGCGCGCACGTCGCCCAACACTCTGGCGATATCGTCCCGCAGCGCGTCGAGCTTGGCGGCGTCGCCGCAACGGTCCACTTCGAAGTGGATGAATGAGGCGAGTTGCGATTGCTTGTCGCCCGCATCTTCGGCGCCCTGCCCGACGTGCACGATACTGCCGTCGGCGCCACGCCAGATGCGAAACACCGGATGCACGACCGAATGCAGCGCGAGCCCCAGCCGGTTGACCGCCATCGATACCGAATCAACCAGAAACGGCATATCGTCGTTGACGATCTCGATCACCGTGTGATCAGAATGCCAGCCGTGCTGCTCGAGGATCGGGTTATAGACGCGCAGCCGTTCGCTGCCGGGAACGAAACGCTGCGCCGTTTGCCAATGCGCCAGCGCGGCGCCATACAGGTCGGCGATCGCGCGGCTTTGCAGATCGTCGGCGTCGACGAAGTCGTAGTAGTGGCGCAGGAAAGGTTCGACGATGACGAATGCCGGTTCTGGCAACCGTCCACGCGCAAATTCGACGACGTCGTTTAGCAGGTGCGCAACGGATTCTTCGTTCTTCGCTTGCATGATCTCCTCCACAACGGGCGGCAATCGACTGCATCGTTAGAAGAGGAATTATGCGCCTGATAGGTGAAAGTCAATGTGCGTCCGCACATTGACTTTCAGAAGTGCTCAGCCGAGGAACACGTATTCGGCGATGTAGGGACTACGGCCGTCTTGTCCTTCCCGTGTGCAGGGACCGGTGGGCGCAACGCCGCCGTGTGTGTCGATCCGTTGCACATAGCGCACTGAGGAGAGCAAGCCGGGGCCAGCGGCGTTGGTCGCCCGCAGCAGCAGAAGCGGGATGCTGTCGGGTTGATCGGCACTCGGCACCTGTTGCAGCACCTGGCCGGTAATCTTGCTGCCGTCCGCGGCCGCCCACGTGGGGCCCGCACTGTGCGTGACGATCTTTTCGCCCGAGGCGTCGTACAGTTCGGCGCTCGGCGCCTTGAAGGCCCACGACAGGTTGTTGTTCGTGTCGCGCTTGCAGGTGTAGATCTGCGTGCCGCTCGCCTTGAGTGCGGCGATCACATGGGTGGCCTCGCCCGGGGTGAGCGAGGCGGGGACAGTACTTTGCGCAAGCGCGCTGCTGACCCAGCCCGCACTGCAGGCGAGCGCAACCGATATGCCGGTGAAAACACGCGCCAACGAGCGGCGCGGGGTAAAACGTGAATACATGCGGTGATCTCCTTACAGGTATTGATGGAAGCGTGCTGTTTCAAAACATGTTCCCGGTTGCGTCCGCAGCCTCCGGCAACCATGCGCCGACCGCCTCGCTCGTCCACACCGCATCGTCGTGCGGCAAATCATGTCCGGCCGACGGATGCTGGAAATGTGGCGCACCCCACGCCGCCGCCAGCCTGGCCGAACATACCGGGTTCACCAGCCGGTCGGCCGACGACGACAGGATTAAGGTACCGCAACGCGGCACTATCGCGCCTGCGTCAAAACGCGCCGCCGCCCATAACTGACGCAGCGCATTGGCCCGGCTCACCGGCGCGCTCTCGCGAATCGCGATCCACGCCGCGAGATCGTCCGCGAGCCCTGCCGGATTATTGCAGGTCAAGCGGTGAATGCCAGCCTCGGCTTCGAGCGCGCTGCGCCAGTCAAGCGCCACCCCCAGCAGTCCGGGCCATGCCTGCGGACGCAGCCGCTCCGTCATGCTACTGAACGGTCGCATGCTGGTGTTAATCAGCACCAGCCGTTCAACCTCGTCGGGATAGTATTGCGCCCAGGCGGTCGCCACCATTCCGCCCAGGGACATCGCCAACACCCGGTACGGGCCTGGCACGCTGCTTTGCGACACGGCGAGCCGCACGAATCCTACCATCGCGGCCACCTGAGCCGGCGCGTGCTGATCGACGAGCGCGCCGTTACCCGGCAAGTCCAGCTGCAGCAGGCTGTCGGTCTTGACGGCGTCATGCAGGATGGCCGGAAACTGACCCCAGTGGCGCGTCTCACGCGTCAGTCCACGCAGCAGGATCCACGTACTCATACACTGGCCGTCCGGTACCAATGTTGAATCGCGTGAGGCAGCAGTTGCTGGCGGCGGCTGCCTTGCGGCAGCCAGCGCTGCGATGCAAACGCGGCGCGGGTCAGGAAATCGAGCAGGTTGGCATGGCGTCGCAACACGCGCGCCGTGCGATGCGCTTTCACGGGATTGAACATGCCCTGCCGCGAAAACAGTTGGCGCGGATTCTTCTTGATCCACAGCCATGAACCGAGCTCGAGCGTCATCGGCAAAAACACGTGCTCCGACGGCGCACGGTCGTATGCGCAATCCCACAGATCGCCGTGCAGCAGATATTGATGACTCTGCGGCTCGAACGCATAACCGTGATGCGGATGGGCACGCTCGAACATGGTCTTGAGCATGTACATTTCGGGCAGATGCGACATCAGCTTGCGAGTGCGTGCATACGGAAACCAGATGCTGTCGCTCCAGCCGTAACCCGAGTGGCAATCGAGCGCGAAGCTGACGGGCCGCGATGCCAGTTCGGTGTCGACCAGCTTCAGGAGCGCCGCGGCTTCGAGCTCCATGGGTGCGCCGCGCCGTCCGCGATACCACGGCAGCCAGGCGCCGAGGCGCTGGCCGCCCGCCAGCAGCGGCACGCGTTCATCGGCATCCTGCGGGGCGTTGCGCATCAGATCGACGCCGTTCGGATTGGCCCGCGTCGCCGCCCACATTCCGCCCGGGTTGCAGATGGGCATAAAGATCAGACGAATCGACTGCAGCTGCCGCACTAGCAGCTCGTCCCATTCGAGCCGCGACAGGAGCGAGCGCATGTAGTCAAGCACGAGTTGCGTGCCGATACGCTCGAGTCCATGAATGCCGCCGAAGAAACCGATGGCCGGCGCCAGCGGATCGCTCGAACCGATGCTCGCGGTCAGCACCGGAAAAGTCCTGCCGTGGACCCGGGCCTCGCACTGGGTGCGAATCTCGAAGCTCGCACTGCCGGCATCGAGAATCGCCTTCAGATCCTCGTACTCCGCAAAGCTGTCGGGTAGAAAGCTGAGAGCCTGCATGGCGACGCCGAATGGGGTTGGCAAGGTGATTGGGGACGGCACACGCGCTGTTTTCAGCAATATAGCCTGTTCGCGGCACATATTAGATGACGGCGTGCGCGCCCTGCAAATTGTGTCACGCGGCTGACACATCGCGAGCCGCTCAAGGCTTTGCGTTCCGGCACGCATTCTCTGCAAAGATATAGTCGTCTAGACGTTGAGATACCTTCACTCAACCGTCACAGAGCCTTCCTAGAATGTGCCACACGTTCCGGCATCTGCCGGATGCATCGACGGGGTAAGCATGGAAGCAATTCGTATCGAACGGCTGAGCAAGACGTTCACAAATGGCCGCAAGGCACTCGACGAAATCGATCTGCGCGTCGCATCCGGCGAGATGGTGGCGCTGATCGGCGCCTCAGGCTCGGGTAAATCGACGCTGTTGCGGCACATCGCGGGCTTTTCCGTCTCCGACCCGCAGCCGTCGCAGATCGCGATTCTCGGTCGGCCGATCCAGCAGAACGGCCGTCTCGTGCGCGAAGTGCGACGGATTCGCCGCGACATCGGCTTTGTGTTCCAGCAGTTCAATCTGGTCAACCGCCTTTCCGTGGAGGCCAACGTATTGATCGGCGCGCTCGCACGGTTGCCGTTCTGGCGGCGCATTACCGGGCGCTTTCCACGCAGCGAACGCGCGCTCTCGCTGGCGGCACTCGGCGAAGTCGGAATCGCCGAACACGCACGCGAGCGTGCAGCGACACTCTCCGGCGGTCAGCAGCAACGCGCGGCGCTCGCGCGGGCGCTGGTGCAGCGCGCCCGCATCGTGCTCGCCGATGAACCCATTGCCTCGCTCGATCCGGAATCGTCGCGACGCGTCATGGACATGCTGCGCAACCTGAATCGCGACCACGGCCTGACCGTGCTGGTCTCGCTGCACCAGGTCGACATCGCCATGCAGTACTGCCCGCGCACCGTCGCCCTGCGCCGCGGCAAGATCGTCTACGACGGAGCGTCCGCCGCGCTCACACCCGCACTCCTGCAGCAGCTCTACGGTGACGACGCGCGCGAACTGCTCGAGGAAACCGATAGCGACGCTGCACAACCCCATGCGGATGCGAACGCGCCGAAACCGCAGCGTTACGCGTTTGCGCTTGATCCTGCTCACTCTGCGTGAAACACAGCGTCGCACTCTTATCTACTGTCAGCCCTCTTCAGCCTACTGGACTAACCCGATGACATTCCTGCGCTCACTGATCGCCGGCGCGGTTGCGCTCGCCTGCGTCGCCGCCCATGCCGAAGACCTCAACCTCGGCATCATCTCGACCGATTCGTCCTCCGTGCTCTCGCAACGCTGGCAACCGTTGGTCGACGACATGAGCAAGCAAACCGGCCTGCACGTCAAAGCCTTTTTCGCCACTGACTACGCCGGCATCATCGAAGCCATGCGCTTTAACAAGGTACAGGTGGGCTACTTCGGCAACGCGTCGGCCATGGAAGCCGTGGACCGTGCCAACGGCGAAGTGTTCGCCAAGATCACCTATGCGAATGGCGACTCCGGCTATGAGTCAGTGCTGATCACCAACGTGAACAGCCGCTTCAAGACGCTCGACGATGTATTCAAGAATACGAAGGATGTCACGCTCGGCTTCGGCGATCCGAACTCCACTTCGGGCACGCTGGTTCCCGGCTACTACCTGTTCGCCAAGCACAACGCACCGGTGAACACGTCGTTCAAGGCCGTGTTGCCGTCCAGCCATGAAGCGAATCTGCTGGCCGTCGTGAACAACAAGATCGACATTGCGACCAACAACACCGAGATGCTCGACACGCTGAAGAAAGACCATCCGGACAAGTTTGCCCAGGTGCGCGTGCTGTGGACCTCGCCGCTGATTGACTCGGATCCGCTGGTATGGCGCAAGGATCTGCCGCAAGCGACCAAGGACAAGGTGCGCGCCTTCTTCCTGAACTACGGCAAGACCAATCCGCACGAAAAGGCTGTGATGGCAGCGATTACCGGCTATAGCGGTTTCGCGGCTTCGTCCGATGCGCAGTTGCTGCCGGTCCGCCAGATCGCACTGTTCCAACAGAAACAGAAGATCCAAACCGACACGCATCTGTCCGACGACGATCGCAAGACCCAGCTCGCCGCGCTCGATGCGAAGCTGAGCGCGCTGAACGCTGCTACGTCGAAGCAATGAGCACCGCCGACCTGACCCGCACCCGCGCTACGCCGCCAGCCGGCGCGGCGGCGGGTGCCGAAGTGGGCAAGCGAAGCTGGGTGTCACTGCTTGGCTGGATCTTCGTGATTGTCGTGCTGGGCGTCGGCTGGCACGGCGCGGATATGCGACCGCTCGATCTGTGGTCGGACGCCGGCAACATGGGCCAGTTCGCCAAGGACTTCTTCCCACCGGATTTCACCGAGTGGCGTACCTATGCGCACGAAATGTACGTGACGGTGTCAGTGGCAGTGTGGGGCACGGTCCTGTCGCTGGTGTGCGCCGTGCCGTGCGGACTGATGTGCGCGCGCAATATGGCGCCGCAGTGGGTCGTGCAGCCGGTGCGCCGCTTGATGGATGCCTGCCGCGCGATCAACGAAATGGTCTTCGCGATGCTGTTCATCGTCGCGGTCGGGCTCGGCCCGTTCGCCGGCGTGCTCGCGTTGTGGGTGCACACCACCGGCG
>Ga0116109_1000255_pt1 | contig 10790 bp, 11 predicted proteins | sample June2015DPH_8_10_2_FD_89718 | JGI IMG/M metagenome (GOLD analysis project Ga0116109, IMG submission 89718) | Peatland microbial communities from SPRUCE experiment site at the Marcell Experimental Forest, Minnesota, USA - June2015DPH_8_10 | ecosystem: Environmental > Terrestrial > Soil > Wetlands... | reverse complement strand
AGGAACTGATCCGTTCGCGCCTGAAGATCAAGAGCATGAACTTCATGCGCGGCCGGACCTTCGTCGATAAATATCTGATCATCGACGAGGCGCAGAACCTGACACCGAAGCAGATGAAGACGCTGGTGACGCGTGCCGGTCCTGGGACGAAGATCATCTGTCTCGGCAACATCGCGCAGATCGATACGCCATATCTGACGGAAGGCAGTTCGGGCCTCACGTATGTGGTGGATCGCTTCAAGGGCTGGGCGCACAGCGGGCATGTGACGCTGGCACGCGGCGAGCGCTCGCGCCTCGCGGATTACGCGTCCGATATTCTGTAGGCTGAGTCGCGTTACTTTTATTGCTTGAATTGTCCGAAAGCCGCGCCCGGGTCACACCGTTCGCGGCTTTTTTTTCGTCTGTACAAAAGGCCTGCGGGGGGAGTGGGGAGGCTTGGCTCTCGCAGCGTACAACGCAACACTTAGCGCGTAAACTTCAAGTAATTTATCAACTTTGCTTGCCCACGCCATGGTGGACGGGCTACCATCCCGACATCGCCCGCTTTAAGCGAGTGTTTACGCTCGCCCTGTCTTCATGTACCGACTTGGGTTTTCGCTGCTGATCCTTCTGCTGCTCGCCGCCTGCTCCAGCGCGCCGCAGCGGGTTTCGCGCAACTCGAGCGGCTATTCGTCAGCGTCCAATGGCGCGTATCGCACCACTCCGCCAGGCTTCCCGAACTTTGTCGACCACAGCATCGGACGCGAGGAAATCTCCATTCAGGCGATGAGCCTTGTAGGCATTCCGTACCGCTGGGGCGGTAATACGCCCGACAGCGGCTTCGATTGCAGCGGCCTGGTTCGCTATGTCGTCGCGCGCGCGGCCTCGGTGAATCTGCCGCGTACGACTGCGGATATGAGCGGCAGCGGCGAGTCGATCGAGCCGGACGAAGTGGCTGCGGGCGATCTGATCTTCTTCAACACGACTGGACGGCCCCACTCACACGTCGGCATTTATGTGGGCAAGCTGCGGTTCGTCAATGCGCCATCGACGGGCGGCACGGTTCGGATCGACTACCTCACCAATCCGTATTGGGCCAAGCGTTTCGACGGCATTCGCCGGGTGGCGGCGCCAACCCACGCACCGACGCCGTTCGAGACGCCGACGTATCAGGCATCGAACCCGCCGCCGGAGAGGGTGGCCCCAGTTCCGGCAGAGTCGCAAGCGTCTTATGCGGGCGCTGCCGCGATACCGTCCCAACCTGCAGCGGAGCCACAGCCGCCCTATGCAGCGGCTGGGCCTGTGATTGCGCCTGCGCAGCAATCGCAGCGCGTCGCAACCACGATGCGTGCGCCACTGACGACGACCGCCGTCCAAACCGCGCCTCAGCCTGCTGCTGCATCCGCCGATGCATTTGAGCCGCCACCTCCAGCGATGAACGCTGTGCAGATGCAGGCGCGTGAAGCAGGCGCCGTCACGCCGGCAACCGTTTCCGCTGAGCGGACTCAAGTCGATGTAGGCGCCACGTCTGCCACTTCCACCGCCGGAGACGCGCCGGTGCGATCCGCCGTACCGGCGAGCGTCGCCCGCGCGCCGGATCCCATCGACGCCGCCGCCGATGCGTTCGAACCGCCCCCGCCCGCCTCGGTGGCGGTTCGCCAGGAACAGCATGCCGGCTCGAGCGGCGACGTACAGATCATGCGTGCGTCGACCAATTCGCGTCCCATCCCCGCCCCCACCCAGTCTAGCGACGACCCGATCGCGCACTTCGCGAACGGCAACTTCTGATCGACAGACGCTGGCCGTCCTCACTCCGCCCTCACCTTATTCCAGCCATTGAACGCGCCGGTAAACACGCGCGACTATGCTATCTGCTATCGTCCCCTATATTCCTCTGACGGCAGGTACTCACCATGGATCTTGGACTGAAAGACAAAGTAGTGCTGGTCACGGGCGGCAGCAAAGGCATCGGCCTTGCCTGCGCCCGAGCGTTCGCGGCCGAAGGCGCGAAGGTGGCGATCGTCTCGCGCGATCCGGCAAATCTCGCCCGCGCCCGCGAACAACTGGCGAGCGAGGGCTTGCACGTGCACCTGACGCGTGCCGACCTGCACGAGCCGCATGGCGCGGCCGATATCGTCGAAGAAGTCACCACTGCGGTCTGCCCGATCTACATTCTGATCAACAGTGCAGGCGCCGCCCGCCGCTACGACCCGGAGACGCTCGACGCCGCAGCCTTCAAGGCAACTATGGAGGCCAAGTACTTCCCGTACATTTACCCGCAGCAGGAAGTGCTGCGCCGCATGGCAGAACGCGCGAAATCAGGTGAAGCCGCCGAACCGGGCACGATCGTCAACATCATCGGTATGGGCGGCAAGGTGGCCAGCGATATTCATATCGCCGGCGGCGCCGCCAATGCCGCGCTGATGCTGGCGACCGTCGGGCTCGCGCATTACTACGCGCGCTACGGCATTCGCATCAATGCGATCAATCCGGGCGCAACTTTGACGGAGCGCGTCGAGGAAGCATTAAAACTGGAAGCCCGCCAGCAAGGAATAGACACAAAGGAGGCGCTGGCGCGCGGTCAAGCCAAAGTGCCGCTCGGACGCTACGCGAAACCGGAGGAAATTGCCGACGTGGCGCTGTTTCTGGCGAGCCGGCGCGCGAGCTATGTGACGGGCGCGATCGTCCCGATGGACGGCGGCAGCGCGCCGCTCATCTGAACGCGGCGCGCCGGCACGGCAAGCAGGTCAGGCGTTACAGGAAACGGTGGCCGAGCCACCAGCCCGCAGCGGCCAGCACGGCCGAGGCGGGAATCGTCAGAATCCACGCCCAGACGATATTGCCGGCCACGCCCCAGCGCACGGCGCTCAACTTCTGCGTAGCGCCTACGCCGACGATGGCGCCGGTAATCGTGTGGGTGGTGGAGACGGGAATGCCCAGAAAGGAGGCGATAAAGAGCGTGATCGCGCCACCCGACTCCGCACAGAAGCCGCCGACCGGCTTGAGCTTGGTGATCTTCTGTCCCATCGTGCGGACGATGCGCCAGCCGCCAAACAGCGTGCCCAGACCCATGGACAGATAGCAGCCACCGATCACCCACAGCGGCGGCGCATCGGCGAGCGACGAGGCGTAGCCCGTCGCGATCAGCAGCATCCAGATGATACCGATGGTCTTCTGCGCGTCGTTGCCGCCGTGCCCAAGGCTATACAAGCCGGCGGAAATCAGTTGCAGACGCCGGAAGCGCCGGTCGACCTTGCTGGGCGGCGTGCGGAAGTAGATCCACGAGACGGCCAGCATGAAGAACGAGCCAAGCACGAAACCGAGCAGCGGCGAGATAAAGATGAACGCGACCGTCTTCATCAGACCGTCGAAGTTAAGCGAGTGCCAGCCCGACTTGGCGAGCGCGGCGCCCACCAGGCCACCAATCAGCGCATGCGACGAGCTGGACGGAATGCCGTAGTGCCACGTGACGATATTCCAGCCGATCGCGCCCACCAGCGCACCGAAGATCACGTAGTGATCGACGATAGCCGGGTCGATTGTGCCCTTGCCGACCGTCTGCGCGACTTTCAGGTGGAAGATGAAATAAGCAATGACGTTGAACGCCGCCGCGAAGGCGACCGCTTGTTGCGGCTTGAGGACGCCGGTCGACACAACCGTAGCGATCGAATTCGCCGCGTCGTGAAAACCATTCATGAAGTCGAACACCAACGACACGGCGACCAGGAAGGCAACGGCCCAGATGGCGAGTTGTATCGATTGCATCAGGCGTTTTCCAGCACGATGCCTTCGAGAATGTTCGCTACGTCCTCACATTTATCGGTGATGGTCTCGAGCAGTTCGTAGATCGCCTTCAGCTTGATCAGCGTCTTGACGTTGTCTTCCTCACGGAAAAGCTTCGAGATGGCCGAGCGCAGCACGCGGTCGGCTTCGGATTCCAGACGGTCGATTTCCTCGCACGCCTTCAGGATCTGGCTCGCCTGCTTCATGTCCGACAGCAAGCTGACCGCAAACTGCACGCGCTCGGCGGTCGCTGTGCAGATATGCGCCAACTGGCTCGCCTCAGAGGTCACCGTCTGCACGTCATACAGAGAAATCGCGGTGGCAACGTCCTCCATCAGGTCGAGGATGTCGTCCATCGTCGTGATCAGCTTGTGGATTTCGTCGCGGTCGAGCGGCGTGATGAACGTCTTGTGCAGCAGATCAATGGTTTCGTGCGTAAGCTTGTCTGCAGCCTTTTCGGCCTTCTGCACGTTTTGCTTATGGACCTCAGCGTCCTGCAGGTTGTCGATCAGCAGCTCGAGTTCGTGGCTCGCCGAGACAATGCACTTTGCGTGCTCGTTAAAAATTTCAAAGAACTTGCCCTCGGTGGGCATGAATCGACCGAACATTGGGATCCCGGAATTTTGGTCACGTCATCACTGACATAAAACCGCAATATTGTACCGTTACCGGGATAACGTCGCACTTTGAAAGCGCCGTTACAACAGCGCCCCACATAGTGCTTTACTCGCTATAGAAATTCTGCGCGCCCGCAAAATTATCAAACTTCGTGTATTGACCGTGGAACGTGAGACGAACGGGGCCGATTGGACCGTTACGCTGTTTACCGATAATGATTTCCGCGGTGCCCTTATCCGGACTGTCCGGGTTGTAGACTTCGTCGCGGTAGATGAACAGGATGACGTCGGCATCCTGCTCGATAGCACCCGATTCGCGCAGATCCGACATGATCGGACGCTTGTTCGGACGCTGTTCAAGGCCACGGTTCAGCTGCGACAACGCGATCACCGGGACGTCGAGCTCTTTAGCCAGACTCTTGAGCGAACGGGAGATTTCCGAGATTTCGGTCGCGCGGTTTTCGCCGGATGACGAACCGCTCATCAGCTGCAGGTAGTCGATGATGATCAGGCCTAGCTTGCCGCACTGGCGCGACAGCCGGCGGGCCCGGGAGCGCAATTCCATCGGGTTCAGACCGCCGGTTTCGTCGATGAAGATTTGCGCTTCGCTCATCTTCTGCACGGCATGCGTCAGCTTCGGCCAGTCCTCGTCTGTCAGGCGACCCGTGCGCATACGGTGCTGGTCAAGCCGGCCGACCGAACCGAGCATACGCATCGTGAGTTGGGTGCCCGGCATTTCCATGGAGAACACCGCGACCGGCAAACCGTATTCAACCGCCACGTACTCGCCGACATTCATCGAGAACGCCGTTTTACCCATCGATGGGCGGCCCGCCACGATAATGAGTTCGCCACCGTGCATGCCGGAGGTCATCCGGTCGAGGTCGACGAAACCTGTCGGCGTACCGGTCACGTCGCTCGGATTGGCGGTGTGATACAGCGTGTCGATCCGCTCGACCACCTGGGTCAGGAGCGGCCCGATTTCCAGAAAGCCCTGCGTGCCCCGCGCGCCGTCTTCGGCGATCGAGAACACCTTCGATTCGGCCTCGTCCAGCAGCTGGCGGACTTCCTTGCCCTGGGGATTGAAGGCGTCCGCCGAGATTTCATCCGCAACCGACACGAGACGCCGCAACACGGCGCGATCGCGCACGATCTCCGCGTAACGGCGGATATTGGCCGCGCTCGGCGTGTTCTGCGCCAGCGCGTTCAGGTACGCGAGGCCGCCGACCTCTTCCGCCTTGCCCGCGGTGCCGAGCGCTTCGTACACCGTGATCACGTCTGCTGGGCGCGTTGCCGCGATCAGCTTGCCGATGTGTTCGAAGATGATGCGGTGGTCATACCGGTAGAAGTCGCTCTGCGACAGGAAGTCGGCAATGCGGTCCCACGCGGCGTTGTCGAGCAGCAGGCCGCCCAACACCGATTGCTCGGCCTCGATCGAATGCGGCGGGACTTTCAGCGACTCGAGTTGGGGATCTTTGGACGGTGCGTTCATGGGATGGAATTATCGGGGTAAATGCCCGCGGAGGGAAATCTAAAACTCATGCCTTGGCGGGCCAAGACCGTCCAACAAAAAAGGCAGGGGCCGGTCACCCGGCCCCTGCCCTTCGCCAGCACAACTACTGGCAATATTGCTCTGGTGCTAGACGTGTTCGCCCAGCACCGACACCGTCACATCGACGAGAACGTCGGTGTGCAGCGAGACTTGCACCGAATGGTCGCCAACCAGCTTCAGCGGGCCTTCCGGCAGGCGCACTTGCGCCTTTTCCACGGCGAAGCCTTGCTTGACCAGTGCGTCAGCGATGTCCGCGTTCGTCACCGAGCCGAACAGACGGCCGTCGACGCCAGCCTTCTGAGCGATCTGAACCGTCGAGCCTGCCAGCTTTTCGCCTTGAGCTTGAGCAGCTGCAAGCTTTTCAGCCGCAACCTTTTCCAGGTCTGCGCGGCGGACTTCAAATTCAGCGATTGCGTCCTTCGTTGCGCGGCGTGCGCGCTTGTTCGGGATCAGGAAGTTACGTGCATAACCGTCCTTCACCTTGACGATGTCGCCCAGGTTGCCCAGGTTGACGACTTTTTCCAGAAGAATAACTTGCATTCTGATGCTCCTTGTCGCGTCGTCGGGTTAGGCCTTGTGCTGGTCGGTATACGGCACGAGCGCGAGGAAACGAGCGCGCTTGATTGCCGTGTCCAGCTGGCGTTGATAGTGCGACTTCGTACCCGTGAGACGCGCCGGCGTGATCTTGCCGTTCTCGCCGATGAAGTCCTTCAGCGTTTCGATGTCTTTGTAGTCGATCTGGTCGACACCAGCTGCCGTGAAACGGCAGAACTTCTTGCGCTTGAAGAGCGGATTTTGTTGCTGACGACGCTTGTCGAATTTCTTACCAGTCGGGCGGGGCATGTTTAGTCCTTTCCAATGTCCTGCAATGCTGTGATGTGAAATACCAGGGTTCTGGCGTTGCGGCTTTTCTTCGCCAGGAAGCCAGTGAAGAGCGTTTCGACGCCCATCGCACAGCTTTCCAGCTTGCCGCTCGCCTCGCCGGCCGCCACCGCTGGCATCGTCAATTCAACTTGCCGGGCAATGCCGGCTTCGACGACTTCAGTGCGATGTTGCAACGTACAGCTGGCGATCGGAACGCCGGCGGGGGTATACCGCACCGGTTCGCGTTCAACGACGCTGGCTGTGAGTTGCAGCCGATTCACGAGAGCGACGCTATGGTCTGGTAGCTTAAATAATGTGTCTTAAGCCTGCGCTTCGGACGGCTGCGTAGCAGCTGCCTTCTTGGCTTCTTCGCGCTGCACTTCCTTCATCATCGGCGACGGGCCGGTTTCGGCCTTCTTCAACTTGACGATCAGGTGACGCAGAACGGCGTCGTTGAACTTGAATGCGTGTTCCAGCTCGTCGAGCGTGGTTTGGTCGCATTCGATGTTCAGGCAGACGTAGTGAGCCTTCGCGAGTTTCTCGATCGGGTAGGCCAGTTGGCGACGGCCCCAGTCTTCGATACGGTGGATCTGGCCACCGTGCGACGTGATCGTGCCCTTGTAACGCTCGATCATGGCGGGCACTTGCTCGCTCTGATCGGGGTGCACAATAAAGACGATTTCATAATGACGCATACACACTCCTTGTGGACTTGTGGATTAAAGCCACCCGGGCGTCTGAACCGGTGTGGCAAGTGAGAAGCCGAAGATTGTAGCCCGAATGGGGCCGGGTTGCAACACATCCCGTTAATCTGTCACGTGATTCGAGTGTGTTTTCAAGGGGTTAGGGCCACGAAGCAGGCCGGCTCACGATCCGCTGCAGGATGAGCGGCGGCGCGTTTCTGGTCCAATCAGGTGGAGTTTGAAGCCCCTTGCACGGTATCCCGGCACCGTTCGGGCGCGTCCGATCACGCCCGGAACGTCCCGCAAGCCCATTGGCGTGCTAGTACGTGGCGCGGTTCCAGTAATCCTCGCTCGCGTAGACCTCTTTCAGATAATCGATGAAATAGCGCACCTTCGCCGGCACATAACGCTGCTGCGGGTAGACCGCGAGGATGTCGTAATCCGGCAGCGCAAACTCGTCGAGGACCGTTTCCAGCTCGCCGCGTGCGAGTTGCTGGTGGATTTCCCAGGTCGAGCGCCAGCCGAGGCCGAGCCCTTCCGACACCCAGCGGTGCAGCAATTCGCCATCGTTGCAATCGAGCGTGCCGCCAACCCGCACCGTCGCCAGTTTGCCGTTACGCCGAAAGTACCAGCCACGGTTCTGCCCGCCTTGCAGGTTGAAGGCGAGGCAGTTGTGCTGCGGCAGGTCATCCAGCGTCTTCGGCTTGCCGTACTTGCGGAAGTACGCCGGTGTGCCGCACACCACGCGCCGGTTCGAGGCCAGTTTCACGGCCACGAAATTCGGATCGACCGCCCCGCCGATGCGAATCGACAGGTCATAGCCTTCGCGCACCAGATCCACCACCCGGTCGGTCAGATTGAACGACAGCTGCAATTCCGGCTTGTCGGCGAGAAACGGGGGGGCGAGCGGCGCGACGTGTTTGCGGCCGAACGCGGCCGGCGCCGACACGATCAGGTGCCCGCTTACCGCCCGGCGGCCCGCCGCGAGTTCGTTTTCCGCCTGGTCCCATTCCAGCAGCAGGCCCCGGCAGCGCTCCAGAAACGCCGCGCCCTCTTCGCTCACCACCAGCCGCCGCGTCGAGCGGTACATCAGCTTCACGCCGAGGCGCTTTTCCAGCGCGTCGATACGGCGGCCGAGGATCACCGGCGAGACGCCCTCCTCCAGCGCTGCGGCGGCCAGACTGCCGGCGTCGGCGACGCGTACGAAGGTTTCTATCTGCTTGAAGCGATCCATTGCTTGCCTCCTGTGGCGACCGGAGTGAGCGGGTTGCAACCGCCTTGCACGCCGCTTCGCGGTCGTCACCATTCCATACTTTTTGTTTCGAAATAAGCGACCCGTACTGATCTTATCAAACCTTTGGGTCACGCCTAAAGTGGCTCTCAACCCTCTCGATCCGTATTCACAGACATTTAGGAGACATACATGGCCAAGATGAGAGCCGTCGACGCAGCCGTACTGGTACTCGAAAAAGAAGGCATCGACACCGCCTTCGGTGTACCGGGCGCCGCCATCAACCCGTTCTACTCGGCCATGCGCAAGGCAGGCAACATCAGCCATGTGCTGGCGCGTCACGTCGAAGGTGCATCGCATATGGCCGAAGGCTATACGCGGGCCCAGCCGGGCAACATCGGCGTGTGTATCGGCACGTCGGGCCCCGCCGGCACCGACATGATCACCGGTTTGTACTCCGCTCAGGCTGACTCGATTCCTATTCTGGCGATCACGGGTCAGGCACCGCGTGCGCGTCTGTACAAGGAAGATTTCCAGGCCGTCGATATCGAGTCGATCGCCAAGCCCGTCACCAAGTGGGCGGTCACCGTACGTGAGCCGGCGTTGGTGCCGCGCGTGTTCCAGCAGGCCTTCCATCTGATGCGCTCGGGCCGTCCGGGTCCGGTGCTGGTCGACCTGCCGATCGACGTGCAGCTCGCCGAAATCGAATTCGATATCGACACATACGAACCGCTGCCGGTCTACAAGCCGAAGGCAAGCCGCAAGCAGATCGAAGCCGCCCTCACGCTGCTCAACGATTCGGACAAGCCGCTGATCGTCTCGGGTGGCGGTGTGCTCAACGCAGCCGCGGAAGATCTGCTGGTCGAATTCGCGGAAACGATCGGCGTGCCGGTGATCCCGACGCTGATGTCGTGGGGCGCGATTCCTGACGATCACCCGCTCATGGCCGGCATGGTCGGCCTGCAGACGTCACACCGCTACGGCAACGCGACGATGCTCGCCTCCGACTTCGTGCTCGGCATCGGCAATCGCTGGGCCAACCGTCATACGGGTAGTGTCGAGGTTTACACCAAGGGCCGTAAGTTCGTGCATGTGGACATCGAGCCGACACAGATCGGCCGTGTGTTCGGGCCGGACCTCGGCATCGTGTCGGACGCGAAGGCCGCGCTCGAACTGTTCGTCGAAGTGGCGAAGGAATGGAAGGCCACGGGCAAACTGAAAGACCGCAGCGCATGGGTCGAGGATTGCCAGCAACGCAAGCGCACGCTGCAACGCAAGACGCACTTCGACAACGTGCCGATCAAGCCGCAACGCGTGTACGAAGAGATGAACCAGGTGTTCGGTCGCGATACCTGCTACGTGAGCACGATCGGCTTGTCGCAGATCGCCGGCGCTCAGTTCCTGCACGTCTACAAGGCACGTAACTGGATCAACTGCGGCCAGGCCGGCCCGCTTGGCTGGACGATTCCGGCAGCACTCGGCGTGCGCGTTGCGGACCCGCAACGTCCGATCGTCGCGCTCTCCGGCGACTACGACTTCCAGTTCATGATCGAAGAACTGGCCGTCGGCGCGCAATTCAATCTGCCGTACGTGCATGTGGTCGTGAACAACTCGTACCTCGGGCTGATCCGCCAGGCACAGCGCGCGTTCGACATGGACTTCTGCGTGCAGCTTGCGTTCGACAACATCAACGCGCCGGAAGTGAACGGCTATGGCGTCGATCACGTCGCCGTGGCCGAAGGCCTCGGCTGCAAGGCGATCCGCGTGTTCAAGCCGGAAGACCTGAAGCCCGCGCTGCAAAAAGCGAAATCGATGCTCTCCGAGTTCAACGTGCCAATAATCGTCGAAGTGATTCTCGAGCGCGTGACCAACATCTCGATGGGCACCGAAATCGACGCCATCAACGAGTTCGAAGAACTGGCGACAAAGCGTGAAGATGCGCCGAGCGCGGTCAGCTTGCTCGACTGAGCCTGCGCAGTTTGACCCGATCGATCAGGCGGTGCGGTGTGGTTCGCGCTCAACCGCCGGATCGAAGTTGTTTCATTGACCGACCAGCGAGACCCAGCACCATGCCAAAATTT
>Ga0116109_1000252_pt1 | contig 10881 bp, 12 predicted proteins | sample June2015DPH_8_10_2_FD_89718 | JGI IMG/M metagenome (GOLD analysis project Ga0116109, IMG submission 89718) | Peatland microbial communities from SPRUCE experiment site at the Marcell Experimental Forest, Minnesota, USA - June2015DPH_8_10 | ecosystem: Environmental > Terrestrial > Soil > Wetlands... | reverse complement strand
CAAACGATAGTTGATCCTTATCGCCCAGTTGGATCAGTACGAAATCGTGCGAAGGGTCGCTGTCAGGCAAATCCTGATCAGACATCACTTTCAAATACAGCATGGCCTACTCCTGGTAAAAGGGCATCTCTGCCCGGAGAACAAAAAGCCCGCGCAGATCAGGCGCGGGCGAACTCGCGACAAGGGACGCGCGAGAGGAGACGCGGTGGTTGCAGGGCGCCGGGGGCGAGCCGCGTACGACCATGAAATCAAGATAGACGGACGAACCCAGGAAAACCACTCTACGAAGGGATGCTGCAGGGCCCCGTGGATATCGCGCACTTATACGTTTGGATAGAGATGAGAGCGTTGCCATTCGCGAGCTGCGTGATACGAGCCCTGTCAGTTTTCGACGGGCATTTTTATTCGTGCGCCGTCAAACTACTTGTCGGCAATCGTAAGCCACCCAAGTCCGGCGTTTCTGAATAGGTGTTTGCGATGGGTTGAAGCGTGTTTTCGGCGCGTGTACCTTCCGTCTGCTCTCGAGACAGAGCGTAATACCTTCCAGCCCCGGCGCCGACGAATCACGTCCTGGCCGGGGCTATTTTTTGGTTAAGCCGCGCTGGGCATCATCAGACACCGAGGACCGGCTTCACCGCACCACAGGCCGCCCGCCGCTGCAAGTTACTCGTTGGTGCGTTCCGGTTGTTTTAAGCGCGAGGAAATGCTTGTCTTTATGTAGACATTCCGCGTTCGAGTAGCTCCATCAGTTCGCCGCTTTTTTTGCGTCGGGCCTGTAACTGCCCCCAATTGATCGGGTACAGTGTCAGGGAAATTTTTCGATCAACCGCCAACAATAATTCGAATGGTCCGCATCACCCGCCGCTGCCTCCTCACCATCAGTCTCGCATTACTTGCCGTCACGACCGAAGTACATGCCCGTCAAACCGATCCTGGTGATCTCGTGCAGGCACGGCGGCTCGTTGGCCAGAGCCGCCAGCTAGTCAGGGACGCACACCGCCGAAATCCACATGGGTTCGGTGGTCACGAAGCAAAGGCCGCGGAACTGCTCAGGCGCGCCGCGCTCCAGATCAACGAAGCGAGCGACTTCAGGCTCTACAACGCCGCCAGACCTTCGCACCTGGCCCATAGAGCGACGCGATACTCGGGCCGCCGTCTCGCCTCCAGGGCCGTGCAGCAACGTATGTCGGGATGACTATTCAAATGCCATCGGCATGCGCAATTGGAACACCGCTGCAGTAATCGTCACATTGGCGGCACACAATAACGCACCTTATTCCTTTGAGCCGACATCAGATGAAAAAACCAATGGCCGCCCTGGCACTCGTCACACTGTGTTCCATCGCGCAGGCGAGCCCGCCGTCCGATGCCAATAACGGGTTTCTCACAGGCAACTTCTTTCGAGGTGGAAGCCAATCGATGCGTGCCGCCTATGTCATTGGCATCCTCGACGGCTTCTCCTACTCGACGGTATTCGGTGCGCCAGACACGAAAATCGAGAAGCTGCGCCGCTGTATCGGAGCAATGAATGCCAACACCCGGCAAGTCGGCACCATCGTCGATCAGTACCTCGATGCGCACCCTGAGTCATGGAATGAGAAAATGCAACCGATCGTCCTGCGCGCAATGCGGCAGGCTTGCGCGACTCATGGCATAGCAATCGACTGATTGGAAATCGAATCGAATACGACAATGTCCCGGTGCCGTGCATCGCGGCGATAGCGGGACATTTCAGCAAAACCGGCGCGCGCAGAGGGTACTGCGCGCTCAGCAGGCGATGTTAGCGACCGTGTGAGTCGCTAACGGTTCTCGCCGACCTGACTGGTTAGTGACCAGAGTAAAGCGAACGCGAGCCCGTAAATGCCGAGGCAGGAAGAGCGGGCGCGCCAGATTCCGACGAGCCGCTCACTACACCACCGACACCGCTGGTCGAACCGTTTTCAGCGGAAACACGCGCTTCGGCAGCCTGAATCTGATCAGGGTAATTGGCGTGATCGCCATACGGGCGATAACCGGCCTTTTCGAGCTGCACCAATTGACTGCGGACTTCGGCGCGTGTCAGGGGCTGATTCGACTGAGCGAACGAAGCGACCGGAGCCGAAAGAATGACAGCAATTGCGACAGCCTTGATAAGCGAGTTCATGATGAGTACCTCCAGAGATCGTTTTGAACGGCGCTGCAAACGCGATTGTGTGCAGCCAGTGATCACAGTGTAGAAAGGTGCAGGCCTAGGGTAAATACCTAAGTTATGAAATCACTGTTCTGGTGGACATGCCAATCGAAGATCGTAGAATTCGCCGCTGGAGCAGCTGTCTCCTTGGGTACGGAAACTGCTGCATCTCGTCAGTATCTTTTGCGGAGAAAACCTATGAAGAAAATGTGCATCGCTGTGGTTGTTGCTGTGACAACGCTATGCGCGACGGCGCCGGCATTCGCCGATTATTACCATCATCATCATTGCCATTGGGAGTGGGAGTGGCATCACCACCACCACGTCCATGTCTGCCGCTAAGATGTAGCGCACCTGGCGGCGCCCAGGATTCATTCAATAAGGGTCGTCGTTCGCCGCAGGTTGCGGCGCGAACCGTCGCAACCGCCAATCACTGATCTTCGCCACGGTGTTTGCCTGATCACAGGTGAAAGCGCGGGTGAAGGTAAGCATGGCCGATGCCGCCGTGGGCTTCGCACGCCTGCCCATTTCGACCTGCACACGCTCCACTGCGTGAACGAGACAAGCCGCGCAAAAAGACCTACACTAGCTCAGCACGCATTACCCAGCCGTATGCGCAAGCAAAACACCGGAGGTCAAGCATGACTGCACCGCAAAAACTTTACGGTTTGACGCTGAAGCCTCGCGTCAAGACTCCTCCGCGCAAGTTGATCGAAACCCCCGCCTCTGAAGCGCCCCCAGACCTGTTGGAAGCCGTTCGCCGAGCCGTTGCCGAGCAGCGAGAGATCGCTGAGCGACCGTCCCCGCGGTAGACCGTTCCTGCGTTGATTCATAGCAGCCCGCCTTGAGCGGGCTTTCGGACATTAAGGGTTTGAAACCAAGGTGCGAAATGGCGGGAACCGCAACGCGCCGGGCAGACCGGGCGCGAGGCGATTGACGGGAATAACGGGTTCACCGTCGACCTATTGCATGCGTCGAGCGGCGGCAATCAGGCTGATTGTGTTGAGCAGAAACTGTCGTCACACATCATCCTTACGGCGCGGATGGATGCATGTTTTCGCGCGTATGAATATCCAGACGAAGCTCGTGCGGGATAACCGATCACTACCGCCGCTCCTGACGACTGGCCCTGCGAAGACCGAGTCCTCCCATGATGGCGCCCGCGATACCCGTAATCGCGCCCACTATGCCCGTGATGATGGCCACATACTCGATCCACTCTGCCTCAGGTGCCTTGGCGGGTGGGGCCGTTGCGACAAGTGAAGGAGCGGCTGCAGATCCTTTCTCGGGCGGTGATGGCGACAGGAGCGGGGATGCCATGACTGTCGGCGGAAGCGGGGATGCTATGACTGTCGGCGTGGCCACGGTCGATACCGATGCAGATGGTCCAGGCGTCGCATACAGGCCTTCCGCAAGTGCCATTGACGCGGCGGGGGTATCCCGCGCAATATCAGCAGCCACTGCAGCTGCGCTATGCAGCGAGAAAAGCAGAGCTGCCGCGAGAGGGAGCAAGTTGACCGGATGCCGTGGCGAATCTGGATCCGCAGTATTCAGTGTCGTGCGCAAGATGTCGTTGAAGGACGGGCCGGCATTGGTCGATATGCTGGCCATCCAGTCATTCCCGTGAAGATTCGATGGGACGATTGTAACGGCTACCCGATCTATTCGCGGTCTCGCTGGTGCACGCACATGCGCAATTGGCCTTTGTAAATCTCACAACTGAACCGCCCCCATGCCCCCCCTTGGCGGCGAGGAACGCGCCGACTAGGCGACGGCGTTTTTGAACGTAGCTATATCGCGTCGGGGTGGCGCACCAAACATGCGCGCATATTCACGACTGAATTGCGATGCACTTTCATAGCCGACCTGATAGGCAGCCGCTTCGGCGTTCGCCTCTCCTGCCACCATCAGGTTGCGAGCTTCGAGCAAGCGAAGCTGCTTCTGGTATTGCAGCGGGGTCATCGAGGTCAGCGCCTTGAACTGCCGATGGAACGCCGACGGACTCATCTGCGCGACGGCGGCCAGTTCCTCGATGCGTACCGTTTCAGTGAACTGGTCCCGCAAGGCATGGATCGCAGTCACGACTCTCTGCGCATGGCTGTTCGCCAGCACGACTCGCGCAACCTCACTTCCATCAGGACCACTTAGCAACCAGTAGCAGATTTCCTGCATGACCATCGGCGCGAGAATCGGAATAGCTTGAGGCGTGTCGAGGAGCCGCACCATGCGCAACACGCAGTCAGCCAGTGGGCCGTCAAAGTTGGCGACAAATACACCGTGCCCGAACGGGTCTTCCGGCGTGGGCGGCCTATCGAGACGTTCCATGACATCGCGCATGACCGCCAGGTCGAACTCGATCACCACGCCGAGGAATGGCTCGGCGGGGCTCGCTTTCGCCACCCGGCTGAGCGCCGGCATCTCAATGCTGACGACCAACGCTTGCCCCGCCCGGTAGTCATACCGGCTGTCTCCGAACGTCGTCCACTTCGCGCCCTGGACGACGACACAGAGAGCCGGCCTCATGATCAGATGAGAGGGTGCTTTCTCATGATCCGATCGAAGGATGGCCATCCCCTCGATGGCAGTCAGGAAAGGGTTTTGCTGCCCGGCATGCTGGTCGGTATAGCGTTTGACGGCTTCGAGCAAGGCATTTGACATAGGAACTCCCTCCACGTCCGCATTCCTGCATGTTACCGCCACTCGTGTCGGGAGGTGGGCATCCAGGCAGGATCAGGCAAGAAGTGAGGCAGTTCGGGCATTCAGCGCCGGGATCGGCCGGCATAAGCTTGCCTCTCCACATCTAACGCGGAGCGCAGCATGACAGCAGGAAAATCAGCAGATACCCCCACGAAGATCGCCATTGTCACCGGAGGAAGCCGTGGCCTGGGACGCAATACGGTGGTCCACCTTGCGAAGCGCGGTGTCAGTTCCATCTTCACCTACCGCGCTAATCAGGCAGAGGCCGAAAAGGTTGTCAGTCTCGTGGCAGAGGAAGGTCGACGAGCGATTGCACTGCCGCTCGATACCGGCAAGGTAAGCGCGTTTGATCCGTTCGTGGAGCGGGTGCGGGAATCGCTGACACTGTTGGGCGCCGAGCGCTTCGACTACCTTGTCAACAACGCCGGCATTTCGCATCACGTTCCGTTCGATAAGACCAGCGAGGAAGAGCTGGACAGTCTCTATAACGTCCATTTCAAGGGGGTGTTTTTCCTGACCCAGAAACTCCTGCCGCTCATCCGTGACGGTGGCCGCATCGTGAATATTTCGTCGGGTCTGACGCGTATCGCCCTTCCTGGGAGCGCGTCCTATGCGTCCATGAAAGGTGCAGTGGAGGTTCTGACTCGCTATCTCGCGAAGGAGCTCGGATCGCGCCAGATCGCTGTCAACACCGTCGCGCCAGGCGCAGTCGCCACCGACTTTAGCGGCGGCATGGTGCGCGACAACCCAGAGATCAACAAACGCGTGGCGGAAATGACGGCGCTCGGTCGGGCAGGCTTACCCGACGACATCGGCCCGATGATTGCGTCGCTTCTTGCCGAAGACAACCGCTGGGTCAACGCCCAGCGTATCGAAGTCTCGGGCGGCATGGTTATCTAGGCGTTGATAAGGGACTGAGGGGCGAGCACCGTCCCTCTCTTGCCTGCCGACCGGCTTAACGTTTCGGCTGGCTAAACCCATAAACACGGTGGCGCTGCATCTCGCCTATCACGCGCTTGCGCGCCGACTCACGTCGGTAATGGCCGACCGCGAAAATCACTGCGAACAGCAAAACGGAAAATCCCACCGCGGTGGCCAAAACAGTCGCGTCCATGGCGGCCTCTTGTCAGTCAGGTGCTGCGCTCAGCCGCAGCCGGCATTCAATTACAGCTCGCACTTACAACAACCTGCGCGCCGCGCGCCGGGAAATCCCAGCCTGCAGCGGCGAAGCTGGCCCAGCTACGGAGAGCTGGGCGTGGCCGCCACTACCGCGGCCGCCGACATACCCGCAATTGGTACAGCGAGGCCTGCTTGGCAAAACAGGCCAGCGTCTCTTGCGAGAGCCGACCTGCCTGTTTGCTGGCGAGCGCCCCGAAGGACGCCTCGCAACCCTCTTTCGACCACGCTATCCGCGCGGCTTAGCGAACGTAGATCGCCACCGGAGCCGAGTACGTGCTCACTGTGCCGAACTGGCGCGCTGACCCGCTTGCGACGAGCCGTTGCTGCCCGCGCCGTAGCTGGTCGCTTCGGCTTGTGCCGCGCCCTTTTCAGCAGCAACGCGGGCTTCGGCAGCCTGAATGTTTTCCGGGTAGTGCATCCAGTCGTTCGGGTTGTAGCCGGCCTTCTCGACCTGGGCGAGGTCGGCGCGCACTTCGGCGCGGGTCAACGGTTGGCTCGACTGTGCAAACGCGGCGAGCGGTGCGGTGATCAGCGCGGCAATAACAGCAGCTTCGATAAGCGACTTCATGATGACGACCTCCGGAAATTTGTTTTCTGCGCCGCTACAACCACCTTGGTGTGCGACCTATGAACAAAGTGTACGGTCGGTCCGACTTAGGGTAAATACCTAGATCACGAAAAGACTGTTGTCAAAAGGATCACAATTGCGGGATAGGGGCACGCGCGGTCGAGCCATCATCTGGTGTTCCGCCGTCACCCGCTCGCCTCTGCCTGCGACGACGGCGATCAAGCCACGGTTCTCCCCTTGTCACACTGTCTTGCTGTCACGCGCCCACCCATGCGACAGTGGTACAACACAGCGCCGCGCCCTTTGCGTCGCTCAAGAGACGAGGAGACCAACATGAATCTGATCCTCTGGCGCCATGCCGAAGCCGAAGACAGCGCCCCGACCGACCTGGCCCGCCAATTGACCGTGCGCGGCCGCAAACAGGCGCAAGCGGTGGCGAAGTGGCTGCGCGCGCGGCTCGACGACGACGCCGTGATTCTCGCGAGCCCTGCCGTGCGCACCATCCAGACCGTCGAAAGCCTGACCGATCAGTACCGCGTGGTGCGCCAACTCGCACCCGGCGCCAGCGCGGCCGACGTCCTCGACGCCGCGGGTTGGCCGGAAGGTATTGCACCGACGGTGCTGATCGTCGGTCATCAGCCCACCCTCGGTCATGTCGCGGCGCAACTGCTCGCCCAAAGCGACGCCAGCTGGCCGCTCAAGAAGGCGGGTGTATGGTGGATTGCAAGCCGCGAGCGCGATGGCGACGGGCAGGTGCTGCTGCGCGCGGCGATCAGCCCCGATCTGTTGTAAACCAACGAAATCGAAAAAAAGCGCGGACCTTACGGACCGACATCTAAGGGTCACGACGTTGCCATGCGAGCGTCACCGGGCGTTACTACATTGGCGAAAAAGCGAAATTCTCCTTTTTCGACAAGGAACGCCACATGCAAAATCTGCCGACGTCTTCCCTGCCGCTCGCTTCGAACCTCGAGACGCGCCGTCGCCTGCCGCGCGCCGAGGAAACCGTCACTGCACAACACCGGCTGCAAGTGGCCTGGGCGCGTACTGATGAGGAGCTTCGTGAAGCGCAGCATCTGCGCTACCGCGTCTTCGCCGACGAAATGGGTGCACGCCTCGCCGGCCCCGCGGGTCTCGACGTCGACGCTTTCGATCACTACTGCGACCACCTGCTGGTGCGTGATCTCGACACGCTGAAAGTGGTCGGCACCTATCGCGCCCTGCCGCCGCATCAGGCGGCACGCATTGGCCGCCTGTATGCGGAAAGCGAGTTCGACGTCTCGCGTCTCACGCATCTGCGCCCGAAGATGGTCGAAGTGGGCCGCTCGTGCGTGCATCCGGACTACCGCAGCGGTGCAGTGATCATGTCACTGTGGGGCGGCCTCGCGTCGTACATGCTGCATAACGGCTACGAAACGATGCTCGGCTGCGCGAGCGTGGCGATGGCCGATGGTGGCCACTACGCGGCGAATCTGTATTGCGCGCTGCGCGACAGCGCGATGACGGCGCAGGAGTACCGGGCCTTTGCGCACACGCCACTGCCGGTCGACGAACTGCAAACCGGCGCACATGTCGCTCCGCCGCCGCTCGTCAAAGGTTATCTGCGGCTCGGCGCGAAAATTTGCGGCGCACCGGCCTGGGATCCCGACTTCAATACGGCCGACTTTCTGACGCTGCTGCGCCTGTCCGAAATCAACGCGCGATACGCACGCCACTTCCTTGGCGATGCATTGCCGGGTTAAGTCAAACACTGCGGGTAGGTACAAATAGAACAGCCCGGCAGAGCAGGTGCTCGCCGGGCTGTTTGCTTTGATTCATTTGCCGGTTCAGACGCCCAATGCAAATACCACGGCATCGGACCGCATCGCGTCTTGCGTATCGTCAGTCGTCCGTATAAACGACCCGATACGGGATACCAACCTTCTCCCACTCAGCCGCTTCCTGAATCAGGCTGTAGTCGGTCAGCGGGTTGTTGGCCACCCACTCTTTCGGCAAGCGCACTTCGTAGCCGTTGTTCGCGCGGGCCACAGCAATACCCGGCAGGCCGACATCCGCACGGCGCCGGCACAGCAGCGCGGCGAGGCGCAAGCAGAACAGCAGCGGCCACTCCACGTCACGCGTTTGCGACAGTTTGCCGAGCTTGCCCGCATGGCCCAGTACGAGCGCGGCAAGGCGCGCCTGGTCGGTGCGCGAAAAGCCCGGCATGTCGGCGTTGCTCGCGATATAGGCCGAGTGCTTGTGATACGCGCTATGCGAGATCGACAATCCGATCTCATGCAGCGAGGCCGCCCAACTCAGGAACATACGGTTCTCGACGCGCCGCTCCGTATCCGGTTCGCCGAACTGATGGTAAAAGCTCACCGCCAGTTCACCGATGCGCCCCGCTTGCGCGCGATCCACACCATAGCGGCGCATGAAGCCTTCCACCGTGACCGTACGCATGTCTTCGTGCTGCGAACGGCCGAGCAGGTCATACAGCACGCCCAGACGCAAGGCGCCGTCGGTGGTATCGACGTAATCGACACCCAGTTGGTCGAATACCGCCAGCATGATCGACAGCCCGCCCGCCAGCACCGGAATCCGGTCGCCCTTCAGCGCCACCAGTTTCAGGCGATTGACGTTCTCCGCCTTGATCAAGGCCCGCTTCAGACGTTCAAGGCCGCCGCGCGAAATGCCGTGGGTGATGCCCGGATCGTTGAAGCCGTTCGCCTCGACCAGTTCCGCGAGTGCACGGGCGGTGCCCGACGAGCCGATCGCCTGCTCCCAGCCGGTCTTCTTGTACTCGTTGGAAATGATCTGGATTTCGCGGCCGGCCGCCAGTTCGGCCTGGCGCATCGTGTACTCGTCGACGTTACCGGCCGGAAAGAAGGCCCGACTATGGCTCACGCAGCCGATATACAGGCTTTCCATCTTGATCGGCGTGTAGTGCGAGCCGATGATGAACTCGGTCGAACCGCCGCCGATATCGACCACAAGGCGCTTACCCGGACTGGCGGGCACCGAATGTGCTGCGCCTGCATAAATGAGACGAGCCTCTTCGCGCCCGGCAATCACTTCGATTGGGAAGCCCAGTGCAGCCTGCGCCTCGCCGAGGAACTCGCCGGCGTTCTTGGCAATGCGCAGCGTGTTGGTGGCGACTGCCCGAACGTGATCGGGATGGAAATCGCGCAGCCGTTCGCCGAAGCGCTTGAGCGCGTCCCAGCCGCGCACCTGCGAGGCACGGTCGAGCATCTTGTCGCTCGACAGGCCCGCGGCGAGCCGCACGGCCTCGCGTAGCGCATCGACCTGGTAGATCTGGCTGCCGGCATCGGTTTCTTCGACCCGGCCCACGATCAGGCGAAAGCTGTTCGAGCCAAGGTCGACGGCAGCGAGAAGATGTGGAGTGTTGACCATCGATTGAGCGGACTCCATACGCGCAAGCGCAGCCAGCTTGTTACCGGCCCCGCCATTCAAAGCCACCATTTTAAGCGTACCGGGCCTCACGATGTGTAACCTTCCGGGTGATTGCCTGCGTTATGGTCCCATATTCATTGCGTCATATTTACGACACAGGGTCAATACAGCGTAAAGTTTATAATCAATCGATCGTCATAAGAGCGTCATCATACTGTGAGAATTTCCGAGCGTCTTTCGCCTTCCCTACCCGACCTTCCATTCTCGCTTCCGATGTCCACCCGCTACCCTCTGTTGAACCGCGAACTGGGCATCCTGGGTTTTAACGAGCGCGTGCTGGCGCAAGCCGCCGATCCCGCCGTGCCCTTGCTCGAACGCCTGCGTTTCATCTGCATCACCAGCAGCAATCTCGACGAATTCTTCGAAGTCCGGATGGCCGGGCTGCAGGAGCAGATGCGCGATAACCCTGGGGCGCTGTCGCCGGACGGCATGTCGCTGCAGCACGTCTACGACCTCGTGGTCGAGCGTGCGCAGAAACTCGTGCACCGCCAGTACCGCATGCTGCACGACACAGTACTCTCTGCGCTCGAACAGGAAGGTATTTATTTTCACGGCACCGAAGCATGGAATGAAGCGCAGACCGAATGGGCGCGGAATTACTTTTTCGACGAACTGCTGCCGGTTCTGACGCCGATCGGCCTCGATCCCGCGCATCCGTTCCCGCGCGTGCTCAACAAAAGCCTGAACTTTGTCGTCGAACTGGAAGGCAAAGATGCGTTCGGCCGCCAGGCGCTGATGGGCATCGTGCAGGCGCCGCGCGCGCTGCCGCGGCTCGTACGCATGCCGCAGGAGCTGTCGGGCTACCCGCACGGCT
>Ga0116109_1000251_pt1 | contig 10890 bp, 8 predicted proteins | sample June2015DPH_8_10_2_FD_89718 | JGI IMG/M metagenome (GOLD analysis project Ga0116109, IMG submission 89718) | Peatland microbial communities from SPRUCE experiment site at the Marcell Experimental Forest, Minnesota, USA - June2015DPH_8_10 | ecosystem: Environmental > Terrestrial > Soil > Wetlands... | reverse complement strand
GATTGTTGCAGCTTTTCCGTCAGTTCATTGACGAGCAGCGTCGAGTTCGCGCCTTGCGAGCGGGCTGCCGAGTTGATTTGCAGGATCGTGGTCATGGTTGACTCCAGTTGGGGCGCGCAGTGTAGCGCGAGTGGAGCCATTGTGTTTTTTTACTCGCCTGCGAAAAAGCCATCCCGCAGCGAAGGATTGTTGCACGGGTAGAACAATCCGCCGCCGGATCTCGGGATTTAATCAGGCCCCAACCGGATTTTGCCGGTGTCAGGCCGCCAGCCAGCGCTCGCGCCAGTTGCGCGCCGCCGCGCGCTTGTCGGTGACGGTAAGGGAGTAACGCGACACCTCAGGGCCGTCCAGCTTGACTTGCGTAGTGCGGAGCTCGTCGCGGCGGAACGCGTGCACCTCCACTTTCGCACCCGGCAGGTAGCGCGAGAGCAGCGCGTCAAGATTCGCGCCAGTGACGCGCAGGCCGTCGATCGCCACCAGCACGTCGCCCGCGGACAGGCCGGCCTTCTGCGCCGCGCTGCCTTCGTGGACGGCGGCGAGCGTGCAATCCGCGGCGCCGCGCAGGCGTGCGCCCAGCGACGGTTTGGCGTTCCGGTCCGGCTCCGGCGCGAGCGAAATGCCGAACGGCTCGAGCAGCGTCTCGAGCGGCAGGTCGCGCGTGCTGCGCACCGCCTGCTCGAATAGCGCACCCAGCTCGGCGCCGGTCGCCTCGGCAAAAATCGCCTCGATTTCGTCCTCCGCCACGCCGACCGGCTTGCCGCGATAGAAATCGCGACCGAACCGCTGCCACAGCAGACGCATCACATCGTCGAGCGACTTGCGGTTGCTGGTTTGCGCACGAATCGCCAGATCAAACGCCAGCGCAACGAGCGAGCCCTTCGTGTAGTAACTGACGATGGCGTTCGGCGCGTTCTCGTCCTGCCGGTAATACTTGACCCACGCGTCGAACGAGCTTTCGGCAACCGTCTGCTTCTGCCGGCCGCTGCCGCGCAGCACGCCGCCCACTACCTTGCCGAGCAGCGCGAAATACTCTTCCGGCGTAATGAGGCCGCTGCGCACGAGGATCAGATCGTCGTAGTAGGACGTGAATCCCTCGAACAGCCACAGCAGCGAGGTGTAGTTCTCGCGCGTCAGGTCGTACGGCGCGAAGGCGGCCGGCTTGATGCGCTTCACGTTCCAGGTGTGGAAGTATTCGTGACTGCACAGGCCGAGGTAGGTCCGATAACCTTCCGTAGTCTGCGGACGGCCTTCAACCGGCAAGTCAGTGCGGTTGCAGATCAGCGCGGTTGAAGCCCGGTGTTCGAGGCCGCCGTAGCCGTCGCTCACGGCCTGGGTCATGAACACATAGCGGTCGACCGGAGCTTTCTTCGACTTCGGTTCGAACAACGCGATCTGCGCTTCGCAGATGCGCTTCAGGTCGGCGGCGAGGCGCGCCATGTCGAGCGCCACGACACGGCCGGCAATCACGATATCGTGCGGCACGCCATGTGCCTTGAAGGTCGCGAGCGCGAACTCGCCGAGGGTGACCGGGTGGTCGACCAGCTCATCGTAGTTCTGCGCGCTGTACTCGCCGAAGCCGTAGCGCTTGGTACCTCGCGCCTCCGACAACGCCGTCGCGACGCGCCAGCTCCGGTAAGCCGGGCCCGCGGGCTTCTGGATATCTACGAGACAGGGCGCCTCCTCGTGGCCCACGGCCGCCAGAAACACGCTGGTGCCGTTGAAAAAGCCGGTCGTATCGTCCAGATGCGCGGCCCGCACCGACATGTCCCACGCATACACCTCATAGCGCAGCGTCAACGTGCCATTAACCGGCGCGGCCTGCCAGGTGTGCTTGTCGGTCTTGTCGATGCGCACCTTGCGGCCGGCTTCGTTGAACGCGCGCAACGTCACGATGTTGCGGGCAAATTCACGCACCATGTAACTGCCGGGGATCCACACCGGCAGCATGAAACGCTGCCCGGACGGATCGGGATCGGTGACAGTGACTGTGACTTCAAACAGGTGGGCAGCGGGTTGCTTCGGAATGATGCTGTAGCGGATCGGCTTCATCTGCGAGGGTGGTTAGAAGAATTGGGGGGTGCTGAAACGGCAGGAGGCGCAAAGTGCGCCTCCTGTCTAACGATGTGCGGTGCTTAGTGCACTGCGGCGAGTTCCGCGTCCAGCCGGTCGGCCGGCACCGCGCCCGGCAGGCGGCGGCCGTCGGCAAGGAATACGGTAGGCGTGCCGTCCACATTCATGGCATGGCCGAGGGCGAGATTCTTGTCGATGGCGGCGGTGTCGCAAGTGCCGGCGGCGGTCGGCGCCTGACGGTCCTGCATCCACGATTCCCAGGCCTTGGCGCGATCGGCCGAGCACCAGATCGACTTCGATTTCACCGCCGAATCCGGCGACAACACCGGATACAGGAAGGTGTACACCGTGATGTTGTCGACCGACTTCAGTGTGGTTTCGAGCTGCTTGCAATACGGACAGTTCGGATCCGAGAACACAGCGATCTTGCGGCTGCCGTTGCCCTTCACCACTTTCACCGCGTTTGCAAACGGCAGGCTCGCGAAGTCGATCCGGTTGGTTTCGGACAGACGCGCCTCGGTCAGGTTCTTGCGGGTCTTCGCATCGACGATATCGCCAAGCACCAGATAGTCGCCGTTCGCGTCGCTATACACGATCTGCGTACCGAGATTCACCTCGTACAACCCGGCGATCGGCGACTTCGAGATGCTCTTGATGGTCGCATCGTCGCCCAAGCGCGCCTGCAAGGTGGTCTTGAGTTTGTCGGTGGCCTGGTCCGCCTGCGCGGAGCAACCGAGCGTCGCAACGGCCACGGTCAATACAAGCGCAGCGATACGGAAATGCTTTTTCATACTGAATTCCCTGGTTCATTCGAACACGCGTCACGCGCCTTCGATCTGTACATCTCGGACAGGCGTGCGGCCCATCCGTTCATCATACCCGTGCGCCGCCAGCCTGACGTGGCGGGCCGGGACGGGACGGGACGGGTCGACACAACCCTCTACCCCAGCGCCGCCGAGACGAGCCAGCGCTTGAGCAGCGGCTGCGCGCCGACGAAAGCCATGCCGGTGTTGCGCAGCACACGGGCAACCGGGCCCGGGACGGAAAAGAGCTTCTGCAGGCCGTCGGTGGCGACCATCAGCGCGCGGATGTCCTCACGGCGCGCCCGTTCGTAACGGCGCAGCAACACGGTGTCGCCAAGATTGCGGAATGCTTCCTTGCTGGCGACCGTCTCGGCCAGCGCCGCGACGTCGCGCAGTCCAAGGTTCATGCCCTGGCCGGCGAGCGGATGAATCAGATGCGCTGCGTCGCCCACCAGCGCGACGCGCGGTGCCACGAGGCGATCGACGGTTTGCAGTGCCAGCGGAAAGCCCTTCGCGGGCGTCACGCAGTCAAGCGCGCCCAACTGGCCGCCGCTCACGCGCTCCACTTCCGCAGCGAGCTGCGCCGGATCGAGCGCGAGCAGTTCGTCCGCATGCTCGGTGCGCGACGACCAGACGAGCGAGACGTGGCCGTCAGGCAGCGGCAGCAACGCAATGATCTCGCCGTCCTTGAACCATTGGTAAGCCGTTTCGCCGTGGGGCTTTTCGGCCTTGAAGTTGGCGACCACGCCGGTCTGTTTGTAGTCGCGCCGGATGACCTTGGAGCCGATCTGTGCCCGCACCCAGGAATGGGCGCCGTCGGCGCCGACCACCAGATCCGCTTCGAGCAGCTTGCCGTTGGCAAGGCCGATGGTCGCGCCGTCGCGCTTCACGTCGAGTCCTTGAGCGCGGGCGTCGATCCACTCCAGATTGGGTTGGAAGCGCAGCGCAGCGTCAAGTGCGCGCTCGATCAGCGGCGACTCCGCAATCCACGCCAACTGCGGCACGGACGCCTGAAACGCCGAGAAATGCAGTTCGGCATGGGCGTCGCCGTACACGCGCATGTCGTAGACGGGGCCGAGCCGCGACGTATCGAGTGCCTGCCAGACCCGCAGGCGCTCCAGCAGGGCCTGCGAACTGGCGGACAGCGCGTAGACCCGCGTGTCGAAACTCGCGCCGGCCGGCAGCGGTGCACAGGGCTGTGCGAGGAGCGCGACGCGCAAGCCGCCTTGCGTCAACGCAAGCGCCGCAGTTTTGCCGACGAGCCCGCCGCCGATCACGGCGACGTCAAAAGTCTGAAGGTGAGCAGTCATCCTCGCATTATAGCTGCGGGGGGTGCCGGGGCCGGATCGGGGAATGCGGCATTTGGGACCGTTGCGGGGCGGCTTTCCAGGGGTTTGCGCGGAACACCGGGACTCGCAAGCGTACCGGGCAGCCCTTCCGCGACGACGCTCACAGGGCGTCAGATCGGGCCAACCACGGCCCAGCCGCGCGAAGGCGGCGGCGGACAGGGTTACAATTATGGTTTTCGGTGATCCACGTCATACCCAGGACGTGCCGCCTGCGCCGCGATATCCGCTGGCGTCCAGCTCGTTCCGTGGACACTGCCCGGCGCGCCAGGCCTAGCCACAGGGGCTGTCCGTGCGCCCCGGTCGAAAAAGCACGTCACCACCTGATTTCTAGAGAAACCCCATGAGCCTCAAATGCGGCATCGTCGGCCTGCCTAACGTCGGCAAGTCCACCCTGTTCAACGCGCTGACCAAGGCGGGCATTGCCGCCGAAAACTATCCGTTCTGCACCATCGAACCGAACGTCGGCATCGTCGAAGTGCCGGACGCACGCCTGAAGGCGCTCGCTGACATCGTCAAGCCCGAGCGCATCCTGCCGGCCGCGGTGGAGTTCGTCGATATCGCCGGCCTCGTCGCCGGCGCAAGCAAGGGTGAAGGGCTCGGCAACCAGTTTCTCGCCAATATCCGCGAAACCGACGCCATCACGCACGTGGTGCGCTGCTTCGAAGACGACAACGTGATTCACGTCGCCGGCAAGGTCGATCCGCTGTCGGACATCGAAGTCATCAACACCGAACTGGCGCTCGCCGATCTGGCCACTGTCGAAAAGTCGCTGACGCGTTACTCGAAGGCCGCCAAGTCGGGCAACGACAAGGAAGCCATCAAGCTGGCCGCCGTGCTGGAGCGGGTCCGGGCGCAGCTCGACCAGGCTAAACCGGTGCGTGCGCTCGACCTGTCGGATGAAGAGAAGGCGCTCCTCAAACCGTTCTGCCTGATCACCGCCAAGCCGACCATGTACGTCGCCAACGTGAAGGAAGATGGTTTCGAGAACAACCCGCATCTGGATGCGGTGCGCAAGTTCGCGGACGTCGAGAAGGCGCCGGTCGTCGCGGTGTGCGCGGCCATCGAAGCGGAAATCGCCGACCTCGACGACGAAGACAAGCAAGTGTTCCTCGCCGACCTCGGCATGGAAGAACCAGGCCTGAACCGGGTGATCCGTGCGGGTTTCAAGCTGCTCGGCCTGCAAACGTACTTCACGGCAGGCGTGAAGGAAGTACGCGCATGGACAATCCATATTGGCGACACGGCACCGCAGGCTGCGGGCGCGATTCACACCGACTTCGAGCGCGGCTTCATCCGTGCGCAAACCATTGCGTTCAACGACTTCGTGACCTACAAGGGTGAACAGGGCGCGAAGGAAGCTGGCAAGATGCGTGCGGAAGGCAAGGAATACATCGTGCACGACGGGGATGTGATGAACTTTCTGTTCAACGTGTGATGAACGTCCTGGCGCAGCTTGGCATCTGAGCCCCTCTGCGCAAAAGAGCCCCGTCGCTTCTGGTGAGCACGGGGCTTTTTAACGACTATGGCCGGTTCAATCCGCCGTTGCCTGACCTGCCGCACACCGCAACGGCAACCTGATCCCCGTCCGGATCGCCGCCATCTTCACCGGCGAATCCGACAACACCGCATCCATACCGAGACACGCCGCTGCGCGATAGTCGTCCGCGTTATTCACGGCAATCGCGACAAGATGCACGTCCGGTCGCTGCCGGAAACACGCCACGGTCGCGGGCGTCCACAGGGTCGCGTTCACCTCCGAGCGCCCTTCGCCCAACGTGAATTTCTCCACCACCGTCACCGTCCGATGCAGCTCAAATGCGGCCGAAGTATGCTCGGCAGGCGCATCGATACATCCTTCATTGAGCAGCATGCGGGCAGGCTTCGCCCCCGTGCGTGCCAACACCGGCCCGCTCGAGTCGGTCAGCGCAGCAAGATCCGCCGGCCTATACAACACCGGCACGCCATCCTTACTTAGTTGTACGGTCAACCACATCGCGTCTGCGTGATGCTCGAGCGCAAGATGGATCGCCTCGAGCGTGTTCTCCGGCGCATCGCCGGTGCCGCCTCGATGGGCGATGATCTGCGGCAGCCCCGCGGTCGACGCATCGACAGACGCCGCGTGAGGAACCGCACAGCCGGACAACAACGCGGAACAGAAAGCCAGGACCAACCCAGCGCAAATCAAGCGAGGCATCTGGACTCGTGAATTGGACGGATAGAGCTGGATCACCCATCTTAAGGTTCGCTTATCTAAAAACAAGATGGCACGCGCCGATCCGGCCAGAACGACCACCGGCCACAAGCATCAGATCAACTTCAGCGGCGGCCTTTACCAGTTCGCTTCTGTTTCAAATTGGCCAGTGTTACATTGCGGCTTCCGGTGCCGTTGAAGCCGGTTGCTGCCGAATCAGGGACAACCTGGTAGGCACGACCGAAGAGAAATACGCTCAACTTAAGACTGTCATCGAGCCCAACTAGAATCGCGCAACCCTAGGCTAAGCGCCTTCCGACAAGGAGACCATAGATGAGTTGCAAACCCCTGTTCCGTACGCTGGCCGTGGCGGCCGTTTTCGCCGTCGGCGCCAACCAGGCCGCCCAGGCCGCGACGGAAATCCAGTTCTGGCATGCCATGGAAGCTGCCCTCGGCGAACGCCTGAACGTGATTGCCAACGACTTCAACGCCTCACAGAGCGACTATAAGATCGTGCCTGTTTTTAAGGGCTCCTACGACCAGACACTCGCGGCCGGCATCGCCGCCTATCGCAGCGGCAATGCGCCGGCGATCCTGCAGGTCTACGAAGTGGGTACCGCCACGATGATCCAGGCCAAAAAGGCGGTCATTCCGGTGTCCGACGTATTCAAGCAGGCCGGCGTGCCGCTCGACGAAAAAGCCTTCGTGCCGACCATCGCGAGTTATTACAGCGATTCCAAAACCGGCGGCCTCATCTCGATGCCGTTCAACAGCTCGACGCCGGTGCTGTACTACAACAAGGACGCCTTCAAGAAAGCCGGGCTCGACCCGAACCAGCCGCCGAGGACGTGGGACGAACTGCGCAAGGATGCGCAAAAGCTGAAGGCTTCGGGCATGTCGTGCGGTTACTCGTCGGGCTGGCAGAGCTGGATCCAGCTCGAGAACTACAGTGCGTGGCACGGCGCGCCGTTTGCGACGGAAAACAACGGCTTCGACGGCACCGACGCACAACTCGAATTCAACAAGCCGCTGCAGATCGCACACATCCAGTTCCTGCAGGAGATGGCCAAGGAAGGCACCTTCACCTACGTCGGCCGCAAGGACGAACCCGTGTCGAAGTTCTATAGCGGCGACTGCGGCATCATCACGAACTCGTCGGGTTCGCTTGCCAACATCAAGAAGTACGCCAAGTTCGACTTCGGCACCGGCATGATGCCCTACGACGCCAGCGTGAAAGGCGCGCCGCAGAACGCCATCATCGGTGGCGCGAGCCTGTGGGTGCTGTCCGGCAAGGATCCGGAGGTCTACAAGGGCGTAGCGAAATTCCTCGCCTACCTGGCCACGCCGCAGGTTGCGGCCAAATGGCATCAGGACACCGGCTACCTGCCCATCACCACCGCCGCGTATCAACTGACGCAGCAACAGGGCTTCTACGCGAAGAACCCCGGCAGCGAAACCGCCATCAAACAGATGCTCAACAAGCCGCCGCTGCCCTTCACCAAGGGCCTGCGTCTGGGCAACATGCCGCAGATCCGCACGATCATCGACGAAGAGCTCGAACAGGTCTGGGCAGGCAAGAAGACACCTAAGGATGCATTGGACTCCGCCGTCTCACGCGGTGACGAACTGCTGCGACGCTTCGAGAAAGCAGGCAGCTAAGCTTACCGGGCGTCCGCAACCTGGCGCGCGGCGCGCCAGGTCCCCAACCAGGTTGAAAGCGAAAATCCTCGTGGCGCCCGGCGCTTTTTAAGAGAGATGTCCTAATGGAAAAGCGATCCCGCTTCGGCACAGGCGTACTGCCGTATCTGCTGGTCGGTCCGCAACTCGCGATCACGTTCGTGTTCTTTCTGTGGCCAGCCGGCGTGGCGTTGTGGCAGTCCACACAAAGCCAGGACGCGTTCGGCACCTCGAGCGAATTCGTCGGCCTCGCCAACTTCAAGCAGCTTTTCGCCGATCCGCTTTATCTGGCCTCGTTCAACACCACGCTGATTTTTAGCGCCCTCGTCACCATCAGCGGGCTCGTGATTTCGCTGCTGCTCGCCGTCTGCGCCGATCGCGTGACACGTGGAGCGAAAACCTATCAGACGCTGCTGATCTGGCCGTATGCGGTCGCGCCCGCGATTGCCGCCGTGCTGTGGTCGTTTCTCTTCAATCCGAGCATCGGTCTTGTGACCTACGCGCTCGCCAAGTACGGCATCGTCTGGAATCACGCGCTCAACGCAGGCCAAGCCATGTTCCTGGTCGTGCTCGCGTCGGTCTGGAAGCAGGTCAGCTACAACTTCCTGTTCTTCTACGCGGGTCTGCAGGCGATTCCGCGCTCGCTGATCGAAGCGGCCGCCATCGACGGCGCCGGACCAGTGCGGCGCTTCTTCGGTATTGCATTGCCGCTGCTGTCGCCGACGAGCTTCTTCCTGCTCGTCATCAATCTGGTCTACTCGTTCTTCGACACCTTTCCGATTATCGATGCGGCCACCGGCGGCGGCCCGGCCCAATCTACCCGGACGCTGATCTACCGGATCTTCGCCGAGGGCTTCCAGGGCCTCGACATCGGCAGTTCGGGCGCGCAATCAGTCGTGCTGATGGTGATTGTCGTTGCGCTGACCGTGGTGCAATTCCGTTTCATCGAGCGCAGGGTCCAATACTCATGATCGAGAATCGTCGCGGTTTCGACCTGTTCTGCCACGCGGTGCTGGTTATCGGCGTCGTGCTGGTGGTGTTTCCGGTGTACGTTGCGTTTTGCGCGGCCACCATGAGCGAGCATGAAGTCTTCGCCGTGCCGCTTTCGCTCGTGCCGAGCACGCATCTGTTCGAGAATATTGCGAACGTCTGGGTGCACGGTAGCGGCAACGCCGCGAGTCCGTTCGGCCGCATGCTACTGAACAGCCTTGTGATGGCGCTGGTGATTTCGATCGGCAAGATCGCCATCTCCATGATCTCCGCCTACGCGATCGTCTTCTTCCGCTTCCCGTTCAGGAACCTCGCGTTCTGGCTGATCTTCGTCACGCTGATGCTGCCCGTCGAAGTCCGGATCTTTCCGACCGTACAGGTCGTGTCGTCGATGCATCTGTCCAACACTTACGCCGGGCTCACGCTGCCGCTGATTGCGTCGGCCACTGCCACCTTCCTGTTCCGCCAGTTCTTCATGACGCTGCCCGATGAACTGATGGAAGCCGCGCGCATTGACGGCGCGGGGGCAATGCGGTTCTTTTGGGACATCGTGTTGCCGCTGTCCAAAACCAATATCGCCGCGCTCTTCGTGATCACCTTCATCTACGGCTGGAACCAGTACCTGTGGCCGATCCTGATCACAAGCCAGCAATCGCTGACCACCGCGGTGGTGGGCATCAAGAGCATGATCGCGTCGGGCGACACGGCCACCGAATGGCATCTCGTGATGACCGCGACGCTGCTCGCCATGCTGCCGCCGCTCGCCGTCGTACTGACGATGCAGCGCTGGTTCGTGCGCGGTCTCGTAGACTCCGAAAAGTAGGCCGGCGAGGCTTGCGGCTGATGAACTGAACAACCTCGCGGCGGCGCGCATTGCTCAAGGCAGGCGCGTGACCGCAGAAGAAAAGAAAGGCGGATGGAATGGCTGCATTGACGCTAAAGGGCGTAAAGAAAACCTACGACAGCAAACAGTTCGTGCTGCACGGCATCGACGTGGACGTCGCCGACGGCGAGTTCGTCGTGATGGTCGGGCCGTCGGGCTGCGGCAAGTCGACCTTGCTGCGGATGGTGGCAGGTCTCGAGAGCATCTCTGAGGGCACCATCTCGATCAACGACAAAGTGGTCAACCGGCTCGAGCCGAAAGATCGCAACATCGCGATGGTGTTCCAGAACTACGCGCTTTATCCGCACATGAGCGTCGCGGAGAACATGGGCTACGCACTCAAGATCAGCGGTGTGGAGCGTGCGGCGATCGACCGGCGCGTGCTGGCCGCCGCACAGATTCTCGAACTCGAAGCACTGCTCGGGCGGAAGCCACGCGAACTGTCAGGTGGCCAACGGCAACGGGTGGCAATGGGCCGCGCGATTGTGCGCGAGCCCGCCGTGTTCCTGTTCGACGAGCCGTTATCGAACCTCGACGCCCGGCTGCGTGTGCAGATGCGTCTCGAAATCCAGCGCCTCCATGCCCGTCTGGCGACGACGAGCCTCTACGTCACGCACGACCAGATCGAAGCGATGACGCTCGCGCAGCGCGTGATCGTAATGAACCGCGGCCATGCCGAACAGATCGGCGCGCCCACCGAAGTCTACGAGCGGCCGGCGACGGTATTCGTTGCGAGCTTTATCGGCTCACCCGGGATGAATCTGCTGCAAGGCCGCCTGTCGGATGACGGCGCTACCTTCGAAGTTGCCGGCAATGGTCCGAAGCTACCGCTCGCGGGCGTGCCGAGCGTCGGTCGCGAAGTGGCGCCTGGGCGCGAGTGGGTCCTCGGCATCCGGCCGGAGCATATGACGCCGGGCTTGCCCGACG
>Ga0116109_1000250_pt1 | contig 10896 bp, 8 predicted proteins | sample June2015DPH_8_10_2_FD_89718 | JGI IMG/M metagenome (GOLD analysis project Ga0116109, IMG submission 89718) | Peatland microbial communities from SPRUCE experiment site at the Marcell Experimental Forest, Minnesota, USA - June2015DPH_8_10 | ecosystem: Environmental > Terrestrial > Soil > Wetlands... | reverse complement strand
TTATTTAGTTGTTGTTTTAAGAAATCATTATGAATAAATTCACTAACTACCATATTAACTGGTTCGCCGGTTGGTTCTTTTACTCTATGAACCGCTTGATTACCTTGTATCGCCAACTCTAACCATGCTTCAGCATAATTACCCAATAAATACCATTGATATTTAGTAGTTTTTTGATAAATATAACAACTAGCTACCGTAATATATAATAACAATGCCAATAAAATTAATCTTTTTGACACCTGCCCAAACATCCGAATAGCGTGCATAGCAGTTTGACCACCACGAGTAAAATGTTTAAACATATAGGTGATGCCTTACGATTAATTGTGGAATGTAAACGTATTGTTCTAATTTGTTATGTGCTATCTTATAATAAAAGGTGCGTTTTAATTGCAACACTAAACTTGGAAGAAAATTTATGGAATTAAAGGCTTTTTTTAGCAACCCTAAAATCATGGCAAGTTCAGGTTTTATTACCATGGGATTTAAAATGATAGTAGCTATAATTTTATCAACAGTTATCAATTTACATTTTAATAAACCCCACTTTTTTGGTTGTGCTATAATTTTATTTCCAATAGTTGCATTAATTTTTGACATAATTTTATATTTATTTAAAGATAAAATTTGGACAATATTACCTGACGCTGTCCCAGATGATTGGCAAACAACTCCAGAACAATTGTTAGAATATGCTAAACATTTACCAAAAATACGATTAATGAGACTTTTAACTTGCTGGGTTTCCTTGATATTTATTGACTGGAATAATACCGGTGGATGGTTTTTTATGGTTGATACTATGGCTACAATTACCTTAGGCTTTTTGTTTAGTGCTTTTTTGGATGGAGTATGGTTAAATATTTTTAAACTTAAAGCGCCAGAGTTTCCTTTAAAACAGGCTACAACAACAAAAAGAGAGCTTGAGTTCCGATCTGCTAAAGAATCAACCAGAAGATTGGCAGAAAAAATAGCAAAAAATAGTGATGTCAATTCTCCAGGAAGCTTAGCGTGGTTTGCGAGACACCATTTAGATTCAATGTAATTGTTCATTTAGTTTGACTCTCTCCGTTAAGACTATCTTCCATTTCTCCAACATGCTGTTTATGTTCAGGAACTTTATTATTATATTGATTAGTTATTTCTTGATTTGCGAAATTTAATTTTTGTTTAGCTTCTTGTTGTTTGTTATTAAATTTTTGTTCTAAATTATTATTAACTGGCATTAAACCTTGTTCTTTAGCCATGTTTTTGATGGTGTTCATGCTATTATGTGCATTATCTTTATTTACATCTACAATGATATGCCTGTTATCTTTCTGATAACTTGATTTTAAATTATCTGGCGATTTTGTTTGTAGTTCCACAGGCTCAGCTGGCAATATATTTCTTTCTTCTAAAAATCGCTCAGCATACTTGGTTGCCATTTCTGGATTATGAGCCATAATATGAGCCACCCCCATATTGCCTATGTGTCCATTACTAGTGTTATCTGCTTTTTGCACAGCAAACCATTCTAAAAATTGTTGATTATAATTTGCATTGATAGATGCTGATGAGTTTTTAACTGCTGTTGCTTGTTGTTGATAATTTTCAGATTCGGTAAAACTTTTATTAGCTTCTTGTCTCAAGTTGTTAGATTCATTCCAAGAATAACTCAAACTATCAGCTAATCGTTTTCCTTTATCATCGTGTTTAGCAAAAGACTGATTATGTGTTAATTGAGAAGATTCTCTTAACGATTCTTGAAAATCTTGGCTTTGAACTACTTTTTGCGCATCTCGATAAACTTTTTGTATATTTGCATCAGCACTAATTGAACCACGTACTTCAGCGCTAACACCAACGATCTGTCCTATAATTTTGCCAACAGCGCTTTTATCGGTACCGCAACTTATTGCGGCTAATATTTGAGCACCTTTGGTTGTTGTTACGTTATGCTCGTCAGAAAAGTCTTTAATAATTTGTGAAGATTTATTTAGCGCTGCAATTTGCTCTATGGTTTTACCGTCACTGAACTGATCATTACTTTGATTAGTTGTTGCAAGATGATTAGACAATTCTACACTATTATTTAAAGTATCAGCCATGTTTTTAGCAGAAGATGCTGATAGAGCCAATCCTTTTTGATGACTAATACCAGCCTGCGTCATTAATTGTGTACTTTTAGTTTCTGCTACATTTAATGATACTGGTAAATTAGAGTTGCCTATATTTAATACTTGTTGGCCATCAGCAGAAGTTATTAAATCAGAACGACCATCGGCTTGATGAAACGAACCAGATCTATAACTGGCAGCATAGCTATGATTTAACATGCTAGTATTAGAAATTTGCCTAGTTCCCTCAGAAATGTTACCAAAATTATAGTTACCGGTTGCCGATTCTGTTGCCGCTTGACTAGCTGCTCCTTGAGTAACGTTACTTAAGATACCAGGCACGCTTACAAAAGAACTAACCCCTTTAATTATAGCTACACATAAAAAAGGAATGCTCATGGCTAAATAACCAGCCATTGCGGCGATATCAGCATTTACATTTACTAACCCTACTGAACTCGCAATAGTAACTCCCGCTTCATTTGAAACTGATAATGCTGAAATAGATTTAGCTCGAGCCGCTAGCGTCATAATATAATTTAATATTGCATACATCGGTGCCCAAGTTTGTAACCATAATAATACTTGGATCCAGTTTTTTAAAAAAGTCCAACCAAAAGGTAATACTGCTAGTGGTATAATAAATAAAAAGGCTGAATAAGCGATAGCTTCTAATACTCCCTTCATAGTCGGTAAGGTTTCAGCTGCCATGGCACCTAAGGTTTCATAAGTAGAACGTTGCTGTAGATAAGCACGTCGCACTGCAAAATTAGGAGCATTCCCTAAGCTGGTGGATTTTTGTTCAATACCATCTACTACTGCGTAAATCATCATATTTTGCTTTAATATGTCTTGAGCAGATTTTGCCATATCGGTTAACGCTTCGTAGGCTAATGGTAAATGTTTTAAAAGTTCTACTTTAGGATCAACATAAGCGTTTTTGCCAAAGATCTTTTTTCCAAACATCGTTGCTGCTTTATTTAGTTCATTATTCCATTGCTGGTTAAATTTGCCGACTCCTTCCCGACATGTTATTATTTGCGGCCTAGTAGATGGCTCATTTTCTTGCCTTAAATCTCGCCACACAAATGATCTAATTGGTGAGGCATTACTGGAAACCAATCCCCAAATATCATCGCTATGCCGTAAATCTTCTATAGTGTATTTTCGTCCTAATAAAGCATCATAGGCTACGCATTGCCCTACAAATTGACGCATGTTTTCTGCCAAATCTTCGTTAGTAATTCTAAATGTTTTGGCTTGTTGTAATAAATTAGAAGCAAATAAAGCTCCGGTTTTTTGATATTTTAAATCATCCGGCAACACAAATACTTTTTCTACTTGCTGAGTAATTATATTGCCAAATTGACTTATTTTGCCGGCAACCATAGCAAGACCATAAGGCACATGATCAACTTTTTCATGGTAACGACTAACCGGATCTACGATCCAAACTGTGGCTTGCGGCACAAAAAACAACTGCATAATTGCCGTCATCGGAATAATCCAACCGCTTATAGCTCTAACATAGTCGCCATAAATAGCATACAATGCTGCCCAAAGAGCTCCAATAATCATACTCATGCGAATTAACGGTATGTATAGCGTGCCTGAATGCGAATTTAAACAGATCGCAATGGCATCAAACACCCCTTTTAAGATCTCGCCATTACCAAAAGTAATAATTTCATATTCCATTATAATGCTCCATTAAAACCAATTGTTTTCATTAGCCACACTACCCAACATTACATGTAATTGTTTTTCAATTAGCTGGGTTGATTGAATAAAAGACAATATATTATCCATTTGTTGAAAAGCACTACTGCGCCGTACAGTAACTCTTTCTCTAGCGATTCTTAATTGCTTTAGAAATCGCTCTACATTAGTGTCATCTACTTGTACAGATTTTAATTGGGTTACGCTATCATGTACTAAATCAATAATGTCTACTACGTATTTATATAAAATATCTAAAGCAATCAAATCTCCATATTGGTTAGCATCAATTGGCGCCGTACCTTTTCTATAAGCGGTTATTACATTAAGCATTTTATATACCGGTAACCGAGTAGCATTAAGGAAATCTTTTTCTTCTTGAGTAATGGCAGTATCATCATATATTTTATCTACTAGTGTATTTAAGGTTTTATGTACTTTTAGCCGTAACGCATGGGTCGCCGGAATATCGGTGTCTCTTAATACTGGATTTAAACACTTGTCCGATGAATCACAAGCGTAAATTAATGTTGTACCACCATTTAACAAACCATCTAATACATTTTCTTTATCTGAATGGCCTGGTAATATGCTGATTTTATAATTGCTACCATCTTTTACAGAAACAATTGAACCAACCAAAGTCATAAATAACTCTGATAAATGTTGATCGGAACTTAAAAACTGGTTCATTTGTAATGCCTTCCAGCTTAAATTAAATTCACCCACTAACATATCTTTATAACGTGGCTCTGACTCGCCTCGCCTAAGCACATTATCTCTCTGTCCTTTGGCTCCACACTCCTGTCTAGCCGCTGCCCAATCTGATAAACCACCTAAATCAACCCCCATAGCCTGACATAAATGTTTGCTTGATTGATCAGACTTTGGCCATACACCGCCTAACATAGTAGCAGCGGCCTCACAACTGTTGACACTTAAATGATTAACTTTAGTAGCAATAGCATTTAGTTCGTTCATGATATTATAAATTTGTGGGCTAGCCGTTTGAACCGATAATAAAAAGGCATAACTAGCAGCGCTACTCCCAATATTTCGCATCATGTTTACTAATTCTTGTGCACTAATATGAGAAAACCCTCCAGTCCAAGCATCTATACCACCGCATCCTGCTCTAAATCCCGGCATTTGTACTGTGGCAAATTGAGCATTTCTAACTGCATTTCTAGCAACTAAACTGCCTCCGGTATAATAACCAGCCGCTTGATCTTGATAAGAGCCTGGACTATTAATATTACTACTCATGCCCGCCTTATTAAAAAATTGCTTTAAATCTTGTTCAATAGAAGCATATGAACTAAAACTCGCAAATAAAGTTAATAAAGCTACAGATCCGCATATTTTCTTACTCATCGTTTACCTCGGTGTGTCTTTTAAAAGTGTCATAATTCTAAGTTCCATTTGATCTAAAGCAGTTAACCCATAGGCAATCGGTAAAACATGACCGGTAGTTGGATTGACTGCAAATAAGCTCGGCAAAACTTTAACTCCCCATTTTTGTAATAAACCATTGTCTGGTAAGATTTCGGTAAATCCAGGTATACTGCCCCCATCAACACTAATGGCAATTACTTTCCAACCATAATTTTTAGCAAACTGCTGTACTATTGGAGCAAATTGATGACAATATTCACATTGACTACTAAAGAAAAAAAACAAACCATATTCTTCTTTAAGACTTTGAATAGTCTCGGTTATCAGTTGTTTCTCTTGATCTAAGTAAACATGCCGACCTTTTTGATTAACTGGCGACACCAAGGTATGATCTAACTCCGGATTTTGATAAACCACCTTCATCCAAGTTTCAGAAAAGTTTTGTGATCGTTCGGTTAAATCTTTTTGCATTTCTTGGTAAGCTTGTATATTTTGATAACTTGGGTAAACCCAAGCTCTATGTAATTTTTTTTCTAATTCTTTTTGGTAAGCTCTTAATATTTCAGTTGGGGTAGGCGACGCTATTGCTGAATTTTGAGGCGTAACCACTGCTGGTTCTTCTGCAATAACCGGATCGTGATACCAATGCCATCCTTCCGCATTTTTTTCAAAAAAAGCGGCATAAAGATTAATACTTCCTAAAAATCCTATTAAAATTACTATTATTTTACAGACTATCTTGATTTTCACCAACAACTCCTGATTTAGCCTTTGGCTTTAAACCATCTGCTATTCTTTTCATATTTTCGGCAATTTGTTTTTTAGTTACTTCTCGTAAGTTATTTAAATCCGGTTGTTTATATTTTTTCATAACATCATCAAATAATTCTCTAAAATCCATTTTAGAGAGATCCATCTTAGTAAGTTCTTCTATAGTAAGAGCACGACAATTTGGACATTCTTTAGTACCCCAATCTAAACCTAACTGTGGTCTGCCTTGCTCTTGTAGTAATTTGGCAAATTTTGTACCAAAACAACAAAAACTAGTCTTTTTCTTAAGGCATTTCCCCATAACCTTCTTAGCACAATAAGTTGTTCCTACTTGATGACAAAGATTTTTTTGCCGCATGTCGGCAAGCTGCTTTTCTTCCGGCTTACATCCTGCCAAGTGTAACTTTACCCCCCAACCATTCATACCACCACAACAGTCTTTAAAATTCACGCAGTTGCGACTACATGTATAAGGAGTTCCGCTAAAAATTTTAAAATTGCCATCACTATTGTTTTGTAAACTAATATCGTCTTGTACTGCCTTTAGCACACTTAACCGTGAAACCACATCCAGCATTTCCCCATTAGCTTGGTAAGAAGTATCATGACAATTACCAGTTAAACAAAAAGCTCCTAATTCCGGCGTTTTAGTTTTACTTAAAGACAACTTACCATTAGGACATTGATATTTTTGTTCATAAATCCAACATTTATTTTGCCGCTGTTCTTTACATCTGGAACCAACTTGATAACATCCTTGGGTTCGTAAAATACTACATTCATCTTTAATCATTTTACAATGATAAAGTTGGCGATATTGCCAAGCATCTTTGGTAATTAAATAACCATTAATATTACGAGTTCCAGCGCCTTGAGTTAGCACTCGCTCCCCATATTGGCATAAATCTTGCTCCACCATTTGCTCAAAACTATCACAATTAGATCGCCACTCATCAATTTCTTCTCCTTCGAAAGTATCGTGATAAAGTGTAATATTAATAGATGCCGCTAATGGTTGTTGCCGTTGTCCACCCCAAAAAGAATGACCACCAACTAGTACAAACGACGGAACCACAACATTAACCATACCATTGGCTTCAGAAACCGCCCCATCGTTGATCTTAAAGTTTTGAATGCGCGCACAATCTATATTAAATGTTGCTCCGGTTTTAATATCACGAGCCACAAAGCCCTGACAAAATTGATTTTTAAAAGCATTGATTTCTTTTGGTAAGGTTAAAGACCAACCATTTTGACGATGACGAGTTTCCCATTCGCCATGATGATTCCAGCCACCACTACGAGTTTGTACTACATAAGACTCATTTTTAGGACTAAATGCCAAATGATTAATATTTAATGTTGCTGTTTTAATTGGCACTTGTGGCACCACATGACGGTTTTCAAAACATTCATAAGTAATATCTTCTCCACCTTCTTCACAAGTTTTTTCAATAACACCTTCTGCTTGCCTAACTTCTTGTTCATCCTTGATATTTAATATTTCTTCCATTGAGTGTTCTTGAGCTGCTGTAAATAATGGATCGGTATTTGGATCAATAGTAAAACGTTGCCGAGTTTTAGCAGTTTCAGTTATAGTTTGTCCAACATCGCTAGTTTGCAAAGATTGCCGAGCTTGGTCATCAATAAGTTTAGCATTGTCATACAATGCAGCTTCCGGCGGATTATCCGTAGTAAACCCTGGGATCTCTGACTTATTGATTGTCGATAAAGCGGCTTTAGTTTGATCTTGTAATGAATTGGCATAATTGGTGCCTTCTTCATAAGATGATTCTAATGTTCCCCATGAACAATTTACCATAAAGAACAACAATAAAACTAACCACTTTGCCATTATTCTACTCCCAATAATTTTTGCTTAGCATATTGAAAGGAAATATTACCGCTAATAGAATTAAATTTATTGTCTCCAATCGCCACAATGGTTGGAACCCTATTAATTTGATATTTTTTAAACGATTCCGGATCAATTTGTACACTGATTTCTAATGCTTTTAAATATTCAGCGGTGGCCTTAAAACTACTGTCTTTTAGCCCTCTAAGCACTAACACCGCTTGTTGATTTTTTGCATCAGCATATAAAGCTTGCAACGCAGACTTAGGCATACTAAAAGATACAAAAATTAAAAATTTTCTCTCTGTTTCTTGATCTGAAATAGCTAAGTTTGGTTTGGTGCAGCTCTGGGTTGCTGGGGTGGCCGGATTTAATTTTTCAGATTGCAAGGTTGTTTGAATATGCTGCATTGCTTGATCTCTTAATTGTTCAGCCTCCTCCATATATAACTGTTTGTTCTTTTCGGAAATTTTTAACAATTGCAATACGTCATCTTCATTATTCGCCATAACGCTAGTTGCCATAAAAAAACTACTAATCATTACTATAAAAGACAGCAATTTCGTTTTCTCCAAATTAAATAACCAAAATCTTCACCTTTATAAGAAAATTCTTTGCCGGCGCCCCAGAATATTTCAGAACGACCTAATGGTTGACAGCCATTAGTTACCGGAATTGGATAAACCATTTGAGTTTTATATTGGCTCTTAAGAATAATTGGCATTGGATATCTGCCACATAGAGCTGCTTCCCCTGCATAACCCCATAAAAACAATTCACGATGCAATTTTGCAATCATTCTTTGCGTAGCTAATAGACTTGCCTGTACTCCACCAACATGGGCGCTAATACTGCCGGTAAACGGATATAAGCTCCCTTGACAACCACCACACCAAAATAATGGATCTAAAGGAAAACCACTAGACGCTGCTAAACAATCCGCCACGCAAGCAGCTTGGGCTATAGGATTACCAAATAGGACTGCCTCCGGATTAATAATAAAGCTAGTTTCATCATCATCCCAAAACGGATCTAGTTCGGTTAAATAAAATTTTTCAACAGCATCTTGAATGTTGGGTTTTTCTAAACAAGCAAAATCAGTTAATAGCTCTAACCAATAAATTATTGGATACATATACCAATGCACTTGATAAAAACTATGTTTCAGACTTCTAGTACTACCACCACCTTTGGTTGAAACACTGCCGGCACTTTTAGGACTGTCAGCTTGACCGGTTATTTTAAAACCACCTAAATTTACCATACAATAAGGAGTTCTAGTAACGTCAACCAAACGAACTGGCTCCCAAAATGACACCGGTGTTCCAGGAACGTTAATAGGAATTGGTGGTCTTGGACACGAACAAATCAATCTGTGTGGATTCTTGGTATCCTCTGATCCAGTGGTAATTTTCATACCCCCAAGAGTGATTGGAAATACACAACTCCAACAAATATCAGTGATCGGATTTACAAATTTTCCTTGACACTTGGCCTGAACATCAATACTAACTATAAATAAAAAACCCAACAGCATTAACCTGCTAATAAATTTTTGTTGGTTTATAATATTATGTTGCATACACTAACCATTTAAGTAACATCATTGAGCCTTTATTTAATCCGGTTTCATTACATTGTGATGATTATTGTTGTCGTTTGGTTTGCTTGTTGTTGATTTTCTAAACTGCTCAGACATTTTAAAAGCATGTTCCATAACCGAGTTGCCATAGGTTATAAGAAGATATGCCTGTTGGTATAATGATTCATTAGCTGCCATGGGTTGGTTCGGTAAACCTACGGCTGCATTAAAATTATTTTGTAATTCCAGAGCAAACCGCATCCCCTCCTGTGCCGCATTAACCATTACTGGTGAATTAAAAGACGTTGCTTTGTCAAATAAACTTTGAATAGCGTTGTTAATAAATTGCTGTTTTTCTAATTGACGATCTGCTACACAAGGTAACTCCAATCCTGCCAATTTGCTCTTAATTAAATCTTCTTCTGAAGACAGCAGATCTAGTATTGCAGCATATCTTTCATTGCCAATTGCCACGATCTGTTCTTTTGAAAAAATTCCATTTAAACCATTAACGTAACCTATAGTTTTAAGCGCCGCATCTACGAATTTAACATCACGATCAATAATTGGAAAATCCATATTCCACCAAGCTAACTTTTCCCATAGTTCTTGAGATAGTTCGATCGTTTGAGCTATTTTAACAGTTTGATGTTCGGCCACATCTTTAACTTGCTCATTATCTACTTTAGCTTTTTTAGATTTAGGTTCTCCAGGATCTAATTCTAATTGCTCCGTTATTTTAAAAGCGTGTTCATTTTGATCATATATAGGCAGTTGTTCTATATAAACTTGTTTTGATCTATTAGTAGCTACCACAACTATAATAGCTTGATTAAATAACGCTTGATAAACATTACTATGTTCAACCAGCAATTCTGCTAGCCGTGTTGAAGACGGCTCAAATCCTGCTAACTTTAAGCTAGCTAATATTTTTTGTTTTTGTGCCGGAGTTGCTCTGATGGCTTTAATATATTCTATATATTGTTCTGCTTCTAACATTTTGCGCTTCCTTATGATTGTTGGTTAATTATTAACTTTATTCCTTTGGTCCTTCTATCAGTAACTCTTCGATCTGTAGCATTTGCTCTTTTTGGCTGACCCGCGCCGGAATTTGGCCGATCCCAAATTTATTTATTATTTTTCCAGTTTGATCAAAATAAAATGTGGTTAAATGCTGCTTCATTAATTCAAAAGGAGATCCGTTAACTAAAATAATTTTGGTGTTGCTAGGATTTTTATTAATTGCCCATTGTACTTGAGTTGGATCATCACCATCGATAAACACTAACACCCGACTAAGTTGGTGAGAATCTAATGGGTTTACTGTAGTTCCAGCTTTAATAAACACTTGCCCTTTATGATCTTTTAAATCGTATGGCACTCGAATAGATGGATCATACATAAAAACTCTTGGTTTTTGAGTTTTAACTAAACCGGCCACCGGATTTGGTCTTTGAATGTTCTCTATAGTC
>Ga0116109_1000249_pt1 | contig 10945 bp, 11 predicted proteins | sample June2015DPH_8_10_2_FD_89718 | JGI IMG/M metagenome (GOLD analysis project Ga0116109, IMG submission 89718) | Peatland microbial communities from SPRUCE experiment site at the Marcell Experimental Forest, Minnesota, USA - June2015DPH_8_10 | ecosystem: Environmental > Terrestrial > Soil > Wetlands... | reverse complement strand
TCGCTTTCGGCTCGAGCGTGGCATGTCCTTCGTGATCGATCAGCGCACCGGGCGGGACCTGCTTGCCCTGGTTATACGCGACCCGGACCTTGCCGAAGGCCACGGCGCTGGTGGCGAAGTCGAGCACCAGCGGTGGCTTGCCGCTGCGCGGAAAAGCGGCGCAGAACGGATTGGTGCCGATGCGGCGGTCGGTCCCACCGAACGGCGCAACGAGCGGATCGCCCGCCACATTGACGAAGTGAAACGAGACGAGCCCGGCACGCGCGCATTGCTCGGCCCAGTGACCGATACGGCCAATATGATGTGCACCGCGCAGGCCCACGGCGCAGATGCCGAGGCGTTTCGCGCGTTCGATGCCGTGCTCCATCGCTTCATAGGCGATCACCTGCCCAAAGCCTTTGCCGCCGTCAATGGTGAGGACTGCTCCCGCATCGCGTGCCACTTGTGCGTGCAGGTTGAGCTTGAGTTCGTTGTCCCCCAGCGAGGCCACGTAACGCGGAATCATCCCGACGCCATGCGAATCGTGACCGGTGAGGTTCGCGGCCAGTAGATGGTCGGCAACCAGTTCGGCTTCGCGCGGCGTACTGCCGGCTTGTTCCCAGATTGCCCGCACGTAGGCGTGCAGCGTTTCGGACGGAATTCTGAGCGGGGTTGGGTAGGCAGTGCGGGGATCGTTCATTCGCGGTATCGGTGAGCAGGGTTGAGGTTCAGCACACGCTTCTACATCGCTGCGACGGCCGGGGAAGAGCTGCCCCCGGCGTCAGGACTACGGCGTCAGGACTACGGCCTCATGACGACGGCCTCATTAAGGACTTGGCCGCGGACTCGACGTGCGAGACCGCCGCTTGGGGCGCTCGAGACGCTCGATGCTCTCGGGGCGCTCAAGGCGCAGCGGCAATCACATCGGCGACCGCTGCCGTCAGCTTCTTGCCATACGGCACATGCAGGAATTCGTTCGGGCCGTGCGCATTCGACTTCGGTCCGAGCACGCCGCACACCATGAACTGCGAGTGCGGGAAGCCTTCCTTGAGCACGTTCATCAGTGGGATCGTGCCGCCCTGCCCCATGTACGCGCAATCCGCGCCGTAATGCTGGCGTGACGCGCCGTTAAGGGCCGTCGCGAGCCACGGTGCCAGTTCAGGCGCGCTCCAGCCGGTGGCTGCGCCGGCGTCCGGCTTGAAGGTGACCTTGGCGTTATACGGCGGATCGAACTCCAGCAGCGCTTTCAGCTCCGCAACTGCCTTGACCGCATCGAGAAGCGGCGGCAAGCGCAACGAAAGCTTGAACGCCGTGCGCGGGCGCAGCACATTGCCGGCGTCGGCGAGGGCCGGCAACCCGGCTGCCCCCGTCACCGACAGCGACGGACGCCACGTCGAATTGAGCAGGGCCTCTTTCGGATCGGTGGTGGTGGGCAGCACCTGCCGACCATCCTGACCGCATGCCCACGGGATCTTCTTCCAGACGTCTTCACCCAGAATATAGGCGGTGGCTTCAGCTTCGCGCAGACGATCGGCCGGAATCGGACTATGAAACCCCTTCGGCAGGAGATTGCCGTTCGATGCGTCTTCAAGACGGTCGAACAGTTGGCGCATGATGCGGAAGCTCGACGGCGTGATACCGCCGTAGCCACCCGAGTGAATGCCTTCGTCGAGCACATGGACTTCGAGGTCGCCCGCCACCAGTCCACGCAGCGACGTGGTCAACCACAACTGGTCGTAATTGCCCGCACCCGAGTCGAGGCACACTACCAGCCCCACTTTGCCAAGCCGCTCGCGCAGCGCGTCGACATACGGCAGCAGATCGTAGCTGCCCGACTCCTCGCAGGTCTCGATCAGGCCGACGCAGCGCGGCCGTTCCACCCCTTGTGCGTCGAGCGCGGCAAGTGCGGTGAGGCTTGCGTAGATGGCATAGCCGTCATCTGCACCGCCACGGCCGTACAGCTTGCCGTCTTCCAGTTTGGGGGTCCACGGGCCGAGGTCGTTGCGCCAGCCGTCGAATTCAGGCTGCTTGTCGAGATGGCCGTACAGTAGGATGGTCTCGGTGCTGCCCGAACGCGTGGCCGGCGTTTCGAAAAAGATGACCGGCGTGCGGCCCGGCAGGCGGATCACTTCCAGCTTGAGGCCCTTGACCGGCTGTTGCTCCGCCCATTGCGCCGCGTCCGTCACCACGCGGTCGATAAAACCGTGCTTGGCCCAGTCCGCGTCGAAGCCAGGGCTTTTGGCAGGCACGGCGATATAGTCGGTCAGCGCCGGCACGATCTCGTCGTTCCACTTGCGGTCTACAAATTCGCGGAGCGTGTCGTGATTGATCGGCTTGGTCTGCTGGGCGGTGTCGTCGGTAATCATGATGGCTGTCCGGTCGGTCGGTCAAAACGCACATGATAGACCTCTATGCTGCCAGCCTGAAGTCCCCCGTTCGGCCAATTCGTCACACGGCACGGCAGGATGATGGCGCGGATGGACTACGACTGCGCCTCGTCCAGACCCGTTCGATTCACGCTAAAGCAACAACGCGACTGCGAGAATTTCCCAATGGAGCGACAATTGAAAGATTCCAACTACGCTTGGGGAACCGCGATGGGAACCAGCACGGTCATTCAAGCCGTAGCCGCAGTCATCGCACTGGGGCTGTACTTCCTGCCGGCCATCCTCGCCGACCGGCGCAAACGCCATGATCTGCTGACGCTCGCCCTGTTCAACGCGTGCCTCGGCTGGACCGGCTTCGGCTGGCTCGCGGCACTCTATTGGGCGCTGCAGCCGAATCCGCCGAAGGACGTCGCCGCCGAAGTGGAGCAGACCCGCCGCGTGGTCAGGATGCGCAATTTTTCCGTGATGCTGGTCCAACGCGTGCAAAACCGCGCGACGCGCCACAAGAGCGAACGGTAAGCGCGGCAGGGGCGCCACCTGACCTGCCGGGGACGTTCCAGCATGGTTCAATTTGCCCGCTTTGCGTCACGCGTGAAATAATCGTCTGGTCCGCGCAACCGGCGCTTGAAGGTGGGGCACCATCGGGAAACGCGGACCGCGACGCCAACCTCGCAAACCGCCGCGCGCCTGGTATTGCTGCCTCAGCTTCCTCAGCTACATCAGCCGCATCAATCTTCAAGGCCACGCAATGCCTGAACTCGCCAAACTGCTCACCTTTGGTCTCGTCTCGCTCGGGATGGCGCTCACGCCCGGTCCGAACATGCTCTACCTTGTCTCGCGTTCGATCTGCCAGGGCCGCACCGCGGGCCTGATTTCACTGGGCGGCGTGGCACTCGGCTTCGTCTTCTATATGTTGAGCGCCGCGCTCGGGATCACCGCCCTGCTTCTCGCCGTGCCGTTTGCGTACGACGCGCTTCGCTTCGGCGGCGCGCTGTATATGTTATGGCTCGCGTGGCAAGCCGTCAAACCGGGTGGCCGTTCGCCGTTTCAGGTGCGCGACCTGCCCGCCGACAGCCCGCGCAAGCTGTTTGCAATGGGCTTCATCACCAACCTGCTGAACCCCAAAATTGCGGTGCTGTATCTGTCGCTGCTGCCGCAGTTCATCGAACCGCAACACGGCCATGTGCTGGAGCAGTCGCTGGTGCTCGGATCAGTGCAGATTGCGTTTAGCCTGACGATCAATTCGGTTGTCGCGCTCATGGCGGGTTCGATTGCGGTGTTTCTCGCAAGGCGCCCCGCATGGATCCTGGTCCAACGCTGGTTGATGGGCACCGTGCTCGCCGGCCTCGCTGTACGCATGGCCACGGAAGCCCGGCGGTGAACATGCTGCACACGCGCCCGCTGGTTGCCGATGACCTCGAGCTGATTTGCCGCCACCGCTACGAGATGTTCCGCGAGGCAGGACGTGAACCGGCGGTACTCGACCGGATGACGCCCGCCTTTCGTAGCTGGTTGCAGCCACGCCTCGCCGACGACACGTATTTCGGCTTTATCACGCTTGACGGCGATATGCCGGTGGCCGGCATCGGGTTGATGGAAATCGACTGGCCACCGCATCCGCTCCACCCGGAACAGGACCGGCGCGGCTACGTGCTGAATGTGTATGTGGAACCGAGCCATCGGCAGCGCGGTATTGCACGCGCGCTGATGGATCGGGCGGAGGCGGCGTTTAGTGAGCGAGGCTTGCCGTATGCGATTCTGCACGCCACGCAGATGGGGCGCCCGCTTTACGCGGGACTTGGCTGGACACCGACCACCGAAATGGCCAAAGCCGTAAACACGCCCCCGGCGGCGTGAGACCTTAAATGAGTGAACCGGCGCGTGCTAGCCGGGATGCGCAACTCGCGTGAAACGGCCAAGGTGTACCGAACCTGGCGGGATGGAGCGCGGTTCGAGCCGGACCTGCTCCTGCTCGAACATCTCCTGGCGCAGTTCGCCGTGCTCGTCGAACCATTGGCAGACCACCCAGTCACCCGCTGTCAGAGCAACGGGCCCAACGTAAGTGACCGTCATGCGCAGGCCGCCCGACTTGAGCGTGACCACATCGCCGATATTCAGCGGTGCGATTGACGGTGTATCGAATGCATCGAGGGTAGCGGTCAACATATCAATCCCCGGAACGAAAGCGTTGGTGTGTCTAACTCAGTTTTAACCCGTTGTTTCAGACTGATGAACCGGCAAAAGTTTTAAAAAGTTTGCCAAGATTAACAATCGAATTTACGGTCTGCAAGTGATTTTTATTGATACCGTTTTCATGCAGAAAGGAATGGGAATGCGGTCATCGGCTCGCTCAGTGAAACAATGCTCATACGGCGAAACCCCTAGCGGCCGGGGCTTCCCGACACGTCTTCAGACCCGGCGACGGCGCACAATTTACGTAAGTCCTAAAATGCAACGTAAAAGATGCCGGGATGATTTGTCAGACATAGAAATCATTTGGAATCGTTTCGTTTTATCAGATCAATTATTTTCTAAACCGCCCATAAACTGCCCAATCATCCATAAATTTCCGGGACTGCCAAGTCGGCCGCATTAATGTGGTGCGGCGAAATACCCGGAGTGGTGCCGGGTATTTCACGGCCTACCCCGCACGCCGCAACACGACATGCTGATGCCGCACCAACACGACGCTCAGGCCGATGCACGTCAGCATCAATAGCGCATTGATGCCGAGGCTGTACTGGAACGCGTGGGCGTAAGCATGGGGCGTCGCCCATCTGCCTAGCACGCCGAAGAATGCGCCGCTGATGGCCGCGGTCCCGAACGCCGAACCGATCTGCAAGGTCGACGAGGCGACGCCTGAGGCCAGGCCCGCCTTCTCAGCCACGACTTCCGTGAGGATGGTGCGCATGATCGAAGGCAGCAGCAGGCCCTGGCCGACGCCCGCGCATACGAGCCCGCAGTAGAACAGCAGATCCGGTGCGGGGGCGCGGGTGGCCGACCAGCCGGTCAGCGTGAAGCCTACCGTCATCATCGAAAAACCGAGCGTCAGCACATGCCCACCGATGCGCCGCACGACCGCGGGCGAGGTCAGCGGTCCGACCACGAAGCCGATCGCAAATGGCATGATCGCGACGCCGGAGGCGAGCGGCGTCCAGTGTAAACCGGTCTGCAAGAAGATGCCGTAGGTCAGGAAGAAGGCACTGTTGCAATAGAACAGGAACGCGAGCACGAGGCCGAGCGCAAACGCCGGATTACGAAAGAGCTGCAGATCGACGAGCGGATGGCCGCCGCGGCGCTCGACGCGCCGCTGGGTTGCGATGAAGAGCGCAAACACCGGCACGCTCAGCGCGAACATCGCGAACGTCCAGGCCGGCCAGCCGGCTTCGCGACCGTGGGTCATCGGATAGATGATGAGCAGAAGCAGGAGCGAAAGCAGACCCACGCCCTTCAGATCGATCCCCGTGCGCACGGCGGGCTGGTTTTCCGGCACGAACTTCCAGGTGCCGATGAACGCCAGGATGCCCACCGGGATGTTGATCAGGAAAATGATGCGCCAGTCGAGGCCAAACGGCCGATAGGTAACTAACGCCCCTCCGCCGAGTTGTCCGACGATCGACGAGAGCCCGAACACGAATCCGTAAAAACTCATGACCCGTGTTTGCTGGGAAAGCGGCACGACCGCACGAACCGTCGCCAGCACCTGCGGCGCCATGACGGCCGCCGCCATGCCTTGCACGATGCGGGCGATCACCAGCACCTGCCCGCTTGGCGCAAGACCGCACAGCGCCGACGCGACCACGAAACCGGCCATGCCGGTCATAAACATGCGGCGGCGCCCGTACAGGTCGCCGAGACGCCCGCCGGTGATCAGCAGCACAGCGTACGCCGACGCGTAGGCCGACACGATTAGCTGCAACTGCGCGTCCGTGGCGCCCAGCCCAGTGTGAATGGCCGGCAACGCCAGATTGACGATGAAGTAATCGAGCGGCGCGAGAAACGCCCCGACGAACAGCACGGCGAGCGCGAGCCCCTGGCGCTCGAATCGCGGCGGCGCATCCGCTGAGCTAGCGGAGCCCGCGGCGCCGACCGCGGCCGGGCCGGCAACGGCGAAGGCCGCCGGCGTGGATTTGACGCATTCGCTATTCATGACTATTCGTTCAATAATTAGGCAAAAAAATTTACACGAGCGCGCGCATCGCGACATCCACGATGGCGGTCAATTCGCGCTCCTCATGCGCCACGCGGCCGAGCACGCGCAGTCCCTGGATAATGCACAGCAGAAAATTGCTGACCGCTTTTTCGTCCAGCGTAGAACTGAATGCCCCGCTCGCCTGACCGCGAATCACTGCGGCTGCAAGCAGCGTGGCCATGCGGCGCTGGATCGAGGCGATGCGCTCGCGGAGCGCCTCGTCGTCCGACTGCATTTCCAGTGTGGTGTTGGTAATCAGGCAACTGCGCTGCGTCGACAGCGCGGACGCTGCCCTGGCGTAATGCAGGATGGCGTTGCGAAGCGCCTCCGTGGGAGGCAGCGGCGCGTTCAGACGCTCGGCCAGCCGGGCAATCGAACCGTCTGCGTAATGATCGAGGGCGGCCAGCATGATGCCGTGCTTGTCGCCGAACACGCCGTACAGGCTGCCGCGTAACAGGCCGGTTGCCTTGCAGAGATCGTCGATCGAAGTAGCATGGTAGCCATGGCGCCAGAACACCTCGCTCGCGTGGTCCAGCACCGTAGACGTGTCGAACTCGCGCGGGCGCCCTCGGGCGCTTGTGGTGCGGGGTTTTTTCAGGGCGGCAGGCTGGGTCATGTAAGTGGATATTATGACTAACCGTTCAATAAATCAAGCCTGTTGCAGGTGGGGGTTTAGGGGCTTTTAGGGCTGCATCCGGAAGAAGATTCAGCAACTTGCGAAGCTGTGCATCGACGAATTGACACCTGCTGCGTAGATCAGATCGATCGAAGTCGATGGCTCAACCCCGCGTCGACTGATGGCCACATTCCGCGCCCGAGCCGCGTCATGCATGACCTCCACACCGAGTGCCGAAAGCGTTTGGCTGTCGATATCGATCCAGCAAGCAACTACCATCCTGCCGTCAATGCATTGCGCCGGCCCAGCCCGGTGTGCGTACACGCCGATGCGGCGGAACAGTCGCTCCATACTGAGGTAAGTCACTCCGATGATCTGGCACGCGCCTAGCCGCACGGCGCAGCGCACGACCGACGCAAGCATCGGGCGAAAGAACCAGATGAGATTGCCGCCCTCGGCATGTTCGCCAGCGATCGGGCTGGCGGCGAAGCGGGAAAGCTCCCATACATCGGTTGATTCTGGCGCCCGCATTCCCTCGGCAAGCAGAAACGGAAACAGGTCTTTCAGAAGATAAGACTGAGTTGTCGGCAGAAGCCTCGCGCAACCACAAATCGAGCCGGCTTCGTCACGTCCGACCACATAAACCGTGTCGTCACGATCGTACTGGTCACGCTCGAATTCGTCGTCTGCCATCGGCAAGCGCCAGCCCAGCTGCTTGACGAATATCTCATGTCGATACTGTGCAAGCGCGTCACCTACACCCTGAGGTAACCGTCCATTGTCGTGAATGAAGGTCCGCATCATGCACCTCTGGTGGCTTTTTACCGAGCGCATTAAAGCGCGCACAGAGTTGCGCAGTAACTGATAGATTTGACAGGACGCTACGACAAAATATCTTCATTCGTTGATACATTCAGTCGCGACACCAATTTACGCATTGCAATACGAACGGCTTTTACTTATTAACAAACCGTGAGGCGTTCAAATATTTGCATTGCCGCGCGGCATTTGCTGTCGTTGAAAAGAGCAAAGGATGTGATGCCGCCCTCTCAAGGCGAATGCGACGGTGGCCGCGGCCGGATGCGATCAGCTCATCAGTCCGCCGTATCCGCGCCGGCCGGTACATTCGCACGGGCCTTGCTGCCCGGCGCCGGCGACCACGCCGGGCGTGTCTTGCGCTCCGAGTCGACGACGACGATATAACGCCCCGCCCACGGCGTCACCTGACGATCGCTATGCAGCACCCACAGCGACTTGCCCGATTCGACGAGCGCCTCATACTCGGCGTCCAGAATGCCGTAGTGGTCGAGGAAGAGATTGAGCGACGCGGGAATACGCACGCATCCTTTCGAATGGCGAATGCCCAGCAGCGGTTCGAGCTTGTCGGGATCCGTGGCGTGCATCTGAAAACGCATCTGCGACATGCCACCCTTGCCCCAGCCGCGTTCGCCCTGCGCCCAGCCGAGATCGAAGATCCGCATGTCACGCTTGCCGTAACCGCGAATGCTGTTCTGGTTCATCGTGCCTTCGGCGCGGAAATCCATGTTGTCGGGGGTATGTTCAAACACGCCGAGCGGGGTAACGAAGTGATCGAACTCGCCCGGCCTTCCCGTCGCCACCAGCGACGCGCCGATCATCAGCCACTTGTCGGACGGCGCCGGACGAAAGTAAATGAAGAGCGCCTGGACGTCGGCGCTCCGATCAACCAGCACGACATATTCGCCCGACAGATTGCCGAGCTGATTTTGTGCAAGCGCCGCCTGGAGCCGCTCGCCGTACTCCTGCTGGACCGCTGCCGGCACGTTCAGACGGCGCTTGACGTCGCGTGCAAACACGGCGCGCAACAGCAGCGCCCGATGTGGATCGACCACGCCCGCTGCGTCCGGCGCCGCGAGGGCGGAGGCCGTGATATCGACCGGCGGCGCGGGCACGCTGTTCTGCGCGCCCGCACCAAAAGCGAGGCCGAAAGACAACGAGAATAATACAACGCCCAACGTACGGCTTATATTTCCGACGCGTGGCGCCCGGTTAGCGACGCCCCGATTAACTCCAGTCCGACGGATCATTCTGCGTTTCACAGGCTGGTCAAGCCGTTTCTTATGGTTCATCGCGTGTTTGGGAAAACCTGCTTATCATTAACCGTCCAGCGGCTTATTCAGCATGCAGATGAACACGATATTACTCAGCGCATCCGTTTCTGTCGATCATCGATCTGCCGGATTGCAGCCAGCCACACTTTAAATATCCGACGTTTGTGTAAAGCCGCGTTCGCGCATTTAAATCGACATCCGGGCTGAATTTGAATGAAAAATCCGCCGCCAAACCCGCCCACTGCAGATGGGCGATATAACCGGCAAAATAGCCACTGTTGACGTCCGATGAACGCTCGCCCTGCCCCTTCGGGTAGCCACCTACTTGCAAAGGAAGAACATGACACAACACGATCCGGCCGAACGCCAACGGCGCATTGCCGCGGAAATGCACGTTACGGAGGATTTCGTCGCAGAGCGGGAGATCGAGCGGCGCATCGCGTTCCTCACGCAGTACCTGCGCGTGAGTGGTCTGAAGACGTACGTGCTCGGCATTAGTGGTGGAGTCGATTCGAGCACGGCGGGGCGTCTCGCCCAGCTTGCGGTCGAACGCCTGCGCGCGGAGCACTATGAAGCGCGGTTCGTCGCGGTGCGCCTGCCTTACGGTGTCCAGCAAGACGAAGCGGATGCGCAACAGGCGCTCGCCTTCATTCGCGCCGACGAAATTCTCAATATCGACGTGAAGCCTGCGGCCGATGCGATGCTCGCCTCACTCGCCGCGGCCGGCGTGCCGTTCGCCGATGCGGCGCACCAGGACTTCGTGCATGGCAATATCAAGGCGCGGCAGCGGATGATTGCGCAGTATGCGGTAGCGGGAGCACGCGGCGGGGTCGTGATCGGGACCGACCACGCAGCCGAGTCCGTCATGGGTTTCTTCACCAAATTCGGCGACGGCGGCGCCGACATCCTGCCGCTCGCGGGGCTCAACAAACGGCGGGTACGCGCCGTTGCGCGGGCGTTGGGCGCCTCTGACGCACTTGCGCACAAGGTTCCGACGGCGGATCTGGAAATGTTGCGTCCGCAACGTCCTGACGAAGATGCCTACGGCGTCCGGTACGACGACATTGATGATTTTCTGGAAGGCAAGCCAGTCTCGGCGGCGGCCCGCGAGACGGTGCTGCGGTTTTATGAAAGCACGCATCACAAGCGTGCACTGCCGTACACGCCATTCGACTGGCCGGCGCAGTCGTAAACGGCCAACGCGCACCACGAAGTGCGCAATAGCGAACCGGCCGCAATGAAGCGGCATAGGCCCGTCTGAGCGCTGCCTGGAAACACATACGCAGGACCGCTCAGCGAGGCGGCGGATCTTCCTCGTCGAACAACTCGCTGCTCGCGGTTAGGGGAATGCCGCCCAGATGCTTGCCCTGCAACTGCCGCGCAATCACTTCGCCGACATAAGGTCCGTCCGTCTCGAGTTCGACTGTGGCGTACGCCTTCGGCGTGCCGATCTCGTAGACCGACACGCTTTTCACGTAGTGACCCAGCTCATGCTCAAGAAACTCGCGTACCTCCTGCTCGGAGCACGATTCGGCGATGTTCCTGACGAACAGGTTCATGTCCGCAATGCCTTAGCGCCCGCGGCGGTCCGTGCTGCGGATGCGCACGGGTTGGAGGCTCGCGCGCTTTCTGGCTTCCGCGATGGCGGCGGCGCCGGTGATCAGGGCGGCGCCGAATGCGG
>Ga0116109_1000247_pt1 | contig 10963 bp, 6 predicted proteins | sample June2015DPH_8_10_2_FD_89718 | JGI IMG/M metagenome (GOLD analysis project Ga0116109, IMG submission 89718) | Peatland microbial communities from SPRUCE experiment site at the Marcell Experimental Forest, Minnesota, USA - June2015DPH_8_10 | ecosystem: Environmental > Terrestrial > Soil > Wetlands... | reverse complement strand
TCGACGACAACTACAGACTGTGGAAGCAGGCAATGGTTGGACGAATTACGCGTTAGCCTTGGCTAAAGGAAAGAGTCTGCAATCGGGCCGCTCTTTCAACTGTCGGCCGCACGCTGTAGCAAGAACGGTTCGCCACTCAGCGTCGCGATCTTCTTGTCAGGATGTCGGGTGCTATCTAACGTGACCGGCCCGACAGTCCCACAACGCCGATTCGGGAACGCGCCCTCGCGATGACGGCCGCGTCAACCGTCGGTAAGCAATTTCAGGGCTAGCGGGTTAGTTGCTGCGGTTCGGACCGCTCCAATCGCGACCGCCGAATAGTTACTGCCGGCCGTCAGGTTGACTGTTGCGGCGATTGCGGTAGTCGTTGTACCCGCAACGTTCACCTTGATTGCGTAAGTACCAGCGGGAATCGTTAGATAACTGCTGATGGTGCCGAATGGTACGTTGGACAACACGACCTGACCATTAGCGAGAATGTCGACAGGGCCTGCGTCCGGTGAGGCGTGAATGACCCTCAAGCCGACGTATCCATTGGGCGGCGCCGATGTTGCGTCGGTTGCCAGAAGCGGCTCGATATCGGCGACGAAGTTGGCCGCGATCGCTGTGTACGCGCCAGCGACTGCTAGCGATGGCGATACGTTAATTACCGTCGTGGTGGTGCCTGCGGCATTGACCTTTATCTGGTGCGTTCCCGGCGCGAGGGACAGGTAGGACGAGACCGTCGGGTAGGGCACGTTCGATAGAACTTTCACCGAATCGACATAGACATCGACGTTGGGCGCATCCGGCGACGCATGCAGCACTCTTAGCTGGGCGGTTTGCTCAGTTACGTTGTCGCCGCCTCCGCAACCGGCAATCAGTGAAACGCACAGCAAAGCGAGGATGATACTTAGCGCTCGGATCATGTTTGTCTCCTATGTCCAGCGTGTGGACGTTTCGCAACCAAAACGGATTTTTATTTATAGAAAAAAGACGTTACTCCGTTTCAAAACCTTTTCATGTCTTGCCGGACCCATGAGTTGTTGCGGTCTGTTTCAGTGGTTGAGTATAGGGGACTTTCTGTAATTTAGCTCTACGAACAAAAGATATTTCATGAGTGCTATCACGCCATCCTGTTAGTATGATTTTGACGGCGGTTTTTGAGCTCAAACTGAACTCACATGAAACGCATTTGACGCTATCTCTCTTAGCAAGGCGAAAATTTGCAGGCTGATTTTCGACCTGCGAAAGCGCGGCGGCAGATCAGGTGCATTCGCATATCGTAGCAATGCTGACTGGACCATCGTTATCTGGCGCGCGTTTGTCGCGCGACCTTATGCGGCATAATGCAATTGCTCTCAGGTTCTGGCATGGCCCTCGGAAAAGCCAGAACCCTTCGCCGACCGAATGCCGGTCGGTTTTTTGGGGATATCGCGTCCGCCCGGTCGAGCGTCATCGAATTCGCCTCTCAAGACCGCTGAGCACGCCCAGAAAAAAGCCCGCAGGTTTGGGTTAATGGAGCGCGCAGGGTCGCTACTCCAATAAAAATACGGTGTCCGCTCGTCGCTCTCAGGTTCTTTCGACCGGGCTGCTTTCGGCCGTCCGACCGCTACGGACAAATCCGCGACAATCGTGGCATCACCAACACGTGCAGGTCGAAACGACTAACACCGAGTCGATCGAATCGCCTTGCGAAGACTTGCGTATGACGTACGGTGGGCGACAGCGCAAAATTCTATGGTTGTATCGGACCTAGGTGCAATAGCAGCACTTTTGTGGCAGTGTAGTTGATACCTGAAGCGCATCTTTGTCCGCATGTCCGACGCTGAAAACTCCAACAAACCTCCTTGGAGCGCTCGAAGGAGCGCAGCGGTGTCCTTGCTTGCCGCTGGCATACCCATGCGTGAGGTTGCCCGTCGATTGCAACTGAGTCCTGCCACAGCGCGCCACTACGAAGCGCTCTTTGCCGCTGGCGGGGCGTTGTTGCATAAATCGAATTTGAAGGCAAAGGCGGTCCTTTGATACTGAGTTCAGGCGATGCGAACGGATTGCGGACGTGCGAGCGGCGTCATGCGGTTAAGCACGTCGACGCGAATCGCGACTTTGGTTGCCTGCGAACCGATGCGTCGCGTCCACAGGCGATTGCCTGTGAGCGGCTTGAGCCGGTACATCAGGTTTTCGACGAGCGAGCGCCGGTGGTAGCCGCTGCACTTCTTCCATTTGGAGCGCCCACCTTTTGCGATCGCGGCGATCGCCTCGTTGCGCCAGCCTGCGCCGGGCGTATTCTCCGGCCAGGGCATCGCGCCTTCGCGGGGCGGAATCGAAGGTTGGGCGCCGCGCGCTGCTATCACCGCATGACCCAGCTTCGTGTCGTACGCGCCGTCGCCGCCGACGATTTCAACGGGCACATCAGCGGGAATCTGGTCGAGCAGATCAGGCGGCACACTCGCATCGTCGACATCCTGATGTGTCATCAACGCTGCGCATATCTGACCGGTCTTCGCATCCATGGCCAGATGCACGTTGCGCCAGGTACGGCGCTTCGAATAACCGTTCTTGCGCACCTTCCATTCGCCCTCGCCACACAGCTTGGGGCCAGTGCTGTCGATGACCAGATGTAGTGGCTCATCGCTGCGTGGTGCGGTCAGTACGACTTCCAGTTTCTGCGCGCGACGGCTCAGTGCGGTGTAGTTGGGCACGGGCAAACCGGAGAAAGCGAGGTCTCGCTGACTTTGTGCGAAACCCTGTAGTGCCCGCAGCGGCAAGCGGAAAACCTGCTTGAGACCGAGCAGCATCTGGACTGCGGCGTCAGCATAGATGCATGGCCGACCGCGCTTGCGCGCTGGGGATGTCGCTGGGTTCGTCAATACACCCTCGTCGATCCACATCGTCACATTCCCTCGCTCAATCAGCCCCGCGTTGTATGCCGGCCAGTTTCTGACGCGGTACACACCCTTCGACTCGCCCGTCTTGCGTTCGTCCTTGCGCATCTTTCCGCCCAAAAGGCGAGAATCTACGCAGGCCGACACGAAGTTAACGGCACTACTGTCCCGTTTGTTGCGCGTAAACGTCAACCCGACACGCGGCAGACGGATTTATGCAACAACGCCCGCTGGCGGAGCCGAAGCAATTTTGCGGTTGAATGACGTCGGGCGACGGTCTGTTCTCGTTGTACGAGCTATCAGTCAGCTCACGATCGCCATTAAGCATTCACCGCGCCTGCACGGGTTTGAAATGGACTTATGGGAACGCGAACAACTGCTTGCGTATATCAAACGGGAGTTCGGTATTACCTATTCCCGCTCGCACCTCTACAGGATCGTCCGCGATCTCGGACTATCTCATCGCCTCGCGGCCGCACCGCGCCGTTCCGTGCCGATTGGGATAAGGCTATGACCGAACGTCGGCTGAACGCGGATGTGCTGCCGGCCAATAGCGGCAAACCCGATTCCAGCAGTGAAGGCGTTTGAATCGATGGCAGTGGTGGGTGCGCCGCATTAGTCGACAGTCAGCCGATATGAGTCGACGACGAGCTGATATCGAACGGCCGTAAGCCGTTTGACAGCGGTCGTTAGTCGGCCGGAGCCACCGGGTGACGGGGGGTGATTCGCGCTGCGCCACTGCGGATGCGTTATCGCGTTGTCTCGCCTGCAGCGCATACATCGCCGTGTAATCCAACGGACGCGAGTTTGATCGGCGTAGCTTTCCACACCGCTCTGGATCGAACCAGCAAATTCCGGTAGGCCAAGAAAATCACGTTCTTTTAGATCTGAACCGCTCCGACGCGTGCTTGAGGATAAATCTCACTTTATTCCTGTCACGTGTATCCTTGATCTATGTCTAATGAATAAAACGAAAGGTCGACAAAGATAGGTATTCCATGGAAGAAATGGGGCCTGAGCGAGGAAATATAAGGTGCAAAAGGGATCTTTTATCGCTTGTTATATGGGTGTGTTCCGTGAATCCAGTGGCATATTTAAAAATGTATGTATGTTCTTACCGCTATGGATATTTGTCGCGGCGATCGGCACGTGGTTCGAGATCAGGGTTGCGATAGACGGCATTGCTGCTGCGGCAATTTCCGCCACTTTTGTGGCGCTAACGTACGGTTTGGCAAGCGCGAGTGAGGACCGCGTAAAGCGAAGGCGGTTGGCGCCGATTCAACAATTGACGGAGGCATTGCTCTCCACGAGTGAAGATACGCTGGTACTGCTTGACCTGGAGGGCCGTCTGATCACGGAATCAGCGGGCAGCATTGGATTGATCCATCAGCGGCAGTTCACCAACCGACTGACCGGATCCGATTGGTTCGAAGCGTGGAAAGGCAATGATGCGTTTGCTTCCAGAGACGCCTTTATTGGTGCACTGGCTGGGCAGCAAGTGTGTTTCTCGGGGTATCGGCCGACTGCCGACGGAATTCCGAAGTGGTGGGTTTCAGCGTTTTATCCACTGAGCGACAAAGACAACAAGGTAAAGGCCGTCTTTTGCCGGTTGCGCGATGTCACAAATAAAACACTCGCGCTGCGCCAGGCGGACGAGGCTGCAACCTTGCTCTCCGATATCGACGAATACATGCCTCTGGCTTTCTGGTACACGAGCCCGGATTTTTCAAAAATATTTCATGTTAGTTCGGGTTTCGAGCGAATGTGGCAGATACCGGTTGCGACTCTTTACAGCGACGTAACGGCGTGGCAATCACGGGTATCGTCCGAAGATCTTAACGAACTCAAATGTGCCATGCGCAAAATGGCACGTGACGCCCTTCCTGCAACGACAGAATTTCCGCTTCTACTGAATGGCGGCGTTGTCCGCTGGGTGAGGGTGAGCTCGTCCCCCGTCGGCATGCACGGCTCGACCAAGCGAGTCGTCAGCGTATGCGTTGACATCACTGAAGAGCGGATGAGAATGGCTGAACTGCTCCGGCTTGCCAATACCGACGGTTTGTCAGGATTGTCGAATCGGCACGCTCTTATAGAGTACCTGGCTTCTCGCTGCCAGGAGACGCTGCCGTTTTCGCTGTTCCTGGCAGACGTTGACCGCTTCAAGGTGCTGAACGATACAGCTGGCACCGTGCTGGCGGACCGTCTTCTTCGAGATATAGCCATTGCAATGGCTGATGTGCTCTGGCCCGGCACGTTCATCGCACGTCAGGGCGGAGATGAATTCGCCATCGTAATACCCGGCGATCATTCACAAAAAGACTGCGCCGAAATATTTGAGGGATTGCGCGGGTCTGTTGCGCATTCTCTGCGTCTTGGAGACGCCCCGATGGAAATCACGCTATCAGCAGGGATAGCTAGATTCCCGGAGCACGGCCGCACACCCGAAGCACTGCTGAGCAGCGCGGACATTGCGATGTACGCGGCAAAAAAAAGTGGCCGCGACACCTTTCGGCTGTTCGGAGCCAACGAGAGCGCCTTGCTGGCCGGCTTCGAACTGGAGCGCGATCTGCGCCATGCGATGACGAGAGGAGAGTTTGAGCTCTTTTATCAGCCACTCTTCAGAACCGCGACGGAAGAGATGATCAGTGTCGAGGCGCTCATTCGCTGGAATCGACTGGACCATGACATGGTATTTCCGTCGGTATTTATTCCGTTGCTCGAAGACACCGGGCTCATTCGGGAAATGGGGCAGTGGGTCTTTGAAGAGGGTGTGAGGCAGATAGCAAAATGGCGCGAAAGTTGCGGGTGGATCGTCCCTATATCAATCAATGTTTCGGCGAAACAGTTGCACGACCCAACGTTACCCGCTCGATTTGCCGGCGTCGCCGCGATGTACGGCGTGTTGAACAGTCAGATAACGCTGGAGATAACAGAATCGGTTCTCGTCGAACCAGCGGACGCCTGCAGAGCGGTACTGAATGAGTTAAAGCGGCTTGGCTTCCGCATCGCTCTCGACGATTTTGGTACGGGCTTCTCAAGCCTGAGTTGCCTGACCGATTTGCAGCCGGACACGCTAAAGCTGGACAAGTCGCTTGTCGAGCGAATTGATGAGAATGCAAGCGCGAAGACGCTGGTGGTGGGAGTCATAGCACTCGCCAGGACATTAGGCATGACAGTCGTCGCCGAGGGAGTCGAGCGGCGAACGCAACTGGCGGTACTCGCGACGACGGGCTGCGAAGTGGTCCAGGGATATCTGCTGGGACGGCCCGAAAGAGCCGGTGATCTCTTCAGGAACTTTCATTTGGCTTCGCCCCTTCGCTCCCTGGGAATGGATACCGCTGTACTGTCGAATTTTCAGGATTCCGACACAATTGACATTCCAATTTCTCTCGTCATCAAGTTGCCTTCGGGTGCAGCCCTGAGAATTGGCGAAGGAGAGGTAGATATGAATCTGGAAATTTTGAAACAGGCGGTTCTCGACTCGCGCGATGGCATAACGATCTCGGACAATCGCGCCGACGATCAGCCCTTGATTTTCGTCAACCCGGCATTTGAACGTTTGACCGGATACGTGTCAGAAGAAATCATCAACCGTAATTGCCGGTTTCTGCAAAATAGTGATCGGGACCAGCCTGGGTTGCAGGCTGTGCAACAGGCGATACGCGACGGCGAGTACTGTTTGGCGACGTTGCGCAACTATCGCAAAGACGGCTCGATGTTCTGGAACGAGTTGAGCATCTCGCCCATCTACGATATAGGAGGTTCGGTCACCCACTTTATCGGCATACAGAAGGACGTGACGGCGCGGGTGCTCATACAACAACAGTTGCGCGACAAGAATCAGTCTCTTGAGGAGATGAGGTTGCATCTTGAGCGGCTCTCCGTGACCGATAGCCTGACTGGCATTTACAACAGACGTTTTTTTGACTCCCAACTTGATGTGCAATCGAGGATTTCTCGACGCAGTGGGCAAGCACTGACGCTGATGATGGTCGATGTCGATCATTTCAAGTCGTTCAATGACATCTATGGGCATCCTGCCGGAGACGTCGCGTTGCAGCGTATAGCTGCCTGCCTTGAGGAATCTTTTCTTCGAGCCTCCGACTTTGTCGCCCGCTACGGCGGGGAAGAGTTCGTCTTGCTTTCGAGCGGCATGTCGCAAGAGCAGGGAGCTTCGTGGGCCACTACGCTCTGCGAGAGGGTGGAGAGCATGCGGATACCTCATGCCGCCTCGACGACCGGATATTTGACGATTAGCATCGGCTTTTCAGTTCAGGTCATTGCTGCCGATGAGGATGCGGGTGCGTTGGTGAGCGCCGCTGATCAAGCGCTGTATACCGCGAAGCAAAATGGGAGGAATCGGTCATTTTCCTTGTCATGATGTTTTGCTCAGCTAGTACATTGCCACGCCGTTTAGTCGTCAATGTACGATTCAGATACACTCGGTAATTCTGGGCAGGATATCTGGAATATCGCCCGGAAGGTGAGCGCGTCTTTCCACCCCAGATGCCTGACCAACTCAAGTGCTCGGACGAATTTAGCACCGGTGCATTGGGAAATTTGGCAAGACCGTACGCAACTGGAATTGGTTTTTCCGTTGTCTTAATTTCGAAAGAAAAAAGTAATTTAATGGAAATAACTATCACTCAGCGCTATACCGCTCGCTCGGGCCCATGCGCACGCCCACGGAGATTTTATGTGCAAAAAATATTCCAAATATGAAGTGCATACAGACTGTGAACTGCCTATCAGCGTCGCGTGGCACGATGGGAACACGAAGCTGTTCTCGATGAGATGCAGGCGCGACTTGATCAAGCGCATCCGGCGACAGACTGTCGAGCATCGGTTCGGGACGATCAAGGCGCGGATGGGCGCGACTCATTTCCTGACACGGACCATCGAGCGCGTGAGCACAGAAATGAGCTTGCACGTGCTTGCGTACAACATGAAGCGAGTGATCAAGCTACTCGGTTCAGACGCGTTGATGACAGCGATGCGGGCGTGAGGCCTGTTGGGAGGTACCGCGCCTTCGCAATACTGCCGCTGTGATTTGACGCTCGGATCGCCGCAATCGAAAAGCCGAGACCTGCGGCAAGACAGGTTTCGTTAATTCCCGGTGACTCAGCGTTTTGACACGCTCTGGGCCGCTCGCTGCCTGATGCGGTCGGCTCAAATCGACCCCTATGCGCAGGTCGCAACTATGCGCAGATGGTCGGTCGCTGACGGCGCCGACCCAAGCATGGCGCAGCTTCGGCAAGGCGGGCGAGTGAGGATCTGGACATAGTTCTCATCTGTAGATGCAGTGGTGGTCCCACTTCTGGAGATCACCATGGACATCGTTCGCCGCTCCCACTGCACTGACATAGACGGTTTCGCCGACGGGCCGATCGGGCCATACGTTGGTGCGTTCAAGCAGTACCTGAGCCAACGCTGGTACGCTGCAAAGACGGTCGCTACCTATCTGCGCTGCATCACGCATTTCGCCCGATGGGCCGACTTCGGGCACCGTCGGCGGCAACGGATCGATGAAGGGTTGATCGCGGAGTTCCTCGACGGGCATCTCCCGCAGTGCGAGTGCGCTGGCGCAATCCGTCGCGATCGGGGTGACCATAGCGCGGCGCTACGACACCTGCTCGTGGTCTTGCGCGCTCAGGGCGTCATCGCGGTGCCCGCAGATAGCGCAACACCGGTAGACGAGGAACTGCGCCGATACGACGAGTATATGGAGCACGCGCGGGGCCTGGCGCCGAAGACGCGGAGCATGGCGCTGCGCATCGTCGGTCGGTTGCTGACCGCTCGTTTCGGCGAGGGCGCCGTCGACGTCGCCGCGATCAAGCCCGAACACGTTCGGCGTTTCTTCGCTGGGCAAGCGAAGCTCTATAGCAAACCGGCGAATGCTGGGTCGGTCGTGGCATCGCTGCGCGGCTACTTCCGCTACCGCGCCTCGCTCGGCGATCTGGTCCACGGACTGATCGGCGCGGTGTCCTATCCTGCCAACTGGTCGCTGTCCTCGTTGCCCAAGTCGCTGACGGCGCAAGAGGTCGAGCGGTTGATCGGATCGCTCGGCCAACGGGGCCGCTCGATGTGGCGAGCCGACGCCATCGTGCGCTGTGCGCTCGACCTCGGACTGCGCAGCGGCGAGATCGCCCGTCTCAGCCTGGACGATATCGACTGGCAAGCCGGCACGCTCATCTTGCGCCACACCAAGGGGCGCCGGGAGGACGTGCTGCCTCTACCCGTCGCGACCGGCGAAGCCATCGCGGCCTACCTCGAGCATGAGCGTCCTAAGACTTCCAATCGAGCCGTCTTCGTCCGCGATGTCGCGCCCCGCGACCAGCCCGCTGGTTCGGATCTCGTCCGCAAGACCATCCGCCAAGCCTTTGCGCGCGCCGGCCTTCCCTATACGCGCGCGCATCTGCTGCGCCACACGATGGCCAACCGCTTGCTAGCCGGCGGCTCCTCGCTGAAGGAAGTAGCCGACGTCCTGCGTCACCGCTCGCTGAACACGACCCTGATCTACGCCAAGCTCGATAGCCGCAAGTTGGTCGGGGTCGCGCTGCCATGGCCAGGGAGTGCAGCATGAGCACGCCAACTTCTGTGCAAACACGCGTCGAACAGTTTCTGGTTGAGCGTCGCCAACTGGGGTTCTCCGATGATGGCTACGTCCTACGCAGCTTCGCGCGCTATGTCCACGCTGCCGGGCATCGCGGCGCCTTGACGGTGGAACTCATGGCCGCCTGGGCCCGAAGCGACCGCCACGAGAGCAATGACCCGCGGACCTGGGCGCGACGGCTGAAGAGGTTGCGCACGTTCTTGCGCTGGCTACAGCAATTCGAGCCGCGCACTGAGGTGCCCGATGATTCGATCTTCGGACGGTTGCCCGAGCGGCAAGCGCCGCACATCTTCAGCGAGGAAGAGATCGTCGACCTACTTGCTCCCGCGCGCCGACTCGGGCCATCGCCGGGGCTACGCGGCGCCGTCTACGAAACGCTGTTTGGACTGATCGCCGCCACCGGGCTGCGGATCGGCGAGGCGCTGTCGCTGCGCAACGGCGACATCGATCTCAAGGACGGGATGCTGACCATCCGCCGGACCAGGTTTGGCAAGTCGCGACAGATCCCCATGCACCCGAGCACCGTGGATGCCTTGCGCCGCTATCGCCGGCTGCGTGACTTGGCCGAAGGGCCACCGGCGGAGGATGGCCCATTCTTCGTCGGCACGCGCGGTCGACGACGAGGTCTGCCGCTCGGCGAGCGTCAGGTGCATCGCGTCTTCCGCGACTTACACCAGCAGTTGGGCTGGAGCAATCGCGGAGCGCACCATGCCCCACACATCCATGACCTTCGACATACCTTCGTCGTGCGCCGCATCGTGCAGTGGCAGGCCCAGGGCGTGAACATCGATCAGGCCATGCTGTCGCTGTCGACCTACGTCGGGCACACGATGGTGACCAACACCTACTGGTACCTCTCTGCGGTGCCCGAGTTGATGGCGCTGGCCGCCGGACGTTTCGAGTCGTTCACGGCCCGCAGAGAGGTGCAAGATGCGTAAGACCCTTGCTCCGAAGCCGCCTTCATTCGCTGCGCTGGTCCAGCAATTCTTTACCGAGTACCTGGTCGCGCAGCGGGCGCTCAGTCCGCGTACCGTGGCCTGTTACCGGGATGCCTTGCTGCTGTTTCTGGGCTTCGCCAGCCGCCAGCTCAACAAGATACCGACCACGATGCGGCTGGCCGACATCCAACCCGATCTGATTCTGGCCTTCCTTGACCATCTGGAGCAGGATCGGAAGAACTCGGTTCGCAGCCGCAATTTGCGGCTCACCGCGCTGCGCGCATTCCTGAAGTTTGCCGGCCGCCGCGACGTGGCTTCGTTGCACGACGTCGAGCGCGCACTGGCGGTGCCGATGAAGCGCTTCGAGCGGCCGATGCTGAACTACCTCACGCGTGCAGAGATGGTGGCCGTACTTGGCCAGCCGGGCGAGAGCTGGTCTTCGCAACGCGATCACCTGCTGCTGACGATGCTCTACAACACGGGCGCGCGCGTCTCCGAGATCATCGGAGTACGGATCGTTGATGTCGTCCTCGACGGCGCAGCGTGCG
>Ga0116109_1000246_pt1 | contig 10976 bp, 11 predicted proteins | sample June2015DPH_8_10_2_FD_89718 | JGI IMG/M metagenome (GOLD analysis project Ga0116109, IMG submission 89718) | Peatland microbial communities from SPRUCE experiment site at the Marcell Experimental Forest, Minnesota, USA - June2015DPH_8_10 | ecosystem: Environmental > Terrestrial > Soil > Wetlands... | reverse complement strand
GTCGAACAGTTCCTTGAGGCGCTCCATCAGCTTGTCGAGGCCGCCCATCGCTTCAATCCGCGCTTTTTCATCTGGCGACAGGTCGCGCTCCAGTTTCTTTTTCAGCCAGTCGAGCGGCACGTCGAGCGCCAGATCGGACTTCGCTGCTATGCCGTTGAAATACGCGCCAAATGCCTGGTCGAACTTGTCGTAGTACTGCTCGTCTTTCACCAGCGTCAGGCGGGCGAGGTAGTAGAATTCGTCGAGCGACGGTGCGATCACGCTCGCTTTCAGCGCTTCGAGCAGCGTTAGGTACTCCTTCACGGAGACTGGCAGCCTCGCCGCGCGCAACGAATAAAAGAAATCGATCAGCATGCGGGTTCCTCTCTCGTCAGCGCACTCGGCTGCTGCCGCGACAGCGTAAGTCGCGCGCTTGCCGTTCGGGCGCGCGCACTCGGTTCAACGGTTGTTGCGGTTCATGAAAATGAGCCGCTCGAACAGGCTCACGTCCTGCTCGTTCTTCAGGAGCGCGCCATGCAGCGGCGGAATGATCTGCTTGTTGTCCGACGAGCGCAGCGCTTCGGGCGGAATGTCTTCGGCGAGCAGCAGCTTCAGCCAGTCAAGCAGTTCCGAGGTGGACGGCTTCTTCTTCAGGCCCGAGACGTTACGCAGTTCGAAAAAGCTCGCCATCGCCGCGCTCAGCAAGTCCTTCTTGATGTTGGGGAAGTGGACGTCGACGATCTGCTGCATCGTCACCGGGTCCGGGAACTTGATGTAGTGGAAGAAGCAGCGGCGCAGGAACGCGTCCGGCAGTTCCTTCTCGTTGTTCGATGTGATGATGACGAGCGGGCGATGCTTCGCGCGTACCAGTTCGTGCGTCTCGTAGACGTAGAACTCCATGCGGTCGAGTTCGCGCAGCAGATCGTTGGGGAATTCGATGTCAGCCTTGTCGATCTCGTCGATCAGCAGCACGGTCTGCTGGTCCGCGTCAAAAGCCTGCCAGAGCACGCCTTTGACGATGTAGTTGCGGATGTCCTTGACGCGCTCGTCGCCGAGCTGCGAATCGCGCAGGCGCGACACCGCATCGTATTCATACAGGCCTTGCTGCGCCTTCGTGGTGGACTTGATGTGCCATTGCAGCAGCGGCATGCCGAGGGCCGCCGCCACTTCCTCGGCGAGCATGGTTTTCCCGGTGCCGGGCTCGCCTTTGATGAGGAGCGGGCGCTGCAGCGTCATCGCGGCGTTGACCGCGAGCTTGAGGTCGTCGGTGGCGACGTATTGCGATGAGCCTTCGAAACGCATGACGAGACGCTCTTTCGGGGAAAAATTCCAGTATAAGTCAGAAGCCCTGTTGCGCTGAAACGGGCTGGCGTATGGTGTCATCCGCGCCGGCTGCCGGGGCGCGGTCCGGTGGGCGGGCCGCGCGGGGACGGCCGTTGGAGCGCGGAAGCGCGCCGGGCCGCGCCTCCTGCCCGGTGGACGCCCGCGGCGGCGGCGCGGTACAATTAGGCCGATTTTTTTGGCCTGCGTGGCATCCCTAAAAGAATAATGGTGCAGGCCGTTGCCTTTTCGGGCGCCCGTTTCCCCTCAAGCCAGGTTACATGCTATGAATAAATTCGTTGGCAAACACCTCGTAATCGCAGCGCTGTCGGTACTAGTGGGCTACGCGGCCAGTGCGCAGGCAGCGGACGTCGTCGGCAACGCCAAGGCAGGTCAGGGCAAGGTCGCGATGTGTATTGGCTGTCACGGCATTCCCGAATACCGCACGGCGTATCCGGAGGTCTACCGGGTGCCTATCCTCGGTGGCCAGAATCAGGCGTACCTTGAGAACGCGTTGCACGAATACAAGAAGGGCGACCGTCACTTCGAGACGATGCATGCCATCACCGCGTCGCTGTCGGATCAGGACATTGCCGACATAGCTGCGTACTACGCGACGCAGACCCCCGCTTCGAAAAGCAATCCCAACAAGTAATCGGCTGCGGTCATCCATCCAGTCATTAGGGCTATTTACTTTCGCGGGATAGGAGAATTCATGAAGAAGCCTCAACTGGCACTCCATATGATGTTCAAGGCTGCCTGTGCAGCGGCGGCATTGCTCGGTCTGGCCGCAGCCAACGTGGCGCATGCCGCGGACGCCGGCAATGGCAAGGTGCTGGCCGACGCGCACAACTGCGCGGCTTGCCACGGCGTGAACCTCAACAGTCCGGTGAGCCCGGAATATCCGAGGCTCGCAGGCCAGCATGCCGACTACATCTATTGGGCGCTGCGCCAGTATCAGATGGGCAACGGCAACCCGCACTTCGGTCGCAACAACCCGATCATGCAGGCGCAGGTGCAAAGCCTGTCGCAAAGCGACATGAAGGACATCGCAGCCTACATCGAATCGCTGAGCGGCAATCTGGTCGAAAAGAAGTAAGCGTCTCAACTCACGCATCGCGTGGCTTCGCTGATATGACAACACCCCGCCTTGGCGGGGTGTTTCGCTTTGGGGCGGACCCTGGAATGCTCGCAGACACGGCCACGTTAACGACCGGGCGTATCAGTCACGCGAGGCGCGGCGCTCGATGCGCTGCAGGTAGGCGTCGGTGTCCGGCGGGGTGCCGCTGCGCTGCGCTTCCCACAGGGTTTCCCCGAGGCATTCCATGATTGCGTGCTGCGCGTCATGGGTCGAGCCGAGATGGGCGGCAAGGCGTTCGTGGGCGGCGCGAATGCCGGGTGGCTGATCAATCGACAACTGTTCGCTGATCGCCAGATGCATCGACAGATGCAGGAACGGGTTGGTCTGCCCGCGCTCCGGCGAGTAGTCCTGGGCAGACGCGGCTTCGCCATCCGTCAATTCGGCATGGTATTCGGGGTGTTCGACGATCCAGTCGGCGGCGATGGCCTCGAGCGGTGTCAGGATTGCACCTTCGCGCTGCTTGCGCCAGGTCTCGGTGAAAAAGCTTCGGACTTCGTCGCGGCTGGGATTGAACATCGTGGACTGGAAGCGGTATTGAAGGGTGCGCACATGAAGGGCAAACCCTGTGCGCGACGGCAAGCTGCTATTTTACGCCGGGGGCGGACGCCGCGCTGGCACGCGCCAGCGGCGCGGCTTTGCGGGAAATCCCTTGATGCTTACAGATCGGGCGGCGGCGTTTTAAGCCTGAACTCGCACACCGGCTCGATCACGCAATGCCAGCACTCGGGCCGGCGCGCCTTGCAGACATAACGGCCGTGCAGGATCAACCAATGATGCGCGTCCTGCTGGAACTCGGCGGGGGTGAATTTCTCCAGCGCCGCTTCGACCGCGCGCACGTCCTTGCCAGGCGCCAGGCCAGTTCGGTTCGCAACCCGAAAGATGTGCGTGTCGACCGCGATGGTCGGGTGACCGAAGGCGGTGTTCAGCACCACATTGGCCGTCTTGCGGCCGACCCCCGGCAGGCTTTCGAGCGCCTCGCGGTCGTCCGGTACCTCGCCGCCGTACTGATCGAGCAGAATCCGGCAGGTCGCGATGACGTTCTTCGCCTTGGTCCGATAGAGGCCGATGGTCTTGATGTAGTCGGCTACCCCTTCTTCGCCGAGCTCGACAATCTGTTGCGGCGTGTTGGCGACCGGGAACATCTTGCGCATCGCCTTGTTGACCGATACGTCGGTGGCTTGCGCCGACAGCATCACGGCGATCAGCAGTTCAAACGGCGTGGTGTATTCGAGCTCGGTCGTGGGGTGCGGGTTGAGGCTTTGGAGCGTCTCGTAGATGGCGCGGCGTTTGTTCGCGTTCATACCGGGGCGTGAGATCAGGGTTTGGGTGCACGAGGCGTGGCGGGTGTCTCTGCGGCTGGCGCTGCTTGCGCCGGCTCAGCGGCATCAATGCCGAGGCGCCGGCGGCGGGCTTCGGCGGCGTCGATCTGGGCCTGCACGTCGGCACTCACGCGCTCCGTGTTTTGCGGCCCGGCACCGTTGGCGGTCAGTTCTGCCTTCTTCTGTCGTGCACGTTCGAGCGCGGCCTGGATGATCGCGCGTTTCCCGGCTTCGGCGTCGTCGGGAGACGTGCTAGCGGCGGCAGCGGCAGCTTCGGACCCACCGGCCTGCGTAGCGGTCCCGGCAGCGGTAGGCTGATGGCTTGCGCTACTCGCGGCCCGGCGGGCTGCCACGCGTGCTTCGGCTTCATTGCGTTCGCGCTCGAGACGCGCCTCGCGCTGGTCGTGGCGTTCGCGGGCGACCTTGGCCTGTTCTTCGCTCCACGCGTCCCAGCCGGTTGCAACGCCCGTGACGGGCATCATCGCGATGCAGTCGACCGGGCAGGGCGCGACGCACAAATCGCAGCCAGTGCACAGTTCCGCGATCACCGTGTGCATCTGCTTCGGTGCGCCGAGGATCGCGTCCACCGGACACGCCTGCATGCAGAGCGTACAACCGATGCACAGACTCTCGTCGATCACCGCGATGGGCCGTGGCCGTTCCACGCCATTGGCGGGATTGAGCGGGATCACCGGCTTGCCGAGCAGGGCGGCCAGCCGCGCCACGCCTTCGGCACCGCCCGGCGGGCACTGGTTGTAGTCGGCTGTGCCAACGGCCACCGCTTCGGCGTACGGCCGGCATGCTGCATAGCCGCACTTCGTACATTGTGTCTGGGGAAGCAGATCTTCGACGCGGTCTGCGAGTGTTATGGAATCGGTCACGGTCACGACGGTGAGGCTTGCCGGCAAGGCCGTTCGAGGGCGCCTGGCGGCAGACGGGAGCAGCACGAATCAGCTGGCTCCAGCGGGCGTAGGAGAAATAGCACATTATCGCCGATTTCCCCGATTGCGATTGTCAAACCATGTGCCATAATCGAAGCGCTTTTTCGAAAGACCGCAGAAGGGTGTCCCCCAACCATGGCGCGCCCGCTAACGCTGTCGGTGCAAGGCCCAAGGAGAGGCCGGCGGCGCGATCCGGATAACGCGGCTCACGATGATGCCACCATGAATCAGCCGAAAATCAAAAGAGATCCTGAAGGCACCCGGCGCCGTATTCTGCTCGCGGCCGCTGAGGAATTTGCAAATGGTGGGTTGTTCGGCGCGCGCGTCGACCAGATCGCCCGCCGCGCGGAAACCAATGAACGCATGCTCTATTACTACTTCGGGAGTAAGGAGCAGCTATTCACTGCTGTGCTCGAACACGCCTTTGGCGCGTTGAACGAGGCAGAACGCACGCTGGAATTGAATGGTATTGCGCCGGTCGAGGCCATTACGCGTCTTGCGCATTTTGTGTGGGACTACTACCGGGATCACCCGGAGCTGCTGCGTCTCGTCAATAACGAGAACCTTCACGAAGCGCGCTATATGCAGAAGTCCACGCGCATCCGCGAAATGATCTCGCCGATTGTTGCGACGCTTGGCAGCATCCTGGAGCGTGGCCAGCGCGCCGGCCTGTTCCGCACCAATGTCGACCCGCTGCGCTTCTACGTCACGCTCTCGGGCATGGGCTACTACATCGTCTCGAATCGCTTCACGCTGGAGGCGACGCTCGGCCGCGATTTCAGCACGGCTTCCGAGCGCAGCGAGGTGGTGCAGATGAATACCGAGTTGCTGCTTGCGTACCTGCTTAGGCGTTAAACCAGGTGAGCCGGGGTTGGGCCAGGCGTTAGGCGCCATGTCCGGCTATCTGGCGGCAAGCAACGCGCGATCAGGGTGCATGCGGGCAAGCGTGATGTGACACCGCACGCGTTTTCACGCGCATCAAACAACAACGGCCCCCGCTGGGGCCGTTGTTTTGCATTTGATGCGTGCGCAACCTTCTGGCTAACGTGGCTAACGGCCCGGTTTACCCGGAACACCATGCACAGTCGCGTTCAGGCCTCGATTTTTTCCTTCGCGGTCTTGGGGGCCTTATTGTGCGCGAGGATAAAGTCGCGCAGTTGCGGATAAATGATGGTGCGCCAGCGGCGGCCCGAGAAAATGCCGTAATGGCCACATTTTTCCGCCGTGAAATGCTGCTTGTGCTCCGCCGGAATGCCGCTGCACAGATCTTGCGCGGCGCGTGTCTGGCCGTCGCCGGAGATGTCGTCCAGCTCGCCTTCGATCGTGAAGAGGGCGGTCTTCTTGATGTCCTGTGGTCGCACGAGCTCACCCGCCACATCCCAGGTGCCTTCAGCCAGGCGGAATTCCTGGAAGACCACGCGGATCGTATCGAGGTAATAGTCAGCGTCCATGTCGAGTACCGCGTTGTACTCGTCATAGAAGCGGCGATGTGCTTCGGCGTCGTCTTCGTCGCCACGCAGCAGGCTCTGATAGTAATCCCAGTGCGAGGCTGCGTGCCGCTCCGGATTCATCGCCACAAAACCGGTGTGCTGCAGGAAGCCGGGATAGACTTTGCGCCCGACGCCCGGATAGTTCGGCGGCACCGTGTAGATGACGTTGTTGTCGAACCACTCAAACGAGTGCTGGGTGGCGAGCGAGTTGACCGACGTCGGACTCTTACGCGCGTCGATTGGGCCACCCATCATCGTCATGGTGCGCGGCGTTTCTTCGCCACGGCTCGCCATCAGCGAAATGGCGGCCAGCACCGGCACCGTCGGCTGGCACACGGAGATCACGTGCAGATCTTTTGCGCCGATGTGACGGATGAATTCCTGAATGTAAGCAACGTAATCGTCGAGATGGAACGTGCCATCTTCGAGCGGCACCATGCGTGCGTCGATCCAGTCGGTGATGTACACCTTGTGGTCCTGCAGCAGGGTGCGCACCGTGTCGCGCAGCAGCGTGGCGTGGTGGCCGGAGAGCGGCGCGCACACCAGCACGACCGGCTCGTCTTTCAGTTGGCTGACAGCGGCGCTATCATCGGCGAAACGCTTGAAACGCAGCAGACGGCAGAACGGCTTCTCGATGATGGTTTGTTCGATGATCGGGATGTTATGACCATCTTTAACAATCTGGTGCAGATTGAATTCGGGTTTTTCGTAATCTTTGCCCAGCCGGTAGAGCAATTCGTAGCCGGCGGAGAGGCGGGTGGCACCTGGGACATAGGCGAAAGGGCTAGCCGGGTTCGCGAAGGATTTCGACGCGGCCTGGGCCCAGGCGGTCAGCGGGCTGAGCAGAGCGCGCTGGAATTCGTGCAGTTGGTAGAGCATAGGCGCTCCGGTGTTGGGGCGATTCGCATGGGGCTGCGCAAACACGCGTATCGCGTTGCGGTGGGCCGTGTTGGTTGTAGGCGCTTGATTATCGGCCAAGAGTCTCGTTTGATGATATCGGACAAAGTGAATTTGTGCAATGCAGCAATGCGACGACCCTCGGCAGCTAAAACGTCATTAAATCATGGTACGAGCGATGTTGCTGTGCCGCTATCCGGGGTTGCCGCAGGGTCAGGTTTGTCCGTGTCGCTGCCGTTATGCCGCGTCACGCGCTCGCCGTCGCTTCATCCGCCGACGCTCCATCATGCGGCGGCTGCCCGGTCGCCTTCGCCATCTCCTGCTCGTGTTTCATCAGGTTCAGCCCGGTGTGCACCAGCGCCACGTGCGAAAACGCTTGCGGGAAGTTGCCGACGAGGCGCTTCGCCGCCGGGTCGTATTCTTCGGCCAGCAGACCGACGTCATTGACAAGCGACAGCAGCCGTTCGTACATCTCCTCGGCTTCGGCCACGCGTCCTTGCATCGCGAGGTTGTCGACCATCCAGAAGCTGCAGGCAAGGAAGGTGCCCTCGCCGGGCGGCAGGCCGTCATCGACCTCGGTCGTACGGTAGCGCATCACGAAGCCGTCGCGTAGCAGGTATTTTTCGGTGGCGGCGAGCGTGCCGATCACGCGCGGATCCGACGGCGGCAGGAAGCCGACCTGCGGCAACAGCATGACGCTCGCGTCGAGCTCGTCGCCGCCGTAGACCTGGGTGAAGGCATTGAGCTGGGCGTTCCAGCTTTTCTCGCAGACCTGCGCGTGAATCTGCTCGCGAATCTTGCGCCAGTGGTCGATCGGTCCAGACAAATCGAAAGATTCGGCGGACTTGATCGCGCGATCGAACGCAACCCAGGCCATCACCTTTGAGAAGGTGAAGTGCTGGCGACCACCGCGCGTTTCCCAAATGCCCTCGTCGGGCTCCTGCCAGATGTTTTCCAGATGCTCGAGCATCTCGCACTGCACGTTCCAGGTGGTCTCATCCGCTTGCAGGCCGCCAACCCGTGCGAGGTGCAACGCATTCATCACTTCGCCGTACACGTCGAGCTGCAACTGGCCGGCCGCGTTATTGCCGATGCGCACAGGCTTCGCCCCCTGGTAGCCCGGCAACCAGTCCAGCTCGAACTCCGGTAAGCGCCGCTCGCCGCCGATCCCGTACATGATCTGCAATTGCTCGGGGGCGCCGGCCATCACGCGGGCCAGCCAACTGCGCCACGCGCGCGCTTCGTCGAAGTAGCCGCCGCGCATCATGGCGAGCAGCGTGATGGTGGCGTCGCGCAGCCAGCAATAGCGGTAATCCCAGTTGCGTGTGCCGCCCAGCTGTTCGGGCAGCGAGGTAGTGGGCGCCGCCACGATGCCGCCGGTCGGCTCATAAGCGAGCGCCTTGAGTGTAATCAGCGAACGGCGGATCGGCGCGGCGTACTTGCCTTCGACCGTGCTGCGCGCCGACCACTCGAGCCAGTGGTTCTCGGTACGCGCGAGCGCGGTGTGCGGATCGCGGCCCGGCGGAATGCGCAAGTGTGACGGTGAATAGGCGAGTGCAAACGGCACCCGTTCGCCGGGCGATACGGTGAACTCGGCGACGGTATGCATGTTCTCGCCGCGCAACTCGACGGGCGTGCGCAGCACGGCGGTATCCGGCCCGACGATCGCCTTGATGCCGCTGTCGTGCTTCAGGCGGCTGACCCAGGGGATCGAAAAGCCGTAGTCGAAACGCAGCACCAGTTCCATCTTCATGCGCACGGTGCCGCGCCGGCCCACCACGATCCGTACCAGTTCCGACCAGCCATTGCCGGGCGGCATGAAATCGATCACCGTGACCGCGCCTTCGTCGGTTTCGAAGTCGGTCTCGAGAATCAGCGTTTCGCCGCGATAGCGGCGCGTGATCTTCGCTGGCGTGTCGGACACGGGGGCGATCAGCCAGCGGCCATTCTTTTCGGTGCCGAGGAGTGCAGCAAAACACGCGCCGGAGTCGAAACGCGGCCAGCAGAGCCAGTCGACGGAACCGTCACGGGAGATCAGCGCGGCCGTGTGGCCGTCGCCGACGAGGGCATAGTCTTCGATAAGTGCGGGCATAGGTGACTGGGTAAACGGAGTGGACGGGGCGATGCGGGCGTGTAACGCGTACGCCCGAAGCTCCCCGCGGCGTTGTTATTACCGGACCTGTTCCATGCGGTTTGGTTCATCCCGTTTGACGAGCAATTGCGGGACTACCTCGGGACAAGTTCGCCTTGGCATTTTGAAATAGCGCTGCCTACAATCGGATTTTCGAATGTTGGGCGAGGATCGGGCCGCAAGCGTGGGACGGCCGCTCCATCGCGCACGCAAACGCTGTTTTCGAGGACGAAGTCATGCTGAACCCGTCGAAATCCGATTGCATCACCATTCTCTCGGCCGCCAGCGAACTCGCTGATGATTCCATGCTGCCACTCGACGCCGGCCGCCTGGGCCTGTCTCGCAACGGGATGCTGGCCGCCGCCTCCTTCCTCATCGAGCGGGCCTGCTTCAAACGTTACCAGGATGGTAACGGCCATTATGCCGTCGGCGGCCTGTCGCTGCAGGGACGCCTACGGCTCGACCAGCTCGCGAACGGGTAACCCACAAGGGTAATCCCGAGGGGGGCGGTCTGGGCCGATCGGTGCTGTGGGCCGGTTGGCTTGCGCCCAACGCAAGCGGCGTGTCCTGAATTTGGACGTGCGATATCTACGGCGACCCGATTAGAGACCGGCCCGGCCCGGAGCGGACCAGTCCGGTCCGGGCCAGCCGCCGCCCGGACGCGTCCATTCGCCATGGCGTTTGCCGCTTCGCCACGGTTATGTCCCTGGCCATACGTCATGGCTCGCAGTTTGGCCCCTCAAACTCAAAAGTGAGAGGCCCCGACGCCGAAGATTCCGATAACCCCAATAATGATCAGATAGAGCGCGACGATGTAATTCAGGAGGCGCGGCATGATGAGAATGAGAATGCCGGCGATCAGCGAAACAAGCGGGCCCAGACTGAATGTGACGTTCATGGAGACTCCGAGAGGTGAGACGGGTGTGAGAAAGGGTTCTCATCGGGCAGCAGGGTGCACCGCCCGCCAGCACCGGTTGCCAGCCTTGCGGGCTGCACGATCCGGCTCAACGCTTTGCTTCAATCTTCTATACTTGCGCCGATAACTAAAACGTTCCAGATCGCGTAGCAGACCAGTGACACCATCAAAAACCGAATAACCCGATGTCCAGGAGGTCGACATGTTTCGTAGTGCCAGAGTCGCCGTAAGCGCCGCATCACAGCTCTCGCTTCAGCCTGTCCGGAAGGCCGTGTTGACGCAGTCAGTCCGGTCCGCCCATTCGATAATAAAAGGTTTCGTGCTTATGGTCTCGATTGTCGCTTCACATGCGTTTGCTCAGGATGCCGGCCCGGCGCCGGCCGACGGTGTCTACGACATGATTGTCGGCACCTACACGGGCGGCAAGAGCGAAGGGATCTATGTCTACCGGTTCGATACGAAGACCGGCGAGGCCACCCGCGTCTCGGTCGCGCAGACGGTCAACCCGTCGTATGTCGTGGTGAGCAGCGACCGCCGCCATGTGTACTCGGTCAACGAACTGCCCGGCGACAATGGCCCGGCCTCGAAACGCGGCGGCATCAGCGCGTTCGGCTTCGATCCGGCGAGCGGTCAGCTGACGTTTCTCAACAAGGTGTCGTCGGAAGGCAATGACCCGTGCTATCTGAAGATTTCGCCGGACGGCAAGTATCTGCTGACCGCGAACTACTCGGTGGCGGCGGACCCGGGCGGCAGCTTCGCGGTGTTCCCGCTGCAGGCTGACGGCCCGGTGGGCCAGGCCGTGTTGACCGTGCATCATGAAGGCGGCGGTCCGGTGAAGGGTC
>Ga0116109_1000244_pt1 | contig 11174 bp, 4 predicted proteins | sample June2015DPH_8_10_2_FD_89718 | JGI IMG/M metagenome (GOLD analysis project Ga0116109, IMG submission 89718) | Peatland microbial communities from SPRUCE experiment site at the Marcell Experimental Forest, Minnesota, USA - June2015DPH_8_10 | ecosystem: Environmental > Terrestrial > Soil > Wetlands... | reverse complement strand
TTTACTACTTGTTTCACGCTTGACCGGTTTTTAAAGGAGGTACTTATGGAATAACCTTTTAAAAGACTATTTCGAATTAATAATTCCAACAATTTCTTGAAATTATAAAAAAACAAAAAATCTTGGTTACTTCTTTTTCGTAGATACTCGGGTAATAAAATATTAGATATTTGTGATTTGGTGATTGAATCAATATCTGGAAAGGATTTCCTCCGATTAATGGGTAATTTATTCTCCTTCCTAGATATAGGCGAGGTACTCAAAAATCGACCATATATTGAATTATGATTTTCGGTACTTCTCCTCTCTATATAGAAAGGCAATCTTTTTTCACAATTCAGTTGAGGATAGTGTAGATTTTTTGTGAACTTTAGCGTATCTGCTTTATAAAAATAAGATTTCAGTGAGTCTATATTAGAAACTTTTATAGAATGAAAATATTTTTCTTTGTTTTCATACGACGTAAATAAAAAAGTATTATTGAAAAGTTCTATGCAATTTTGATTATTCCCTTCACTACGTAAATAATCGATAATACAATTAATGATTGGCTCTTCATCAAAATAAAAAAGTGTTACTGATTTGTTATTAGTACCGAAATTTTCTCTTTTTGAGAAAGTATTTTGATTTAAATCCTTTTCTTTCGGAAAAGCATTGATTAAATAATTCGGGCAAAATTTTAATAAATCTGGAAGTTTCCGAAAATTATTACTGAAAATACCGGAAAGAATCATTATAAGATTTCTATAACACGTAGGAATATTTATCTTATTGAGTCTTTCAGACCAGCCAACAATTAATTTTTGATTAATCGAAAAATCTATTTCATCAAAGGCTATTACAAAATATTTGTGTCGCGAAACAAAATACTTCGATAATTTATCCCATCGCTTTATCCGATCAGTCCGTTTATGTGTATTGAAATCCCAATCAATAAATCTTCCCCTTTTTGTATCATCACAGTAAGAGCTACTTCTTTTGTTTTTTCCCCAAACTAATAAATTCTTATTGATTATATTCCTCTTTATATTATTCGTATTTTTCAGAAAATTATTATTTCCTCCCGTTAAATAGGAAAGAGACTTATTCATTAAATGTAAATCGTTCGTAGGTTCACTCAGATATCTATGGATTCGATCGTAGATCGATTTATTGCAATTTCTAATCTTACTCCGTAAATCTATGAAAAATTTGGAAAATAGATAAACTTTTTCATAATCATTTTGTATCAAATCCTTCTTTCTCGTTCGATGCGGAAATAATAAATTTATACCAGTAGTATTGAGAGTTTCTAATAAAAAAAACAAAAATTTACTATTTATTTCGTTTTTCCCATTAAATTTCTGACTAAACAATCTATTTTTATTCGGTTCGTACAAATACTGGAATTGAGAATTAATACTATGATTTATTCCCTTATTATAAACTGGATTATTACAAATTGGGTGATTAGACTCAGTTATGAATAGATTGGATTGATCCAGAGATGGAACTAATTTGATATAATTTAGGAATCGAAATATATGTTTCTCACTATATTTATTAGTATTATTCCTCCCGTAGTAATATCTAAAATAGGAAGGCAAAAACGAGTATGAAATATTGGATGGGCTTAAGTCTATTGATAGATTTGATTTCGTTTTATTTCTCTCATATTTATTCCTCCGAATTACTTCATACGGATAATCCAAAGAAATGCCAGAATGAAATAATAAATTTTTCTTCCCCATTTTCGTTTTCCAGAAGTCGAGCAATCTATTACTATCTGATTTCGTAGAATACCCAAAAACAATTTCCTTATTAGCTACTTGAAATTTTTTGATATCTCCCTTATAGAAACCCGCATATAGTTTATCTATTGGCGATACATTCAGAAAAGTATGGTAAATAGCTTCCGGAAAATGATCGATTTTCATCTTTTTTTCCAAAGAAAAGATTTCATTTAGAATATACTTCATATCTTTCACAAAGAATTTTTCTATCCAAAATACTGCATTATTTCGAAAAAAAAACTTGGAAAAAATGATGGATTTTACGGATTTCCCCCCACTTATAATGGGTAGAGGTATACCCCAAACGATTGAATCGTTGGTTAATCGCTTGATACTCCTGTCATTTGGTTTTATTCTACGAAAAAGAAGCCACTCAAAAAGAGTTTCATTGAATTTTGAAGAATTAGTCTCACCAGAATGATTTATGGATTCATCATGAAATTCTTTCAATTTGTTGGATTTCTTTATGTCACATAAAATAGACTTTGAAATTTGATACGAAATATTTTCTGACAAGATTCCGTGTACTTCGACGAGGGGTTGCTCATTATTTGAATGATTCAACTGAAAAGATCTCATGTTTGACTTATTCCTCGCAGCATCAAATCGGTGTAAATCTTTCTCCCAATCCAAAAGGTCATTCTTATATTTATAGAATCTCCATATATAAAATTCGGTATAGTTTCGGAAGAAGAGCCATCCCTTTTTTTTTATGAAAATATAGGATTTCGCAATAATTTTGTTGGATTCACCCCGGTTTATTAAATTTTGAAATATTTTTTTCCTAAACTTATACGGTTTCCGAGTTATTTCCTTCCCATGGTGGTGGAATAAAGAAATATAGAAGGAATAATCATTATTGTTATTATTGTTATCATTATTGCTATTACTGTTATTAGATCTAATTTTCGAGTTTGATTTTATTGGTCTAGATGGGCCTCCTGCTTCAAAAATAATTTTTTCACAAAAAGCAGACATTATTTGGAGAAATGAAATATCCTCTAATATTTTGATCTGCTCCTCTGATTTTGATTTTATTTTTTCTTTAGAATCATTCAAAAAAATGGAATCAAATTGGTATTCCCAATTATCATTTTGGGGAGTGATACTACCGATACAGAATTCAAAAAAATGTTTCAGATCTTCTATATTTTTTTCTGTCAATAGAATAGAAATTTCATTTATAGAACTCTGAGAAATTTTCCAACTAGGAAGGATTTGTTCTACGATCCAATTTTTCCACCATTGTGAACCCCAAAAATGAATTTGGTCATATACAGACGTAACACAGAGTTTTTTTTTTAAGTTTTGTCCAGTAACTGAATATTTATCCTCCTTTTTTTTTTTTAAATTTAGCAAATTATTCTTGCTCCTCCCAAAAGAAGGAGAGTGATGCGGAAAAATACGGAGATTTCGATTAGAAAACCCAAAAGTTTCTTCCGGTGATATGTTTCCCTTATATTTGTAATTGTTCACACGTCCGTGAACTATTTCTACTAAATCGAGATGTTCTTTTCCAATAATGGCTTTATCATTCGAGCGATATATTAATACCGATAGTACGAGTAACAGAAAACCATTTAGTATTGAACTCCCATTGGTTTTTGAACCATGCAAATCGCGTGAAATTAATGAACCCATAATTCGAAAGTCAAACAACTTAATAGGATTCTCTCTGTTGGAAGATATTTTACTCAATAATCTGATCAGATTCCATCTCGCCCATAAATTCAAAAAGTATTGGGGGTTCTTCACTTCTTCGAATCCCAATCTTTTATATAAGTATTGATTTTTCGATAATTTCTGTTTCATTTTTTTCTTACAGCGGTTGGATAAAACTTTCTAATAAATAGATTTTTTCATGGAAACTTCGATTGACTAAATGACTTCGATTCGTTCCAGTCTTTTTTGCTATGACTTCTCAACAAAATGATATTAGATATATCGAGACATAGCCAATTACTTCTTACTCAAATGGGGTTGGTACTAAATCTACCGAAGCGAAGATAGGAATTAAATTTTATTAATAATTGAAGCGAAATGAAATATTCCTCATTATTTATGACTCTATCAATACCTCCGTGTCATCCTATTTATGATGACATAAAGGAGAGGTTTCGTCAACTAATAATAATAATTTTTTATAATCTTTTTGATTGTAGTAATTTATACCATATTTTTTTTAATTTTTTTTAGTCGAAATTACCATCCGGCATTTTTTTATTCATGGGCGAACGACGGGAATTGAACCCGCGCATGGTGGATCCACAATCCACTGCCTTAATCCACTTGGCCACGTCCGCCCTTTCAATTATTTTTTTTTTCAATTATTGTTTGGAGAGAAGTAATGACCCCAGAGACTTAAATAAAGTCTCCGAGGTCATCGTTTTTTCCGAGTCACTGCCCCTATCTCAGATAACTTGAGTTTCTAAGATTATATATGGGTGAGTCACTACCTCTTCGGTGGTAATGGGGAAAAATCTATAGGGATATTAGCCATTTACAGAAGGAGCTTCAACAGAAGCTAAGTCTAGAGGGAAGTTATGAGCATTACGTTCATGCATAACTTCCATACCAAGGTTAGCACGGTTGATAATGTCAGCCCAGGTGTTAATTACACGGCCTTGGCTATCAACTACAGATTGATTGAAGTTAAAACCATTTAGGTTGAAAGCCATTGTGCTGATACCTAAAGCAGTGAACCAAATACCTATTACAGGCCAAGCAGCCAAAAAGAAGTGTAGAGAACGAGAATTGTTGAAGCTAGCATATTGGAAGATCAATCTACCAAAGTAACCATGAGCAGCTACGATGTTGTAAGTTTCTTCCTCTTGACCGAACTTGTAACCTGCATTAGCAGACTCATTCTCAGTAGTTTCTCGGATTAAGCTTGAAGTTACCAGAGATCCATGCATAGCACTGAATAGAGAGCCGCCGAATACGCCAGCTACACCCAACATGTGGAATGGATGCATAAGGATGTTGTGCTCAGCTTGGAACACAATCATGAAGTTGAAAGTACCAGAAATTCCTAGAGGCATACCGTCGGAGAAGCTTCCTTGACCAATAGGGTAGATCAAGAAAACAGCGGTAGCAGCTGCAACAGGAGCTGAATATGCAACAGCGATCCAAGGGCGCATACCTAAACGGAAGCTAAGTTCCCACTCGCGACCCATGTAGCAAGCTACACCAAGTAAGAAGTGAAGAACAATTAGTTCGTAGGGACCACCATTATATAACCATTCATCGACGGAAGCTGCTTCCCAGATTGGGTAGAAGTGTAAACCGATTGCTGCAGAAGTAGGGATGATAGCACCGGAGATTATATTGTTCCCGTAAAGAAGAGAACCAGAAACAGGCTCGCGAATACCATCAATATCTACAGGAGGAGCTGCAATGAAAGCAATAATAAATACAGAGGTTGCGGTTAATAAGGTAGGGATCATCAATACACCGAACCATCCGATGTAAAGGCGATTTTCAGTGCTGGTAACCCAATCGCAGAAGCGACCCCATAGGCTTGCGCTTTCGCGTCTTTCTAAAGTTGCGGTCATGGTAAAACTTGGTTTGTAAAGTAATAATAAGTTACCCAAGCATATGAACTTGTTAAATCACAGTATTACACAAAACTTGTTTCTGTGTCAACCGATCTTTCGATTTTTTTTTCACTTCTATAAAAAAATCTTTTTTCCCAAAAATAGAATTCCATTTCATTCTATTTTTATTGCTTTTTGCAAAATAATTTTTTCCTACAAAAAAATTGTATATCCCTTCATCGTAATAGTTATATATATATATTTATTTATAAGTTTTTTCTGGGGGGTATCTTATTTATAAAAACTATAAAAATAAAATAAAAAATGATTGGGTTGCCCGGGGCTCGAACCCGGAACTCGTCGGATGAAAGTAGGTTCATTTCTTTGTTTTCGATAAAGAAAGGCACCTCTTCCCAAACCGTGCTTGCAATTTTCATTGCACACGGCTTTCTCTATGTATCTATTTCATATTTATGATGAAGTTCATTTTCATAATAAATTTTTTCCTTGTAATGTACCTGCCAAGAAGTTTATTCGAGTAATATCGAGATACCAAATTTTTTTTGTGAGGGGATACATTCCATAAAAATTTGAACATATTAATTCTCTTTTTTTCGAAAAAAAGGGTTTCGTCAAAAATTTCAAATCGTATTTTTTCCATACAGAACGTATCGTATTTTTATGCTTACAAGCCAACGTTTTAGCACATGAAAATCGAAGTATATATTGTACCTGATACAAATTCTTCCTATTTTGGCATCCGCTATAGTAGCAGAAGAGATTTCTCCAAATTTGATCGAATCGATTAAAAATTCCCTCATCTGTTAAAGTACTCCAGGCTAATTTACCAATTGGGTGCCCTAGGGCATCACAGAATCCTTCTCTGGCTAATAATCCAATCAAAGATAGAATTGGAGTGATAGAACAAAGTTCTTTGTTGATAAGACTAGTTCCGGGTAATTCCTCAAGCATTTTGGCTCGAATCGCAATAATTTTGTTTTGGACATCGAAGGTATAGCCTAGGAAAGTAAAACAATTATTGGGGATCTTTTTAATACGTATCCCGTACGATTCAAATAAGAAATGAAAATGGTATTGCCAAATTTTAAGAAATAAATATTTCAATTTTTCTGCCGAGTGGTAAATACCCCCCACTGATAAGATGGATTTATTCCCATATCTCACATAATGAAAAGAAGGTTTCTTGCGAAAAAAAGTAAACTTTTGTAATATGATCCACGAAGGTTTTGTAATATCTCGAATTTTTCGAATACGATTCGTTTTATCGAGTAAGGCCAAGTATGATAATAATCGGAAACTACCGAGATCTTTCCATAATAAATAGCATAGGTGGGATTCCAATTCATAGATATAGAGATTCCACAAAAATAGAGACAACCTGGTCATTTCTTTTTTGGAATAGATAGAATGTGTATCTAACGTAATTGAACCCCAATTTCTATGGAGAATAAATCGTAACAAATGGAAAAGAGAAGTATCTCGAATCCGTCGACGAAAAATTCGAATAAGAAGCTCTGGATGAATAAAGCAAGGTATTTTCAGATCTAAAATACAATTAGAATATGGGAAAGTATCTTCTATAAAAGGAAATACGGAATGAATAGATTGATAGCTAGTCCATTCATTCATTCCTCCTCCTTCCCCCGCAATAGGCTTCAATTGTATGGAATAAACAATTTCGAGAACCACAGTAATACCTTCCCGAATTGCTTCCAAATACAAATTGTTTTTGTAATCAACACCGAAATTTTTTTTGTAATTCCTACTAAAAAAGGGAAAAGATTTTCTCCAACGTATTCTATGAATCAGACGTTTTAATATAAAAAAACTGAAATTTTCATTTAATTTCGAATTTTCTATTTTTCTCAAATCCAATTTATTTGAAGAACGATTATAAGCAATTGCGTAGAGATCATCCCGAAAAAGAAGTGGATACAAGAAGCATTGTTGCCATAATTTTCCTTCTCTAGCCTTCTGTGATTCTTCCATCTCGGATAAAATCCCAGTTATGGTTCTCATGGGAGTAACACCTTAGTATATAAAATGATGCATAGTACAATCCATTGAATCGAGGAACTAGAAAATATTAAGCTATTTGGTGGGGGGATAATACCTGAAAATAACTAATTTTTTTTTTGATTCCCGTTTTTCCTCTTGCTGTTTCGAATAAAATAATTTATTCTTATCAATTTTATTTGATTGTTCTTCCGACTTATGAGGTAGGAGATACTCCATTTAGTCAGCACACTGGTAATTTTTTCACACTTTTAGAAATATTTAGGATTCCTTCTCGGTAAAAGCGACCCTATCCCAAATGAAGTTATAGAGTCAAATCCCTCTCGTATTGACTATTAATTTGCTTTTAACTACTAATTAATGGAGAGAGCTCAAAATATAAATTTTTTGAACAGAAGCTCGTTCTTCTGGTTTTACCTCTGATTCAAGCAATATAGCTTTATCCATTAACTCTTTCGACCTAAAAAAGATTTCTGTCTTTTCACATATTTCTCCACAAATTGGAAGTAACGACATGCTACTTTTTCCGTTAAGTTTTCTTGCGGGATAAGTCGTGGTCCTACAAACCTTGTCAATGGTTTGGATGAAACTAGTATTTCATCTAAATGTATAAAATCCCTCAGTCGCACTTAAAAGCCGAGTACTCTACCATTGAGTTAGCAACCCCCTATTGTAATATTCGAAATTTTCACTGACGGAAAATGTATAAATAGTCAGTTTCAGATCCCAAAGAGAGAGGTGGAGATCTTTCTATGAAGTATTAGCAATTGGAATCCGAATAGTTGAAAAATTTGATCAGACCAAATCGACAACTAGATCTCCCTCAATCTCTATCATACTCTTTTTTTTTCCACTATGATTTTTCCTACTAAGAATAGGGAGGAAATGGAAGCAAAATACTTTATTGAAAGATTGATGGGTCCCCGAAATGAGAAATGAATGGGGAAGATTTAAACAATTATATATTAGTAATTTATTTTTGTCAATGTCGGGAAATACGAAAAAAGACTTCTGAAATTTATTCTTTTATTTAGTTACTCCAAATATTTGTACTTTTTTTCGGGAGTAGTTTAATGGAACGAGAAACTTACTCAATTCATTAAAAACTTACTCAATTCATTAATAAATGAATCGAAGAAGCTTACCATTTCATTGAACTACTCCTCTTTATTTATTGGGATTCGACGCATTTCTCGTAAGATTCAAAAAGAGAGAATAAATATTGGTGATATTCACAGTATTTTCCATCGGAATGATAAATACTAGATAAAAATAGATAAAAAGAAGGGAAAATGGATAATAGAAGAGTAATTGGATAAAACCAAAAAAAGGACTCATAAGTTTACTCCAACAATTAAATTTGATTCATTCAGATACTTCTGCCTCTTACGAAATAAAAAATATTACGAACATTTCCTGTGGATTGAGCTTCTCTTCTGGCAAAAGAAATGGTTGTCAATATCCGAAATAGTTTGATCTCTTTTTGGATTCTAAAAAGAAACTTATTAAGGAGCTTTTTCTCTTCCTCCTTGGGATCACTAATTGCAACAATTTGATGAGTAACCTATTGGGATAGGTAGGCGATGGTGGTCTATGAGACATAGGGTTGAAACATAGGGTTGAGACATAGGATCATTCCTCTCTACGACTCAGATGAGAAATTCAATTTCATTCGAAATAAAAGTTTAGTTATATATATATATATATATATCGAGGGATTCATCTCCAAAATGAAAGTATGCTTCGCTAAACGTGTAATCAATCTATTAATTTTTTCTTACTCGGAATTTCCTCGTCTCTGGATCGATTTTTATACTCACTAGGTTTAAGTCTTACTCCGGTGTATCGGGGTAGGAAAAAGAATAAATGGAAGCAATATCCTTTTTTTGTCCCACCAAATATCGATCAGAAAATATATTGATTATTCTAGTTTCTTTCTCACCAATTTCGTTTTGTGATTACTCCCTTTCTTTATCGGGTGAATCTACTTAAATAAAAGACTAATTAATTGGAAATTTATACTAAGCATTTAATGCCTCCTTAGCTGCATACATTACTTCGACAGTAATATCTGCAATGCCATTTTGTCGTGCAAATTTCTCGGTATTTCTTTTGATCTTACCTCTAACAAAGCCGGGAATTTTATTCAGTTCCAGTTGACTTTCGTAATTCCAAGTCAGATCCGTATCTGTAGATAATGATTTAGTAATAACTTCTTTAGTATCGTGACCACCAAAAATTTCTAGGAGATGATCTTCCATACCTAGAGTGAATGAATTATAAACTAAATCTGCTATTTGATTAGTACCTTCATAGCCCAGGAAGGGTCGATATCCTAGAGGAAAATTTTGAATATGAACTGGCGAAGAAATAACTCCACAGGGAATATCAAGACGTTTACCAATATGACGTTCCATTTGAGTGCCAAATATGGCAGATGGTTCTACACGAGCAATCATATCTCCTACTTCGGTGTGATCGTCTGTAATTAATATTTCATCACAAAAACCTTGAACTTGTTCTTTGAACCATTCTGCATCATGTTCGCAATAAGTACCTGCACAACTGACACGAATTCCCATTTCTCTAGCGAGGATTTTAGTCATTGAAGCAGCGTGGGTCGCATCACCGAAAACCACTGCTTTTTTTCCTGTCAGATTTTGACAATCAATAGATCTTGAGAACCAAGCAGCTTGAGAAACAAACTTAGTTTGTTGATCGATATAAGATTCATAATTAAATGTTCTATCCAATGAAACAAGAGCTAATTTATTAACATGTCTCTGTATTTGTCGGATACATTCGGCTGTATCTACAACTCCCATAGGTGTCGTAGATACATAGGGCATTCCAAAAATTTTTTCTAAGTAAATTGCTGTCATTAAGCCTACTTCACGGTAAGGAACTAAATTGAACCAAGCTTTTGGTAAATTCCGAAGATCTTGTACGGAGCCTCCTTCAGGAATTACTTGATTTATTTCAATATCCAAATCTTGTAACAGGCGTTTTAATTCGCGACAATCGTGCTGATTATGAAAGCCTAGTGTAAAAATACCAATGATATTTGCAGAAGGTTTATCCGTTACAGATCGATCCAACGTTTCTTGCCTGCGAGCTTTATCTAAATAATATCGAACTACTTGCTCCAAAGTTCTATCCGCGGCTTGAAGCTCATTGACTCGGTAGTGATTTACATCTGCGAGAATCACGTCGGAATCTGAAGTAACGGATGCTCTATTTACAAAATTTTGTAAATCTTCTTGTAAAATACTAGAGGTACATGTAGGTGTCAATACAATTAAATCTGGGCGTTCTTCCCTATCTTTTCGAGTTATATTACCAACTACTTTTTCTTGGGATCCACGTGCTAATACGTGACGATCTACTATACTAGCAGTTACAGGGGTAAAATCTCTCTCCCTTTCTAGCATGGAACGCATTACATTAAAGTAGTCATCTCCTAGAGGAGCGTGCATGATAGCATGAACGTTTTTGAAAGAACTAGCTACTCGGAGAGTTCCAATATGAGCAGGCCCGGCATACATCCAATAAGCTAATTTCATAAGTAATAATCTCTTTACAAATTTAAACAATCAATGATATGATCTTTTCCTATTCTACATCATAGAAAAAACCCTTGCCATATTTATGTAATTCCATATTGATGTAATTGTTGCAATACCCATTTCTGATGGAGTCTATTTTTTGGATAAGTAGATTTCGAACAGAGCATTCGTTTCAAATCTTTTTTTTTTAATTTTTTTCTTCGTGATGTCTTCTATTTATTGGAAATAATAAGTTTGTCTGGGATGGAAGGATTCGAACCTCC
>Ga0116109_1000243_pt1 | contig 11180 bp, 7 predicted proteins | sample June2015DPH_8_10_2_FD_89718 | JGI IMG/M metagenome (GOLD analysis project Ga0116109, IMG submission 89718) | Peatland microbial communities from SPRUCE experiment site at the Marcell Experimental Forest, Minnesota, USA - June2015DPH_8_10 | ecosystem: Environmental > Terrestrial > Soil > Wetlands... | reverse complement strand
CGGACGAGGCAGCGGGCGCGCCGCGGCATCGAGCCTCGAAACGCCGCCGGGTCGCTCCGGCGGCGTTACAATCGGTTTGCGAAGCCAATAGAACCTATCGACCGCCACCACCGCCGCCGCCACCACCACCACCACCGCCACCGCCACCACCGCCACCGCCACCGCCACCGCCACCACCATTACTTCCGCTGCCACCGCCCTTACCACCGCCGCTCGGGCCACTGCCGGCGCTAGCCGCAGCGCCGCTCGACCCTGCGCCGGCATTGGCACCAGAGCTGGCCGCTCCGGCGTTTGCGCCCGCACTTGCCGCGCCCGAACCGGCGCCGCCACGCGGGTGCGGTGTGCAGCTTCCGGACTCGGTGGCACGACACTCCTGGACCGAGAAGATCGTTGCGACATCATCAGCCATGGTGGCTGCATAGGCCGCTTCTCCAGTCGCGGACGGATCGTCCTGCACGAGTTGGGTCGTGGCGGCCGCGCCGCTGGCGGGCAACGGAGTGCCCGCTGCAACCGCCAGCTTCAGGCCGTTATCCGACGAGTCCGCGTACGCCGCGTGAGAAGCAAGCAACCCCACGCCCGCTGCCAATACAGCCACTCCTTTGGCTATCCCGTAGCAATACTGATTTAATTTTGTGGTTTTCATGACTTCTCTCCCGAGGAGACGCCAGCTCCTCGTTCGCTGCCGTCTCTCAAGCTTGGTCGTCTGCGAATGGCCTATCGCGTTGTGGGCCTCATCGCTCCCCGAGTTCGCCTTGCGCGCCGCGTGTCGCCGTATAGCGCACACGATGGGCACGGAACTGTCACCGTTCTGCCGATCATTATTTGGCTCCGGCCCGTTTGATTGAGTCCCCCTCCCTCGCGCGGTCTGGCAAACGCCGGTTGCCGATGCGTTTGCCACGCGCGATGTCGACGGTGCGCGGTGTGCCGCGGCGCTGAGCCATTCGAATGGAGTTCAGCGCGACGGTTCGCGCACGCGGCTGGCTCGTTCATCGCGGGCCGGATACCGCCCGTTCTATAGCGATATCCATGCCATTGGCCGCTGACGCCCGTCCGATTTGACCTCTCTGCGATGGATGTGACGTAGGGTGGGGTGAATTGACGTAAAACGTTTCGCACGTGAAACGCACCCGAATTGATTGCTAAAGCCGCTGCAATCGTTACGCGGATGGTCGCGCCGCACGTGGTGCTGCATGTACCGCCAGGTGCCGCGCTACCCTTCGTGCGGCGCGCTTTGCAGCGTGCGCAGGTCCTGAACGGGAATGTGGCAGCGGATCCGGTGCCCGTCACCGGCGTCGATGAAGGGTGGGTCCTGCTGTTCGCAGACGGCACCGAACTTGCGCGGGCAGCGCGTATGGAACACGCAGCCCGAAGGCGGTGCAGCGGGGCTCGGCACTTCGCCGGAGAGGCGGATTCGTTCGCCGTGTGGAGCGGCGTCGAGCGCGGGGGAGGAAGACAGCAGCGCTTCGGTATAGGGATGATGCGGTCCGGCAAAGACGGCGGCGGCCGGCCCTATCTCGAGCAGGCGTCCGAGGTAGAGCACGGCAATGCGATCAGACAGATAGCGCACCACGTGTAGATCGTGCGAGATGAACACGTAGCTCACGCCGCGCTCGCGCTGCAGATCGGCGAGCAGGTTGAGGATCGACGCCTGCACCGAAACGTCGAGTGAGGAGGTCGGCTCGTCGCAGACCACCACCCGCGGCTCGCTCGCGAACGCCCGCGCAATGGCGACACGCTGCTTGAGGCCGCCGGACAATTGCCGTGTGCGTGCGCTCAGATAGCGATCCGGCAGGCGCACTGCCTCAGTGAGCGCGGCGAGCCGTTCATCCTGCGCCGCTCCGCGCAACGCGGCGAGTCGCGACAGCGCGCGGCCGATCAGGCGCCTCACCGAGTGCGACCGGTTGAGCGCCGAGTCGGGGTTCTGGAACACGATCTGCAGGGACTTGACCTGCTCGTCGTTGCGCCGTGTGACGCGTGCCGGCAGAGGCGTGCCGTCGAGTTCGAGGACGCTGCCGGCATCGGGCGTGAGCAGGCCGAGCATCAGCTTCGCGAGCGTGGTCTTGCCGCTGCCCGATTCGCCGACAAGGCCCAGGGTCTCGCCGGTGGCGAGATCGAGCGAGACGTCGTCGACCGCCTTCAATGCGACGCCCGCGACGTGGAAGGTCTTCGAAACCCGCTCGGCGCGCAGCACGAGTGTGCCCGGGGCGGCGGCCAGCGCCTGCACGGCGTCGTCAGCGTCGGCGCGTGGTGCTGAGGCGCCGGCGTTTGCGCGGGGCAATTCCATCGCGCGTTCGTGATAGTGGCAGCGCGACATCTGATCGCCGTGCGCAGCAGCGACCCGGTGCGGCGGTGGCGCATCGCGACGGCAGCGCTCGTCGGCAAGACGGCAGCGATCCGCATAGATGCAGCCTTGCGTGATCGAGCCCGGGGCGGGCAGCTGACCTGCGATCGTGTCAAGCCGCTCGAGCGTCTTGCTGCGGCCCGAGGTCGGCAAACAGCGCAGCAGCCCGACGGTGTACGGATGACGCGGCCGCGCAAAGACATCTTGCGTGGCGCCTTCTTCGACCAGCTTGCCCGCATACAGCACGCCGACGCGCTCGCACATACGCCCGATCACAGCGAGATTGTGGCTGATGAACAGCACCGCCGTGCCGAGTTCCTTGCGCAGTTGCGCGACGAGGTCCAGTACTTCGGCTTCGACCGTGGCATCGAGCCCGGTGGTGGGCTCGTCGAGAATCAGGAGGGCGGGGTTGGAGGCGAGCGCCATCGCGATGACCACGCGCTGCTGCATGCCGCCCGACAATTGATGAGGATAACTGTCCATCACCCGTTCAGGCGCTGCAATGCGCACGCGCCGCAGCATCTCCAGCGTGCGCGTCAGCGCCTCGCTGCGGGTGGCGCCGGCCGCTTCGAAGGCTTCGGCAACCTGGCGTGCAATCGTCATCGACGGATTCAGCGCGCGCCCCGGGTCCTGGTAGACCATCGAGATCGCCGTGGCGCGCATGGTGCGCAACGCGTCGGCGTCGAGCGCCTGCACGTCCTGTCCGGCAATCAGGATCTTGCCCGCTTTTACCTTGCCGTTGCGCGGCAGGTAGCGCAGCGTCGCCATCGCCATGGTCGATTTGCCGCAACCGGATTCGCCCACGAGCCCATACGCTTCGCCGCGTCTCACGCGCAACGAGATGTCGTGCAGGACTTCGCGGTCGCGTCCGCGAATCCGGTAGGTGACCGTCAGACCGACGACGGTCAGCGCGTCGGTGCGCTCGCTCTTCGAGACGTCGAAGGCGGGGAACGAGGCGGGCGGCGGGCCGTTCATTGGTCGAGTACGCCTTGCACGCTGTCGGCGATCAGGTTCACGCCGACCACCAGCGAGGCGATCGCCACGGCGTCGAAGACGACGGTCCACCATGCGCCGCCCGCCATCAGTGTGTACGACTCGGACAACGCGAGACCCCAGTCGGCGGAGGGTGGCTGGATGCCGAAGCCGAGAAACGACAGCGTCGCCACCGCGAAGATCGCATAGCCGAGACGCACGGTGGCTTCGACGATGATCGGCGGCAGCACGTTCGGCAGGATCTCCACAAACATGATGTACGGCGCCCGTTCGCCGCGCAGTTGAGCGGCAGCAACGTAGTCGAGATGGCGTTCGGCGAACACCGCGGCGCGCACGGTGCGCGCGGTGATCGGCATGAAGGTGATGCCGATCACGAGGATCACGGTGACGTTCGACGCACCGACTGCGGCCAGCGCGAGCAGCGCGACGATCACGAGCGGTAACGCCAGCACCGCGTCGATGGCGCGTCCGACCACGTTGTCGACCCAGCCCTCGAAGTAGCCGACGACAAGGCCAAGCGCGGTGCCGGCCACGGTGCCGAGCAGCGTGGCGAGCGGCGCAATGGTGAGGATGTCGCGGGCGCCGACAATCACGCGCGAGAACACGTCGCGGCCGATCTGATCGGTGCCGAACCAGTGCGTATGATCGGGCGGCATCAGCGAATTGAGCGGGTCGGATGCATAGGCATCTTGCGGCGCGATCCACGGTCCGGCAATCGCGCAGACAACCCACCAGACGACGATCACCACACCGACCACGAAGGTCGGCGAGCGCAGCAGAACGCGCAGCCGATCGAAGCGCGGTTCGCGCGCGGCAGGCGTGGCCGGGATAATCGTGCTCATTCGCCGCTCCTCACGCGCAGGCGCGGATTGAGCAGCACCTGCAAGGCGTCTGCAACGAGATTGGCCACCGTATAGACGACACCGATGGTCAGCACGCCGGCTTCGAGCATCGGAAAGTCCTTTGCCTTGGCGGCGTTGTAGATCAGCGAGCCGATGCCCTGGTAGTGAAACAGCGTCTCCACTACGACGAGGCCGCCAATCATGTAACCGAGCTGTGTGGCGGCGACGGTGATGGTGGGCAGCAGTGCATTGCGCAACACGTGCCGCCAGATGACGACATGCTGCGGCAGGCCCTTGAGAATGGCGGTGCGGGTGTAATCGGCGTCGAGCGCCTCGACGGTGCCCGCCCGCGCCATGCGCGCAATATAGCCAAAGAACACCAGCACGAGCGGCAGCACCGGCAGAATCAGATGCTTCAGTTGTTCCAGAACGCCGGCGCCGGGCGGATAGGTGGCTTCGATCGGTAGCCAGCGCAACCATACGCCGAAAATCAGGATCAGCGCGATCGACGACACGAATTCCGGCACGACGGTCGCCGACAAACCGGCGATGCTGATCGTGCGGTCAATCCAGCGTCCCGCGTGCATCGCGGCCCAGACGCCGCCCGCAATACCCAATGGGACGACGACGATGAAGGCGAGCAAACCGAGCTTTGCGGAATGCGCGAGCGCATCGCCGATGAACGGTCCGACCGGCTCACGATACGCGTAGGACAACCCCATATCGCCGCGCACGAAATGGGTGACCCACTCGACGTATTGCGTCAGCAGTGGCCGGTCCGTGCCGAGTTGATGATTGAGTGCGGCGACCGCGCGCGCATCGGCCAGCGGCCCGAGAATCGAGCGGCCGACGTCGCCGGGCAGCAACTGGCCGCCCACAAACACGATCACCGACAGCAACCACAGCGTGATCAACGACAGCGCGAGGCGTGTCGCGAGAAAACGCACGACCCGCCCCACGTTGCCGGAAGCGACGCGAGCGGTGGAAGGAGTGAGCGCGGTCGACATGATGGGCTGGTGGCGGAGGACCTCGTAATCAGGCGCTGAGCGTCACGCGATCAAAATACAACTGCGCGAGCGCAGTAAAGCGCATGCCGTTGACGCCCGAGCGCATCGCGATCAGTTGATCGTAGAAGAACGGAATGATGACCGGCGTCTCGTCGAGCAACAGCGTCTGGATCTGACCGGAGAGCTTGCGCTGTGAGCCGATGTCGATCGCCGCGACGAACTGTGCGACCAGTTGGTCATACTGAGGATTCTTGAAGTGCGCGGCGTTCCAGGTGCCGTTGCTCTTCAGCGGCGCGTTCAGGAACACATTCGGCACGCCACGATGGCCGTAATCGGTGATGCCGAGCGGCGCATCGAGCCAGTCCGATTTGCCGGGCGTGCCCGCACCGTAATAGAGCGACTGGCTTTCCACCTTCAGATTGATGCGCACGCCGATTGCCTTCGCCGCGTTTTGCACGACCACGGCGAGATCGGGAATCTCCATGTACTTTTCGGTGGTGAGCGTCACATCGAAACCGTTGGCGACTCCTGCTTGCGCGAGCAGTTGCTTTGCTTTGGCAATGTCGATCCTGCGTTGCGGGACACCCGCGTCCGACGACGGGAACACCGGCGCGAAGGGGCTGTCGTTGCCGAGCTGCGCCTTGCCGCGAAACAGGCCGCGCACGATCACATCGCGGTTCAGCGAAAGCGCCATGGCCTGGCGCACGCGCTTGTCCTTGAAGAGCGGATCGTCGTTGCGCATGTGGATCTGGCGATGCGCGCTCGACTTCACGGCGATCGTCTTGAATTCGGGGTTGTTCATCAGGCCCGCGCCGCCCTGCACGGTGAACGTACCCATCACGTCAGCCTGACGGCCTTGCAGCGCGAGAATCTGCGCCTGTTCGTCGGCGTAGAACGAAAACTGCACGCGTTGCGGTAACGCTTTTTCGCCCCAGTAGTCGGGATTGCGTACGAATGAGGCGCCGACCTTCGGGGTGTATTTTTCGAGCTTGAAGGGACCCGTGCCGATAAAGCTCTTTTCGTAATTGCCCGCGTAGTTGGCCGGCAACAGGATGGCGTTGTAATTGTCCGAGGAAACGTAGTACGGGAAGTTGCCGTTCGGCGCGTCGAGATGGAACGCGACTGTGTGATCGTCGACGGCCTGGGTGCCGCCCTTGGACAGCACACCCTTCAATACGGAGAGCGCCGCCGAGCCGCTTGCCGGATCCGCGAGGCGGTCGAACGTAGCGACGACGTCTTTCGCGGTAAACGGCTGGCCGTCGCTGAACTTCACGTTCGGACGCAGCTTGAAGGTCCAGACGTCGCCCTTGTCGTTCGGCTTCCATGACAGCGCGAGCGCCGGCTTAAGGAGCAGCTGTTCGCCATCGTCGTCGATCAGGAATTCGCCGCTCTGAACCAGCAGTGCGAGCCCCCCGGCGTCGGTGACGGTGAGCGGATCGATCGCGCCGGCAGGCGTCAGATGGGCCACGCGGATGGTAGCGTTGGCTGCGCCCGCGGTGCCTTGCGCGCGTGCTTGCGGCGTGGCGAACAGGCCGCCGCCGGCAAGCGAGAGCCCAATGATGCTGGCGTGGCGCAGCAGTTCGCGGCGCGACAGACGGCCGGCGAGGAATTCGTCGATCGCGTGATTGCCGTAGTTATCGGCGCTGCGGCGTGCAGTTTCGAGCGCGAGGAGTCGATCCGCGGGAGTCTTCATCGATGGGGTGTCCAGTCCGTTCTGATTAATGCCGGGCGGTTGATGCACGGCAGGGCGACGGTATTGCGATGGCGAAAAGCGGTTTCAGTGTAAGCGATTGCCTACCGATTCGGAATGTTTGCCGCGGCCGCGCGCCGGCCAGGCCCGCTTAAGAGCGGCAACCTGTATCGCGCTGACAACGCCCGGAGGGCGTCGTATAACACTTGCCGATGCGTCGGCAGAAGAACCGTTGCGTCGGCGACATCTTTACCGGTCGGCTCAGTGCTCGTGCGGATGCTTGTGAATTGGATCGACCCAATACACGGCTTCGGGTGCTTCGACTGCGTCGATGTTCAGGTTGACCACGACCGCTTCGTTGTCGCTGCGCACCAGGACGCATTCGAGCGGGTCGTCGGTGCTGGCGTTGATTTCCTGATGCGGCACGTAGGGCGGCACGAAAATGAAGTCGCCGGGACCGGCCTCGGCGGTGAATTCAAGGTGCTCGCCCCAGCGCATGCGCGCCTGGCCACGTACCACGTAGATCACGCTTTCGAGCGCGCCGTGATGATGCGCGCCGGTCTTCGCATTCGGATGAATCGTCACCGTGCCCGCCCAGATTTTCTGCGCGCCGACGCGCGCCGCGTTGATCGCGGCTGCGCGGTTCATGCCTGGGGTTTGCGCGGTGTTCGAGTCGAGCTGATTGCCTCGGATGACCTGGACACCGTGTTCGCGCCAGTCGATGGGAACGCTTGTATCGGGCGCGGTCGCGTCAGGTTCATACGAGTGAGGGTGATCGTGGTCGTGCGGATGGTCGTGGCTCATGGCGTGTCTCCCATGCAAAGCTGTTGGGCCAAGGTGGGCATCCGAAGTGGCTTGCCGTGGGCATCCCAAGTGGCTTGCCGCCATTCTTGCATGTTCACGGATTGTGCGTGCGGCGCGTAATGGGTACCCGCGGGGTACCCGCGTGTACGAAACGGCGCATTGCGAATGGTTCAGGCGAAAAAAACCCGTTCACTGTGAACGGGCTTCTTCCACACCATCCCTCAGTGCTTACTTCTGCTTCGCGTTGATCACCGCTTCGGCGACGTTGTTCGGCGTTTCAGCGTAGTGCTTGAACTCCATCGTGTACGTCGCACGGCCTTGAGTGGCGGAACGTAGCGAGGTCGAATAGCCGAACATCTCCGCGAGCGGCACTTCGGCGCGCACCAGCTTGCCGCCGCCACCGGCGATGTCTTCCATGCCTTGCACGAGCCCGCGACGGCTCGACAGGTCGCCCATTACGTTACCCATGAAGTCTTCGGGCGTTTCCACCTCGACGGCCATCATCGGTTCCAGCAGCACTGGCTTGGCCTTACGCATGGCGTCCTTGAACGCGATCGAACCGGCCATGCGGAACGCGTTTTCGTTCGAGTCGACGTCATGGTACGAACCGAAGGTCAGCGTCACTTTCACGTCGACCACCGGGTAACCCGCCAGCACGCCGGCCTTCAACGTTTCCACAATGCCCTTGTCAACTGCCGGGATGTATTCGCGCGGAATTACGCCGCCCTTGATGGCGTCGACGAATTCGTAGCCCTTGCCTTGCGGCGCCGGCTCCAGCGTGATCACTGCGTGACCATACTGACCGCGGCCGCCAGACTGCTTGACGAACTTGCCTTCGACATCCTCGACCTTGATGCGCACCGTTTCGCGGTACGCGACCTGCGGCTTGCCGACCGTCGCTTCGACGCCGAACTCGCGCTTCATCCGGTCGACCAGAATTTCCAGGTGCAGCTCGCCCATCCCGGAGATGATGGTCTGGCCAGATTCTTCGTCGGTCTGCACGCGGAACGACGGGTCTTCCTGGGCGAGGCGGTTCAGCGCGATGCCCATCTTTTCCTGGTCGACCTTGGTCTTCGGCTCGACGGCCTGCGAAATCACCGGTTCAGGGAAGATCATCTTTTCGAGGATGATCACGTGATTCGGATCACACAGTGTGTCGCCGGTGGTTGCTTCTTTCAGGCCGACCGCCGCGGCAATGTCGCCCGCGTACACTTCCTTGATTTCCTTCCGCTCGTTCGCATGCATCTGCAGGATCCGGCCAAGGCGTTCCTTCTTTTCCTTGGCCGAGTTGTAGACGGTATCGCCCGAATTCACCACGCCCGAATACACCCGGAAGAAGATCAGCTGGCCGACGAACGGGTCGGTCATGATCTTGAAGGCAAGGGCGGAGAACGGATCGTCGTCCTTCGGATGACGTTCGATTTCGTTATCGTCCTCGTCGTGACCGGTGATCGCCGGGATGTCGAGCGGCGAGGGCAGATAGTCGATCACCGCGTCCAGCATGGCCTGCACGCCCTTGTTCTTGAACGCACTGCCGCACAGCATCGGCACGATCTCGTTGGCGATCGTGCGCACGCGGATGCCGTGCTTGATTTCCTCTTCGGTCAGCGTTTCGCCGCCCAGATACTTATCGAGCAGTTCCTCGCTCGCTTCGGCGGCGGCCTCGACCATCTTGTCGTGCCATTCCTTCGCGGTATCTGCGAGTTCCGGCGGAATGTCCCGGTACTCGAACTTGATGCCCTGGTTCTCTTCGTCCCAGTAGATCGCCTTCATCTTGACGAGGTCGACCACGCCCTGGAAATGATCTTCCGCACCGACCGGAATCTGGATCGGTACCGCGGTGCCCTTCAGGCGATCGCCGATCTGCCGCTGCACGCGGAAGAAGTCTGCGCCGACGCGGTCCATCTTGTTGACGAACGCAATGCGCGGCACCTTGTACTTGTTCGCCTGGCGCCACACGGTTTCGGACTGCGGCTGCACGCCGCCGACCGAGTCGTACACCATGCACGCGCCGTCGAGCACGCGCATCGAGCGCTCGACCTCGATCGTGAAGTCGACGTGACCCGGGGTGTCGATGATGTTGATCCGGTGTTCCGGATAGTTGCCGGCCATGCCTTTCCAGAAAGCGGTCGTGGCAGCCGAGGTGATCGTGATGCCGCGCTCCTGTTCCTGCTCCATCCAGTCCATCGTCGCCGCACCGTCGTGAACTTCACCGATCTTGTGAGTCACGCCGGTGTAGAACAGGATGCGTTCGGTGGTGGTGGTTTTGCCGGCATCGATGTGAGCGCTGATGCCGATGTTCCGGTAGCGCTCGATGGGAGTCTTGCGGGGCACGTGAACCTCCTTGGATTGGCGCGCCGGTGATGGACGTCGGGCGGCGCACGACGCCGCCCGGACGAACCCGGTGCTGCGGTTAGACTACTAGAATAGCGCGTCGCCGGGCCTTTTGCAGGAATCTTGCCAGCTCCGCGTGTGCGGCCGCCGAAAGCGGCTCTCCCGAGGTCTTTAGTGGCATCTGCATAGGGCGTCATACGGCGATTCTCAAAGCGGCTGCTTTGGGCAAGATATGCAAACGGCGTGCACATGCAAAAAAGCCAGTGACCTTGGCAGGACACCGGCTTTCCGGAACAGGGCGGTCGAACGGCGCGGGTTCTTGCCAGCTGGCTGGCGAACTTCCTTTGCCGAGCTGATGCTTATTGCGCCGCCGGCAACCCCTGCATCACCATCCCCGGCTTGATGCCCTTCGACTCGAACCAGCTCTTGCTCATTTCCAGCGCGTACACGCCGTTATTGCGCGGGCAATGGTTGTTGGTGGTCTCGGCATCCATTTCGTCGATGTCGGTGATCGTGCCGTCGGCGCGCATGAAGGCGATCGACAGGGGGATCAGTGTGTTCTTCATCCAGAAGCAGTGCACGGCGTTCTCGCCGAAGACGAACAGCATGCCTTCGTTGGGCGCGAGTTGCGTTCGATACATCAGACCTTGCTCGCGATCCGCATCGTTGCTGGCCACGGCGGCGTCGATGACGAACATGCCGACCGTCAGCTTGGTGCGGGGGAAGTCGCCCGGCTGTTTCGCACCGGGCGGCATCTGTTGCGCGTAGGCGTTATGAACAGGGGCGAGCGTGAACGACGCGGCAGCCAACGGCAACGCAACGGCAATCGCAAAACGCGCCAACAATGAACGCAGGGAAATTCGCACGGCAAGACTCCAGGCAGGAAATTAACCCGCGCATGTTACGCGAGCGCGTCAAAGCACGTCAAAAACAAAAAGGCAGATCGCCTTGCGGGATCTGCCTTTCAACGCCGTAAGAACGGCAAGTGCTGCTAGTTCTTGACTGCGTTTTTACAAACTTATTCCGAAGCGCCCGAAGCTGCAGCAGCTGCTGCTGCCTTCTTCTTCGATGCCTTCTTGTGCGTTGCCTTCTTCGTGGTCTTCTTTGCCGACGAAGCTGCCATCGGAGCTGCCGAAGCTGCTTCCGGTGCCGAAGCTTGTGCGAATGCT
>Ga0116109_1000242_pt1 | contig 11190 bp, 6 predicted proteins | sample June2015DPH_8_10_2_FD_89718 | JGI IMG/M metagenome (GOLD analysis project Ga0116109, IMG submission 89718) | Peatland microbial communities from SPRUCE experiment site at the Marcell Experimental Forest, Minnesota, USA - June2015DPH_8_10 | ecosystem: Environmental > Terrestrial > Soil > Wetlands... | reverse complement strand
TGGACGCAATGCCGCTCCATCATCACCGGCTGGTACGGTCTGGGCACGGCGCTGGAGCGGGCCGTCGATGTGCATGGCGAAAAAGTGCTCGCGCAGATGGCAAGCGAGTGGCCGTTCTTCACCAACATGCTCGATGACGTGGAGATGGTGCTGGCCAAGTGCGATCTCGATATCGCCGAAGCCTTCTCGAAACTCGCCGGTCCGTTGCATGAAAGCTTCTTCGCCATGATTCGCGGCGAGTTCGAGCGCACCAGTCACTGGTTGCTGCGCCTGAAGGGAAGCCAGGAGCTGTTGCGCGATGATCCGCGCCTGGCTTTGTCGATCCGCCTGCGCAACCCTTACGTCGATCCGATGAGCCTGCTGCAAGTCGATTTGCTGCAACGCTGGCGCGCAACCGATCGCAAGGACGACGATCTGCTGCGCGCGCTGGTCGCGTGCGTCAATGGTGTTGCGCAGGGCCTGCAGAATACGGGTTGAGTTTTATCCGTCCAGTTCCGACCAGCGGGCATAGGCGCTGTCCAACTCGGCCTGCAGAGCGGCCAGCGCCTCATTCGCTTTCACGATGTTGGCGTTGTCCTGCTGGAAAAAAGCCGGATCGTTCATCGCAATGCTGCGAGCAGCGATATCCGCTTCCAGTTTTTCGATGCGCGCGGGAAGTTGCTCCAGTTCGCGTGCATCTTTGTAGCTGAGTTTGCGTTTCGGCTTCTCGACGACTGCCGCTTGCGCGGATGCCGCCGTGGCTTTGACGGCCTCGACTCCAGTAGTGGCGCTCTCTGTAGAGCGGCGTGCGTTGGATTTCTGTCGCAACCAGTCGCTATAACCACCCACGTATTCGCCGACCTGGCCATCGCCTTCCAGTACAAGCGTGCTGGATACAACGTTGTCGAGGAATTCGCGATCGTGCGAGACCAGCAGCAGCGTGCCCTTGTATTCGGTCAGCAGTTCTTCCAGCAGTTCCAGCGTCTCGACGTCTAGGTCGTTGGTGGGTTCGTCCATTACCAGCAAGTTGGAAGGCTGCGCGAATAGCTTGGCGAGCAGCAGGCGATTGCGCTCGCCACCGGAAAGCCGGGTGATCGGTGCGCGTGCGCGCTCGGGTGAGAACAGGAAATCCTGCAAGTAGCCGATGATGTGTTTGCGCTGGCCGTTGAGTTCGATGTACTCGCGGCCCTCGGCCACGTTGTCCAACGCGTTCAGTGAGTCGTTGAGCTGGGTGCGATGCTGATCGAAATACGCAATCTGCAAACCGGTGCCGAGGGTTACGTCGCCGCGTTGCGGCTTCAATTCGCCCAGCAGGATTTTTAGCAGCGTGCTCTTGCCGGCGCCGTTCGGGCCGACGATGCCGACGCGATCGCCGCGCATGATGGTGGTGGTGAGATCGTCGATCAGCACGCGGCCGTTATACGCCTGATGCACGTGTTCGACGTCGATCACCTTTTTACCCGATGCCTTCGCATCGGCCAACGCCATCCTGGCGTTGCCACCCAGCTCGCGCCGTTCGGCACGTTCGCGGCGTAGCGCTTTCAACGCGCGCACGCGACCTTCGTTGCGGGTGCGGCGAGCTTTGATGCCTTGTCTAATCCAAACTTCTTCTTGTGCGAGTTTTTTATCGAACAGCGCGTTGGCCTGCGCTTCGGCATGCAAGCGTTCTTCGCGGCGACGCAAATAATTGTCGTAGTCGCCCGGCCAGTCGGTGAGCTGACCACGATCGATTTCCACAATGCGCGTGGCCAGCGCACGCAGGAAGCTTCGATCATGCGTGACGAACACGATGCTGCCGGCAAATTGCTTGAGGAAACTTTCGAGCCAGCCGATGGCTTCGATATCCAGATGGTTGGTCGGTTCGTCGAGCAACAACACATCTGGTTTGCGCACTAGCGCCTGCGCCAGCAGCACGCGACGCTTCATGCCGCCGGATAGCGCGGCGAAGTCGGTATCGGCTGGCAATTCCAGCTTGGTCAGCACTTCGGTGACGCGGCGATCCAGATCCCAGCCATGCTGCGCCTCGATCTGATGTTGCACGTCGCCCAGCGCATCGAAGTCGCCTTCGGCGATCAAATGGTGATAGCGCGCCAGTAGATGACCAAGATCACCCAAGCCATCGGCGACGACATCGAACACGCTGCCGGCGGTGCTCTGCGGCACCTCCTGCGCCATGCGCGCGACGACCACGCCGTTTTGCACGCGGACTTCGCCATCGTCGGCATGCAGCTCGCCGGCGATCAGTTTCATCAGGGTGGATTTGCCTTCGCCGTTGCGACCGACGATGCACACGCGCTCGTTCGATTCGATCGAGAGATCGACATGTTCGAGCAGGAGGGGGCCGCCGATACTGAAGTCGACGCGCTGAAGTTGGATCAGGGACATGTGCGTATTCTAGGTGATGGGGCGAGGCATTCGGTGCGCTCGCGCGGTGAAGTGCACCGGCATGGGTTGCCGATGCGCGATTTTCCGCCAATTTTCGTTACACTGGCCTCGTGCTCAGCCTGATGTGCGGCGAAGGAAATCCCGTCAGCGAGCGCGCATTGCGTCACATCCCACCCTGGAACAAACCCTCAAGCTGGAGCCGGCGGCGCCGATAGGTTTAGGTGCTGCCAGAGGGGGATGGGCGATTGCGTCATCCGTGAGCAAGCCTGATTTGTCTCATATCATAATTGGTCAAAAATAACATAGACTTAGTCAGGTTAATTGAAGTATTGTCTAGCCGCGGCCGGGGAGCCCCAGCGTCGCGTAATGCATCGTAGTGCTGTACCGGCGTGAGGAGTCCACTTTGGCTATCAAGTCCATCAAGCGGGGAAGGGTCTTTACCCAGCTACTGGGCTTGCTTGCGGCCGTGGTGCTGAGTGGCCTGGTGGGCGTTGCCCATGCTGGCTATGCAGCCATCGTGGTGGACCCGGCGACCGGCCAGGTGATCACCCAGGTCAACCCGGACGAACTGAACCATCCGGCCTCGCTGGCCAAGATGATGACGCTGTACATCACCTTCCAGCAGCTGCAAAGCGGCAAGTTGAAGCTCGATCAATCGCTGCCGGTCTCGGCCTGGGCTGCCTCCAAGGCGCCGACCAAGCTGGGCTTGCGTGCGGGTGAGCAGATCTCGGTACTCGATTGCATCCTCGGCATGATCACCAAATCGGCCAACGATGCCGCCACTGTGACGGCCGAGCAGATGGGTGGTTCGGAGGACAACTTCGTCACCATGATGGATGCCCAGGCCGTGCGCCTCGGCATGACCCATACGCATTTCGCCAACGCCACAGGCCTCCCGGGCGACGACGAAACCACGGCGCGCGACATGGTCACACTGGCCATGGCGCTGTATCACGATTTTCCGCAGTACACCCAGTATTTCGCGACCAAGGAATTCGTATTCCATGGTCGCCTCGTGCGCGGGCACAACAATCTGATGAACCACTACCCAGGCATGGATGGCCTGAAAACCGGCTTCACCAATGCTTCCGGCTTCAATCTCGCTTCGACGGCGGTGCACGATGGCCACCGTATTTTCGGTGTGGTCATGGGCGGTCGCACCGCGTCGGTCCGCGATCGGTTGATGGCGCGCTTGCTGGATGACGGTTTCGACAATCGCGCCACGCCTGCCTTGCTGGTCGCGCAGGCCGGTATCAATGAAAGCCCGGGCACCGCGCGGCGCCTGCTGGCGGCCTTGTCGCCGATCTCCAGCGCCGATGCGGAAACGCTGCCGGCGGCTGCTCCGCGCTGCCGCCATTGCCGCAAGCGTCGGGCGCCGGTAGTGCACAAAGCCTGCACCGCGCATAAGAAAGGGTCTGCGGCTGGGTCCTGTCCAGTGATGGCCAAGCGCCGCTCCCACGAAGAAGAGTAAGTCGCTTCGTTTGTCCCCTGCATAAAAAACGGGCCGCTGATGCGGCCCGTTTTTTTTGATCATGCTAGTGCGAGTGCGGCTTACTTCAGCTTCGCATCCGCACGCAGCGCGTCGGCCTTATCGGTCTTCTCCCAGGAGAACGCCGTGTAGGTCTTGCCGTCCGCGCCCTTCACTTCATACGGGGTGCGGCCGAAGTGGCCGTAGCTGGCGGTCTGCTGGTACATCGGATGGATCAGGTCCAGCATCTTGATGATGCCGTACGGACGCAGGTCGAAATGCTTCCGGATCAGCTTCTCGATCTTGTCGTCGCTGATCTTGCCCGTGCCGAACGTGGTGACCGAGATCGAGGTCGGCTCGGCCACGCCGATGGCGTAGCTAACCTGCACTTCGCAGCGGTCGGCGATGCCGGCGGCCACGATGTTCTTGGCGACATAACGCGCGGCGTAAGCGGCCGAGCGATCCACCTTCGACGGATCCTTGCCCGAGAACGCGCCACCACCGTGACGAGCCCAGCCGCCGTAGGTGTCGACGATGATCTTGCGGCCGGTCAGGCCGCAGTCGCCCACCGGACCGCCGATCACGAACTTGCCGGTCGGGTTGATATGGAACTTGGTGCCCTTGTGCAGCAGCTTGGACGGCAGCACTGGCTTCAAGATGTGCTCGCGCACGGCCTCAACCAGATCCTTCTGCTTCACATCCGGATCGTGCTGGGTAGAAAGCACCACAGCGTCGATCGCCGTCGCCACGCCATTCTCATAGCGCAGGGTGACCTGGCTCTTGGCGTCCGGGCGCAGCCAGGGCAGCGGCGAGTTCTTCTTCTTGCGGACCTTGGCCTGCTGCTCAACCAAGCGGTGCGAGTAATAGATCGCAGCCGGCATGAAGTCCTTGGTTTCGTTGGTCGCGTAGCCGAACATCAGGCCCTGGTCGCCAGCGCCTTGTTCTTCCGGCTTCTTGCGGTCCACGCCCTGGTTGATATCCGGCGACTGCTTGCCGATCAGATTCAGCACCCCGCAGGTTTCGCCATCGAAGCCGACGTCGGACGAGTTGTAGCCGATATCGACGATAACCTTGCGGGTAAGCGCTTCCAGGTCGATCCAGGCGCTGGTGGTGACTTCGCCGGCGACAATCGCCACGCCGGTCTTCACCATGGTTTCGCACGCCACACGCGCCCGCGCATCCTGCGCAAGGATCGCGTCGAGGACGGCGTCGGAAATCTGGTCAGCGACTTTGTCCGGATGGCCTTCGGAGACCGATTCGGAGGTGAAGAGGTAATTGCTCATCGTGGCTTATATCCTTCTTTACGGATAAAGAGATGGAAGAGGGGAACTACGCATGATACATGCACTAGCCCCGGATTTCACCGCCAAGTCTGGCATATCCATGTGACGGTGAGGTCGGATTCAGCTCTGGAATCTGGGGGCGTCAGCCGGGTCGGGCAATGCCCGGCCCGGCTGGATTGGGAGGGGTCGCGGGGCTTTAGGCCTCAGGCCAGCGTTCGCCGGACCGCCTTGGCCGCCCCCACCATCGCGAGGAGGGCGGGCTCCGTTTCTGCCCAGCCGCGCGTCTTCAAGCCGCAGTCCGGGTTGACCCACAGCTGGCCCGGATCGAGCACCACCAGCGCGCGTTCGAGCAGACTCACCATCTCCACGTGCGACGGCACTCGCGGCGAGTGGATGTCGTACACACCTGGGCCGATGCTGCCCGGATAGCTGAAGGCTTCGAACGCCTGCAGCAATTCCATGCGCGAACGACTGCTTTCGATCGAGATCACGTCCGCATCGAGTGCGGCGACGGCTTCGATGATGTCGTTGAACTCGCTGTAGCACATGTGGGTGTGAATCTGCGTGGCATCGCTGGTGCCACCCGCTGTGATGCGGAAGCAACGCACGGCCCAGTCCAGATATGCGGCATGTTCCGTGCGACGAAGGGGCAGGCCTTCGCGCACTGCCGGTTCGTCGATCTGAATGACGCGGATGCCGGCCGCTTCCAGGTCGTGCACTTCATCGCGCAAGGCGAGGGCGAGTTGCAGGCATACCTGTTCGCGCGATAAGTCATCGCGCACGAACGACCACTGCAACACGGTCACTGGCCCGGTAAGCATGCCTTTTACAGGCTTGTGGGTGAGCGATTGCGCATAGCGTGACCAACGCACCGTCATCGGCGCGGGTCGTGCGACGTCGCCCCAAATGATCGGCGGTTTCACGCAGCGTGAGCCGTAGCTCTGCACCCAGCCATGACGCGTGAACGCGAAGCCGTCGAGCTGCTCGCCGAAGTATTCCACCATGTCGTTGCGTTCGGGTTCGCCGTGTACCAACACATCCAGATCGATCGATTCCTGAAAACGAATGACGCGCTCGATTTCTTCGCGCAACACAATTTCGTAGGCATCGTTGTCGATGCGTCCCGCACGGTGATCGGCACGCGCACGGCGTAGCGATTCGGTTTGTGGAAACGAGCCGATGGTGGTGGTCGGCAAGGGTGGCAGCGCCAATGCGTCGGCCTGCACGCGGAGTCGATGCGCGAGGTTGGATCGACGCAGTGTGGCTTGAGGGCTCAATGCATGCATGCGAGCGCGGACATCGGGCCTTTGCACGCCGGATGCGTGCCGACGTTCGATGCAATACAAGGCTTGCTTGTCTAAGGCCTGCGTCGCATCGATGTCGCCGTTTAGCGCATTGGCGTAAAGACTAAGTTCTTCCAGTTTCTGCTTGGCGAAAGCCAGTCCGTTGCGCAACTCGCTCGGCAACGCGGATTCATCGGTCGCGTCGATTGGCACGTGCAGCAGCGAGCATGACGGAGCCAACCAAAATGTATCGCTACAGCGTCGCGCCGCAATCTTCGCCAGCAGTGGTCGCACCTGCATGGGGTCGCTGCGCCAGATGTTGCGGCCGTCGATCACGCCTGCGCTCAACACTACGTGCTCAGGAAGTGCCGACAACACGTCATCGAGTTGCTCCGGTGCGCGCACCAGATCGACATGCAAACCATCGATCGGCAACTCTGCCACCAGCGAAAGATTGTCGCCAACGCTACCGAAGTAGGTCGTCAAAAGGCGACGCGGCGATGGGCCGATGGCGAGAGCCGTATAAGCCGTCACGTAGGCATGTCGAGTCGCGGCGTCCAGATCCTGGACCAGGCAAGGTTCGTCCAGTTGCACCCATGGCACGCCTGCTTGCGCCAATTGTTCCAGCAGTGCCACATAGGCTGGCAGCAACGCATCGAGCAAAGACAGGGCGTCGCTGCCGTCAACGGTTTTAGCTAGACGCAGGAACGATACCGGACCAAGCAGCACCGGACGTGCATCCAGATTGAGCGCCTGCGCTTCCAGCCATTCGGCAAGCGGCTTGTTATCGGTGAGCTGAAAGCGCTGACCGGCGTGCAACTCCGGTACCAGATAGTGGTAGTTGGTATCGAACCACTTGGTCATCTCCAGCGCATGCAAGTCACGGTTGCCGCGAGCCATCGCGAAATAGCCGGCCAACGGATCACTGCGCAGCAATGGGCGGTAATGCTCGGGCACCGCGTCGAACAACAACGCGGTGTCGAGTACGTGGTCGTAGAGAGAGAAGTCGTTGACGGCCACCGTGTCGATACCTGCCGCCTTGGCTTGTCGCCAATGTCGCTGCCGCAGTTCGCGTGCCGTGTCGAGCAAGGGCGCGGCGTGGCTGTCGCGCCAGTAGGTTTCCAGCGCGCGTTTCAACTCGCGGCGTTGGCCGATGCGTGGAAAGCCCAGATAGGTCGTGCGTGTCATGTGTATTCCTCTTGCCATGGATAGCGAAAGAGGAACGAAGGGCGGCGCGCCGCCGGCGAGGGCCGGTGGCGTGAACCGTCGACCTTCGCCCCCGCGGGCGAACCGGTTTCACCACGGGCACACGACGCCACCACATGCGTGGTGCGCGCCGGGTTCCCCCGCGGGATCCCAGGTCGGTCGAGCCGACGCGCGTAAGCGGTCGACCCGGCTGGGGCAGGTCTTCGGGCTCGTGGACTGAACGCCATGGGCGTCGCCTACTGTCCGTCGCTTCCCGGGCTGATGGCCCAGTGCCAATGACGGAGGTCGTTTCCACATACCGCTGCGGGGCAGCGCCGGATTCCCACCGGCTTCCCTTTTAATTTCATCTCTTCATTCGCATGAAAAGATAAAAACCTTCAGCGCGGAGGAAATTAGCCTTCTGGACGCGCTAAGTCAATGCGATGCGATGGCATTGGCGGAAGGATGTGCATGGATAAAGTCCAAGGTGTCCGCCAGCGTAGGCGCATCGCCATGCAGTGGCCGGGAAAGCGCAAACGCCAGCGCGATGTGGCCCACGCCGGGGTAAAGCTTTAGCGTGACCGGCTCGTGCTGTGCTTGAAGTGCGTGGGCGAGTGATATGGCGTTGGATGGATCGACCTCGTGATCGGCCGTGCCTTGCAGCAGCAACATCGGCGGTTCTTCACCGCGCACAAAGCGCACGGGTTGCGCGCGCGCCTGCGATGCGGGATCACGGCCGAACATGCCCAGCATGTCCTTGTCGGTTGGATCAATCGGCATGAAGTCGTAACACCCAGCCAAACCGATAAAGCCCGCCAGATCCTTTGGACGCAAACCATAGGGCGCCAGCCATGACGGATCGGTCGCGAGCAATGCGCCAATCTGGCCGCCGGCGGAATGCCCCATCACAAACAGATCGTCTGGATTACCGCCGAACTCACTCGCATGCTCATGCGCCCACGCCACCGCGCGCGCAGCATCCTGCATAAAGCCGTCCATCTTCACGTGCGGGTATTTGCGGTAATCGGGAATCACCACCATCACCCCATGCGAAGCCAGCGCGGTGCCGACGAAGCGATACCAGGCGCGCTCGCCACGTACCCAACTGCCGCCATAGAAAAACACCACGACGGGCGCATGCTCGATGGTCGCTGGACGATAGACATCCAGTTTCAATTGATGCTGTGCGTCGAACACGATGCCTTGCTGTGTGTCGATGCCGGCGCGGCGATCTGTGGCGTTCAGTCCCGCGAACAAGCTCGCTTCGCAGCCGCTGAGCAGCAATGCGAAAGCCACCACGGCAATGCCAGGCCAAAGGAGGTGCCAGCGATGGAGCAGAGAAGGCGCGATCATCGGCGTACAAAAGAGGGTGAGATCGCGATGATGCCGCCTTCGGCGTCGTAAGGGTGTGCGAATGCCAGGTGCGTTGCGCGCATGCGGCGTGCATTCGCTTGGAACTGCAAAAAAGCGACCGACCCAGCCCGGCGATCTATGCTACATTTTTGAGCAAACGACGAGGTCACTCCGTCGTCTTCAGGAGATTTTCGAGCCACGTCCACGCCCATCCACCGGGCGGTATGTCTAGCTAGATTTTCCAGGAGCGCAAGCCATGCCAATGACTCGCCGCGAGTTCATCAAGTTCACAGGTCTAGGTTTGGCGGCATCGAGCCTGGGCGTGTTGGGCTTCGGGGCCTCAGGAGTAGCGCAAGCTGCCGCTGTACGGCCCTTCAAGCTCACCCGCGCGACCGAAACACGCAACACTTGCACCTACTGCTCGGTCGCGTGCGGCATTCTGATCTACAGCATGGGCGACCGTGCCAAGAATGCGCGCTCCAACATCATCCATATCGAGGGAGATCCGGATCATCCGGTGAACCGCGGCACCTTGTGCCCCAAGGGCTCGGCCCTGCTCGACATCGTGCATGCGCCGACACGGCTGAGAACACCTCGCTACCGGCAACCCGGCGGCACCGAGTTCAAGGATGTCTCCTGGGACTTTGCCCTTGACCGCATCGCCCGGCTGATGAAGGAGGATCGCGACCAGCACTTCATGACGAAGAACGCGGCCGGCACCACCGTCAACCGCTGGACCAGCACCGGCATGCTGGCGGCCTCGGCGGCGTCCAGCGAAACCGCCTACCTAACGTGGAAGGTGGTTCGCTCCCTTGGCATGGTGGTGTTCGACAATCAGGCGCGCGTCTGACACGGACCGACGGTGGCCAGTCTGGCCCCATCATTCGGTCGCGGTGCAATGACCAACACCTGGCAGGACATCAAGAACGCCAATGTCGTCTTGGTGATGGGTGGCAATGCTGCCGAAGCGCATCCTTGCGGCTTCAAATGGGTGATTGAGGCGAAGATCGAAAACGGCGCCAAGCTCGTCGTGGTCGATCCGCGCTTTACCCGTACCGCCTCGGTGGCCGACTACTACGCTCCGATCCGCCCGGGCACGGACATCGCGTTCCTGAGTGGTGTGATCCGTTATCTGCTGGAGAAGGACGCCATCCAGCACGAGTATGTGCGTGCCTATACCAACGCCGGCCTGATCGTGAAAGATGGTTTCACGTTCCAGGATGGCCTGTTCAGCGGCTACAACGAGGAAACCCACAGCTACGACAGGTCGAGCTGGGATTACGAGTTGGACAAAGACGGTTTCGCCAAATCCGACGATACCTGGCAGGACCCGCGCTGCGTGATCAATCTGCTCAAGCAGCACGTCTCCCGTTACACGCCGGAGATGGTGTCGCGCATCTGCGGCACGCCGCAGGACAAATACCTGCACATCTGTGATCTGTTCGCCAGCACCGCCGCACCGGACAAGGCCTTGACCAGCCTGTTTGCGCTGGGGTGGACGCAGCACTCCGTCGGTGCGCAAAACATCCGCACCATGGCGATGATCCAGCTGCTGCTGGGCAATATCGGCGTGGCCGGCGGTGGCATGAATGCCCTGCGCGGGCACTCCAACATCCAGGGATTGACCGACATCGGGCTGCTTTCCAACCAGATGCCCGGTTACCTGAATTTGCCCACCGATAAGGAAACCAGCTTCGACGAGTACATGAAGACGAAGCTGTTCAAACCCTTGCGTCAGGGCCAGACCAGTTATTGGCAGAACTACCGCAAGTTCGTGGTCAGTCTGCAGAAGGCGCTATACGGCGATGCGGCCACCCAGGACAACAATTGGGCTTACGACTGGCTGCCTAAGCTCGATGTTCCGTTGTACGACATCATCAAGGCCTTCGAGATGATGAACAACGGCCAGATGAACGGCTACATCTGCCAGGGCTTCAATCCGCAGCAGGCCTTCCCGGATCGCGGCAAGATCCGTCGTGGTCTCAGCAAACTCAAGTTCCTGGTCACCATGGATCCGCTGGACACGGAGACATCGCGTTTCTGGCAGAACTTCGGCCCGCAAAATCCGGCCGATTCGGCGCAGATCCAGACCGAGGTATTCCAACTGCCGACGACGTGCTTTGCCGAGGAAAACGGCTCGCTGGTCAATTCGGCGCGCTGGCTGCAATGGCATTGGAAGGCGGCGGATGCTCCCGGCGATGCCATGTCCGACATTTGGATCATGAGCGGCATCTTCCATCGCCTGCGCGAGATG
>Ga0116109_1000240_pt1 | contig 11352 bp, 12 predicted proteins | sample June2015DPH_8_10_2_FD_89718 | JGI IMG/M metagenome (GOLD analysis project Ga0116109, IMG submission 89718) | Peatland microbial communities from SPRUCE experiment site at the Marcell Experimental Forest, Minnesota, USA - June2015DPH_8_10 | ecosystem: Environmental > Terrestrial > Soil > Wetlands... | reverse complement strand
GTGGCCGGCGCGACGGATTCTCTTTGGGATGACGATGAAAAAGACTGCTCTCGACTTCTGGGTCGGCCTGTTTGTGGTGCTGGGTTTCGTAGCGCTGCTGTTCCTGGCGCTGAAGGCCGGCAACATGAGCTCGTTGTCGTTTCAGGCAACCTACCCGGTCAAACTGAAGTTCGACAATATCGGCGGCCTGAAGGCGCGTGCGCCGGTGAAGAGCGCCGGCGTGACGGTCGGCCGGGTCGATTCAATTGGTTTCGACAGCAATTCGTACCAGGCCGTGGTGACGATCGATCTGGACAAGCAATACGCGTTTCCGAAAGACACCTCCGCCAAGATCCTGACCTCGGGCCTGCTCGGTGAGCAGTACATCGGTCTCGAACCGGGCGGCGACAGCGAAATGCTGAAAGCAGGCGACACGATCTCGATGACCCAGTCGGCCATCGTGCTCGAAAACCTGATCGGACAATTCCTCTACAGCAAGGCGGCAGACTCAGGTGCCGCCAAGCCGGGCGCACCCGCTACAGCCCCCGCACCGGCGGCACCGGCACCGGCCGTGCCCGCATCAGGCGCGTCGGGTCAATAAGGAGAACAAGAATGCAGACCATGCGCGTCCGTTTCTCGGCACTTGCGTTCGGCGCGGCGATGCTGGCCGGCTGTGCGACCGTCCAGACTCCCACCAAGGGCGATCCGCTCGAGGGGTTGAATCGCACCGTCTTCAAGTTCAACGACAAGATCGACCAGTACGCGTTGAAGCCGGTCGCCAAGGGCTACGTGTACATCACGCCGCAGCCTGTGCGCGACAGTGTGACCAACTTCTTCTCGAACATCGGCGACGTCTACATTGCGGCGAACAACCTGCTGCAGTTGAAGATTACCGATGGTGTTGAAGACATCATGCGGATCGTGATCAACACCACGTTCGGTGTGGGCGGCCTGTTCGATGTCGCGACGCTCGCGAAGCTGCCCAAGCACGACAATGACCTGGGCCTGACGCTGGGTCACTATGGCGTGCCGCCCGGCCCATATCTCGTGCTGCCGCTGTTCGGGCCGAGCACGGTGCGCGATGGTGTGGGTGAGATTGGCGAGTACTTCATCAACCCGTTGACTTACATTCAACCGGACAGCCTGAGCTGGGCGCTGTACGGGGTGAACATCATCAACACGCGGGCGAATCTGCTGAACGCGAGCGACGTGCTGGAAGGCGCGGCGCTCGACAAGTATTCGTTCGTGCGTAATGCCTACCTGCAACGCCGTAATTACCTGCTGACCCAGGGCAAGGGCGGCAACGCGTCGCTGCCGGACTACGGCGACAATGCAGCGCTGCCGAAGTACGACGACGTGGGTGGCAGCGCGGCAGCGCCGGCAGCGCGTGCTGCTTCCGCTCCGGGGGCCGCTTCTGCGCCGGGCGCCGCTTCCGCTCCGGCGCCGGCGATGCCCGCGCAGGCAGACGCGGGGGCGCCGCAGGGTGCGTCGGCCGCCACCGCCGCTACGGCAACGCCGGCCTCCGGTACGTCCTCGACGCCGCCGCTGGATATGAACGGCGGTCCGGAGAACGATCAGGTCCCTGCCGATCAGGTCGTGCCCCCGCGGCTTACCTTCCCGACGTTCAGATTACGTTAAGGGTGCAGTCGTAACACCTCGAAACGACTCTCGCAGTTTGCGCGTGGATCACAGGTGAACTCGCGTGCTATTGTCGGCTCCAAGGTTGGCACTGCACTATTCTTCTTGCTAGGCTCGATATGAAAAAATTCTTCCTCATTCCGTTTTTCGCTGCGTCTTTTTTGTTCGGTAGCGCCGCATTCGCGCAGACAGTTGATAGCAGCTCGCCCGATGGCCTGATCAAGACGGTGACCCAGCAGGTGGTAGACGCCGTTCGCAGCGACAAGTCGATCCAGCAGGGCGATATTTCGCACATCACCCAGCTCGTCAACGAGAAGATCCTGCCTTACACGGACTTCCGTCGCACGACCCAACTGGCGATGGGCCGCAACTGGCGTACCGCCACGCCCGACCAGCAGAACGCAGTGGTTGAACAGTTCAAGATGCTGCTGATCCGTACGTATTCGGGCGCGCTGGCGCAGGTCAAAGACCAGCAGATCCAGTACAAGCCGTTCCGCATGAACCCGGACGACACCGACACGGTGGTGCGCTCGGTGGTGATGAGCAACGGCTCACCGGTGGAACTCGACTACCGTCTGTACAAGACGCCGCAAGGCTGGCGCGTGTATGACATCAACGTGCTCGGCGCATGGCTGATCCAGGCGTACCAGCAACAGTTCAACGAGCAGATCCAGCAACACGGTGTCGACGGGCTGATCCAGTTCCTCACGCAACGTAACCAGCAACTCGCCGCGGGCAAGCAGTCGTGAACACAGCGGTGAACGCCGAGGTCCGCTCAGTGGCGGGCCGTTTCGAAACCGGTACGACGCTGACCCACGCCAGCGCGAAAGCGGCGCTCGCGGCTGGTCTGCAACGTATCGCGGCGGGTGCGACCGGCGTCGATTGCGCGCCGCTCGCGCAGTTCGATTCGTCGGCGCTGGCCGTCCTGATCGCATGGCAGCGTGCCGCCCAGGCACGCGGCGCCGCGCTCGACATCGTCAATCTGCCGGCTGGTCTCGCCAGCCTGGCTCAAGCCTACGGCGTCGATACGCTAATTTCAGAGCGACATTGACGCTCTACTGACGCTTCGGGCGTCACCTCCCAATCTCCCGGGCAAAGTCTGCCGGTCAGACTTTGCCCTATAATCAAACGTTTTTTGGGGCTTTCAACGAGCCCCAATTTCGTTCCCTCCAGCACTTTGCGCACCTATCAGGCGCCGCGATCCAAAGCGGCGCACAGTCATGCCAGCCATAGAAATTCGTAACGTCAAGAAACGCTACAAGGATCTTCAGGCGCTCAAGGGCGTCAGTCTCACAGTGGAAGAAGGCGAGTTTTTCGGACTGCTCGGTCCGAACGGCGCGGGCAAGACAACGCTTATTAGCATCCTTGCCGGTCTCGCACGCGCCGATGAAGGCAGCATCGCGGTTCGTGGACACGACGTCGTCACCGATTTCCGCGACGCGCGCCGGGCGCTCGGGGTCGTGCCGCAGGAGCTCGTGTTCGACCCGTTCTTCACGGTGCGCGAGACCTTGCGCATCCAGTCCGGTTATTACGGGCTGCGCCACAACGACGCGTGGATCGACGAGGTGATGGCCAACCTCGACCTCACCGAAAAAGCCGACGCCAACATGCGCGCACTGTCGGGCGGGATGAAGCGCCGCGTGCTGGTCGCGCAGGCGCTGGTGCATCGGCCGCCGGTGATCGTGCTCGATGAGCCGACCGCGGGCGTCGACGTCGAGCTGCGTCAAACCTTGTGGAAATTCATCTCGCGCCTGAATCGCGAGGGCCACACGATTGTCCTGACTACGCACTACCTGGAAGAAGCGGAATCGCTTTGCGACCGGATTGCGATGTTGCGGCGCGGCGAAGTGGTCGCGCTCGAGCGCACTAGTACGTTGCTGCAACGCTTCGCCGGCATGCAACTGTTCCTGCGTTTTACCGAGGGCGTGCTGCCGGCCGAATTGCGACCGCTCGAAGTCGAGTCCGGCGCGGGCAATGGCAATGGCCGGCAGTATCTGCTGCGGCTGGCGAGCTATGACGACGTCGAGCGCATTCTCGCGCAATGCCGCAGCGCGGGTTGCAAATTAGAAGAAGTCGAGGTGCGCAAGGCCGACCTCGAAGACGTCTTCGTTCAGGTGATGAACGGTCCGGAAGTGATCGAGGGGCTTGCATGAGCGGTTTTAGTGGTTTTGGTGGTTTTCGTACGCTGTTTTACAAGGAAATCCTGCGTTTCTGGAAGGTCGCCTTCCAGACGGTGCTGGCTCCGGTGATTACCGCGCTGTTGTACCTGACGATTTTCGGCCACGCGCTGCGCGGCCACGTGCAGGTCTACCCAGGCGTCGAATACACAAGCTTCCTGATTCCAGGGCTGGTGATGATGAGCGTGCTGCAGAACGCGTTTGCCAATAGTTCGTCGTCGCTAATCCAGTCGAAAATCACCGGCAACCTGGTGTTCGTGCTACTGCCGCCGCTGTCCCACTATGAGATGTACTGCGCGTATGTGCTGGCTTCGGTGGTACGGGGCCTGGCGGTCGGGTTCGGGGTGTTTATCGTGACAATCTGGTTCGTGCCACTGACCTTCAGCGCGCCGTTGATCATCATTGCCTTTGCGGTGCTTGGCGCAGGGATTCTCGGCACGCTCGGTCTGATCGCCGGCATCTCGGCCGAGAAGTTCGACCAGCTCGCCGCGTTCCAGAATTTTCTGATCATGCCGCTCACGTTCCTGTCGGGCGTGTTCTACTCGACGCATACGCTGCCGCCGGTGTGGCGAGAAGTGTCGCGGCTCAATCCCTTTTTCTACATGATCGACGGCTTTCGCTACGGTTTCTTCGGGGTTTCGGATATCGATCCGCTCGTGAGCCTGGCCATCGTCGCCGGTTTCTTCGTAGTGCTGGCCGTGGTGGCGATGCGCATGCTCGCCTCCGGCTACAAACTGCGCCACTGACGAGGAGCTTTCTCATGTTGCCGACTCCAGAACTGGTCAAGCAATACATCGCGGTTGGGCTCGCCTGCGAGCATCTCGAAGTCGAAGGCGACGGTCAGCATTTCTTTGCGACCATCGTGTCTTCGAGCTTCGAAGGCAAGCGGCTGATCCAGCGTCATCAACTCGTGTACGCGGCGCTCGGCGACCGCATGCGCGAAGAAATTCACGCGCTCAGCATGAAGACGCTGACGCCCGCCGAATGGCAAAACGCGTAATCTGGAACGTTAGTGCGAATTACACAAGACAGGCGCGAGGCCGGTAGCGGCGCCGCCGCGGAAAGCAATGCAGCTCCGGTACAGAGCCGGATCGATCAGGAACTGACAGGTATGGACAAACTCGTCATTGAAGGCGGCCAGCGGCTGGCCGGTGAGATCGTCGTATCGGGGGCGAAGAACGCCGCGTTGCCGATCCTGTGCGCCGGCTTGCTGAGCGCGGAGCCGGTGCATCTGGAGAACGTGCCTGACCTGCAGGACGTGCGTACCACGCTCAAGCTGCTCAACCAGATGGGTGTGCGGACCGAAGCGGGCGCGGCGCGGGTATCGCTCGACGCGTCGAAGGTCGACAACCTCGTCGCACCGTATGAACTGGTGAAGACGATGCGCGCCTCGATCCTCGTGCTCGGGCCGCTGCTCGCGCGCTTCGGCGAGGCGAAGGTGTCGCTGCCGGGCGGCTGCGCCATCGGCGCACGACCGGTCGATCAGCATATCAAGGGCCTGCAGGCGATGGGCGCGGAAATCACGATCGAGCACGGCTTTATCGAAGCTCGCGCGAAGCGCCTGAAGGGCGCGCGTATCGTGACCGACATGATCACCGTCACCGGCACCGAAAATCTGCTGATGGCCGCGGTGCTGGCCGAAGGCGAGACCGTGATCGAGAACGCCGCGCGTGAGCCGGAAGTGGGCGACCTCGCGCACCTGCTCGTCGAAATGGGCGCGCAGATCGAAGGCATCGGCACGGACCGTCTCGTCATCCAGGGCGTCGACAGGCTGCACGGCGCGAAGCACACGGTGATTCCCGATCGTATCGAAGCAGGCACGTTCCTGTGCGCCGTTGCGGCCGCGGGTGGCGACGTGATTTTGCGCCGCGTTCGTCCGCTGATCCTCGAAGCCGTGACGGAAAAGCTGCGCGAAGCCGGTGTGACGATCGAGGAAGGCGACGACTGGATGCGCGTGCGCATGGACCAGCGTCCGCATGCCGTGGGCGTGCGCACTTCCGAGTACCCCGCGTTCCCGACCGACATGCAGGCACAGTTCATGGCGCTCAACGCGATTGCCAACGGCACGTCGCAAGTGGTCGAGACGATCTTTGAAAACCGCTTCATGCACGTCCAGGAGCTGAACCGGCTCGGCGCCAGCATTACGATCGACGGCAACACGGCGCTTGTGAACGGCGTCGACAAGCTGTCGGGCGCCAAAGTCATGGCCACTGACCTGCGTGCTTCGGCGAGCCTCGTGATCGCCGGCCTGTGCGCCGACGGTGAGACGCTGATCGACCGCATCTATCACCTCGATCGTGGCTACGACCGCATGGAGTCGAAGCTGACGGCCGTGGGCGCGAAGGTGCGCCGCATTGCGGGGAGCCAGGCATGAGCGCGCTGCCGCAAACCTCGTCCTCGACGGCGGTGAGCGCGCCGCTCACGCTCGCCCTGTCGAAAGGGCGTATCTTCGAAGAGACGTTGCCGCTGCTCAAAGCAGCCGGCGTCGAGGTGGCCGAAGACCCGGAAACCTCGCGCAAGCTGATCCTGCCGACCACCGATGCGAACCTGCGCGTGATCATCGTGCGCGCCACCGATGTGCCGACCTACGTCGAATACGGCGCGGCCGACTTCGGCGTGGCGGGCAAGGACGTGCTGCTCGAGCATGGCGGCAGCGGGCTGTATCAGCCAGTCGATCTCGACATCGCGTGTTGCCGGATGTCGGTCGCTGTGGCGGCGGGCTTCGATTATGAGAACGCAGTGCGCCAGGGTGCGCGTCTGCGGGTGGCAACCAAATATGTGGAAACCGCGCGCCAGCATTTCGCCGCGAAGGGTGTGCACGTCGACCTGATCAAGCTGTACGGTTCGATGGAACTCGCGCCTCTGGTAGGCCTCGCCGACGCGATCGTCGACCTGGTCAGCTCGGGCGGCACGTTGCGTGCAAACAATCTTGTCGAGGTGGAAGAGATCATGCAGATCTCGTCGCGCCTCGTCGTGAACCAGGCGGCGCTGAAACTCAAGCGCGCCGCGCTACGGCCGTTCCTCGGCGCGTTCGAACGCGCGTCGCGGCGTGCCGATGCGGCGGCCTGAGAGCGCCTGAAGGTGCCTGATGCCGCCTGATGCTGTTTGAAGGGCAGCAGGCGCGCCTTACCGAAATGGATACCAGCATGTCTATCAAGATTCGCAAACTCGACTCCAGCGCTCCCGAATTCCAGAAGGCGTTGCACGCGGTGCTCGCGTTCGAGGCGAGCGAGGACGAAGCAATCGAGCGCTCAGTCGCGCAGATTCTGGCCGACGTGAAGACGCGCGGCGATGCTGCGGTACTTGAGTACACCAACCGCTTCGATCGTCTCGCGGCGTCGAGCATCGCCGCGCTCGAATTGCCGATGTCGGAACTCGAAGCCGCACTGGAAGGGCTCGATCCGCGCCGCCGCGCTGCGCTCGAGGCCGCCGCCGCACGCGTGCGCGGATATCACGAGAAGCAGAAGATCGAATGCGGCAGCCATAGCTGGCAGTACACCGAATCGGACGGCACGGTGCTCGGCCAGAAGGTCACGCCTTTGGACCGCGCCGGTATCTATGTGCCGGGCGGCAAGGCCGCGTATCCGTCGTCGGTGTTGATGAACGCGATTCCGGCGCGGGTGGCCGGCGTGCGCGAAATCGTCATGGTCGTGCCGACGCCGGATGGCGTGAAGAATCCGCTGGTGCTGGCAGCCGCGTTGCTGGGCGGGGTTGACCGCGTGTTTACCATTGGCGGCGCGCAGGCCGTCGGCGCGCTCGCTTACGGCACCGCTACCGTGCCCGCGGTCGACAAGATCTGCGGCCCGGGCAACGCGTACGTCGCCTCGGCCAAGCGCCGCGTGTTCGGCACGGTTGGCATCGACATGATCGCCGGTCCCTCGGAGATCCTGGTGCTGTGCGACGGCACCACCGATCCGCGCTGGGTCGCCATGGACTTGTTCTCACAGGCCGAGCACGACGAGCTCGCGCAATCCATCCTGCTGTGCCCTGACGATGCCTTCATTGCCCGCGTGCATGACGCGATCAACGAACTGCTGCCGACCATGCCGCGCCGGGACGTGATCCTCGCCTCGCTGGAAGGGCGCGGCGCGCTGATCAAGGTGCGCGACATGACGGAAGCCTGCGCGATCGCCAACGACATCGCCCCGGAACACCTCGAGATTTCCGCGCTGGAGCCGCACCAATGGGGCAAGCTGATCCGTCATGCTGGCGCCATCTTCCTCGGCCGCTACACCAGCGAAAGCCTTGGCGACTACTGCGCGGGGCCGAATCATGTGCTGCCTACGTCGCGTACCGCACGGTTCTCCTCGCCGCTCGGCGTCTATGATTTCTTCAAGCGCTCAAGCGTGATCGAAGTCAGCGCGGAAGGCGCGCAGACGCTCGGCGAGATCGCCGCGGAGCTCGCGTATGGCGAAGGACTGCCGGCGCATGCCCGCAGCGCCGAATACCGGATGAAGCAGAACGGCTGACCGCGCCAGTCAGGCGTAAGAAAGCTGGCGCAATACCTACATTGACCAACCGGGCTGGCTCTCGCGCCGCCCTCGCACGACCGGTCCGCTGTGCGGGCCGGTCCGCCCATTCATGACGACACCTCAAGATATTATTCGCCGCGATGTGCTCGCGATGACGAGCTATCCCGTTCCGGACGCAACGGGCTTTGTGAAGCTGGATGCGATGGAAAACCCGTTCTCCTTGCCGGCGCCGCTCGCAGTGCAACTCGGCGAGCGTCTGGCCGGTGTCGCGTTGAACCGCTATCCGGCGCCGCGCCCGGAAGCGCTGCTCGAAAAGATCAAACGCACCATGGGCGTGCCCGCCAATTGCGAAGTGCTGCTCGGCAACGGCTCGGACGAGATCATCAGCATGGTGTCGATGGCCTGTGCCAAGCCGGGCGCCAAGGTGCTCGCGCCGGTGCCGGGCTTCGTGATGTACCAGCTGTCGGCCAAACTGGCGAATCTCGAATTCGTCGCCGTGTCGCTCAAGGCCGATTTCACGCTCGATACCGAAGCGATGCTCGCCGCGATTGCCGAGCATCAGCCGGCGATCGTCTATCTGGCGTATCCGAACAATCCGACCGGCACGCTGTACGACGACGCTGACATGGAGCGCATCATCGCCGCCGCGGACAAGAGCCTGGTGGTGATCGACGAGGCGTATCAGCCGTTCGCGCAGCAAAGCTGGCTGCCGCGCGCCGATGCGTTCGACAATGTGGTTGTCATGCGTACGGTCTCCAAGCTCGGCCTCGCCGGCATTCGTCTCGGCTATCTGGTCGGACGCGCGGCCTGGCTCACCGAGTTCGACAAGGTGCGGCCACCCTACAACATCAATGTGCTGACTCAGGCCACCGCCGATTTCCTGCTCGATCACCTCGACGTGCTCGACGCGCAGGCTGCGCAATTGCGCGAGGAGCGCACGAAACTGGCGCAAGCCGTGGGCAAGTTGCCGGGCGCGGAGGTGTTCCCAAGCGCCGGCAACTTCCTGCTGGTACGGGTACCTGACGCATCCGTCATGTTCGAAACGCTGCTTGCTGCAAGAGTTCTGATCAAAAACGTGAGTAAAATGCATCCATTGCTGGCGAATTGCGTGCGTTTGACGGTCGGTTCCCCTGAAGAAAACGCGCAACTGCTGGCCGCACTGAAACTCGTGCTGCATTAAACGGCGTGCCGTCGCGCCGCGCATCGCATAGCGGGCGCGGCGTTTGGCGTTTCCCCAACTCCCCATCTTTCATAGTCCGATTCGAGGAATTACCATGCGCCAGGCGGAAGTCGTTCGCGACACTAGCGAAACGCAGATCCGTATCAAGATCAATCTGGACGGCACCGGCAAGCAAAAGCTCGCCACCGGCGTGCCGTTCCTCGACCACATGCTCGACCAGATCGCGCGGCATGGGTTGATCGATCTCGACATCGAAGCGCATGGCGACACGCATATCGACGACCACCACACGGTCGAAGACGTCGGCATCACGCTGGGACAAGCGGTCGCGAAGGCGGTCGGCGACAGGAAGGGCATCCGTCGCTACGGTCATGCTTACGTGCCGCTGGACGAAGCGCTGTCGCGCGTCGTGATCGACTTTTCCGGTCGCCCGGGCCTCGAATTCCACGTGCCGTTCACGCGTGCGCGCATCGGTACGTTTGACGTCGATCTCTCCATCGAATTTTTCCGCGGCTTTGTGAACCACGCCGGCGTGACGCTCCATATCGACAACCTGCGCGGACTGAACGCCCATCATCAGATGGAAACGGTGTTCAAGGCCTTCGGACGCGCCTTGCGCATGGCGGTGGAACTGGATGAACGCGCGGCGGGGCAGATTCCGTCGACTAAGGGTAGCCTGTAAGCCAGACTAACCGGACCGGGCGTGCGCTTTGCGTGAGTCCGGCTTTCGATGGATATCCTCAAGTCGTTCATCTCGCAGCTGGCGCTGATCTGCTTTTTTTCCCTGCGGCTCGCTGAACCGATCGCCGCTGGATGGGCCGCACGTGCATCAATATCGGCAGGCGGCTGATGGGTTTGATGTTGTCGGCGCTGGCGGTGGAATTCATCGTCGACGGTCTGAAGGCGTTACTGCCTAATTTGAAATGAAAACTTCGATTGCGATTGTGGATTACGGAATGGGCAACCTGCGTTCGGTCGCCCAGGCGTTGAGAAAGGCCGCGCCGGAAGCGGACGTGGCGATCGTCGACCAGCCGGAAGAGATCCGCGCGGCGGACCGCGTCGTGCTGCCCGGCCAGGGCGCGATGCCTGACTGCATGCGCAGCCTCGGCGAATCGGGCCTGCAGGAAGCGGTCATCGAAGCGTCGCGCAGCAAGCCGCTGATGGGCGTCTGCGTGGGCGAGCAGATGCTGTTCGACTGGAGCGCCGAGGGTGACACGCGCGGTCTGGGCCTGTTGCCTGGCAAGGTGCTGCGTTTTGATCTCGAAGGCCAGCTGCAAGATGACGGCTCGCGCTTCAAGGTGCCGCAGATGGGCTGGAACCGCGTTCGCCAGACCCTGCCGCACCCGTTGTGGGACGGCGTCGCTGATGGCAGCTACTTCTACTTCGTGCATAGCTATTACGTACAGCCGGACAACGCGGCGCATACGTCGGGTGAGACCGTGTACGGCGTGCCCTTTACCTCGGCGGTAGCGCGGGATAATATCTTTGCAACCCAATTCCACCCGGAAAAGAGCGCCGAAGCGGGACTGCGTGTGTATCGAAACTTCGTGCACTGGAACCCGTGAGCGCCCACCGTCTCCCATCCCGTTCTACCGTACGCCGCCTGACTCGCATCGTGGCGGCGGCCGGGGTTGCGTCTTTGTTTGCGTCTGTGCGCCCGATGCACGTGCGCAGGGCTCCTGAAAGAGTTGTACTAAACTAGCGAAACGGTGCGCGGGCAGGCTTATGGCTTCCCGGCGCCGCCCGACTTTTAACCTTCTTCCCTGACTACACCCGATTGCTATGCTGCTGATTCCCGCCATCGACCTGAAAGATGGTCAGTGTGTACGCCTCAAACAGGGCGACATGGACCAGGCGACGATTTTTTCCGAGGAACCGGCGGCGATGGCCCGACATTGGGTCGACC
>Ga0116109_1000238_pt1 | contig 11478 bp, 8 predicted proteins | sample June2015DPH_8_10_2_FD_89718 | JGI IMG/M metagenome (GOLD analysis project Ga0116109, IMG submission 89718) | Peatland microbial communities from SPRUCE experiment site at the Marcell Experimental Forest, Minnesota, USA - June2015DPH_8_10 | ecosystem: Environmental > Terrestrial > Soil > Wetlands... | reverse complement strand
GCAGCATGTTTCATCTGATCGTCTCGGCGCTCGACAGCCTGGTCTCGGCGGTGCAGACCACCTTGTACGTCGACGTGGTGCAGCCGCTGCTGTTTCGTTTCAACCTGATGGACTACGACGAGGACACGTACGACTGCCTCTACTGGGTGATCGTCGGTGTCTTCGAAGTGCTGGCGATGTACGCGCTGTTGCGCCCGCTCGAGGCGTTGCTTCCGGCCGAGAGGTGGGAGAACCGCAAGGCGGTACGCGTCGACGTGATCTACACATGGATTGCCAGGCTCGGCATCCTGAACCTGCTCTTCTTCTTTGCGCTGCAGCCACTGTTCGACAAAGTGCAGGCGTGGCTGCGCCTGCACAATATCTCGAACATCGACTTCGACAATCTGTGGCCCGGCGTCACCACCCAGCCCTTCGTCACCTTCCTGCTCTATCTGCTGGTACTGGATTTCGCCGGCTATTGGTATCACCGTTGGGAGCATCGCATCGGGCTCTGGTGGGAGCTGCATGCCGTACACCATAGCCAGCGGCAGATGTCGCTCTGGTCCGACGACCGCAATCACCTGCTCGACGATCTGTTGCAGGCTTCCTTCTTCGCCGCGATCGCGCTGGTGATCGGCGTGCCGCCGTCGCAGTTCGTCGTACTGGTGGCGATCACCAATCTCGCGCAGAGCGTTCAGCACGCGAATATCCGGCTCTATTTCGGTTGGCTGGGAGAACGGCTCGTCGTCAGTCCCACATTCCATCGCCGCCATCATGCGACGGGCTACGGCCACGAAGGTCTGAAGTACGGCTGCAACTTCGGTGTGCTATTCCCCTGGTGGGACATGCTGTTCGGCAGCGTGTCGTGGAATCGCGAGTTGGAGCCGACCGGCATTCGCGACCAGCTCGACGGCCGCCAATACGGCGAGGGTTTCTGGGCCCAGCACGGGCTTGCGTTCGTGCGCATCGCCGGGCGACTGTCGCAGCGGAAGCGCAGCGCTTCAGGCAACGACCGCGCCTCAGTCTGATCCGCCATTTTTACCTCCTCCCGTGCTGCCTCTGATCCCGGCCGCACGGGGCGAGGCACTACCGGCACTGCGTCGCGTGGTTTATCCTGTGCAGACTTCGCGCGTCTCCTTCTCGCGCTGGATTTTTCCCGGCTTTCTTTTGTCCTATCGTTTCGTTCACTCGCACTGGCTCGCATGAATGATCTGTTGCGCTCGTTCGGCCGCGCGCTGGCAAGCGCGCTCCACCCGCGCATGCTCTGGCTGACTTTCGTGCCGTTTTTCGCGGCAACGGTCGTATGGGGCGTGATCCTGTGGTTTTCCTGGCAAACGTTGACCGGCACGACGCGCATCTGGCTCGAAAGCTGGTCGTTCACGACCACGCTATATCACCTGTTCGACTGGCTCGGTTTTTCTGCGCTGCACGCCGTGCTCGCCCCTTTCATTGTGATTGCGGTGGCGATTCCGCTGATCGTCGTGACGGTCCTGCTGCTGATCGCCACGCTGTCGATGCCGGGCGTGATCCGTCATCTGTCCGCCCGGCAATTCGCCGGCCTTGAGATGCGCCGCGGCGGAACGTGGTACGGTAGCCTCGCACAGGCGCTTTGGACCACGCTCCTGTGCCTCGTATTGCTGGTCGTCACGTTGCCGTTGTGGCTGATCCCGCCGTTTTTCGCGCTGATTCCGCCGTTGTTGTGGGGCTGGCTCACCTACAGGGTGATGACTTACGACGCGCTCGCCCTGCATGCTAGCCGCGACGAGCGGCGTGCGCTGGTGCGGCGCTACCGCTTGCCACTGCTGCTGATCGGCGTTGCAAGCGGCTTGCTGGGTTCGCTGCCGACGTTGCTATGGGCCACGTCGGTCTGGCTGATTGTGCTGTTCCCCGTAATCACGGCCGTGACGATCTGGATCTATGCGTTCATCCTCGTCTTTTCGGCGCTATGGTTCGGCTATTACTGTTTGCGCGCGCTGCAGCGCATGCGCGCGGAAGAGCAAGGCGCCCGTCACGCGGCGCCGGTGGTTCCCTACTGAATTTATCTGCGAGGCCGCAATGGCATTTGGCGTCATCATCATAGGCGACGAAATCCTGTCAGGCAGGCGGGTCGACAAGCACCTGCCGAAGGTTATCGAACTGTTGACCGCGCGTGGCCTGTCGCTTGGCTGGGCCGAGTACGTCGGCGACGAGCCGGAGCGCATCAAGGCCACGCTGCGCCGCACCTTCGCCTCGGGCGACATCGTGTTCTCGACGGGCGGCATCGGCGCCACGCCGGACGATCACACGCGTCAGTGCGCGGCCGCCGCGCTTGGCGTGCCGCTCGAGTTGCATCCGGAGGCGGCGGACCTGATCCGCGAGCGGATTCGCGATACGCATCCGGCCAATTCTCCCAAGCCCGTGGATCTCGATTCGCCGGAGAATCGTCACCGTCTCAACATGGGTACGTATCCGCAGGGCGCGTCGATCATTCCGAACGGCTACAACAAGATCCCCGGCTTCTCGATGGGCGATCACCACTTCGTGCCGGGCTTCCCGGTGATGGCGTGGCCGATGATCGAGTGGGTGCTGGACACCCGGTACGCGCATCTGCACCATGCCATGCCCCACGCGGAAAAGTCGTTGCTGGTGTTCGAGCTGCCGGAATCGACGCTGACGCCGCTGATGGAAAAGATCGAGCACGACTTCCCCAGCGTGCGCGTGTTCAGCTTGCCGAGCGTCGGCGATGCGGAGCGCGGCGGCATCTATGCGCGGCGGCATATCGATCTGGGTGTGAAGGGCGAGCCGGAGGCAGTCGCTGCAGCGTTCGTGAAGCTGCGCGAGGGCGTACATCTGCTGGGTGGAGATATCGTCGAGCTAGAGGCGGCGACAGCCGCCGGCAAGCCGCGTAGCTGAGGTCTCCACGCGGGCGCCGTTTTAGCCAGGCCTTAAGCACCGATCCACGGCAAACCGCGGAAACACCAGCCCGAGACGGTCTTCCGATGCCCCTGGCCGTCCTTGTCGCCTTCAAAGCCTTCCAGCAGATCGAACGCCTTGGTGAAGCCGGCCTGCGTCGCGGCAATCGCGGCGAGCTTCGAACGCGCGGCGCTACGGCACAGAAACAGCACGGGCGCGTCGGTGCTGGCGGCCTGACCGAGTTGCTGCACGAATTCCTGGTTCGGCACAGCGCCCGGATAGCGGGTCCACTCGACATGTGCGTACTGGCCGTCGCCGATCACCGGCCGGCCGACCCAATCGAGTTCCGCACGCGTGCGCACGTCGACCAGGCGCGTGCGCGGATCGAGTTGAAGAAGCTCGAAGGCCTCGGCGGGCGACAACGCGCCGGCATAGGGCAACTGGTTGTCGAGGCGGCGCTTTTCGGCCTGGGCATACAACTGTTCGAGCGTACTCATGACAGCAAATCTCCTTCGGACCAAATGAGCATTCTAGCGCTGCGGATTCATCGTGCGTTATGCGGGCACGCTGCGGCAAGGAGGCCGACCAACGGCCGCATGTTCCAAACAGGTGCAAATTCGCGTGAGCGCCCCAAAAGAGTGATCCGATCCGACGCGCATTCCGGGTTTGCCCTATGATGGTGCCGGCCTTTCGAGAAAGGGGGTTCGTTCACGCTTGCCAAGGTGCGGCGATTCCCCGCAAACGCGCGTAACGATAGGCCTTTGCGCCGGGTTGGCGCATACATGGCACAGAAGCTGCTTATTTGGTGCCGATCGATTCGGTCACCGGCTTTCGGCGTCTGCGGCAATTTGGCAGAAATGCGAGGTAGACGCGCCGGGACGGGTCAGCTAGATTTGGGCGGCGGCTAAATCCGCCGAATTCGTTAATCAGGAGATAGGTTATGAGTAAATCCGTGGCCGACGTCATGCAAATCGTCAAAGACGAGGACGTCAAGTTTGTCGACTTTCGTTTCACCGACACGCGCGGTAAAGAGCAACACGTTTCGGTGCCGGTGTCGGCATTCGACGAAGACAAGTTCGAGAGCGGCCATGCGTTTGACGGTTCTTCGATTGCTGGCTGGAAGGGCATCGAAGCGTCGGACATGCTGCTCGTGCCGGACGCGAACACGGCCTTCATCGACCCGTTCTATGAAGAGTCGACCCTGGTGCTGACTTGCGACGTGGTCGAGCCGTCTGACGGCAAGGGCTACGAGCGCGACCCGCGTTCGCTGGCAAAGCGCGCAGAAGCTTATCTGAAGAGCACGGGCCTTGGCGACACGGCTTTCTTCGGTCCGGAACCGGAATTCTTCATTTTCGATTCGGTCCAGTGGAACACAGACATGTCGGGCTGCTTCGTGAAGATCGGCTCTGAAGAAGCACCGTGGTCGTCGGGCAAGGAATTCGAAGGTGGCAACACGGGTCACCGTCCGGGCACGAAGGGCGGCTACTTCCCGGTCGCGCCGGTCGATTCGTTCCAGGACATTCGCTCGGAAATGTGTTTGCTGCTCGAACAGATCGGCATTCCGGTCGAAGTGCACCACCACGAAGTCGGTGGTATGGGCCAGAACGAAATCGGCACCAAGTTCTCGACGCTCGTGCAGCGCGCTGACTGGACGCAGCAACTGAAGTATATCGTCCACAACGTGGCGCACACGTACGGCAAGACGGCGACGTTCATGCCGAAGCCGGTGGTTGGCGACAACGGTTCGGGCATGCACGTTCACCAGTCGATCTGGAAGGACGGCCAGAACCTGTTCGCAGGTAATGGCTACGCAGGTCTGTCGGAATTCGCGCTGTACTACATTGGCGGCATCATCAAGCACGCTCGCGCGCTGAACGCCATCACGAATCCGGGCACGAACTCGTACAAGCGTCTTGTTCCGCACTTCGAAGCACCTGTCAAGCTCGCTTACTCGGCACGCAACCGTTCGGCATCGATCCGTATTCCGCACGTGTCGAACCCGAAGGGCCGCCGTATCGAAACGCGCTTCCCGGATCCGCTGGCCAACCCGTACCTGTGCTTCTCGGCACTGATGATGGCGGGTCTGGACGGCGTGCAGAACAAGATCCATCCGGGCGAGGCTGCCGACAAGAACCTGTACGACCTGCCGCCGGAAGAGGATGCAAAGATCCCGACCGTGTGTGCCGGCCTCGACCAGGCGCTGGAAGCGCTGCACAACGACCGCGAGTTCCTGACGCGCGGCGGTGTGTTCACGGATGCGATGATCGACGCTTACCTGGAACTGAAGGAAGGCGAACTGCAACGTGTGCGTATGACCACGCACCCGGTTGAGTTCGAACTGTACTACTCGCTGTAAGCGGCGATAGCGCTTCGCCGCGCAAGTGGCGAAGCGCGCGCCCGACGCTCGTGACTGATCGAATGCGGGTCACAAAGGGACGGCGGCGCCGTCCCTTTTTTGTTGAGAACGAGGCAACGTTTGCGCTGCGGTTCACGAGACCAACGTGCGCGTCGTCTGTCGTATCACCATCTCTCATCGGCCAGACTGCAAGATGGTTCTGAAGAATCTGATCAAAGCTAGAAAAGGGCATGCTGAGCCGCTGTCGGAAAACGCACAGTTGGTGGATTCCGGCTTGCTGACGGGGTTCGAGGCCTTGCCGACGGTTGTGCTCGTGCTCGACAAGCGCACGTTGCGCGTCGCGTTTGCGAATCCCTCGGCGGAGGCGATGCTCGATCTCTCGCGCCGGCAACTGACACAGATGGCGTGGCCGGACATTTTCGCGAATTCAGACGAACTGATCGCGACGGTCGCCTCGATCGCCGAACACCGTTTCCATGCGACCCACCTTGATGCCGTGCTGGAGCGTCAGGGCCACGAGCCGCTGCATGTGCATGCGATCGTGGGGTACCTTGAAGGTGCTCCGGATTATGTCCTGCTCGAACTGTTCGAAAACGAACGTCACATGCGCACCGACCGCGAAGAACGGATCAACGATCTGACCGCGGTCAACAAGCAACTGATCCGTAATCTCGCACACGAGATCAAGAATCCGCTCGGCGGCATTCGTGGCGCGGCGCAACTGCTGGAGTTCGAACTGGGTGCGCGCGAGCGCGACGAGTTGCGCGAGTACACCCAGGTCATCATCAAGGAGTCCGACCGGCTGCAGACGCTGGTCGACCGGCTGCTCGAACCGCATCGTCATCCGCATATCGTGGGCGACGTGAATATTCATGAAGTGTGCGAACGTGTGCGGGCGGTGATTCTGGCGGAGTTTCCGCGCGGCCTCACCATCGAACGCGACTACGATGTGAGCGTGCCCGATCTGCGCGGCGACAAGGAACAACTGATTCAGGCAGTGCTCAATATCGTTCGTAATGCAGCGGAAGCGCTGCGCGAACGGATTTCGCAGGGTGACGCGCGCATTGAATTGCGCACGCGCGTTGCGCGCAAGATCACCATTGCGAAACGCTTGTGCAAGCTGGCATTGGACTTGCATATCATCGACAACGGACCGGGCATTCCAGAAGACATCCGCGACCGCATTTTTTATCCGCTCGTTTCGGGGCGCGACGATGGCAGCGGTCTGGGTCTCACGCTCGCACAGACTTTCGTGCAGCAGCACGATGGCCTGATCGAAGTGGAAAGCCGTCCGGGCCACACCGAGTTTCAGATTCTGCTGCCGCTCGACTGCTAATACCACACGCACCTAAAGACTTCTGACCGATATATGAAGCCGATCTGGATAGTAGACGACGATCAATCGATACGCTGGGTGCTGGAAAAAGCACTCGCCCGTGAGAACTTCGCGACACGCAGCTTCGCGAATGTGCGCGACGCGTCAGTCGCGCTCGATCACGACAGCCCGCAGGTGCTGGTGTCCGACATTCGCATGCCCGGCGGTTCGGGCCTCGAATTGCTGCAGACGGTGCGCGACAAGGTGCCGGGCTTGCCCGTCATCATCATGACCGCATTCTCGGATCTCGACAGCGCCGTTGCCGCGTTTCAGGGCGGCGCCTTCGAATACCTCGCCAAGCCGTTCGACGTCGACAAGGCCGTCGAACTGATTCGCCGCGCTGTCGACGAAAGCATGCGAGGCGAGCAGACGTGGGACGAGCGCGTGGCCGATGCACCGGAAATGCTCGGCCAGGCACCGGCGATGCAGGACATGTTTCGCGCCATCGGACGCCTGTCCCATTCTGCGGCAACCGTGCTCATTACCGGCGAATCAGGCACCGGTAAGGAACTGGTGGCGCGCGCCTTGCACCGACATAGCCCACGCGCGAACGGACCGTTCATCGCGCTGAACACTGCGGCGATTCCCAAGGATCTGCTGGAGTCCGAACTATTCGGCCATGAGCGCGGTGCCTTCACCGGCGCGCAGGCGATGCGTCAAGGGCGTTTCGAACAGGCCGAGAATGGCACGCTGTTTCTCGACGAGATCGGCGACATGCCGTTCGATCTGCAAACGCGTTTGTTGCGCGTGCTGTCGGATGGGCAGTTCTATCGGGTCGGCGGCCACAATCCGTTGCGTGCGAATGTGCGCGTGATTGCGGCTACGCACCAGAATCTCGAATCGCGCGTGCGTCAGGGCCTGTTCCGCGAGGACCTGTATCACCGCCTCAATGTAATTCGGCTGCGCTTGCCGGCGTTGCGTGAGCGCAGTGAAGATATTCCTTTGCTGACGCGGCACTTTTTGCAGAAGAGCGCGCGGGACCTGGGCGTCGAGTCGAAGCGGGTGTCTGAGGAAGCGCTGACGTATCTCGCGTCGCTGCCGTTTCAAGGCAACGTGCGGCAGCTCGAGAATCTCGCCAACTGGCTGACCGTGATGGCGCCGGCGCAGACCATCGAGATCAAGGATCTGCCGCCCGATCTGGTGCCGGCGCAGGCAGGCTCGGTTGAGATCGCAGCCGGCGGCGTGTTGGCGGGAGATGCGGGCAGCGGCGTCGCGGGGCAGTCGGCCGCGAACGGTACCGCCGTGTCGTCGCATCTGCCGACGATACCGGGGGTGACGGTAGCTGCGACCGTCAGTGCGTGGGAGGGCGGACTGCGCACCGAAGTCGCGCGGATGTTGCGCGAGAACGCACCCGATGTGATGGATGAACTCGCCAGGCGCTTTGAGGCCGCGGTGATTCGCGAGGCGCTCGATTTCACGCGCGGCCGCAAGGTCGAGGCTGCCGAGCGGCTGGGCATTGGCCGCAATACGATCACGCGCAAGATTCAGGAGCTCAACCTCGAGCCCTGATGTGTGATTGAGCGAAGGGGCGATGCTCGTCATCGCTCCTTTGCGAGCGCCAGGTTGATCACAAGGCATAATCGTCGTTGTTCAGTTACGACGGCCTACCATGTCAGCTTCCGCTTCAACTTCGAGTTCGTCTTCCGGGCCTCCCTGGCCGCAATCTCCCGATCCTTTCCTGTCGCTCGAGTCGCTCGACGACCCGGCCGTCATGGCTTGGGTCGAACAGCAGAACGCCCGCACGCGGGCTGCGTGGTGCGGCGGTGCGCGCTTCGATAGCCTTACGCAACGCCTCGCTGCGGCGTATCTGCCGCGTGAGCGTCCGGTGATTCCAGATCGCTGGCAAGACTGGGGTTATGACCTGTGGCAGGACGAGCACAACCCCAAAGGGATCTGGCGGCGCACATCATGGGCGAGCTGGCGCAACGGCGTGCCGGTCTGGCAGAACCTGCTCGACTTCGATGCGCTCGGGCAGGCAGAGGGCACGCCGTGGGTCTGCGTCGAGCTCGACATCCTCTATCCCGATGGCGATCGCGCGCTCGTGACGCTGTCGCCGGGCGGCTCGGACGCGGTGGTGGTGCGGGAATTCGACATCGACGCGCAATGCTTCCTGAAGGATGGCTTTAGCGTCACCAAGGCGGGCAAGCATGCGGTGTCGTGGATCGATCGCGAGACGGTCTACGTCGCCTGGGACAAAGGCGGCAAGACGCTGACGCGCTCGGGCTATCCGCGAGAAGTGCGGCGCTGGACGCGCGGCACGGCGCTCGCCGATGCCCCGGTCGTGTTCCGTGGCGAGTTCGACGACATCAGCGTCGATGCGAACTACGACCCGATCGATCTGCGCCATACCGTGGTGCGCAGCGTCGACTTTTTCGATTCCGAAACGTACTACCTGGACGCCGCCAGCGTGTGGCAGCGCTATGACGTGCCCGAGCATGTCGCGGTGGGCGGTTGGGAAGGGTGGCTGCTGCTCGAACCGCGTCTCGACTGGTCATGTGGGGACGCGCTTTATCCCGGCGGCGCGCTGCTGGCAATCCGGGAGCGCGAGTTTCTGGCCGGCGAGCGCTGCTTCGTCTCGCTCTTTATTCCGAACGTGCAGACCTCGGCATGCGATTGGGACCATACGCGCCATCATCTGATCGTCTCGTATCTGGACGACGTGCAGAGCAAGACGGTTCTGTGGCAACCGCAGCAGTCTGAGGGTGGGGAATGGCAGTGGACGTCGCGTGTCTTTCCGGCGCGCGCAAGTTCGCAGGTCGACGTCTCGCCGATCGAGCCGACGCTCAACGACGAGGTGTTTGTCGACGTCGACGATTACCTGCTGCCGCCCGAGTACTGGCTCGCCGATCTGGCGCATGAAAACCTGGCCGAATGGGAGTTGCTCGATCGCTGGCCGACCCAGTTCGATGCCACGCCTTATGCGGTGAAGCGGGGTCATGCGCGCTCTGCTGACGGCACGCGCGTGCCGTACACCGTGATTGGTCCACACACGCTGCCTGAAGCCGCGGGCGAGGCGGGCGGGGCGACCGCACGCCCGTGTCTCCTGACCGGCTATGGCGGGTTCGCGATTCCGCTCACGCCGAGCTATCTGACCGGACCAGGGATCGGCTGGCTTGCACAGGGCGGCGTGTTTGTGGTCGCGCATATCCGCGGCGGGGGCGAATTCGGCACCGAGTGGCATCTCGCGGCGCAAGGTGAAAACCGGCAGCGTTCCTTCGACGATTTCATCGCGGTCGCGCAGGCGCTCATCGACGGCGGCGTGACCACGGCCGCGCAACTGGGCATCAAGGGCGGCAGCAACGGCGGCCTGCTGGTGGCCGCGTGCATGGTGCAGCGTCCCGATCTGTTCGGCGCGGTGGTGTGCGAAGTACCGCTGCTGGACATGAGCCGCTACCACCTGCTGCACGCCGGCGCGTCGTGGATCGACGAGTTCGGCGATCCAGACGAGCCGGATGAGGCGCGCGTGCTCGCGGCTTACTCGCCGTACCATCAGGTGCGCGCCGCAGTGGCGTATCCGCCGGTGCTGTTCACGACCTCGACGAGCGACGATCGCGTCCATCCCGGACACGCGCGCAAGATGGTGGCGCGCATGCAGGCGCTGGGGGCTGAGCGCGTCTGGTATCGGGAGAATACCGACGGCGGACATGGCGGCGGCTCCGATGCGCTGGAGCAGGCCGTTCATGACGCGATGGAGTATGAGTTCCTGTGGAGCTGTCTGAGCGGCTCGGGGTCTAGCTAATCTGTGCGACCACGGGTGCGTGGTCCGACGGCTGATCCCACTTGCGCGGTATCTTGTCGATTTCGCAGGAAGTGCAGGCCTTGGCGAGCGGCTCGGACAGCAGAATGTGGTCGATGCGCAGGCCCGCATTGCGGCGAAACGCCATCATGCGGTAGTCCCACCACGAGAACACTTTCTCCGGGTGATCGAACATGCGGAACGCGTCGGTAAGCCCCAGTCCGATCAGGCGGATGAATTCGGCGCGTTCTTCGGGCGATACCAGGTTCTGCCCTTCCCATGCCTTCGGATCGTGGACATCGCGATCTTCCGGCGCGATGTTGTAATCGCCGACCAGTGCGAGCTTGGGATACTGCTTGAGTTCGCTCACCAGCCAGTCGTGCAGCGCTTCAAGCCAGCGCAGCTTGTAAGCGAACTTGTCAGTGCCCGGCGCCTGACCGTTGGGGAAGTAGGCGGAGATTACCCGTACGCCCTCGATTGTCGCGGCAATCACACGTTGCTGCGGATCTTCGAAACCGGGGATATTGCGCACGATAGTGCTTTCGTCGACGCTGATGCCTTCGCGCACCAGAATTCCCACGCCGTTATAGGTCTTCTGGCCGGCGAACCAGCTCCGATAGCCCTTCGCTTCGAGCTCGGCGCGCGGGAATTTGTCGTCGGTCAGTTTGAGTTCCTGCAGGCCGAGGACGTCGGTCTGACTCGTTTCGAGCCAGTCGATGACGTGCTGCTGGCGGACTTTGAGGGAATTGACGTTCCAGGTGGCAAGTTTCATTTCAATATCTCGTCGTATCAGTTCGTATCAAAAAACCCGCCGGATCGCTTATATATAGGGGATTTAGCGGGTTTCATCGTGTCAAATAATTTCGGTTTGTGCCACCCGACCCCGTGTAAAATGTGTAGCTAGATGCGTGGCTGTGTAGCTGCGAGAATGCCGGGTCGGGGGCGAAATGGCGAAGCATAAACTGGAAGATGTCCATCTGCGTAACTGGGTGAGGGTGGGGCAGCCGGTCGCAAAGAGTGACGGTGGCGGCCTGACTTTTACGCTCTCGGCGTCTGGAACTACTGCATGGGTCCTGCGGTTTCGCTTTGGCGGACGGCCGCGTGAGCTCACCATCGGTCGATGGCCTGATATCTCCCTCG
>Ga0116109_1000237_pt1 | contig 11518 bp, 9 predicted proteins | sample June2015DPH_8_10_2_FD_89718 | JGI IMG/M metagenome (GOLD analysis project Ga0116109, IMG submission 89718) | Peatland microbial communities from SPRUCE experiment site at the Marcell Experimental Forest, Minnesota, USA - June2015DPH_8_10 | ecosystem: Environmental > Terrestrial > Soil > Wetlands... | reverse complement strand
GTTTGCAAGTACTTTCCTATTAACTAAGGACTATCCTCATACGTATATCGACTCACGGCTTGCCGAGCTTTAGGGGTGCAAAGCTATGAATTTTCGTTACTGTGTATTTCTGTTCGTGTCGGACTCTGGATGAAACTGTGCATCGGTTCGCGGACCGATGCCTGATAATCCCGCTTCACCTTTGGCGCTGCCGCCTCAGCGTGGAGACTCATGCGCTCGAGCATGCGCCGGCATGCATCAGGTACAGGACGACCCGGTTACGTGTATAGAACCGACTGATGCATCAATTGATCAGGATCACTACCTGATGCTGGCCTTCGCACCGCCTGCGCTATTGGTACCACAAGCGCATGATGATGGTTTTCTGTTCGGCACCTTACCCACATAGGGGGAACCTTACCCCTATTAGAGAGTGTACACTATAATAAAATGATCCGAGCGAACTCGGTCGTTTCAAAATAAACGACTGAACGGACGGTGGCCGAGTTGCCGTCGCGTTTGCGAGAGGAGGGTGTACACTCTTTTTCCTTTCCGATTAAGGCCATCACCGGCTACCCTCGACCATGCCGTCTCACAAGGATTCCTACGATTACCACGATCAGATCGGACATCTGTTGCGCCGCGCCTATCAGCGTCACGCTTCCATCTTTCAAGAGGCAATCCCGGACTCGGACCTGACCGCGGCGCAGTTCGTCACGCTGTGCGCGGTCAAAGAAGAGCAGCCTTGTTCATTGAACGACATCGTCAAGGCAACGGCTATCGACCAGGCTACGATCCGCGGCGTGGTCGAGCGGTTGAAGGCGCGCTCGCTCATCGAGGTGGCGCACGATCCGAACGACGGCCGCAAGCTGCTGGTGCGCGCGACGCCCGCTGGTCTCGCGCTGATCGATCGAACGGTGCCGTTCGCGAAGCAGGTGACTGAGCGCACGTATGGTTCCCTCAACGCTGGCGAGCGAGTTGCATTGCTGTTTCTCCTACGCAAGATGATGGAACTGGAAGGCGAGTAGCGCACCGGCAACGGGCTCATGCCGCTGCCGTTGCGCTACGGGCCGTCTCGGTCCGTAGCAACTGCCCGGCGTCGCGCAGTCCTGCGCGGATCGTTTCGGGCGTGAATGGCGGCGCGATGAAGCGCACGCCGGTTGCGTCGGAAATAGCGTTCGCGAGTGCCGCCGGTCCGGGCACTGAAGCGGATTCACCGGCACCCAGCGGCGGCTCCCCCTGGCGAGGCATCAGCACCAGATCGACGGTGGGCAATTCGGCGAACGTCAGGATCGGATAGCTGCCCCATTCGCGGCTGGCCACCTTGCCGTCGACAAAGCGCACGCGTTCCTTCAATGTGCGGCTCAACACCTGAATCACGTTGCCGTGAATCTGATGACGCACTCCATCCGGATTGATCATCGTGCCGGTATCCTGCCCGACGGTCACCCGTTTTACGCTGATCTCGCCGGTCACGCGGTCGACCTCCAGATCGACGACCCAGGCCGACCAGGCCGCGCCGAAGCCCGGAAAGCGGCTATGCACATAACGCGCGTAGCTGATGCCGCGGCCGCGCACGAAGCGCTCGCCGGTATCCCGCCGCTGCGTGCGCGTCGTCCAGCCAGCGCGTGTGGCGACGGCTTGCAGCAGTTCAGCCGCGCGTGGGTCCTTCAGATGACGCAGCCGGAATTCGAGCGCATCGACGCCGCTCAGCGTGGCGAGTTCGTCAACAAACGAATCGTGCGCGAACGAGTTCGGCAATGCCGACACGCCCCGCAGCCATGACGCGCGCACCAGTGGGGGAAGGTCGTCGCAGACAAAGCGCCGGTTCGGGCTCTCGTAAGGCGACACGGCAGTGCGGTCGCCCATTTCAAACACGCGGCCTTCGGGCACGACGACGCCGGTGAGAAGCGACGCGAGAATCGGCGCGTCGTTCGACGGGTAACGTGTCGCGAAGTCGTAACCGAGCATGTGGCCGTCGCGGCTCACGGTGCCCGTTACGCTGATGACCTGGCCGGTTCCCTTCGGCTCCCACGCATGCTCGTCGGTGCGCGATAGCTGTACGCGGACCGGCTGGCCGACCGCACGTGATAGCAGCAGCGCATCGCCGCATACGTCGTCCGCGCAGTTGCGCCCATAGCAGCCGGAGGCCTCCATGCGCATGATGTCGAAGTCCGCTTCCTCGCGGCCGGCAAGCATGGCGAGGTCGTAACGCAGCGAGACGGGATTCTGCGTGCCCGACCAGATCGTAATGCGGCCGTTGCCCGGCGCGCGGTAGTCAGCGACGGCGCATGACGGACCAATCGAGCCGTGCATCTGATACGGCCACACATACTGGCGCGACAGCGTCACCGTGTCCGGCTGGGCGCGCACCGCCTCGACGTCGCCTTCTTCGAGCAGCAGCCGGCGTTTTGCGGGTGCGGCCGCAATCGCGGCGCCCGGGTCGTCCATTGACGGCAACGGAGGTAGAGGTTTCCACTTCACGCGCAGTTCACGCGCGGCGCGAATGGCCTGCTCCTCGCGCTCGGCAACCACGCCGACGAAGTCGCCGATCACGACGATATCGCGCAGGCCAGGGATGTGGCTGACGGATTCGCGCTCCACGTGATCGAGCGACGTGCCGACAAACGGCCCGCTGTCGATACCGCTATAAGGTGGTCGCACAACGCGGCCGTGTAGCATACCCGGCACGCGTACGTCGTGGACGAACACCAGTGCGCCAGTCGCCTTCGCCGGAATGTCGACGCGGAGTGCCGAGCGACCGATCACACGATAGGTCGAAGCGGCCTTGACGCGCGTATTCGTGTCCAGTTCGAGCGAGATGCGTCGACCTGTGATCAATTCCGCAAACGTCACGCGAGCTGCGTCTGGCGCATGGGCTGCAAAAATCTGCCCGTCGTCGGTCGAAAGCGTCTCAACCGGTACGCCGAGACGATCGGCAGCGAGCTGGAGTAACGCGTGGCGTGCCTGCGCAGCCGCGCAGCGCAACGGCACCGCGGAAATCTGGATCGTCGCACTCGCGATGGTCGGCCCCTGGTTGGGTGTGGCTGCGGTGTGGCCAAGCTGCATCGCAACGCGTGCGGCCGGCACATCGAGTTCTTCGGCGACGATCTGCGCGAGCGACGTGCGGATGCCGGTGCCGAGATCGACGTGGCCGTTGAACGCGAGGATGCGTCCATCGTCGAGCACGGCGACGAAGACTTCGGGCACCTCGGGTACGTACGTGGACAGGCTCCCTGGTTGCCCGGGGGCCGGTTTGACGGGTGGCACGGGCCGCCGGATCACAGTCAGGCAGCCATTACGCCCCAGCAGTTCAGTGCGGGTCACAGGCAATTCCCATTACAAAGAGTCTACGTCGATCACGCACCGGCCACTGCCATCGCGCCGCGCCTAGCGCGCACTCTGTTCGATTGCGACGATCGCGGCTGCCAGCGGCATCACGGCCGCGTATTTCTGCTGCATGTCGAACAGGTTCGCTTCGTGCGGGGCGATCGCGCGATCGCCGACGCAGTCGGACAGCACAAGGGGCCGAAAACCGTGCGACATCGCATCGACGACGCTCGCGCGCACACAGCCGCTAGTGACCGCACCGGCGACGAGCAGCGTCTGCACGGCACGCTGCGCGAGCCACGGCGCCAACTGCGTGCCAAAGAACGCGGATGGCACGGTCTTGCGCACGACCAGCTCGCCTTGCGCAGGCGTCAGTTCGGGCACGATCGCGCTGTTGGGATGGTCTTCGGTCAGCGTCGCCATGCCGGGCACTTTTATCGAGAACACGTTGTCGTCGCTGCCATCGGCTGCGTACACGATGCGGCTGTGTGCAACCGGCCAGCCGTGGCGGCGCGCGAGCGCAAGCGCGTCCACGGTTCGCGTGATCGCCGGCCCGATGTTGCCTCCACCGAATGTAGCGGGATCGGCAAACCCGACGACGAAGTCGACAATCAGAAGGCCGATGTTCCCGAGCACCGGCAGTGGTGTGCCGAAACCCTGTTGCTGATAAACGTGTGCTTCGGCGTGCTGCGAGAGTTTAGTCATGGTGGGCCTCCTCAGGCTTTCAGTTCGATGACGCGACCGTCGTTCACGACGACTTCGTCATCGAGTGTGACGGTGCAGTGCCGCAGCGGAATGTCGATGTGGCAGGTGGTTGTCCGGGTGCCGCCGGCTTCGTTGTTCGGGCCAAGAGAAAACAGGAAGTTGCCCTCGAACGCGCGCGCGTCCATGCCGATCGTCGCTTCGCGGTCGTATAGTCCGAGCGTCGACCAACGCGCACGGGGCTGCAGTCCCCAACCGACGTGTGAAATCGCGTAGCCTTCGGGATCGTTGAAGGTCTCCATGTAGTCGCGCAACAGCGCGGCATCGACGCCGCCTTCGATCTTCGTCGCGTAGCCGTTCTCGACGCTGAGCACGATCGGCTCGCTCACGTAGTGCTTTTGTGGCAGCAGGATGTCGCCGCGATCGATCACGATGCGTCCGTGGGCGCGGCCGTCGTCCGGGAACGTCAGGGCAAAGCCGCTCGGCCAGTGATCCCAGCGTCCCGGCTCGTCGACGAAACCGTATTCCGCAATGGCCTCGAACTCGCCCAGTGGGCAGTGGAAATCGGTGCCGGCGTCCGAGACGATATGCATCTTCTTTGCCGCGTCGATTCGGGCCTTGGCCGCAAGCACACGCTCCCTGTCGGCGAGCGTCGGCACGAGGCGGGTGAGCACTTCGGGCGGCTCGACGGCGAGCAGAATTTTCGTGCCGGCCTTCAGGATGTCGAGCTGCTCGGGCGAGAACAGCAGCGTCATCAGGTCCAGCACCAGGTCGCTTTCCTTGAGCGCCGCAATTGCCGCCCGGTTCCCCGTGAGCGGGGTGGTGCCGAGATAGGCAAGCGAGTCGCGGCTGAACGCTTTCTCACCGTTCACCGGCGGCAGGTCAAGCCGGTTGACGATCGCGCCCATTGACTGCGTCGCAATCAGCGCGGTCGACAGGGTCTGCGGGTTGGTGGCGGCGCTGGTGAGAATCGTCACGGTTTGTCCCGCCTGGAGGCGCGACAGCGTTAACACTCGCGTCCACGCGTCAACCATCTGGTAGTCGCTGACTGGCATAGAGGTCCCTTAAATAGAGTGCATCTGTCTTCGGCTAGCCTCGACCCGCAACCGGCACGGGCAGCGGCAGAGGCTCACCCAGGAAGTCGCCGAAGGCACGATAGAACCCGCCCTCGTCGTCCCACGGGATCATGTGACCGGCATTGGCAACGTGCGAATGCACAAGGTTCGGTACCAGGGTGCGGATCTCGTCGATGTCCTCGTGACGGACCACATCGCCGCGGCCGGCAGTCATCAGCATGACGGGCACAGCCACCTGCGGCAGGTCTGCATGCACATCGTCGGCATGGAAGCCCTCGAAGCTCGTGATGATTGCCCGTTCATCGCAGGTATGGAGCCACTCGGCACGTAGCTGCCGCTGCTCGTCGGTCCACGTAGGACAGAACGCACGCATTCCCTCTGCGTCCGTGCCTTCCCGTGCGACGCGCATCGAGTCGACGTACCACGGCAGTTGCGACGGGTACGGGCGGCGACCGGGGCCCGACACGGGCGGGTCGACCAGCACCAGCCGGGCAAGGCCGTCCGGCTGCGCGCGTGCGGCACGGATGCCGATGCGCCCGCCCATCGAGTGACCGACCACGCTGTAGCGCGGCAGTCCAAGCGCGTTGGCAAACGCGAGCAGGTCAGCAGCCTGGGCATCGAGGCTGTAGTCCAGCGTGTCCGAAGCCGACGACAGGCCCCGCCCGCGCACGTCCAGCACATAGGTATCGAACGTCGTGCCGAAGTGTTCGCCGACGAAACCCCATGTCACGGCCGGGCTCGTGATGCCTGGCACGATGATGACGGGGTCGCGTCCGGCGCGCGCGCCAGTGGTGCCGCCGTAGCGCAGGTAATGCTGGCGGATGCCGTTCGCCTGAACGTTGCCGCCGTATTGAAAGGTAGAAGTCCTGGTCATGCCTGCTCCGAAATAGAAGTCACGGGCTCTTTATCTAGTAAGCGCCGGAGAGCAGTGCACCTGCGCCAGGCACCACCGCTTCGAGTCCAAGCTGTTTGAGCATCGCGTAGGTCGTCGCAATCGAGGCGGTGATGACCGGCTTGCCCGTCATTGCTTCAACCTTGGCCACCGCGGGAAGCGACGGCATCTGCACGCACGCCGAGAGTACGATCGCGTCGGCGTGGACCGTGTTCATCTGGGAAACGATGCCCGGCAGCAGGCTCGGGTCGTGACGGCCTACCTCAAGGTTGTCGGGAATTTCGAGGGCACGGTAATCGAGTACCTCGTAGCCTTCGTGGCGAATGTAGTCGACCACCAGTTCGGTGAGCGGCTTCATGTAAGGAGCGACCACGACGATACGCTTCGCGCCGATGACCTTCAGCGCGTCGACGAGGGCGCCCGCGCTGGTGATGACCGGTGCCGAACCACCGTTCTCGACAGTGCGTTCGTGCAAGCGCTTCTGCGACACGCGGTGGTAGCCATGGCCCATCGCCATGATCGCGACCAGGCACGCGTAACCCAGCACATCCACGCGCGCATCGCTCAGTTCGAGAGCGCAGCGGTCCGACTCCGCATCCATCGCGGCGAGTTCTTCCTTGACCACCTTCTTCATGCGCATGCGGCTCGAGTGGAACGTGAAGCGCTCCGGCCGGATCGTCTGGCGCGCCAGCAGCATCGCCGGAATCTCCGTTTCCATCGTCGTATTGGAACTCGGCACGATCTGGCCGATGCGGTAGGTCTTGCTCATTGCGAGGAACTCCATTGAAGGTAAGTAGCGGCCGGTCCGCCGCGAACGGGTCGCAAGATTTTGAGCAAAGTCTAGCGTTAACGTTATAAATCGACAACTGGACAGAATGCGCTTAAGCGATACTTTCATGAAATTACATTTATATTCCCCCGTGTTTGCTTACATTTCGCCGATTGTCGCCGGAGTAAAAATTTGTCTTGTCCTAATATTTTATAATGTGTACGCTACATCTCGTTGAGATTAACTGGCCCGTCGAAGCATGTCGCTGCGAGGGCGCAAGACCAGGAGAACCCCATGAGCAAACCCCATATCGCCATCATCGGCGCAGGTCTTGGCGGAACAGCTGCCGCCGCGCTGCTTCAGCGTAGCGGCTATGACGTGAAGTTGTACGAGCAGGCGCAGGCGTTTTCGCGTCTGGGCGCAGGTATCCACCTCGGCCCGAACGTAATGAAGATCATGCGCAGGATCGGCTGCGAGGACGCGCTCAATGTGATGGGCTCCCATCCGGACTTCTGGTACAGCCGCGACTGGAAGACCGCCGAGGCTGTTGCGCAGATTCCGCTTGGCGACTATGCGCTGAAGACCTACGGCGCGAGCTACCTGACGGTGCATCGTGGAGATTTCCACGCGCTGATGACGAAAGCGGTCGCGCCGGGCACAATCGCGTTTGGCAAGGCCCTGACGTCGGTCTCCGACACGGGCAACGATGTGCGCATGACCTTCGCGGACGGCAGCGTTGAAACGGCCGATATCGTGATCGGCGCTGACGGCGTCAATTCGAAGATCCGCGAGCATCTGCTTGGTGCCGAGCCGCCGCGCTACACCGGCTATGTCGCCCACCGCGCCGTGTTTCCGGCGTCGCTGCTCGGCAACAAGCCGTACGACATGTGCGTAAAGTGGTGGTCCGAAGACCGCCACATGATGGTCTATTACGTGACCGAGAAGCGCGACGAGTATTACTACGTGACCGGCGTGCCGCAGGCCGAATGGCCGGCTGGAGTGCCGATGGTCGACAGCAGCCGCGAGGAAATGCGCGAGGCGTTCGACGGCTTTCACCCGGACGTGCAGAACCTGATCGACGTGTCGCCGTCGATCACGAAATGGCCGCTGCTCGAGCGTGATCCGTTGCCGCTGTGGAGCCGCGGCCGGCTGGTGCTGCTCGGCGACGCGTGCCATCCGATGAAGCCGCACATGGCGCAGGGTGCAGCGATGGCGATCGAGGACGCGGCGATGCTCACGCGCTGCCTCGACGAAGTCGGCGTGACCGACTACGCGGGCGCGTTCGCGCTGTTCGAGGCGAACCGCGCGGCGCGCGCGTCGAAGGTGCAACTGGTGTCGCACAACAATACGTGGCTGCGGACCAACGAGGATCCGGCGTGGGTGTTCGGGTACGACGTGTTCGACGTGCCGCTCGTCGTGCCGGCGAAGAAGCCGGCACCCGTTGAAGCCTGAAGACCGGCTGCGCAGGGAAGAGCCAGGCATCAACGTCATGCGCGACGCCGCCCGCGAGGCGGCATCGCGCGAAGTTTGGCGGGCCCCGGCAACCGGAGCCCGCCGAAAACATTTTTCGATCAGCACATGCCGCATCCCACTGCCATTGCCGCTCCGTTCACACTGTGCGTAAATCTTGAGCGACGCTGTATCGACGGCGCGACGCCCGATACTCCGCTGCTCTACATCTTGCGCAACGACTTCGAACTGAACGGGCCGAAGTATGGATGCGGCTTTGGCCAATGCGGCGCATGCACGGTGCTCGTCGACGGACAGGCGACGCGCTCGTGCGTGGTGCCGGCCGCCGCAGCGATAGGGCGCGAAGTGACGACGCTGGAAGGGCTCGGCACCCTCGACGCGCTGCATCCAGTACAGCGCGCTTTCATTGACGGGCAGGCCGCGCAATGCGGGTATTGTCTGAACGGGATGATCATGAGCACGAAGGCGCTGCTGGATCGCAATCCGTCGCCGGACGACAGGGCCATTCACGAAGCGCTGCGCTTCAATCTTTGCCGCTGTGGCACGCACCTCGAAATCGTCGCGGCGGTGCATCGCGCCGCGGAATACTTGCGGCATGAAAACGGACAATGAGCGCAGCATGATCGAACCCGATGAGCCGCCTGAGCATGGCGCACACGATCAGCCCAATCAGCGCGGCGACGAAGACGTTGCACCCACGTCGGCATTGCAACCGGCGGATCCTCGCGACGACGATCTGAGGCACGCACGCGATTCGTCGCTGCACCGGCGTGCACAGTATCAGTGGCCAGCCGATGCCGGCGGCCCGGCGGCCTCCCAGGCGCAGATGGCCGTTGAGACGTGGATCGCCCAGGACGGGGCGATGAGCGCGTGGTCCTACCGCGCGCAGGTCCGTGACACCGCCCAGATAGTACGAGACGAAGTGGGAGGCGGCGAACAGCTGGGCGCAGCACTGCCGCTGCTCGTGTACCGGCATGCACGCGCTTCGGTTGCGGTCGACGATCCCGGCCGCGCGATCCCGCTACATGCGCATGCATTTGCGCGCGAATCGTTTGTCGACGAACTCGCGCACAGCGTAAGCCGTAACCCGGTCGAGTTGCGGTTGCAACATCTCGATCCGGAGCGTGACGCCGGCGGGCGCGAAATCATCCGCATGGTGACCGAGCGCGCCGCGTGGGGCGCGCCGCTCGCGGTGGCGGCGGAACCGGCCTCGCCGTGGTTGCGTGGTCGCGGTTTTGCCTTCGACGGCGACCGCACCGATGAAGTCGCGCCGATTGACGCACATACCAAAGCGGTCGATGGTGCCGGCGATGCTACCAGGAGCGAGCTCGCCATCATCAGCGGATCGAACGACGCGGCTGTCCAACATGCGGCAGAAGCGGCGAATAGCTGGTCAGCGTGGGTCGTCGATCTCGACGTGAACCGCGAAACCGGTGATGTCGCGGTGCGCCGCGTGGTGGCAGGGCGGGCATCCGGCGAGCCGGGCGCCACGCAGGTGTCGGGCATTCCATCATGGCAGATTGAGGCGGCTGTGGCGCGCGCAACCGGCGTGCAGCTTCTCGCACGAGCCGCGCATGACGAGACTGGCCGGGCCGGGGATGCAAACGTAGCAATAGCCCACGAACTCATCCCGAATAGCAGCGCCGTGTCAGCAAATCAGCTCAGCGCGCTTCCCGAGCCTGACATGCATGACGCGCAGCGCATCGGGCAAGCGGCCGCGCCTGCTGCCGCCGCGATCGCGAATGCGCTGTTCGACGCGACCGGTGTGCGTTTTCGCGAGCCGCCGTTCGACGCCGCACGGATTCGCCGTGCGCTGGCTGACGCCGCGCCGGCGACGCTGCTCGAAGCGCCCGCCGCCCAGCGGCGTGCGCCGCGCTGGCGGCGGTGGCTGGCGGCCGGTGGGATCGGCAGCGTCGTCGGTGGACTCATCGGCGTGGCGTGCGCGATTTTGCCTGGCCGCGCATCGATTGCACCGATCGCGCCGGGTACGGACGCGTCGCTGTGGTCCGCCGTGACGCTAGAGCGCGGCCGCCAGATCGCGGCAGCGGGCGATTGCGCGGTATGCCACACCGCGCCCGGTGGCCACACGAACGCGGGCGGCCTGGCGCTCGAAACGCCGTTCGGAACTGTCTACTCGACGAACCTAACCCCCGACCCCGAGACGGGCATCGGCAAATGGACGTATCACGCGTTCGCGCGTGCGATGCGTGAAGGCATCTCGCGTGACGGCTCGCATCTTTATCCGGCATTCCCGTATACAGCGTTCGCGCGGATGAGCGAGCCGGACATGATGGCCCTGTACGCCTACCTGATGTCGCAGCCGCCCGTGAAGAACGCGCCGCCGAAAACGATGCTGCCGTTCCCGCTCAACCACCGCCCACTCGTCGCCGGGTGGAACTGGCTGTTTCACGACAACCGCGAGTTCGTGCCGGACCCGAAGCGCACGGAGTTGTGGAATCGCGGCAAGTACCTCGTTGACGGCGTCGGCCACTGCGGCGCTTGTCATACGGCGCGTAACGCGCTCGGCGCCGAGAAGGGGGGCTTCGCGTATCTGACCGGCGGCAGCGCCGAAGGCTGGGATGCGCCGTCGCTGGTCGACTCGCACGCGACGCCAGTGCCGTGGACCGAGTCCGCGCTGTTCGACTACCTGCGCACCGGTTTCTCGGCCGAGCACGGTGTCGCGGCTGGACCGATGGCGCCCGTCGTCGCCGGTCTCGCCACGTTGCCCGAGTCCGATGTGCGCGCCATGGCGCATTACATTGCGTCGCTGTCGCCGCCCGTCGACACAGCTGTTGCGGCGAATGCCGCCGTCCAACACGCAGCGGGTGCGGACGCTGTAATGACGCTCGGCCTCGAAAACGGCCGCCGCACCTTCGAGGCTGCGTGCGCGGTGTGCCATTCGCCGGGGGCCGGCGTCGGCCACCTTGGCGTGCGTCCGTTGATGGGGCTGAACACGAGCGTAAGCCAGGCTCGCCCAGACAATCTACTGCGCGTGCTGCAACGTGGCATCGACCAACCGGCAACCGAGGGCCTCGGCTATATGCCTGGCTTCGGCGACGCATACGACGACCGGCAGATGGCCGAGCTCGCGGGTTACATCCGGGCGCGCTATGCGCCGGACCAACCTGCGTGGCGCGACCTTGAGGCGGCGTCGGCGCGCGTGCGCCGCGAGGCGCACTGAGATGGCGCGCTGCGTACACCGATGCGATGCGCCGACGCTGTCGCGCCGGCACGCTGAACATCGGTTTTTTAGCGTCCTTGAAAGAGTGTGTGCGCCACAAAAAGATGCTTTGTCGAAGG
>Ga0116109_1000236_pt1 | contig 11558 bp, 10 predicted proteins | sample June2015DPH_8_10_2_FD_89718 | JGI IMG/M metagenome (GOLD analysis project Ga0116109, IMG submission 89718) | Peatland microbial communities from SPRUCE experiment site at the Marcell Experimental Forest, Minnesota, USA - June2015DPH_8_10 | ecosystem: Environmental > Terrestrial > Soil > Wetlands... | reverse complement strand
GAGATGATCTTGCTATTGGCGGTCTCGGCGGTAGCGCTGCGTCCTTGTGACCGCGTAAGCTCGCGCACCGCGGCGAGGTCGTGTGCTGCACGGCGGCCCCATTCGAAGGCCGCACGGTTCTTCTCCACCTGCACCGCGTTCAGTTCGATCGCACGCATCAGCGATTCGTACATCAGCGGCACCCAGCCCTTTTGCCATGCGTAGCCGAGCACGAACGGGTTCGTGTAGATCGCATCGCCGAGCAGCGCGACGGCGAAGTGGCTGGCGTCGATCGTATCGACCCCCACGTCGCCCGCCCCCAGGCGCACATCCGATTCCGCGTCGGCGCCGGGGAATTGCCAGTTCGGGTTCTGGATGAAGGCGGCGGTCGGCGTACGCGCGCTATTCAGCACGACGCGCGTGCGTCCCACCTGCATGCGCGACACGCATTCGTCGCTAGCCGTGACGATGGCGTCGCAACCGATCACGAGACTCGCTTCACCCATGGCGATGCGCGTCGCGTGGATGTCGGCGGGCTGATTCGAGATCTGCACGTGGCTCATTACGGCGCCGCCCTTCTGCGCGAGGCCGGTGACGTCCAGTACCGTCACACCCTTGTTCTCGAGGTGAGCCGCCATACCCAGCAGCGCGCCGATCGTCACGACGCCCGTGCCGCCTACACCGGTCACGAGCACACCATACGGCCGCTCGATCGACGGTAACTCAGGCGTTGGCACCGGCGGCATGGCATCAGCCGTCGCGCCTGACGACGCCTTCGGCTTGCGCAACTGTCCGCCTTCGACCGAGACGAAGCTCGGGCAGAAGCCGTTCACGCACGAGAAGTCCTTGTTGCAGGTGGACTGATTGATCTGGCGCTTGGTGCCGTATTCGGTATCCAACGGTTCGACCGACAGACAGTTGGATTTCACCGAGCAGTCGCCGCAGCCTTCGCAGACGGCTTCGTTGATCACGACGCGGCGCGCCGGATCCGGATAGGTGCCACGTTTGCGGCGGCGACGTTTTTCGGTTGCGCAGGTCTGGTCGTAGATCAGGATCGAGGTACCGGCAATTTCGCGCAACGCGCGCTGCACGTCGTCAAGCTGGTCGCGGTGATGGATCGTGATGCCCGGCGCGAGACCGACGTTCGCGTTGTACTTTTCCGGCTCATCGGTGACGATCACGATTTTCGACGCGCCTTCGGCGCCGAGCTGATGCGTGATCTGCGGCACGGTCAGCACGCCGTCGACCGGCTGCCCGCCCGTCATCGCCACCGCATCGTTGTAGAGGATCTTGTAGGTGATATTCGCCTTCGACGCGATGGCCGCGCGAATGGCCAGCAGCCCCGAGTGAAAGTAGGTGCCGTCGCCGAGGTTGGCGAACACGTGCTTGTCGTTCGTGAACGGCGCCTGGCCGATCCACGCGACGCCTTCGCCGCCCATCTGGCTGAAGGTGCTCGTGCTGCGATCCATCCACACGGTCATGTAGTGGCAGCCGATCCCTGCCATCGCCCGCGAGCCTTCCGGCACATTGGTCGACGTGTTGTGCGGGCATCCGGAGCAGAACCACGGCTTGCGTTCGACTTCCACACGCGGCCGGGCCAAGGCCTTTTCCTTCGCTTCGATCACGGCGATACGCGAGGCAATGCGCACGCGCACGTCGGGCGGCAAGTCAAACTTGTCGAGACGCGTGGCGATTGCCTTGGCGATGATCGCCGGCGACAGCTCGTAGTGCGCCGGCAGCAGCCAGTTGCCCATCGGCACCGACCACTCGCCGCCCGCACCGTCCTTCTCGTCGAACTTGCCGAACACACGCGGACGCTGTGCATCCGGCCAGTTGTACAACTCTTCCTTGATGGCGTACTCGAGGATCTGACGCTTTTCCTCGACCACCAGAATTTCTTCGAGGCCGCGGGCAAACGCGTGCGCACCTTGCGCCTCGAGCGGCCACACGCAGCCCACCTTGTAGAGGCGAATGCCGATGCGCGAACAGGTTTCGTCGTCGAGGCCGAGGTCGGTTAGCGCCTGACGTACGTCGAGATAGGCCTTGCCGCCCGTCATGATGCCGAAGCGCGCGTTCTGCGAGTCGATCTCTACGCGGTCCAGCTTGTTGGCCCGGACGTAGGCGAGGGCGGCGTACCACTTATAGTCGAGCAGGCGCGCTTCCTGGACCAGCGGCGGATCGGGCCAGCGGATATTCAGACCGCCGTCGGGCATGGCGAAATCATCGGGCAACACAATTTTCGTGCGATGCGGATCGATGTCGACCGAAGCCGATGATTCCACCACGTCGGTCACGCACTTCATCGCGACCCATAGGCCGGAATAGCGGCTCATGGCCCAGCCGTGCAGCCCAAAGTCGAGATATTCCTGCACGTTCGACGGGAACAGCACCGGCAGCCCACACGCCTTGAACATATGTTCGGACTGGTGCGCGAGCGTCGAAGACTTGGCGGCATGGTCGTCGCCGGCGAGCACGAGAACGCCGCCGTGTTGCGACGAGCCGGCCGAATTGCCGTGCTTCAGGACGTCGCCGGAGCGGTCGACGCCAGGCCCTTTGCCGTACCACATCGAGAACACGCCATCGTATTTGGCGTTCGGATACAGGTTGACCTGCTGCGAGCCCCATACGGCGGTGGCGGCGAGGTCTTCATTGACGCCGGGCTGGAACACGACCTGGTGAGCGGCGAGATGCTGCTTCGCCTTCCACAACGACTGGTCGAGACCACCAAGCGGAGAGCCGCGATAGCCGGAAATGAAACCGGCGGTATTGAGCCCTGCAGCCTTGTCACGTTCCTGCTGCAGCATCGGCAGGCGCACGAGCGCCTGAATACCGCTCATGTACGCGCGACCGCGCTCGAGTGTGTATTTGTCATCGAGCGTGACGGAATTTAGCGCGGCTTCGAGCGAGGCTCGCTGACCAGCGTCTAGCGGGGCATTCATATATGTGTACTCCTCCACCCTGTTTGGGATCACCAAAACTTGTTGGCCTCGGCATCTTGTGAATGCCTGGACCGGGGCCGCAATATTGACGTGTTTTAAGGGATGGTAGCACTGGGAGAAACCCGCCGCATGGCATCAAGAGTGCTGCCATGCGGCGCGCGTTTCCGGTGTTCAGCAAATGCTGGTGCGACGTGGCTATGACAGACGTGAAGCAAATTGAAAACTTTGCTGCCTCTTCTGTAACAAGCTGTAAATGCTTCAAACTTGCGGAACCGCGCTGGAGAAGCCTGTCTAACCACCCACCTGTGCACGTGTCTGCGCAACGCTCCGCGGTTGGTGGAGCTTCACGACAAACAGGCAGTCAGAAAAGGAGTACGCATGAACACCAGAAACATCCAGACCTTCCTCATGGTCTCGGCCGCTTTTTTTGCGATGAGCGCGCCGGTTCGCTCAGGCAGCGCAAGGACTCTCGCAAATGCAGTCGTTCACACCGCGCAAGTCGCGCCGGTGAGTCTTGCTTCGGAACGCATCACATTGTCGAGCAAGTCCGACGAGGACGAGCAGGCTTCCTGATGAGTCGCTAAGGCGATTTGTCGATCCATTTCTTGCTGTCGCCCGAAACCGGGCGGCGGCGTAAACGACGAAGGGCGGGAATCTTGCGATCCCCGCCCTTTTCTTTTGGCGCTGAGATTTCCTCAGGCGGCGTTCGGCATCACCCCGAGGTTTACGCCTTGTCCTGCACGACACCGCGGCGAATCTGATCCAGCTCGATCGATTCGAACAATGCCTTGAAGTTGCCTTCACCGAAGCCCTGATTGCCCTTGCGCTGAATGATTTCGAAGAAGATCGGGCCAATCTGGTTTTCGGTGAAGATCTGCAGCAACAGATCTTCGGGTGCGCCGTCGATCAGGATCTTGCGCTTGCGCAACTCGTCGAGCGGCTCACCGTGATTTAGCACGCGACGATCGACCAGTTCGTAGTACGTGTCGATCGTATCGAGCAGAGAGATTTTCGATTCGCGCAGCCCGTCGACGGTGCGATAGATGTCGTTGGTGCCGAGCGCAATGTGCTGGATGCCTTCGCCGTGATACGCGTCGAGGTACTCCTGGATCTGGCCGGCTGTTTCCGACCCTTCCTCGTTGATCGGAATGCGGATCTTGCCGCACGCCGAGGTCATCGCCTTCGACTTCACGCCTGTCACCTTGCCTTCGATGTCGAAGTAACGCACTTCGCGGAAGTTGAACAGGCGCTCGTAGAACTCCGCCCATTCCTGCATGCGGCCACGGTGCACGTTGTGTGTCAGGTGATCGATGTAGGTGAGGCCGTGGCCGACCGGGTTCGGGTTGGCGCCGGGAATCGGCACGAAATCGACGTCGTAGATGCTGATGTCGCCGATGCTGTTCGGCTCTGCGCCGTTCTTGCCGCGCCAGCGGTCGACGAAATAGATCAGCGAATCACCAATGCCCTTGATCGCGGGGATGTTCAGCTCCATCGGGCCGGTCTTGTTGTCGAAGCCCCACGCGCCTTTTTCCAACGCCTGCTGGTACGCCTTGGCGGCGTCCTGCACGCGGAAGGCGATGGCGCAAATCGACGGGCCGTGCAGGCGCGTGAAGCGTTGCGCGAACGAATCAGGCTCCCCGTTGACGATGAAATTGATCTCGCCCTGGCGATACAGCGTCACGTCCTTGTGACGATGCCGCGCGATCGCGGTAAAGCCCATCTGTTCGAACAGCTTGCCGAGCGCCTTGGGATCTGGGGCGGTGTACTCGATGAACTCAAAGCCGTCGGTGCCGACGGGGTTATCCCAAGTTTGAACCTGCATGTCTGTCTCCTCTGGTCCCATGCAAAGCTAGGGGCGCACACGGAGCGCGCCAGAATGACGCAAGTGTAAAGGCCGGTACCGGGCGAAAACTTGCGAACTTAGTCGCGGTTCCGTACGCTGGCGCTATTTCATGGCTCAAATGGCGACCACGGCGGCAAAAAATGGCTAATATCGAGATGGACGCGATCGACCGGCGGATTCTTACGATCCTGCAGGAGAACGGCAGACTGTCGAATCAGGAGATTGCGGAGCGGGTGAACCTGTCGCCGAGTCCTTGCCTGCGGCGCATTCGCCGGCTGGAGGAGAGCGGGGTGATTCGCGGCTACGTTGCATTGCTCGACCCACAGCGGCTTGGCCTCGATTTGCTCGCTTATGTGAATGTGCGGCTGGAGAAACGCGGAGGCCCGACACTCAGTCCGCGTGGCGATGGTATGCCTGTGCGAGCGGGCGCCACACATGCCGATCTGTTCCGCGCCGCCGTGCAGACCTGGCCGGAGGTGGTCGCCTGCCACGCAATGACTGGCGATATGGATTACCTGCTACGCGTGCAGGTGGAGGATATGGCGCACTTTTCGCGCTTCGTGCAAGACCGGTTGCTGCACCATCCGTCGGTGATCGACGTGAAGTCGAGTTTTTCGCTCGAGACGTTCAAGGAAACAACGGCGTTGCCGATTTTGTGAGTTGACCGGCTCGGCGCCGACGGGCGGTGTGGCGTGGCGTTGCGGACCATCGCCGGTGACAGCGGGCAGGTCCCGGCGGTGCAAACGCAAAAGGGCGGCCAAGCCGCCCTTTTGCTCACCCGATGCCGGTGCCGTTTATGCAGCTACAGCCGCCGGCAAGAAGGATTCGAAAATCTTCGACGCCTGACGCGCCTGGCGTTTCAACGCGTAGTCGAACACGGCGGCCTGCTCCTGCAGCATTTCGGCAATGATGCTCGACTGGTCGGCCGGCGACAGCGTCAGATAGGCGTCGGCCTCGCCATACGCGTATTCGATCTTCATGCCGGCCTTCTTGGCGATGTGCATCATCGTCGAGTTGCGCGACAGGCAATGCATATAGAGCATCGTGACGTGCGTATTGCGGCTGCGAATGGCGGCACGCTCGAACAGCTTGCTGCCGATACCCTGCCCACGCACGCTTTCCACCACCGATACGCCGAACTCGGCGGTGCGCTTGTCGCCTTCCGCGGGCAGATAAGCGAGGTGGCCGACGCCGACCAGCTGCAGCTGGTTGTTGAAAACGCCGAACACGGTGTCGCGGGTGAAATCGATGGAGCGCACGTAGTTTTCAATCACGTGATCTGGCACGATCTGGCCGAAGCGCAACAGACGGTCGTCTTCATCCAGTGCGAGGAAGTGTGTCAGCAGGCGTTCGCGGTCGACCGCGTTCAGTTCCCGCACCAGAGCATGCACGCGACCGGTCGCCTGCAACAGGCGATCGGGTGTGACGATCGGCTCGGCGGCGCGAGTAGAGGGCGTGGTCATGGTTGGGTTCTCCTATTAATCGGGCGGCATGGTGCACCGCAAGATCAATTCTATCGGAAACACCATCCCATAACTAGGGAAAACCCGTATGTCAATTTGACGCTCTGTTCTATTTTGTTTCGAACCTATTTTTAGATATTTGATTGTTATTGGTTATTTGGATTGCCTATGCAGGGCTGGCGCCGTGGCCTGGAAGCAACTCTTTCTGCTGAAGAATGCTGCTCTGCAATAAGGGCGCTAGTCGGCCGTCCTCAGCCCATGATCGACCATCTCGACCACTTGCTCGGCAAACTCCCGGTAGCCCATGCGACCGCCGGGCTTCAGCCACGTGAAGGTCCAGTTGATCATGCCGAACACCATCATTGTCAGCGCCGTCTGGTTTTCGCGGCTGGCGCGCTCCGGATAGGCGCGCGTCAACTGGCGTGCAAACGCTGCCACGACGTCGCGCTGGCGATTCAGGATAATCTCGCGCTGTGCATCGACCAGGTATTTGACGTCGTTGAGCAGCGCGACGTGTCGACTGTGTGAGTTTTCGTATTCCGACAGAAACGCGCGGATCAGTTCGGCGAAGGTTTCGCGCTCGCTCAGGCCGCGCCGCTGGCTCGCGCCTTCCACCTCCGCAATGATCAGCATCAGCCGCTTCGTGTAGCGATCGAGCAGGTCGAACAGGATCGCTTCCTTGCTTTCGTAGTAGTGGTACAGGCGCGCTTTGGAGGTGCCGCTCGCGGCAGCCAGATCGGCCATCGAGGTGCTCGGATAGCTCGTCTGGGCGAACTTGGCCGCCGCCAGTTCGAGGATCTGGTCGCGCTGGGTTTCGTGGTCGGGGGCGCGGGTGCGGGCCATGGTCCTTGGGATCCTTAGCTTGAACAGGTGGAAAGGGCCGCGCGCAACTCCAGCGCGCGCCATCCGGAGGCGTTACCGCGCAAGCCGACGCGCCCGTTCGCGGCGAGCTCCCGAAAGCGCCAGAGGACGAGGCTGTCGCTGACGAGGAAGCCCAGCTCGGTGACCATCAGTTGCGCGGCGATGCGGGCGCCGGGCTGCCAGGCGTTGCTGGCGTGTTCGAGGATCAGCCCGTCCAGCTCGCCGAAGGTGCCGCTCGTGAAGGTGTTGTCGCGCCAGCGGCGGGTTTCGCCGTTCGCCTGCTTGACCTCCTGCCATTCCAGGGCGAGGCGGCTGATGCGTAGCACCGAGATCGGCGCAACGTCCGGGAGCCGCGTCTGTAGGACGTCGGGCGCGAACATGCCGACCGACGTGGCACGGTCCGCCCGGCTGTGGGCGGCGGCGCCGGGATCGGTGAGGTCGCGGATCGAGAGGCGGACTTCGTTCAGGCGCTGCGGGCTGTTGCGCAGGTGGTAGCAGACCCGGCGTAGGGTCAACTGATCGGCTGCGCTCTCGCCGTGCCAGACGACGACCTGCGTGGCAGCGGCCGCAACCTGCTCCAACACCGTCGCCTGCTCGCTGAATTCGCGCAGGAAATTGCGGGGGACGCCATCGCGTTGGGCGCCGTCCATCACGCGTTGCCAGAACTCGGCGCGCACCTCGGGCGTATCGTCGACGCCGCGCAGCGGGCCGACCGCAAGGTCGTCGCGCAACGCCTGCACGTGATCGTTGCGTCCCGCCTGTTGCAGGGCAGTTCGCAGGGAGTCGGCGGCAACATCGCCGTTGGTCAGGTGGATCATGCTCATCGACAGCTCGCAGACAAATCAGTCACTAAAAGGGCCGCTTCGCGACCGGAACGGGGTGCCGATCGCGAGCGGCCCTTAGTGTAAGCGGATCGCGGGTGAGCCGAAAGCGCTCAGGCTTGCATCGTGGAAGATGGGCGCCCGTCTGTTGCTTAACGTTCGTCGTAGCTGACCACAACCCGGTCGCCCACCGGATGGCATTGGCACGTCAGCACGAAACCATCGCGAATCTCGTGTTCTTCGAGCGTGTAGTTCTTTTCCATCCGCACTTCGCCTTCGAGCACCTTCGCGCGGCACGTGCAGCACACGCCGCCTTTGCATGCATAGGGCAGCGCAAGCCCCGCCTTCAGGCCGACGTCCAGCACGCTGACACCCTGGTAAGGCAGGCGCAGCTTGCGCCTCTTGCCGTCGATCACGATTTCGAGGTCGGCCGCCGGCATGTCGTCGGTGATTTCGACGGGCAGAACCCCGGCCTGCGGCAACGGTGAGCCGAAGCGTTCAACGTGAATGCTTCCGTGCGGCACGCCCGCAGCCTTCAGCGCGGCCTCGGCGGCGTCCATCATCGGGGCCGGGCCGCAGATAAATGCTTCGTCGATGAGCTCGGCGGGCATCAGTTTCTCGATGAAGGCCGCGCACTTTTGCTGATCGAGGACGCCGTTAAACAACTCGACATCCTGCAGATCGTCCGACAGCACGTGGTACAGCACGAACCGGCTCATGAACCGGTTCTTCAGGTCTTCGAGCTCTTCGGCGAACATGATCTGGTCAACGCTGCGATTGCCGTAGACCAGCGTGAAGGTGCTGCGCGGCTCGACCTCGAGCGTGGTCTTGATAATGGCAAGCACCGGCGTAATGCCTGAGCCGCCGGAAAAGGCAACGTATTGCTGGCCCTGATCCACATTCAGATGGGTGAAGAAGCGGCCGTCGGGCGTCATCACGTCAATGGTGTGGCCAGGCTGCAGGGTGTCGAAGGCGAAATTCGAAAAACGGCCGCCCCGCACGCGCTTGATGCCGATACGCAGTTCGCCGTCGCGGTCGTAATCGGTGACACCGACGCAGATCGAATACGAGCGGCGCGTCTCCTCGCCGTCGATGTGCGTTTTCAGCGTCACGAACTGGCCTTGCGTGAAGCGGTATTGCTCGCGCAGCTCAGCAGGAACTTCGAAGGCGACCGAGACCGCGTCGGCGGTTTCGGGCCGGACTTCGCGGATACGCAGGGGGTGAAATTGCGGGGTGGCCATATCAGTATGGTTTGAAATAGTCGAAGGGTTCGCGGCAATCGAGGCAGCGGTACAGCGCCTTGCAGGCCGTCGAGCCGAACTGCGCAAGACGTTCGGTATGAGCCGAGCCACAGCGCGGACAAGTTGGCGCGGGAAGCGCCTTGGGGACGAAGCGAATGACTTTCTCGCGCGGCGTACCGGGGGGCTGCGGCGTTTCGCCCGCACAGTTGCCGGTGGGTGGCGCGATGCCATAGGCGCGCAGCTTCTCGCGCGCGTCGGCGGTCATCCAGTCGGTGGTCCACGCCGGGGCGAGCACGGTAGCGACGCGGTACGGCGCGAGCTTCGCGAGTTCCAGCGCGTGCTCGACGTCCTCGGCGATTTGCGACATCGCCGGGCAGCCCGAGTAGGTCGGCGTGATGACGACCTCGAGCACGCCGTCGGCGGCGCGGCGGACGTCGCGCAGAATGCCGAGCTCACGAATCGACACCACCGGAATCTCCGGATCGGGCACGGTCTCGAGCACAGTCCACGCGCGTTCCAGTGCGGGGTCGGTGGCGGTCGTGAGGTTCGCCGTCGAGGTCATGGTCGTGCTCCGGGGCTTACCAGTTCGCGCCGGGATGCTGCCGCGCGAGGCTCTGCATCTCGGCAAGCACGTATCCCATGTGTTCCGAGTGCTCTCCCTGCTTGCCGGTGGTGACGTGCTTCACCGGTTCTGGCAACGTGAGCGTGGCTTCGTCGAGCGCAGCATTCACGTCTTCCTCCCAGGCGGCCTGTAGATCAGCCGTCAGCAGACCGATGCCGGCAGCGGCGATGCTCTCCTCAACGGCGTCCACGCTAAAAAATTCGCGGGTGTAGGGCATCAGATAGTCGAGCGCGGCCTGCGCACGGCGGTGCGATTCGTCTGTGCCATCGCCCAGGCGGATCAGCCATTCGCGCGCGTGATGAAAGTGGTAGCGGGTTTCCTTGATCGATTTCGCGGCAATCGCGGCAAGCTGTTCGTCGGTCGAAGCCGTGAGCGCGGTCCACAGATGCGCCATCAGCGTCGAATACAGGAAGTTGCGCGCAATCGTGACGGCGTAATCCTTGTCCGCATGCGCGGTACCGGCGAGTGGCCCATAGTGCGGCAGTTCGGCGAGCGTATAGTTGGCGAATTCTCGCTCGGCGCGGAAATACGCGTAGTCGTCCTCGCTTTTGCTTGTGCCCGTGAGCGTGTGCTCGAGCGTCGCGGCATGCGTGTACAGCAAGCGGGCCTGGCCGATCAGGTCGAGGCTCGTGTTGGCAAGCGCGATGTCCTCTTCGAGGATCGGGCCGTGGCCGCACCACTCGGCATTGCGCTGACCGAGGATCAGCGCGGTGTCCGCGAGGCGCAGTACGTACGAAAGATGTTGAGGCGTGATATCCATGACGCGCTTACATGTGGTTGACTTCGTCGGGGAGCGTGAAGAACGTCGGATGGCGATAAATCTTGTCGCCGGCCGGTTCGAACAGTTCCGCCTTGTCCTGCGGATCGGACGCGGTGATCGCCGAGGACTGCACCACCCAGATGCTCACGCCTTCCTGGCGCCGCGTGTAGACGTCGCGCGCCATGCGCAGCGCCATTGGCGCGTCGGCCGCGTGCAGACTGCCGCAGTGCTTATGGTCGAGGCCCAGCTTGCTGCGCACGAATACTTCCCAAATCGGCCATTCCTTGTTCACTGACTTGTCCATTCTCGAATCTCCTGAATCTTTCGCTGCAGCTTTTCGGTGCTGGTAGTAGGCGTTGCCTGCGTTGAGCGAGTGATGGTCGTCGGGCTTAGGCAGCGTGTTGCTGCGCGCGCTGACGCTGTTTTTCCGCGTGGGTGAGGGCTGCTTCGCGGACCCAGGCGCCGTCGTTGTGGGCTTTCACGCGGGTGGCGAGACGCTCGCGGTTGCAGGGGCCATCGCCATTGACCACACGCCAGAACTCTTCCCAGTCGATGTCGCCATAGTCGTAGTGACCGCGTGCCTCGTTCCACTTCAGGTCTGGATCCGGCAGCGTGACGCCGAGCACCTTGGCCTGATCCACCGTGGCGTCGACGAATTTCTGGCGCAGGTCGTCGTTGGAGATGCGCTTGATGCCCCATTTCGACGACTGGCTGCTGTGGATCGAGTCCTTGTCGCTCGGACCGAACATCTTCAGCACCGGCCACCACCAGCGGTTCACGGCTTGTTGGACCATTTCGCGCTGCGCGTCGGTACCTTTCATCATCGACAGCAACGCGTCGAAACCCTGGCGCTGATGGAACGACTCTTCCTTGCAAATACGGATCATCGCGCGGGCGTACGGCCCGTAGGTGCAGCGGCACAGCGGGATCTGGTTCATGATCGCGGCGCCGTCGACCAGCCAGCCGATCACGCCGACATCTGCCCACGTAGGCGTCGGATAATTGAAAATGCTCGAATATTTGGCCTTG
>Ga0116109_1000234_pt1 | contig 11645 bp, 7 predicted proteins | sample June2015DPH_8_10_2_FD_89718 | JGI IMG/M metagenome (GOLD analysis project Ga0116109, IMG submission 89718) | Peatland microbial communities from SPRUCE experiment site at the Marcell Experimental Forest, Minnesota, USA - June2015DPH_8_10 | ecosystem: Environmental > Terrestrial > Soil > Wetlands... | reverse complement strand
TCTTCAGCGGGGCGAGCAGATCGAGCGCGCGCTGCGGCTGTCCTTCGGCGATCCACACATCGGCGATGATCACGCGCGCCACACGCTTGTTGCGTTGGGTCGCGTCGTTGGCATGCAGCGCTTTGGTGAAGTCCGCCTCCGCGTCCGCCGTCTTGCCCTGCACGGCCAGCGTGTAGCCACGCAGCGTGAGCGGCATGATTTCCGTATCGTCGGCAGCAATGGCCTCACTCGCCGCTGCTTGCACGCCCGGCAGATCGTTCGCGGCGAACAGCGCGTCGATCAGCTGAATGCGGTTGCCGAGCAGATCCGGCGCATAGGCAACGGCCTCACGCGCGAGCGCGGCGGCCTGCGGGTAGTCGCCCTTCTTAAATGCCGCGTACGACGCATCGGACGACTTCGGCGCCAGGCGGCTGCCGATGAAGCTGCGCCTCAAGCGCAGTTCGTCGCTGTCGCCGAAACGTTTGGTTGCATCGAGATCGGCGTTCCACGCATCGGTGTCCTGGCCGGCCGCGCTCGCCGCGTCGATTAGCAACAAGCGCAGGCGCAGCAGGTCGGGACGCAGCGAGATCGCCTCGTTCGCGTACCTGACGGTACCCGCGAAGTCCTTCGCCGCATACGCCTTGTAGGCCTGCTGCGCGGCCGTCAAAGCGGCGCCGGTCAGCACGTCCGGGTCCCCCGGCTGCTGGCGGCCTGCGCGTGCGACCGCGCGGGTCGACACGTTCAGCGTGTCGATCTGCTTACGACGCGAGACCAGCGCCGGATCGCGGCCGAGCTGCGCAATCGCGTCGCCGAGCGAACGGCTTGCTTCGCTATAACGACGCTGCGCGGCGAGCGCGTTGGCGAGCAGCAGCCGCAGGGACACAACGTCGGGGCGCTGGCGAATCGCCTCGCGCGCCCGCGCGATCGCGCCAGTGTAGTCGCCGCGCCCATAGGCCGCATAGGCATCCTGCGCCACCTGATAGGCGGCGCCGCTCAACGGCAGCACATTCTGTTCGGATAGGGCCGCCTGAGGTGCGGTCGGCTGAGGCGCGGCCGCCGTGCTCTGCACGTAGGCCGCGCTGCTCAGGCACAATGCGCCCGCCAAAGAAGTGCGCGCCATCCCCGCACGCCAGGTGAAAAATGAATCGATCATTCGGATGCCGCCAGAGCGCCTTGAAGGCGGCGCTGTTGCTGAATTACGTTCTCGAGTGCGGCACGCGAGATCACGTCGCGCGCCACCATGTAGTCGCCAATAAGGCCATGACGATCCGGGCGGTAGTGCTGCATCGCCGCTTCGAAGGCCTCGCGGCGCACGTGGCCGTGCTCGATCAGCAGATCGCCGATCAGCGGCACGCCGCGTGCCGGCACAGGTACGGTGCCGTCGGCCGAGGACGCGCGCGCTGACGTACCTGCCGCCGTGCCTCCTTGCACGCCGTCGCCCGAGGGCGCCGCGATCCCGACGCCACGCAACACACGCAGGCCCGCCGCGATCTCGCCCTCACGGACGATCTCCTGAACGACGTCTCCCTCGACCAGCGTGCTCAGTTCCGCGAACACCTGGTCGGCGAGCGGGCTCGCGGTCAGCAGAATCGTGCGGCCACCCGCGGCGTCGGCCTGCGGCAACACGCGATGGCGCACGATCGCTTCGAGCGGCAACCGCTCCGCGTCGACCTTGATGCGTTCGAGCGCCATGCGGCCACGCGGCAAATCAGCCTGGAAGGCGATCGCTTCCGCGAGCGTTTCCTCGTCGAGCCAACCCTTGGCCATCAGCACGCGGCCGAGCGGCGCCTCACGCGCATGGCTTTCGCCAAGCGCCTGTTCGAGCTTGTCCGGATCAATGGCCTGCCACGACAGCAACAGTTCGCCCAGACGCTGACGGCGATTGTTAAAGCCGTCGGCGGACGGGAAGTCATGCATGGTCTTGTCCCATGCAAGCCGCTTGCCGGTCACGAGGTGCGAGAGGAACATCTTCCACGCGCGCGAAACCGCCATGAAGTTGATGAAGTTGCCCACCACCATGCGCGGCACGGACAGCACGCCGTGCTCCCAGCCGTACAGGCGGGTCACGAAATAGATCCGCTGCACGACGCGCAACAGCAATGCCCAACCGTTGGCCCACAGCAGCGCTTGCAGCCACGTTGAATCGGCGAACGGCGAGGCGATCAACTCCGGCATCCAGCCAAGCAGATCCGCGCCGGCGAAGAGCAGAAGCTGGATTACCAGCGCATACGCGATGATGCCGACGAACGCGGTGACAATCCCTTTGCGGTCACGGAACAGCAGATAGCGATTGGCGAGCGAGCCGCTCCAGCCGGTCTGCTTCCAACCTTGCAAACCGATGCCTAGCGTCCAGCGCGCACGTTGCCGATACGCAGTGCGGAACGTGTCAGGAAAGAATTCGCGCACGCACAGCGGCATCGTCACGGTGATGTCGCGCCCCTTCCCGAAGCCAAACCACGACTTGCGGCGCGTCGCGAATTGCACCGGGAAGCGCGCGAAAATCGACTGCATGCCCATCTTGCCCAGGCGCGCGCCGACGTCGTAATCCTCGGTCAGGCTTTCGGTGTTGAACGGCTGGCTATCGGTCTCGGCGATCAGCGCGAGCAGCGCGCGCCGCGAGAAGCACGTGCCTACGCCTGCGGACGGCACCGAACCCACCAGGCTCTCACGCACCACCAGATCCTTCGCGTGCCATTCGGCGAACTCATCCATATAGGTGCCGGCCACGAGTTCGAACCAGTTGCGCTCGAGCGAGGCCACCGGTAACTGGATCATGTCCTTGCGCGGCAGCAGGTAATTGAAAAAGCGCAGTTCGACCGGATGCAGCACATCTTCGCTATCGTGCAGCACGACGCCCGCGAATTCGATGCTGGCTTCTTTTTCGTGCTTGAAGATCGCCTGGATCACCCAGTTCAGACAGTCGGCCTTGCAGGTCGGACCGTCGTGCGGCACTTCCACGCGGCGCAGCTGCTTATAGCGGCGGCGCATCCGTTCGACTTCGGCGATGGTCTGTGGGTCGTTCTGATAGGTGCCGACGAACACCACATAGTTGCGGTAGTCCATCACCCGTACCATGTCTTCGATCATCGCCGCGACCACGTCGTACTCGTGCCACGCGGGCACCATGATCGCGATCGGCTGCTCTTCGCGCTGATACAGCTGTGCGCTGGTGAGCGGCTTGTAAGTGCGCTGCACTGTGAAGCGGCGATAGAGCGTGCGGGTCCAGTACCAGAGATCGATGAACAGATCGTCGAGGCTGGACAGCAGGATGATGAACGCCACCAGCGCCGCGACGTATTCGATTCCCCGGTAATAGTGGGCTACCGCGTAGCCCGCATACCATTTGATTAGCGCGATGCTCACGACTTGTCCTGATTCCTGCGGCGCGCCACGTTGGCGACCAGCAGCAATGCAATCAGCAAGCCGAGCAGGCCGGCCGGGATACCCCATTGCACCCAGCTCTGCATGAACCACGGCCCCTGCACGTCGTCTCCGTCGACCACCTCGCCCGGATGACGCGTATCGAACTGGCGCAGCGTGCCGCTGCCGTCGACGATTGCGACGTCGCCACGCGACAGTTGCAACGACGCCGGCAAGATCGCCGCCGTATCGCCCACCGTGCGATACGCGATCCCAGACACGCTGCCCGACTTCACCGCTTCGATCACGCCGACGCGGTTGAGACCCGACACGTCCGCCAGCATCTTGCCGGATGCGTCCGTGAGCGACAGGCGGTCTTTCGACAGCCGTGTGAGGCTCTTCTCATCGGTGAGCGCGACGTCGACCGCGAGGAAGGCACCCTTCGGGCTCACCGCTTCGCCGTCACGCGCGACGCTGAAGCTCGCACGCGTCGGCGCGATGCCGCTCGCGTTCGCGAGGCGCGCGACGCGCGGCAGCACTTGCGTGGCATCGTTCAGATACGACGCCGGCACGATCACATTCGCTTCCGACGCGAAACGCGCCACCATGCCGACGAAGTCGTCACCGACCTTCGCATCGTCGAGCGTCAGGTGGCTGCTCGGCAGCACGGCAATCGGATGATCCTGGCCGCGCGGCTGGCACCCGCCTTCCGGCTGACGCTGGAACACCACGCGCAGCAGGTTGTTCGGTGCGAGCGCGTAATGCGGCACGCTCGCGGTGATGCGCTGCGGCTTGCCGTTGGCGGTCAGCAGTTGCGAGCCGATTAGCACGTCGTTGAAATAGACCGAGGCGGTTTGCGCGGTGTTGTTCGACGTCGGCGACGCGGCTACGTCGAGCACCACGGTACCCGGAAGTTTGCCGTTGCCTGAGGCCGCACCCAGATCGAAATTCGCGTCCCAGGTGGCGCGGCCTTGCACGTCGAGCGTGCGCGGTTCGCCACCCAGCAGCGACAGCGCGATTTCGTCGCCGTGCGTATTCGGCGCGGTGTCGATCTGATGAATCACGAGACGGCTCGTCACGTCGATCGGAAGCCACGTGCGCGCGAGGACCGCGACGCCGTCGTTATCGCCAACCACGATCGCGGTTTGGCCGCCGAGATGCGCAAGGCGCACTTCGCCCGCAGCGAGCGGTTTGGCGATCGGATCGATCGCGCGGGCACGCCATTCATCGAATGCGTTGCTCGCGCCCGGCGTGGAACTGACAACCTGCTCGCGCAAGGCATCGAGCGAGGTTTTCAGCGTGTTGCGCACGGTATCGTCGGCGACGATTACATCCGGCGCGAAAGCCGAGCGGGGCGTGAGCGCAATCAAGGCGCCCGCTTCCGCCGGGTTCGCCAGCTTGAGCGAACCGCTCGTCGCCAGTGCGGCAAAAGCCGGAATCGCGCGCAGCGGCGCCGGCACCTCGATATCGCTCAGATCGACCGTGTCACCCACAGCCGGCCACGCCCGCGTTACCGGCGCGCGGCCCTCGCGTTGCAGCAGCGCTTCGAGGCGCCAACCCGCATCGAACGCCGGCTCGGCGAGCGTGCGCTCGCCGAGCATCACAACCGGTTGGTGCGGCAATGCGCTCCATGCGCTACGCAGATCGACGATTGCATCCGGATCGTAACGATAGGTCAAGTGCGAAGTCGGCGCGATGCGCCAGACGTTGCCGATCGCGGTCTGATCGGTACAGACGTTGTCGCTGAGTACCGACGACCAGTCGAGGCCCACGCGCACGAAGCCGCTCGGCCGTGCCGCGCCGTCCACGCCGAGACTCGCCGACGCATCGCCCTGGTCTTGCGTGGGGCTCCGCGAGAGTACCGGCGCGCCGTCCAGCGAAACCAGCATGGTCGTGCGGCCGCCGTTGCCGCGCAGGTAGCTGCCGTCGATCTCCAGGGCCGCGTCGCTCAATGGCACGCCGGCCGGCACCGGCAGATAGAGTTCCTGACGCCCTTCCGGCGCATGCAGCACTACCGGATCGCGCATCCCCAGTTCAGCCAGCGACACCGTGCGCGTCGCGAGACGGCCGCTGCCGAGTTGCGCGAAGCTGCCGGCGACGTCGTCGGCCGGCAGCTGAGCATTGGCCGTCGAGGCGAGCAACAGCAGCGCGGCAAGCGCATTCACGCGGGGGCGCGCGAGGCGGTGCACGAGTGTATTGGAGGTCACGTTGTCTTTTCTCGTAAAAAGCGCGCAAACGGTGAAGCTGATTTGCGCTGCATGGGTTGTCTGGAACTGCGATCCCGCTATGGCGGACAGCGTTACCGGTCGGCTCGCCGACGGTCCCGCCGTGGTTTTGCAACTTCGCTACCGATGATGGCCCGCCGGCGCGCGGTACTGTCCGCGCCTGCTCGGCGGCCCAGGTGCCCTTGTGCTCAGGCCCTGATGTGCGATAACCACATGCGGCGTCAACTGCCGGCAAGTCGCACGGCGTCTTCCTGCCCTGGCCGCCACTGCGTGCATTCGAAATCCGGCAGAAGAGCGACCGGCGCGGCGCTAGTGCTCGGCTTCGTGAAACTGGACGCGCTCAACCTGGCGAGCCTCGCCGGTGCCGCCGCTCTCGAACTCATCAAACGGACGCCCGGTGAGGGCAGCGACGATTCGTTGCGATGCATGACCGTCGCCGTACGGATTGATGCGATGCGCGAAGTCATCGCGCTCGCTCGCGTCCTCTAGCAAACCCGTCACTGCGCGCACGATCGCTTCGCGCTCCGTGCCGACGAGGCGCACAGTGCCGGCCGCCACCGCTTCCGGACGCTCGGTCACGCTGCGCATCACCAGCACCGGTTTGCCGAGCGCGGGCGCTTCTTCCTGCACGCCGCCCGAGTCGGTGAGAATGATCGACGCGCGCTGCATCAGACGCACGAAGCCGAGGTAATCCAGCGGATCGATCAGATGAACGTTGCGCGCCTTGCCGAGGGTTTCCTGCACTGGGCCGCGCACATTCGGATTCAGGTGCACCGGATAGACGATTTGCACCGTGTTGGTTTTCGCCAGGTCGGCGAGTGCCGCGCAGATGTTCGCGAAGCCCGCACCGAAGCTCTCACGGCGATGGCCCGTGACGAGCAGCACCGGCAGCGCGCCATCGAGGAACGGCAAGCGCCCGTCGAGTTCGGTGCGCAGTGCCGCGTCGTTGTCGATGCGCGCGGTGGTGAGGTTCAGCGCGTCGATCACCGTATTGCCGGTCACGATGATCTTGCCGTGCAGCGCTTCACGCGCGAGGTTCGCTTTCGAGCTCGCGGTGGGCGCGAACATCAGATCGCTCATCACGTCGACCACGCGGCGGTTCATCTCTTCCGGCCACGGCTGCATCAGTTTGCCCGTACGCAGACCCGCTTCCACGTGACCGATCGGAATCCGCCGGTGAAACGAGGCCAGCGCCGCCGCCGATGCGGTGGTCGTATCGCCGTGCACCAGCACGCGATCGGGCCGAGCGGTTGCGAGCACGTCGTCGAGCGACGCAATGAGGCGCGAAGCCAGACCGTTGAGCGTCTGGTTGCCGGTCATCAGCGCGAGATTGTAATGTGGCTTGATCTGGAACAGATCAAGCACCTGTTCAAGCATCTGCTGATGCTGCCCCGTGACGCAGACCACCAACTCGATGTCGGCGTTCGCTTCCAGTTGTTTGACTAGTGGCGCCATTTTGATGGCTTCCGGCCGTGTGCCGAAAACCGACAGAATCCTCGTTGGCATATGTCCTCGATTTTTCTATGAATGTTTTATTCGCGACGGACGAGGCGGGGCCTCAGTTAACACGAGGACCTCCATATTTGTCGTTCTGGCTTGCCCGTCGCCGATATTTATCGGCAGTTCCCGAATGCGCGGGAACGAATCGATCGGATGCGATAAGTGCTGGTGAGAAATTGCCAAGAAATTCTGTGCCATTCCCGGCGAGCAGTCGCGCCAGTTCGGTACCGATGGTTTTCCTGGTCCAGGCGGCAAAGCGTCTCACGGTCGTGCGCCTCGCCCGTGGGGCGCAGCTCAGGCACGTCCGGCGTGCGTATGCGTGCCTCGAACGGGCTTGCGTCGTTCCGTACGCGGTTGCTGTTCTGCCGCTGCAACGCTGTTGGCCAGCGTCGACCCTGAACGGGGTAGCCCCAATATGAAACGAATGCTTGGTCCATCACTAGATGACATTCCCCGGTCTTTGTGTGGCCGCTCTTGTCGTGATACGTTTGAGCCACTTTGGTCTGACCGCGAGGATTCCATATATTTTGTTACTGTCTTTACCGTGCGTCTCAGTTTTCGAAGTTTCACGCGCATCGTGCATTACCGACCATTCAATCGCGACGAAAGGATCGAGGTGGCGGTTCGCGCCGACATTGTACGCACCAGGACGCTCATGCTCCGCAAGCACACCGGAAATCCTTGAAGTTCATCATTGGTTTGATGATGCGTTTGGTGGCGCGGTGATCCTGCTCCACGATGTTATTCAGGTACTTGTTCTGGCGGACCTTGATCGGTGTCGACCGCTCGGCGTTGAGCGCTTCGAGCGCGGCCAGATTGGCGCCGCTCTTATCCACGGTAATCGTTTCGGGCTCACCGTTCAGGTCAATCGCCTTCTCGAAGTAGCGGCGCGCAGCGGCCTTGTCACGATAGGCGCGCAACAATAAATCAACCGTGTCGCCCTGCCTGTCGACGGCGCGGTACAGGTACTTCCATTGGCCTTTGACCTTGACGTAGGTTTCGTCCAGCCTCCAGCTCTTGCCAACCGGTCGCTTGTGCGGTCGAAACGCCGTTTCGAACAACGGCACGAGCTTGATGACCCAGCGGTACACGCTCGAATGATCCACCTCAATGCCCCGTTCGGCCATCATCTTCTTCGAGGTTGCGCAGGCTCAGCGAGTACGCCACATACCAGCGCACGCACAGAACGATGACATCCAGCGGATAATGAAGCCGCTTGAGCACCTTGCCAATGCCAGCAGCCAGCGTCTTGCGCGGCGCATCCTTCGTCTTGGGCATCTTGTTTCGTCACTGGTGATCGAATGCAAATTCTAACCCGGCGCCTTAGCGCGACAAAACCTTAACCTTCCATGCCGAATCCACTTCCCAGCCAGTGTAGTAAGTCATCACAGCCTTCTTCGCATGGTTCTGCGATTCTGGAGCGTCCGATCACATTCGTAACCCGCAATTACCTATGCTCCTGGCTGAACTGAGTCCGATGACGACCGGCCCTGTTCGGACCACCGCGGCCGCTCGGACAGGCCCCCTCTTGATGGCAGCCTACACGATACAGCGGCCGTCCACGCGGCTACATTGATGGTCGCATGATCGAGCCAGACATTTGCAGTAGCAATCCGATGTCGATGAATGTCCTGTGACGCGAGCCCACCGCGTCGAACTCGCCCGTCCAGGAGTTGGCTCTCACCAAGCCCGAGAGAGTTGTGCTTTACCACAGACTGGCGTTGTAAACGCTGTCGAGACCAAGTACACAGGACTCGGGAAAACTTTGAGGATTCAAGGCTCGGATGGCGCTGACGTTCCGCCCGAGGTCAAAAGAAAATCTGTGCATGAAGGGTCGCGCCAGTGCGTATCGCTCACTTTCATGTTCTTGTCGAATCGCACCTGATACTGGCAGGTAACAATCTCCCCCCCTCGACGAAAGTTGAACAGGTAGTTCCAGACATGACCGCCTACGAACCATTCGTGAAAATGAGGTGGCCCGAGCAGATCGAACATCTGGTCCTTCGTGAGACCAGGTCCGACGTTGCGCAGGTTATGCAGGTTGACGAAGGTACCACCCTCCAGCGTCGCTGATTGAGGATCCGGAAACGTGGGCGGAGAATCGGCGGTGGCACAACCCTGGAGGGCGACCGTAGCTAGCAAACTGACCGACATTGCGAACATCCATTGGCTTTTCATGTTTGCATATCTCTTCGAATATGGGGCTGCGAGCCTGGTGGGCAGCGGTGACAATTGGGCCGATGTCGCGCACGGCCTCCGTATTAGCATCCATTGGAAGTTTCGTTTTACCAATTACCACTGGTAACCTGCACCCACGACTGCGCCATAGTAGCCTTGCGTATTGGTTGAGGCGGCCGCCTTATAGACCCAGTGATTGTTATCCGAGATCGTGGAAATTCCGATCGCCTGCCCTGACTGGCCCCGATAAACGCTGCCCGCAATCGATACCATGCTCTTTCCCGGCCCCGTGGGTTGCGGCAATCCTGCGACAGCCATCGCACTTGCGATTCCCGCATCCGCATCACGCTTCAGCTGTTGAATCTGGCTATCCGTATACGCATTTGCCTGTGAGACGGCGCTCCCAACGCCGGCGTCCAGCTGCTGCACGTTAACGGCGTCGGTGGGTTCAGTTCCCGCAGCGACATTGGTGACCTGCCGTGGCGAATCGGCTGACCCTACCGAGACCACGTTACTGCGACCCTCGTCGTTACTGCCGGCACCGATGGCCACCGAGCTGGATCCTGTCGACGTCGCCCCCTGACCCAGGGCCGTCGAGCCGGTAGCGGTCGCCTGCGAGTTGTTGCCGACAGCTGTGCTACTGGCCCCGGAAGCAACTGCCCCCTGGCCACCCGCCGACGAATTGGATCCGGTTGACGCAGGCGGCGTCGTTGTCGTCGAGGAGGACGGGAAACCACCATTACCACTATTCACATTGTTGATCAGCGTGGTCAGCTGCGTCTGGACTGCTTCGAGCTGGCTCACGTTGACTGCGTCGGTCCCGACACTGCCTGCTGCAACCCCGGTGATCTGCCGGTTTCCGATATTGACTTCCCCTGCTGAGGACTGCGGGCTGCTCAGACCATAAGCAATGTAGTTCGACAATGCCCCGACCGTCGTCACCGATCCTGCTCCCAGCGCGATACTGTTCGCATAGGTTGCGGATGCACCGGCGCCTAGCGCCACAGCGTCGGTGGCGCTGCTTTGTGCGCCGGAACCCAGCGCCACGCCGCCCACCGCCGTTACGCTCGCATTCGCGCCTTGCGCGACAGACTGGGCGCCACTTGCGTTGGCGCCGCTACCCAGTGCGATCGCATCGGCCTGATTCGAACTCGCGGCCTCGCCGATCGCGACACCACCCGGCGCGTTCGAATTGACGATGGCACCATTGCCAATCCCTATGCCACTGTCGCCATTGACCACCGTGGTCGGTCCAACTGCGACCGACTGGTCGCCTACGGCCAGCGAGTCTGCTGCGGTCGAGTTGACGTGAAAGTACTCGATAGGCGTCACCGCGAAAGAGGAAAGCGCACCAGCAAGTTGCCGCACGGTGACGGCGTCCTGCTGTTGCGTCCCGTCTGCGACATTGGTCAACTGGCGATACGAATTGGTCGTTCCGAACGACACCGCACCCAGTAGCGTCTCATCGGTGGTGTTATAGGGAATCACATAACTGCCGCTCGTAATCGAACCTGACGAGGGAACAATCGCGCGGCTAGATACAGACCCCGAGCCTATGGCGATCGCGCCTGCAACGGAAGCAGTCGCCTGCGCCCCCAGCGCCATGGCATTGTCAGCCGTTGCCTGCGCACCGTTGCCTGCCGCGAAGCTGCCCGTTCCACTGGCTACCGCCTCAGGGCCGACGGCGATACTGTTGGTGCCCGTTGCCTGGCTATCCGCTTCTGTGGAGTCAGCATGGAAGTATTCGATGCCCGCACCGTTGTCAATGTTCGTGAGGGAGTTCTCGACGTCAGTGAGGACGGTGTTCAACCCGCCAAGCGCACCCCCGACGTTGTTGTAGGTGGTGCCTTGCACGTCGTAGCTCGGTGCCGAGATGCCGCTGCCCGGTGTGTACGTCGAGCCTCCTCCCAGTGCAGAAGCGACCGATGCCCCGGTCGCGTTCCCCGCGCTTGCCACAGAAAACAGTTGCGAGCCGTTGACGGCGTCGGTCGAGGTCGCTGACAGCACCCCTGCTGCGACGTTCTGGAGTTGCCGTTCCGCTCCGGCCGTGCCGATCGACACGACAGAAGTGGGCGCGGTTGCCGCAGCCGTACCGCCCGTCATGTCGAACGTGCCGGTATGCGGTGCTGCCGTCGTGGCCCCAGCCCCCAACGCAACGTCGTTTGCATTATTGGCTTGCGCACCGTTGCCGATTGCAACCGAAGACGCTCCGGTGGAGACCGCAACCGGACCCACTGCGACGCTATTGGTACCGATCGCGGTCGAATCTGCTAGCGTCGAGTTCGCATGGAAGTACTCGATCCCACCACCACTCAATGAGCTGTTGATGCTTTCCAGCGCACTGCCCACGTTATTGTAGGTATTGCCTCCTATCGTATAGCTCGGCGCACTGATCGCCCCTGT
>Ga0116109_1000233_pt1 | contig 11648 bp, 9 predicted proteins | sample June2015DPH_8_10_2_FD_89718 | JGI IMG/M metagenome (GOLD analysis project Ga0116109, IMG submission 89718) | Peatland microbial communities from SPRUCE experiment site at the Marcell Experimental Forest, Minnesota, USA - June2015DPH_8_10 | ecosystem: Environmental > Terrestrial > Soil > Wetlands... | reverse complement strand
GCCTGCACCAGCGGCTTAGGCAACGCGAGGCCCGAGGTTTCGATCAGCACGTGATCGATCTGGTCGCGGCGCTCCACCAGCCTTTCCATCACCGGGAAGAATTCCTCCTGCACGGTGCAGCACAGGCACCCGTTGGCGAGTTCGTACAACTGGCCTTCGATCTCGTTGCCCTGTTCGTCACAGCCGATGCCGCAACCCTTGAGAATCTCGCCGTCGATGCCGAGTTCACCGAACTCATTGACGATCACCGCAATGCGCTTGCCGCCTGCGTGTTGAAGAATGTGCCGCAGCAGCGTGGTTTTGCCACTGCCGAGGAAACCTGTCACAACGGTGACGGGGATTTTGCGCATGGGGTTCTGCATGGTTATTCCGTCGAAAGATAGGGCCGATTCATGGCACGGCAATTGAACAGACGAAACGCGGGGACGAGAAACGGCGCTGCAGCAGCAACGGGGACACGCAATGAAGTCGTGGACGATACGCCGCATCCCCGCGGCGTCAACCCTCTTCCCTGGCCGGTATCCGGGCTGGCGAAAGCGCCGCTTCCCCTTCCCAGGCGAGTGATTTCTCGCCCAGTGGTTGCATGCATGCGCGACCTTGCGCGCAGACACTGAAGCCGGCTCTGCACCGTTTGCGCGATGCCTTCGCTTACCGTTGCGGGGGCAGCACAGGTTGGTCCGGTCTTGTGAAAGTGGACGCCCTGTTTCCCGTTTAACTGCGTGCGCAGGAATGCGCACACGAGCACCAAAGTGCCTGGGAGTTTAGGCCCGCGAGCCCCGCGCGTCAAGGAAGCGGAGCGGGCGGCTTCAGTCATGGCTTGTGCTATCGTATGCGCGCGTTTGGTGCCGACGCATGTTGGCGAACGTGCAGTTGAACGGGAAACAGGATGCGTAATATGGGGCACCGCATGACCCAAACCGCCTCACTCAGCATTGGTATCGGCTGCAGGCAGCACACTTCTGCGGAGCAAATCTCGGCCGCCATCCGTAAGGCCCTGGACGCCTATCCGTTCGAAGCGATTCGCTGCATCGCGACCATCGAATCCAAGGCGCAGGAACCCGGCCTGCACGAATTTTGCGCGCGTCATGCATTGCCGTTGCGGACCTTCAGCCGTGCCGAAATAGCAGCCGTGCCCGCCATCCCGACACCTTCCGCCGCCGCCCGCACGCATCTCGGCGTAGACGGCGTCTGCGAGCCGTGCGCCTTGCTCGCTGCTCCCGGCGGCTGTCTGATCGTGCCCAAGACGGTGCTCGACGGCGTCACTGTTGCCATCGCATCGAACGCGTCCGGCCCGACATCCCAAAGCTTAGAATTCAACGACCAACAGGACCTTCCATGAAAACCGATCCCGAATCGCATCTGCGCATGACCCAGCGGCGTCGCGAAGGCCACGAGAAAAAGCAGGCCGAAGCGACCATCGAAAAGGGCCTGCTGATCGTCAACACCGGCACCGGCAAGGGCAAAACCACGGCCGCGTTCGGCATGGCCGTGCGTGTCCTCGGCCACGGCATGCGCCTCGGCGTCGTGCAGTTCATCAAGGGAGCATTGCACACGTCGGAGCGCGATTTTCTGGGCAAAATCGCCAATTGCGATTTCGTCACCATGGGCGACGGCTATACGTGGAATACCCAAAACCGCGATGCCGACATTGCGACCGCCCGTAAAGGCTGGGACGAAGCACGCCGGATGATCGAAAGCGGCGAGTATCAGATGGTGATTCTCGATGAATTGAACACCGTGCTGAAGTACGAATACCTGCCGCTCGAAGAAGTGCTTTCGGTCGTGAACGCGCGTCCTGAGATGCTGCATGTGGTGATTACCGGTCGCCACGCACCGGATGCGTTGATCGAAGCGGCCGATCTGGTCACGGAAATGCGCATCGTCAAACACCCCTATCGCGAGCAGCACGTCAAAGCGCAGCGCGGCGTGGAATTCTGAGCCATGCCGTCCTGTCCCGCCCTGTTTATCAGCGCGCCGGCTTCCGGTCAGGGCAAGACCACGATTACGGCCGGCCTCGCCCGCTACCATCGTCGGCAAGGGCGGCGCGTGCGTGTCTTCAAGACCGGCCCGGATTTTCTGGACCCCATGATCCTCGCACGGGCAAGCGGCGCACCGGTGCTCTCGCTCGACCTCTGGATGGTCGGCGCAGAGGCGTGCCGCGAACTGCTTGCCCAAGCGGCTGCCGAGGCCGATCTGATCCTGATTGAGGGCGTGATGGGGCTTTATGACGGCACACCGAGCAGCGCCGATCTCGCCAGCGCATTCGGCGTGCCGGTGGTGACGGTGATTTCCGCCAAGGCGATGGCGCAGACCTTCGGCGCGGTCGCCTTCGGCCTTGCGCGGTTCCGGCCGGAGGTGCCGTTTCACGGCGTGTTCGCCAACCGCGTCGGCTCGGCGCGTCACGCGCAAATGCTGCAGGAGGCGCTGCCGTCCGGGCTGCGTTGGACCGGGCATATTGCCAGCGCCGACGAGATCGAACTGCCCGAGCGGCATCTCGGCCTGCACCAGGCGGGCGAAGTCGACGATCTGGACACAAGGCTCGAGCGGGCCGCCGATGCGCTCGCACAAACGCCGTTGGCGGAGCTGCCGCCCGCGGTGGAATTTGCCGCCGCGGTGTGTCATGAGCTGCCGCGCCTGCTAGACGGCAAACACATTGCGATTGCCCGCGATTCGGCGTTCTCGTTCATCTATCCGGCCAACGTCACGTTGCTCGAAGCATTGGGTGCGCAGGTCAGCTACTTCTCGCCGCTTGCGGACCAGCCCGTGCCGGAAGCAGCGGACGCCGTCTATCTGCCTGGGGGCTATCCCGAACTGCATGCAGAAGCACTCTCGCGTAACGTATCGACTGCGGAGGCGATCCGCGCGCACGTGGCCGCTGGAAAACCTACCGTCGCCGAATGTGGCGGTATGCTCTACCTGCTCGAGCAGCTCACCGACACCCAGGGCGCGACTACGTCGATGCTCGGTCTGCTGCCGGGCCATGCGACGATGCAGACGCGCCTCGCCGCGCTGGGTATGCAACAGATCAACAGCATCCATGGGACCATGACCGGTCATACGTTTCATTACTCGAAGTTGACGACGCCGCTTACGCCGGACCGGACGGCCACCCGCCCGCAAGCCGATACGCCCGGCGAGGCCGTATTCCGTGCCGGCCCTATCGTCGCAACCTATATGCACGCCTACTGGCCTTCCAACCCGGCCTTTGCGGCCGCCTTGTTCCATGGCGAAGTGTTTTAACGATTCCGACCGCGAAGCCGTCTACCGCGCCATCTATGAACGGCGTGACATGCGGCACTTCGCGCACGACCCCGTCGACCCGGCTGTGCTGCAACGTCTGCTCGCTGCGGCGCACCATGCGCCGAGCGTCGGCTTCATGCAACCGTGGCGCATTGCGCGCATCACCGATCCGGCGCTGCGTGCTGCGTTGCACGAGACCGTGGACCGCGAGCGGCTTGCGACCGCCGACGCGCTCGGCAAACGGCGCGACGAATTCATGAAGCTCAAGGTCGAAGGGATGCTCGAGTGTGGCGAACTGCTGGTAATGGCCTTGATGGACGGCCGCGAGAAGCACATCTTCGGGCGCCGCACGTTGCCGGAGATGGATCTCGCCTCGGTGGCCTGCGCGATCCAGAACATGTGGCTGGCGGCGCGCGCTGAAGGCCTCGGCATGGGCTGGGTGTCGCTGTTCGACGTCGACGCTGTGCGCGCCCTGCTGGGTATGCCTGACGGTGCGCGTCCGGTGGCGATCCTGTGCCTCGGTCACGTCGACCAGTTCTATACCGAACCCATGCTCGAAACCGAGCGCTGGGCGAGCCGCGTGCCGCTTGCTGACTGCGTGTTCGAAAACCGCTGGCCTGAGGAAGGCTCGGCCGAATAGTCCGGTGCGGCGGTGTGCGGTTTGCGGTGTGCGCCAAAAATCAGGGCTGCACTGGCTTCACCGACACCACCTGTGGCATGCCGCCCGCGCCATCCGCGCGCAGTTCCACGCGCCAGTCAGGATGATCGGCGAAGGGGAATTGCGCCAGCGCGCTCTTCACCAGATACGGAATCGCGTGCAGCGGATCGGCGTCGTGATCCTGGCTCTCGACGCTCACCTTGTAGACCTCGTGACCGTTGCTCTGCTCGAAGAAGCGCAGCGTCAACGAGTGCTTATAGGCGCGGCGGCCGAAAAGTGCAAAGGTGGTTTCACCCGGACTGCTGCAGCCCTCCTGCGCACAATCTGCCGAACCGACGCCAACAGCCGCAAGCCGCGTGTCATAAGCAATCGAAAGCAGATAGTGTGCACGCTCCTGGGTGACGTCAGCGAAACCATATTTGCCGAGTTCGGTACGGATCAATGCTTCGTATTCCGTATGATCCGGATTACCGTCCTGCAGCGACGAGCGTGCCAGCGCATAACTGTGTTCGCCTTGCATGGGGCTCGCCGTTGGCGACGCCCGCACGTCGGCGCTGACGCCGGCACAGCCTGTCAAACCGGCGCTCAGGCTTGCTGCCATCAGCGCAGCGCATATCAGCGTGGCTCTCATCGTTTTCTCGCTTCTAAAAATGCAGAATGCCCATCACACGTTCGCAAGCTGCGAGTCGTCGAGGCTCGGCAGTAACACCGTAAACGCGGTGCCCTGGCCCGGCGCGCTGACGACCTGCACATTGCCCCCATGCCGCGTCACGACTGTTTTGACAAAGGCCATCCCAAGGCCCGCGCCGCCGGTGTCCGGCTGCTCGGCCTCGTGAAAGCGCCGGAACCGCTGGAACAGCCGGCTCTGCTGTTCCAGCGGAATCCCATAGCCCTGGTCGCGAATCGTACATTGCACGCGTGCCGGCAAGCCGTTCACCGGCCCAATCGTGCAGGTGATGCGCGACTTAGGTGGGCTGTACTTGACTGCGTTGTTCATGATGTTGACGAGCGCCCGCGTCATCAGCGAACGGTCGGCACAAATCCAGTAGCCGTCGTCGCCCTCGGCCGCGGTCTCCAGCTGGATCTGTTTGGCGCGAGCCTGCGGCCAGACTTCGTCACTGGCGTCGATGGTCAGTTCGCTGAGACTGACGGGTTCGAACACATAAGCTTGCGACTCCGCGCGCGCCAGTTGCACGAAATCGTCGGCAAGCGTCAGCGCACGCCGCGAGTACCGTGCGATCCGTTCGAGCAACTCATGCACGTGGTCCGACTCGATCCGTGCACGTTCGATCTCCACCAGCGCCAGAATCGAGGCCTGCGGCGAGCGCATGTCGTGCGACAGAAGTCGCAACGCATCCTCGCGCTGCCGCTCCGCCGCGTGCAACGCCGACACGTCGACGAGGCCCGCGATCCAGCCGGTCACCTCGCCTTCTTCGTTGGTGCACATGGCGTAGCGCAGCAGGTGGTCGCGCTCGGCCAGGTCGCGCACTTCGATGCCTTGCGCCATCAGGTCCGCAAATTCCAGCCGGGCCGGATCGAGGATCGCCGGCCAGTGCGTGCGCGCCCGTGTGTCGTGTTCCGCATCGCCCTCGGTGCCGGCGCCGATCGTCTTCATGAAGGCCAGATCGCCCAGCACCTCGCGCATCGGCCGGCCTTGCGGCATGACCGAACCCAGGCGTTCAAAGTGCGCGGTCGCCGCATGGTTGGCGATCAGCACGATGCCATGCACGTCGCTCACCAGAATCGGCCCAGGCACGCTATCGAGGCTGTCCCAGACAAAGCGCTTCATGTCCTGCACGCGCTGCGCAGCCTGCGCCATCAACGCCATGTGCTGTTCCAGCACGTCGCCGCCGAACTCACGGCGGCGCTGCGGCGTTTCCGGCAGCAGATGCGGTTCGTCGGCGAGTCGCTGCAGTTCTTTGCGCAGATACGCCATGGTCATTTCGAGCCGCCGCCAGTTCCAGACCGGATACACGACGATCAGCCCGACCACCGCCGGCGCCGGCGACATCCACAGCCGCGCGCCGTACAACAATGCGGCACTCCCTCCTGTGATGAGAATGCACAGCCCTATGGTCAGCAACAAGGAGCGCCGTGGCGACAGTACAAGGAAGCCGGCCAACAGCGCGGCAAGCGGCACCAGCGAGACGAGAAACAACGACACTGCCGTAACCGGATCGATGGCGCGGCCGGTCAGCAGCGTATCCAGCACGTTCGCATGAATGTAGACGCCGGGCAGCGGCCCCAGCTCGCCCGAGACTGGCGTAGCAAAGCGGTCGTACAGCCCCGAAGCAGTCACGCCGATCAGCACAACGCGGCCGCGCAACTGCTCGGCCGGGACCTCGCCCGTCACGACGCTGGCGAACGATACGTGCGAATAGTTGGCGGCATCCAGACCGAACGGAATCAGAAAACGCGCCTCGTCGACCTTCTCCCGGGTGCGGTCATGCACGCCGGCAAGGCCCACGACGGGCGGCAAAAGCTGGATCGCGCCGCTCCTGATAGCCCGCCAGAGCGGCACCATCAGCTGCGGCCAGCGCGAATGCGCGTCGCCCTCGAACAACGCGACGCTGCGTACGATACCGTCGCCGTCGACTTCCAGATTGATGTGGCCAAGCCCGGCCGCCGCAGCCGCGAGCGGTGGCACCGGCTTGACGACGACCCGCTCGCCGTCGTTATCCTCGGGGCTCAGCAGGACCGGCAGATAGGTTGGACTCAGTGCAATCGCCCGGGCGAGTTGCGCGTCGTCCGCTGCGGCCTCGGTGAAGAGCACGTCGTAGATCACCGCTGCCGGCTTCGCCTTGGCCAGTTGCGCGAGCAGACTCGCATGCACGCTGCGCGGCCAGGGCCAGTGGCCGAGCCGCTCGATGCTGGTGTTGTCGATTTCGACCACCACGATATCGGAGAGGACGGGTTGCGAGTGCAGCGCGAGGAAGCGATCGTAGACCAGATGATCGATGCCCGCCGTCCAGTGGCCGAGCGCGCTCAGAAGGATGACCGCAATGCCGAGGCAACCGAGCGCGCCCCATTCGAACAGGAAGCGTCGGCCAGCCGGCCGCCCAAGTCGTGCACGCGGATCAAGGCTCATGCGTGGAGGATTAGAGTCCTAACGGGCAAGCGTGAACGACCGGATCGAGCTGCCCTTCTCATAGAACCGGCCGTTTTCGAACTGCTCGGCGATCACGGTCCAATAATAAACGCCACGCGGCAGATCCGTCACCACGATCTCGCCGGCCGGCAGGTCGGGACGGTCGAGGATCGGATTGCGCAGGTCCGGCGTGGCCGCGAGGAGGAAGCGAAAGCGCGTTTCCACACCCGGGCGGCTCGCGAACCAGCGGAACGCATAGTCGCGCGTGCCGGCACGCGGTGTCGCGGAAGCGGACAGACCCAACTGACGGCGCTCGAAGCCATAGGTCTGCGGCAGGCCTTCAAGACCATTGTGGTCGATCGCTGAGATGCGCACAAAGTAAGTGCCGTCGGGCAGTTCGCCGAAGTCGGCATGCGGCGCGCTCACCGGCAGATCGCGGATCAGGTCGAGCAGATCCGCATCACGCGCGATCTGCAAGCGGTAGCCGGCTGCATGGCTGTCCGCCGCGAGATCGAACGCGACGGTCTTGCCATCCTGGATCTTGCCGGGATCGCTCAAGGCGGGTGCGGGTAGCAACTCGATGGGCGCGCCGATTGCTCCGTTCGAGCCCGAGACATTGCCGAAGTGAGCCGGGACGAGTTGCTCCGAGGCCTGCAGCGGCACGCCCGGCGCTGGCGCAGGTGCGCTGCCCGGATCCACGCCGACCGCGCCATCCAGCACTTCGACGACCGTTTGCTGCTGGCCGGCGTCGTAGTTCACCCGAAAACGCGTGCCACGCACGCCCGCCACCACGGAGGGCGAACGGATCTGGAAGCGGTCGTCTTTCTTCGTGGCGTGCGTGACTTCGCTATTGACCTCGCCGTGTTGCAGATCGATCACGCGGTCGGAAGCGCCCGTCAATACCGTCTGGCGCAGCGTGCCGATTTCGATCATGCCGTCTTGAGGAATGCTCACGTGCGAACCGTCCACCAGTTCCAGCGTCGCGAAACCCTCATGACCGGTCCGCACCCGATCGCCTTCGCCGAGCATCATGCCGGGCGCAAGCGGCGTGTAGGGTCCTGTGCCGAACGCCCGCTCGACCGGCCCGCTCGTCGCCAGCACCCGCGCGGATTCGTGATCCTGACGCAGCAACGCGGCCGGCAGTTTCAGCTGGATACCCGCTTGCAGCCGGCGCGGCGCGGGCACCTTGTTCAGGCGGCTGAGCGCCCTCCAGTCGTGCGAATCGCGCAGGTAGCGCGCAGCGATTTCATACAGCGTGTCGCCCGCTGCGGTCGTGTAAGGGACGGTGACGACGGGCGTCCTGTCGCTCTTATGCGCCTCGGCCAGCGCGGGCGCGAGCCCGAGCGCCGCGAGGACGTACGGCGCGCACGGCACGAGAACGGCCAGCGCACGGCGTGCGCCGGCCGCCGGCAGAGGGGCCGGCAGCGTGGCTCCAGACAACCTCACGCATCCCCCTTTTCGATGCGCTCCAGCCGGTATCCATACCCGTAGATCGGCGTCAGGCGATAGCCGTTTTCAGGCCGTAAGCCCAGTTTGCTGCGCAGCATCGAGACGTGGGTATCCATGGTGCGCGACGGGATTTCGGTGGCCTGCTTCCAGATCACATCGAGAATGTGCGCACGCGACAGCGGCCGGCTCAGGTGCTGGAACAGCAGCAGCGCGAGGTCGAATTCTTTTTGCGTCACGGCGACGGCGGTGCCGCGTACCAAAACGTGCTTGGCGCCCAGATCGAACTCGTAGTCGCCGAACACTTCTTTCAATGCGCTCGCGTTGAGCTGATAGGCGCGCCGCAGCAGCGAACCGACGCGCGCCAGCAGGACGCCCGCCGACACTGGCTTGACGACGTAGTCGTCCGCCCCTGTATTGAGGATCGACGTGATGTCGGTCTCGCGGCTGCGGCTCGTCATGAACAGCACCGGCAAGCGCTCGGACAGACTCTCGCGCACCCAGCGAAGCACCTCTTCGCCGGACATGTCGGGCACGTTCCAATCCAGCACCAGCAGATCGAAGGTCTGGCGCCGGAGTTGGCGCACCAGCGCGCGGCCCTCGGCATAGGCATGGCAGATGTGGCCAGCGGCCGAGAGGGTTTGACACACCAGATCGGCCTGCGCCGGATCGTCATCCAGGACTGCAATTCTCATAACACCCCGCAATGCAATACCGTTCTTCGTATCTGGATGGCCGGCCATCGAGTCGATTCAGCGCGCAGCCCAGGTACCCCGGGTTGCGACGCCCCGTTTGCCTTTAACGCTACGCGCTCCTTCCGTGCGCTGACCTTCGGGCGACGGGTTCCTCCATCGACAACACTATTTATCGATTATTAGTTGCGTGCCAGAAACGCCTGTTTTAAACAGGCATCCGATATATCTCAAAAGTGGCGCGCAATTCGCCCAGTCACATAGAGTGAATAGGCGTTTTCATCATAATCGAAAACGGCCATCCCCTTCCGAATGCCATCCTCCAGCCATCCGGCATCGTTGCCGCCCAGCGCGATGCAACTCGCATACTGACCCGGGACGCCGTGCGTCCGAGTGTGGACAAATATTTACAATCCGTCGAGACAGTATAAGAACAGTCTCAATTTAAATCGTTTAAATATTGTTAAGCCGGTTTTGTGCTGCGATCACAGATATACGTCGAAATACGCAGATATCACAAAAAATCCTGCAAAAACAATTACTTGAATCGAGATATGTGTCGATCGCCGTGGTGGCGACGTGCGTTACCGTGTTGCAAAACTTTGAGGTTAGCGTAACCTTTTGCGTAGGTTTTTTTGCTATTGAAAGTAGTCCGAGAAACCGACATCGGGCCAAAGATGAAGTTCGACGCCAGAAGGGCCAAACTGCTCCAGCCGCAAGAACATATAGCGTTCGACGACTTTCCCGGCTTACGCCTCGAAGCCACGACCACCCGACGCACATGGACGTACCGATACCGATCGCCTCTCGACGGTAACATGCGACAAATCAAGCTCGGAAATTGGCCGGCGATGCCTCTCGCCGCGGCGGTCGTCGAGTGGGAGACGAAACGAAACATCCGTGATAGTGGCCAAGATCCCGCGCATACGCGACGTCGGGCCAGAGCGCGCGTGGCCGGATTGGACGCCGAACTTGTATCTGGTGCATATACCGTCCGACGCCTCGTCGCCGATTATCTGGCCGGACATGTCGAGCACAATGCCAGCCCCGCAGCGCAGGCAAATACCCGATATGCACTCGGCACTCCCATCGAACCGATCCTGGACATGCTTCCCGAGACCGTCACTCGGAAGATGGCCTTCGATCTGCTGGAAAGGTTACGTGATCGCCCTACCTATGCGAACCGCATCAAGATGGAACTTGGCGCAGCGTGGGACTACGCGCTCGACGCCGGCCGGCTTCCCGAAAATACGCCAAACTGGTGGCGTCAGATCATGCGTGGCCGGCTGCGCAGCAAAGGCCGCAGTCGCAACGGTGAACGTGTCACTGATAAGCGTGTACTGACAGGCCCCGAGATCGCTGTTCTCGTTCCGTGGGTGCAGTTGCTTGAGCCGGATGTAGCCGATGTGACGCAGCTTTATCTATGGACGGGGCAACGCGGCAACGAGATTGTCGCTATGCAGGGCGTCGAGTTGAGTGAGGAGGCTGATGGCCTCTGGTGGACTATTCCAAAGGCAAAGACGAAAAACAAACGCATTGAACGTGCGACTGCGCATCGCGTACCGCTCGTCGGTCGAGCGGAGGTGATCATCCGGAGACGATGGGCGAGTTACGGCAACAGCTGGTTATTTCCTTACACTGCCCCGAAAGCGGGGCGCCGCGCAGCCAAGTCACGCGAATGCATCACGCAAGCAAGTGTTGGGCAGACCATTGCCCGCTGCCAACCCTATTGGAAGGGCAAAAACAAACTCATGTCTGACCGTCCGATCCCCGTGACGGCATGGACACCGCACGACCTTCGCCGCACCGCGCGCACGATGCCCGGCGCGATGGGATGCGCGAACGAGGTAGCCGAAGAGATAATCGGTCACATCAAGCCTGGTATCGTGGGCGTCTACAACCTTTATAGCTACGATGCGGAAAAGCGCGAGTGGCTTATGAAGCTGGCCGCTCATCTTGAGGAATTGGCCGTTTCTTAACGCCTGTGTTTTCGGGCGGCAGCAGGTCGGCAATCGGTCGAGCGTCGGCCCACTCCTGGACCTCGTGCGCGAGCCACCCTACCCTCCGGCCCGAGAGTAGCCGCGGCTCGGGAAACGATTTCTCGCGTACCAGTTTCTGTACGGTCGTCGGCGACAGTGATAGCGCATCTGCCACTTCTTTCAGAGACAAACAGATTTTCATTGCGACTTCACCTTTCGTGCGTTGCGCCTGCTCCCCTATCCCCATTGCGCCGTTTCGATGATGAACAACCGGGGAATTGATGAAGCATCGATGACACTTCATACGTGCCGTAGGGGAAAAGCACACGTCTAAATCTAATGGGCAACGTCGAACGCTGCAAATGCGCTCGCAGGAATAAAATTGCGTTTAACGGTGTATCGATCAGATCGTTGGCTTTCCTCGGAGTTCCGCGGTAGTCCTTTACCAAATGAGGCTGAGCCGAAAATCATCGCAATCCTGCTCGTGCGAGCACGATTCTTTCCATTTCAGGTTCAATGAATGTCTGGCCCGCGCAGCGCATCAG
>Ga0116109_1000232_pt1 | contig 11705 bp, 5 predicted proteins | sample June2015DPH_8_10_2_FD_89718 | JGI IMG/M metagenome (GOLD analysis project Ga0116109, IMG submission 89718) | Peatland microbial communities from SPRUCE experiment site at the Marcell Experimental Forest, Minnesota, USA - June2015DPH_8_10 | ecosystem: Environmental > Terrestrial > Soil > Wetlands... | reverse complement strand
TATTATTACAATATCGGGTAAACTCGTCATGTATTTAATTCCGCCCAAATTTTTTCGGAGTTGAGCTAATTGTCTCTTCAGATTCGCCGCCTCTTTCTTAGGAAGTTGATTAAGTAACCCCGTATTTTCTTTGTCCTCCAAATCTCTAAATCTCTGAAGACGTGTTTCTATAGTAGACCAATTAGTTAACATACCACCGAGCCATTTTTTATTTACATAATGACACCTAGCTCTTGTAGCAGCCGATGCTACTAAATCAGCTGCTTGATATTTCGTACCTACTATCAAAAATTGTTTTCCTCCACTCGCTGCATTAGCCAATAAATCACAGGCTTCTGATAAAAAGCGAGCCGTTTGAGTAAGATTTAGAATATGAATACCTTTACGTTCTGTAAAAATATAAGAGGTCATTTTAGGATTCCATTTTCGGGCTTGATGACCAAAATGTACTCCCGCCTCCATCATTTCTTCCAAATGAATATCCCAAGATTTTTGTTTCATTATTATTATTATTCAAATTTGAATCCACAAATTGCGATTTATTCCTATAATTAGACCGAAACGACTCCATTTTTAAGATTGTCTCTCCACAAAAACTTGATTAACTCTATTTCTTCCTTTTATACCAAATCTGATCAAGTATATCTACCAATACTAACTCCGGAAAGGGGCTGCTTCAATTTTTTGTGAATCCTTTCCGGAGTAGAATAAATAGGAAGTTTTTCATATAAAAAAAGATCCTTTACCTTGTTATAAAAAAATTTTGTTTTCTTTTTCTTCGATAAAATATTCCTCTGTTTTTCCAGAGTTATTTGCCAAATAACTTCTTGACATCCAGTACCTGCAGGAACTATTCCACCAAGAATGACGTTTTCTTTTAAGCCTTTCAACCAATCAATTCGACCTCGCAAAGCAGCTTTCGCTAATACCCGGGTAGTTTCTTGAAAACCGGCTTCTGATATAAAACTTTGAGTATTAAGAGATGCTTTTGTTATTCCTAATAATACGGGCTTATAAGGAACTACTTCCTCCAAAGCACGGTTCATTCTCTGTGCCCGTGAAAATTCAATTAATTCTCCGGGTAAAAAACCATTGGCCATTCCATTTTCCAGAGTAAGTACTTTAGAAGTCATTTGGCGTACAATAATTTCTACATGCTTATCAGATATTTGTACCGACTGTGACCGATAAACCCCCTGGATTTGATCAACCAAAATAATCTGGCTCTGTTCCATACTAATCCTGGCACTAATAAAGAATCCCCAGAGGTTTCCGAAGAAATTTGTCATATCCCTATTCCAATCCTCAAAACCTTTTTCTAAATCGATCGATACTGAATTAATTGGACGAGCTTCTAGCAATTGCTCAACTTTAGGAAGGCCTTGAATAATATCTCCAGATTTCAATCTTTCATATATCAAAGTTATTAGAGTATCTCCTTCTCTTACAACTTCACCATAATGACTATGAACAGTTGCTCCTCCAGTAGCCAAATATGGCTTGGCTGATCTGATTATTACAAAATCCATATGAATGGCTATAATTTGTCCGGATCCATAAAGGGGTTGATATTCAAATACGGATAAACCCTCACAAATAAATTGTCCGAGATTCATTAATTTAATTTTTTTTCTTGATGAAAAAAATGGAAGAAAAGACCATCTTAGTATATTGGAAATGATACTATTACCTAACAGCAATTTATATATTTTTCTATTTTCACCAATAAAAAACCACTTAGGTTTTCGAAAAGTATTCAGAGAACTATCTATTATTGAAAATTTAATAGATATGAGTCGATCATAGGTTATCAAACAAAAAGGTTGAAAAAAATTTGTGATATTTTGTAAGTGACCCAAGAAAAACGAATTTTCCGATAAATTGAATTGTCCGGAAATTCTTCCGGTTGTTAACAAAATATCCCTACTTTCTTTTTCTGAATCAAAAATTCCACTTAGATTTTTAGGGGTAGTAATTAATTCCTTTTCTGATCCTTGATCGAGGGATTGTATATAAAAGCGAGGATCTTTTTCCAAATGAAATACTTCTTTTTTTTTCTTTCTCGTTACATCCTTTTTCGTGCCGTTATATAGAAGAGTTCGAAATAAATGAAATGGAGACAAAATAAGGAGGGAGCCACTCTCCTTGTTTTTATTCGGTGGAATACAACGAATAGTACCTCGATGTTTACTAAGTAGTTGATTTCCACCATTAAAATATTGGCTGGTACTAGATACTTTGTTATTAAAAAGATATTTGTAAATGGAAATATTCCCTCTATTCCTACTATCTAGATCGATATATTTCACCAAACTAATTTGGAGAAAAGTTTTAATCATTTTGTTGATTCTTACCTCTACAAAAGAAGCATAAGCCTCTTTTATAAAAGTTTTTGTTGCTCCCCAATTTAGTACTAAACAACTTTGGACCAATTGAGTACCGATATCTCCTACTGCTTGGACCTCTTCACCATCTTCATAAAAAATGTATTTAACAGTTCGAATTTCGAGGGTTCCCCGTTCTTTCGGGGGATTTAAATTTAAAAAAAGAGGTGTTGATGAATTTGATTTATTAGAATCATTAGAGATTTTATATTCTATTGCGGGTCTAACTAAAAAAAAAGATTTTTCTTTGGTAACTACAACCCATTGGAGATAAATCCAATTTTTGAATTGGAATTTCCCAAAAATTTTGTTTCCTGGTGGTACCAAAATACCATCTTGTTTATAAAGATTCTGTGTCTCTCCACGAGGATAATAGATACTTCCAGGCAATATTTTTATTTTGACACGATTACCCATTCCCTTTTCTATCTTAACCAGTCCAGTCACTCGACTATTAATAGTTGAAGTAATCTTGGTACCTGCTCGAACGATACTATTATTTTCTACTAAAATGGAGGAAGAAGATTCACGTAAAATATGTATTTCCTCAGGAAGAAAAAAGAAATTATCTCCCTCGATTATTTCATATTTCGGTCTATAATTCTTCGTCTTCCGATCCTCGGAAATCTCATTTTTTTTCTTAATTAAATGAATTTGAATATTACCATATTTTATGGTTCCCGAACTTCTTATTCTATATTTGGGATCATCTAAAATGGCAAAAATATCATTATTCTGTAAAATTCCATTTTTTTCCGTTCTAATCCTAAATCTAAATAAGGCTCTTCTTTCGTACTTTTCTTTCTTCTTCTTAAAAAGTAAATAGGGGATTTTTCCCTTTTTATTTATTCGTGAAATACTATAAGCATGCGGAAGGATACTAGAATAAGTGGAATTCCAATCCTTACTATAAGAGTTGTCTATATTTCTTGAACAATTCAAAATTTGTTTCGCAAGAGGTGGTCCAATATCAATCTTATCTTGATTTTTATAAAACATGGACGAGGTTCCGTCATATTTATAAAATTTTCCCGATAATATCCATACATGACCTGTTGTAAGTAAAAGATGGACATTACTATTTACATACTCAGATGCGTGCCGCACCTTCGTACTCCGGTGCATTTCCCCCTCTGAGTTTGAATAAAAATACCTCTGAACTTTTTCCTTAAAAGGAGATATTTTAGCACGGATTTCTGCAATTACTTGCTTCGATTCTATGTATTGATTATTCCGAACCAAAAGCACACTTTGTGGTGGAACATTTAAATTATATATTTTGTTCTTACTCTCGATACTGACGGATAAATCATTGTGACATATCCAAGCGGGATGCCCGTGACGCGTACGTGTAGGATAAACCAAATCTGTATTAAATTTAATAATTCCATTAAAAGGAGTTCGCACGTGTTCCGCAATGTCACCTGTAAATACTCCACCAGTATGAAAAGTTCTTAATGTTAGCTGAGTCCCGGGTTCTCCGATGGATTGTCCCGCAATAATACCTACTGCTTCTCCCAATTCTATTAAATCACCGTGGGTAAGACTCCATCCATAGCAAAATTGACAGATCCAACTCATACTTTTGCAGGTTAAAGGAGAACGTATATAAATTGGTTTTGTCTGAAGATTTATTAAAGAATTTGCAAGACCAGCTGTAATATCTTGATTACGCGTGGCGATGCATCTCCCATTTATGTATAAATTATCTGCTAATACACGGCCAATTAATTTATGTTGACTAATTCCTCGTATATTTTTTCTATGATCCCGAGGAGGATTTACAGAAATGCCTCGAATAGTACCGCAATCCATTTTTCGTACAACAATGTGTTGAACTACTTCAACTAGCCTACGTGTAAGATATCCAGCATCTGATGTTCGTACCGCAGTATCGACAACTCCCTTGCGAGCCCCATAACAAGAAATAATATATTCTGTTAGAGATAAGCCTTCGCGAAAATTACTTTGAATAGGTAGATCAATAATTTGGCCCTGAGGATCTGATACTAATCCTCTCATACCTACTAATTGATGAACCTGGGATGTACTTCCTCGAGCCCCTGAAAAAGACATCATATGTACTGGATTTAGCGGATCAGTCATCCTAAAATTGGGATTCATTTCTTGTTTCAAATACTCACTCGTGGCGTACCAAGTTTCAATTAATTGACGTAATTTCTCTACCGCATGTACATTTCCATAACGATGATGTTTTTCCGAAGTATAACCTTGCTGTTCCGCATCTTGAATAAGCCAACTTTTGGAAGGTGCTGTTAGAAGATCATCAATTCCTAATGAAATAGCTGCTTGAGTAGCTTGTTGAAAACCTAGATTCTTGAGTTGATCTAAAACATGCGTTGTATATGTAATACCAAAGTGAGCAATTAATCTGCTGATGAGTTGTTTTATGGCAGTTCTATCCATCACTTTATTATAGAAGAGCAATTCGGCCGATTCTACCATAATAGGAAACCTCTTTCTTTTTCTAGGTGGTATCTAGCACTAGATTCAAGCCATTCTTTGATAATTACGAGTGTTAATAATTACGAGGCTTCTCAAATTTCTGTCTCATTGAATAAAAATATATTATTATATAATTACAGCAGGTAATGGTCGATCCCGATGTCGCGAAGCTTTTAAAGTACCTTGTATAGCTTCTTCTATTTGTTGATTGAAAATAACACGACCGACTGTTGTACAAACGTAAATACCAAAAATTTTTTCTTCTTTATTTCTTCCAAGTTGATAATGTTCATAAATTTGAGAAGAAGTGCCTAAAGGGTCGTATTGAACCTCAATAGGCTTTTCACGATTTCTCGAAGTAATTACTCGCAAATTTGTTCCCCATCGGAGCCATAAAGGACTATGCAAGCTGATCTTTTTCTGCTCCCGAACTCCAACCACATTGTCGTAACCATAAAAATAAGGTATTTTTTTCGAGGAAACCCTACTTCTATAACTACAATTAGATTTCGGAAGATTCTCCCGATTTCCATAAATGCCTTGGTGATTTTCAATCGTTAGTATATAAAGTCCAAGAAGCATATCTTGACTTGGTACAGAGACAGGATCTCCCGTCGCAGGAGATAAAAGATTCGTATGAGAAAGCATAAGTAAACGAGCCTCCGCTTGAGCTTCCAGAGATAGAGGTATATGGACAGCCATTTGATCCCCATCAAGATCTGCATTAAATCCTACACAAACTAATGGATGGAGACGGATAGCACGCCCTCCTATTAAAATGGGTTGAAATGCCTGTATGCCCAATCTATGTAGAGTGGGTGCCCGATTTAGTAGTACAGGATGCCCCCGCATAACTTCTTGAAGTACTTTCCATACAATCGGTTCCTTATTTTGAATCATACTTTTAGCTGCTCTAAGGTTGGGAGCGAGGCGCCGCCCAATTAAACCTCGAATAACAAATGCTTGAAAAAGCTCTATTGCCATTTCCCGGGGTAATCCACATTGATGCAGTGGGAGAGAAGGCCCCACCACAATAACGGAACGACCCGAATAATCGACTCGTTTCCCAAGTAGATTTTCACGAAATCTTCCTTCTTTTCCTTCAATAACATCGGAAAAAGATTTGTAGGGTCTATTATGGCTATCTCTCATGGGTTGCCCACGAATGCCATTATCAATAAGTGCATCTACAGCTTCTTGAACCAATCTGGTTTGGCAAACAACTAAGCCCCCTGGGGTGGAACCACTTCTAGCTAAAAAATCGATAAGAGTATTGTTCCGATAAATAACTCTTCGATAAAGTTCATTCAGATCTGAAGTAATCAGTTCACCTTCATTTAATTCAATCATAGGTCTCAGTTCGGGGGGGAGAACTGGTAGTACCGATAAAACCATCCATTCCGGTTTTATATTTGTTCGAAGGAATTGTTTAGCCAATTTTATACGTCTAACTAAGAGATCTTTTCTTCTTTGAATTTTTCGATCTTCCCATTCATTTCCCGTAGATTCTTGTTCTGCTAATTTTATCCATTCCGTATATGCGCAATTCATAATAATTTGCAGATCTAAATTAGTTAATTGTTTCTTAATAGCATCTCCTCCAGTCGCTATTTCTCTATTTCGAAAAGCTTCAAATCCACGTGGAGAAAAGAAACGAGGGAAAATTTCTCTCCAAGATTGGTCCTCATATTTGAATAAACCTCGTAATTTTAATAAAACGGGTTTGTTTGAGACGGGTCTAGCAAGAAAAAGATCGGGATAGGTTCTTTTTTAGATTCCCCCCCCCAGGATCGGACGTGAAAGTTTTCTTTCATCCGGCTCAAATAGCTATATTGAATCATCTGGTTTCTTCATAATTATACGAGTCACTAATATTTATTCATGTTTTATATATGAATGAATATTCCATTTTTGTAATTACATGTTCATGTCGGGAAGGTCAATCAAATAGCTACTCATTACTCGAGTTGGAATCTATAAAAGAAATATTCAAACTTCTTTGATTTAATAAATCTCTGCATTATCGAGTAGTCTTATCTCCTTCAAATGATATATTCCCTTACGGGAATATCTCCAATTTTTTTTTGGAATTCATAAGGATTTTTCTTGTTCGTATCCCATTTATCTTGAATATCCTTTAGGTTTTCGTTCCATTCCGATGGTTGCAATACTACTTGGAGTATATATGCGATGGATAGACCCCAATGGCCATTATTCTTTTTCAAATTTGAATATAGAAAAAATTCTAATCAAATTTTTATTTCTTTACGAAACCCAAGTAATGATATATATACATATGCATAAACCCTAGATAAATTACTCTTAGTAGCGAATAAATTGCTTTCATTTTTGAGTTTCACGCTACTCCCCCGAGAAACATGTCAAAATTAGAGGCATCCTCTCCTAATAAATTATGGATAGGGTGACAGTTTCTGATCGAATCTGTGTAATGGAAATTGATAATCAAGTCACGCATCGCAATATACTAGACTTTCCAATTCTTTAAGAGGCTTGGCTAAGAGATTCGCAATATAACTGGGAAGACGTTTTAAGTACCAAACATGAGTCACTGGGCAGGCCAATTGGATATATCCCATTTGATATCTTCGAACTCGGGAATCGATAAATTCAACTCCGCATTGTTCACAAAATCTAGAATATTCCTTTTGATTTTCAATTCCTTGATACTTTCCACAGGCACAAATCCCACTTTTGATGGGTCCGAAAATTCTTTCGCAGAACAATCCATCTTTTTCGGGCTTATGTGTTTTATAATGTAGAGTATAAGGCTTGGTCACTCGTCCAACTATTTCTCCATTAGGTAGAGTTCTTTCGGCCCAACTACGGATCTGTTCGGGAGAAGCTAATTCAATCCGAAGATGTTGATGCCTTTCTTGGTGAATCATAAAATTCGAATTTTTTTGTTTTCTATTAGACGTCCCTCAAAATCCTCTTTAAATTTTTTTCGGATACAACGACATGATCCAATCCCAGAGCTAGGGATCGTAACTCTCGAACAAGTAATCGAAAAGATTCTGGAGCAGTATTAGGTTCAGGAATGGGCTCTCCAGTCACAATAGCACCAAGTACTTCATAACGGGCACGAATATGATCGGATTTTATGGTAAGCATTTCTCGTAAGATATAAGCAACACCGAAACCTTCTAAAGCCCAAACTTCCATTTCTCCTACTCTTTGTCCCCCGCGTCTGGATCTTCCTCTAAGAGGTTGTTGTGTAACAAGTGCGTAAGGTCCACTAGAACGCGCATGGATTTTATCATCAACCTGATGAATTAATTTTAGCATATAAGCCTTTCCTACTGTAACAGGTTGCTCAAAAATTTCTCCGGTTCTTCCATCAATTAATCGATTTTTTCCGGGATTTTCAGGTTCAAATAACCAAGGATTTTCTGTTTTTTTACTCGCTTCATAAAGTTCGGAAAAGACCAGTTTTCTTGAAGCCTCTCGTTCATATCTCTCATCGAAAGGTGTTATCCTATAATGCTTTTTTGAAAAATATCCAGATAAACCAAGTGAACATTCAAAAATTTGCCCTACATTCATTCGTGAAGGTACACCCAACGGACTTAATACCATATCTATGGGTGTTCCATCCTGTAAATAAGGCATATCTCGTCTGGGTAAAATTTTTGAAATAATACCTTTATTACCATGTCTTCCAGCTACTTTATCACCCACTTGTATTTTTCGTTTCTGTAAAATATAAACACGTACCTTTTTTTCATGATTAATAGAAGTATCTTTCTGATAAATCCATTTCACATCAATGACTCGGCCTTTTCCACCCGGAGGTACTTTGAGACAAGTTTCTCTTGCAGTAGCTACTTGAATACCAAATATAGCTTGTAATAATTTACCCTCTGGGGCACGTAAAGATTCCTCTGCTTCTTGAGGTGTCAGTTTTCCCACCAAAACATCTCCAGTTTCTACCCAAGATCCTGATAATACGAGTCCACTCTTATCTAAATGACGAAGTATATTACTTTCCAAATGAGGTATTTCCCTAGTAATTTTTTCGGGACCCCGACTCGTTGTGCGAGCCTCGATTTCATACTTTTCAATATGAATAGATGTGTAAATATCCTCATAGATTAGACGTTCACTAATAAGTATTGCATCTTCGAAATTATAACCTTCCCATGGCATATATGCTACTAAAACATTCTTTCCCAAAGCCAGTTCTCCTCCTGAAGTAGCTGCACCGTCTGCTATGAGTTGTCCTTTTTTTAGAAAAATTTTCTTATGAACTTGGGATTCTTGATGCACACAAGTACTATTATTGGAACGTTGATATATAATCAAATTCGTATCTACTCTCTTATTGTTACTCACCGATAAAGTGACTTTTCCACTATCGGTATAATGAATTTTTCCGCCCCGTTTTGCTATAGCTACGCTTCCGGAATCCAGAGCCGCTTGACTTTCTAAACCTGTTCCTACAATACATTTTTCGGATTCTAAGAGTGGAACTGCTTGACGTTGCATATTAGAACCCATCAAAGCACGGTTTGCATCATTATGTTCAAGAAAAGGAATAAGGGAAGCCCCAACAGAGAAGTATTGTAAAGGATAAATACCTCGAAGATGTATTTGTTCCCAAGCAATAGCTAAAAATTCCTGTCGATAGCGAGCTGGAGTTACCTGTACTTTCCGAGTTCTTTGATCCAAAGCCAAAAAATTTCCCGTAGCTATTCGGTGATATTCATCTTCCCCCGCTGATAAATGAATAATTCCTTCTTCTCTAGATATTTCAGATATTTTATAGAAAGGAGTTTCTAAAGATCCCCGAGTATTCACTCTTGCATGAACAGCTAGTGATGCAATAAGTCCAGCATTCATGCCTTCGGATGTTTCAATGGGACAGATACGACCATAGTGGCTAGGATGAATATCTCGTACTTGAAAACTAGCCGTTCGTCGCGTTAATCCTCCGGGACCTAAAGAACTCAATCTTCGTTTATGAACTATTTCCGTCAATGGATTAGTCTGATCTAAAAATTGTGATAAGGGATGCGAACCGAAAAATTCTTTAAAAGTAGCTATTAATGGGGTTGAAGTTACTAAACTTTTAGGAGTAGGTAATCGCTTACGCTTTGTTGCTCCGCGTATGGTTTGTCGCACCGAATTTTCCAAACGATTCAGAGCCAATCTAAATTGATCCCGCAATAAATCCGCGACAGAACGGATACGGCGATTTTTAAGGTGATCTATATCATCAAGCGTTCCCGTGCCAAACTTTGTTTTTATCAGGTAATCCACAGCAGCTAAAACATCTTGTGGTAATAGAAAATATTCACTTTCAGGTACATCTAGATCGAGTCTTTTATTCAGATTCAATCGACCAATTCTTCCTAATTCACATCTTTGTTGGAAAAATTTTTTATGCAATTCTTTACGTATAGATTCGGAAAATGTGAGATCTCCACCTATGCAATATAATTGTCTATAAAGTTCTACTATAGCATCTTCGGTGGACTGGGGATGCTCCCTCTTTGTTTTCTTCCTCCTCAAGGAATCCAAAAAAATTTTTGGGTAGCAAACACCACCCAAAATCTGTTTGGTGGTTAAACCCATTGCTAATAATAAAACTAAAACGGAAACTTTTCGTTTTTTGCTTATACGAGCCCATATTCTTGCTCTTCCATCAATTTCTAGTCTCAATCTCCCCCCCCAATCCGAAATAATAGTACTTGTATATATAGGAATTCCGTTGTGATCTGATTCCGAGTTATAATAAATACCGGGACTTCGTAAAATTTGATTAATTATGACTCTAGCCACTCCATTAACTACAAAAGTTCCCTGAGAATTCATTAGGGGAATACTCCCAACAAATACAGTTTGTTTCTGTATCTTCCCTCCCCCTTTTTTTGAGTTAATCGAGCCGGTACATACAAATCCGACGAATACGTATCAGATTGATATATAGCTTCTCTTTCTTTCATTATGGGTTCTGCCAATCGATAATCTCCACCAAATAATTGAAATTCAAATTCTTGATCTGGATCTTCAATTTTAGGAAAATCGTTGAGTTCTTCGATCAAACCTTTATGAATAAAGCGATGAAATCCTTCGAATTGTATTTTTCCAAATTCAGGCAGTACAGACATTTCCATAATTTCTTCTAAAAAAAAGTTGGGGTTTATTTATCTTACTACATCAGACACAATCTATTTATTTTTTTCTTTTTCCACTTCATCCAATCATATGAGTTAATCGTACAAAAGAAATAATTATTATTAAAGAATAATTTTATTTATAAAAAATGATATGTATCCCACCCATTTTTTTCATTGGCATCCCCATCCCGATCAAGTAAAGCTTGATTAAGAGATGATTAGGCTCTATAATAGATTACTCCGTCACTCATTACGACTAATTTTACTAGTTCGATATACGACCGTATAAATAGGAATACAGCTTGAGGTTACGAGGGAGGCGATATGGCCAAGTGGATTAAGGCAGAGGACTGCAAATCCTCTATCCCCAGTTCGAATCTGGGTGTCGCCTAAAAAAGGAAGAAAGGTTCGGGCTGCCTATTGCGTCATATCCAAATAAAAAATGTGTTGTTCTACACTTTGATATAGCCTATCACGTTGTTTTTACTGAGATTTATCACAAATAGACAACCCTGCATTAAGGATAAATCAAACAAAAAAAAAAAGCAAGTACAAGTATTTATTCCTATGAAATTACTGGAAATTTCGCGGGAGAAAGAAAGCAACAGATATTGCTTTTTTTTCTTTTGCGGTATAAGAATATATAAGAATATTGTATAGAATAATATATTTTTGTATATTCTATATAAACTTGATAGTATCTTAGGTCCCGGAG
>Ga0116109_1000229_pt1 | contig 11862 bp, 9 predicted proteins | sample June2015DPH_8_10_2_FD_89718 | JGI IMG/M metagenome (GOLD analysis project Ga0116109, IMG submission 89718) | Peatland microbial communities from SPRUCE experiment site at the Marcell Experimental Forest, Minnesota, USA - June2015DPH_8_10 | ecosystem: Environmental > Terrestrial > Soil > Wetlands... | reverse complement strand
CTCAACGACGAAATGGACGATTTCGTTACCACGCCGCGGGCCGCGAATCCTGCAGGCGCGAGCGGTGCCTCGGGCGATGAGCTGAACACGATCGCGCCGGGCCGGCGGCCGCTGTCGTCGATGACGCCGACCCTCCTGCTCAAGGACGGCAAGGTGGCTCTCGCGATCGGCACACCGGGTGGCTCGCGAATCTTCACGACTATTTTCCAGGTGATGACGGATATGTACGACTTCGGCATGTCGCCAGCCGACGCCTTGGCCGCGATGCGTTTTCACCATCAGTTGCTGCCGCAGAAGACGATCTACTGGGAGCCGTATCATCCGATTACAGGGGATCTGGCCGAGCAACTGAAGGCCAGGGGCTATACGCTGGAGGGACAGTCGTTTAATGGCGATGTGCAATTGATCCGGATCGACGGCACGACGCCGCAGCCGGCCGCCGACCCACGCGGCGTGGGCGTGGCGCGGGTGTTCCAGTGAGCGGCGAGCCGTAATCACATAGCGATGGGGCAGAGCGATGATCGAGCAGACGGTGTTGGTGTTGCCGGGCTATATGAACTCGGACGAGGGTCATTGGCAAACCCGTTGGGAAGCCTTGCATGCGGGTTTTGAACGTGTGCAGATGCCGGATTGGGATCATCCGGGGCGCGACGCCTGGTGCCGCACGCTTGAGGCGGCGGTGATTGCGTCGGCGCGGCCGGTTGTTTTTGCCGCGCATAGCCTGGGGTGTCTTACGGTGGCTTTTTGGGCCGCGCAATATGCGAGCGCCGGGAGCCTGGCGAAAGTGGCGGGTGCGCTGCTGGTGGCGCTGCCCGATCCGACTGGCAATGCTTTCCCGCAGGATGCGAGCGGTTTTGCACCGGTGCCGCTGGCATCGCTGCCGTTCCCCAGTGTGGTGGTCGCCAGTACGGACGATCCATATGGCGGCATCCCGTTCTCGCGGGAATGCGCGGCGGCGTGGGGCAGCCGCTGGCGCGAGATCGGTGCGCGCGGCCATATCAATGCCGACAGCGGGCTCGGCGATTGGAAAGAGGGGCGGCAGTGGCTGGCGTCGCTCGTGCAGGGTGCAGCGGGCGAGTGAGGGTTGGCGCGACCCCTCACCCCGCTCTCAGATCACCGATTGCCCGCGCAACTGCGCAATCCGCTCATCGTCGTACCCCAGCACCTCTCGCAGGACGCTGTCCGTATGCTCGCCGAGCGTCGGCGGGTGAGCGAGTGCCCGCGGGGGTGTCCCGCTCATGTTGATCGGATTTCGCACCAGCTTCACCGTGCCGCCTGACGGATGCGGCAGATCGACGCGCATGCCTCGCGCGACGACCTGCTCGTTCTCGAACACTTCTGCCAGATCGTTGATCGGGCCGCAGGGCACGCCAGCGGCTTCGAGCGCAGAAATCCATTGCTGTTTGCCCAGCGTGCGGACCATCTCCGCCAGGATCGGCACCAGCATGTCGCGATTGCGCACGCGCTCCGGGTTGGTGGCGAAGCGCTCGTCGTCAGCGAGCTCAGGCCGTCCGCCGGCTTCGACGAATTTGCGGAACTGCCCATCATTGCCCACGGCAACGATGATCCAGCCGTCGCTGGTCTGAAAAGTCTGATACGGCACGATGTTCGGGTGCGCGTTGCCCCAACGCACCGGTGACTGGCCGCTTGCGAGGAAGTTGGAGTTCATGTTCGCGAGCATCGCGACCTGCACGTCGAGCAGCGCCATGTCGATGTACTGGCCTTCGCCTGTGCGATCGCGGTGGGTGAGGGCGGTGAGCACAGCGATGGTCGAATACATGCCGGTCATCAGATCCGCGATCGCCACGCCAGCTTTTTGCGGACCGCCGCCGGGCAAGCCGTCGCGCTCCCCGGTGATGCTCATGAAACCGCCGATTCCCTGCACGATAAAGTCATAGCCTGCCCGCTGCGCGTACGGCCCAGTCTGACCGAAGCCCGTGACCGAGCAGTAGACGATGTCTGGCTTGGCCTCTTTCAGCGACGCGTAGTCGAGCCCGTATTTCTTCAACTGGCCGACCTTGTAGTTTTCGAGCACCACGTCGCTTTGCGCGGCCAGTTCGCGGATGATGCGCTGCCCTTCGGGCGTGGCGATATCCACGGTTACCGAGCGCTTGTTGCGGTTCGCCGCGAGGTAGTAGGCGGCCTCGTGGGTATCCGCGCCGTCCGGCGTTTTCAGGTACGGGGGGCCCCAGTGGCGGGTGTCGTCGCCGACTTCCGGGCGTTCGACCTTGATGACGTCCGCGCCGAAATCGGCGAGTGTCTGTGCGCACCACGGACCGGCAAGTACGCGGGTGAGATCCAGCACCCGGATATGACTGAGAGCGCCCATATTCTTTCAATGTCTCCTATGTCGACCGGAGCTGGCGCTTCAGCGCTTAGTCCGATCCCATGCAAATTGTTGCGGTCGACAGAAGTTAGCGCTTCAGCTGTCGACCAGAGTTCGCGCTTTACCGCGCCACTCTGGTTCCGTGCAGAGCACTTACTCCGCCCCATGCAAAAATGTTTGCGATTGGCCTTGCTATGAGACGGGCGCGCCCACAGGCGCGCGCCCTGGTGATGATGCACATGTCGTCGTAGCGTCAATGTCCAGAATCTTAAGCGATTCCCGCTTGCCGGCCCATTCGGCCGAACGGCATAGGGCGAATGACATGCCTCCAGACACGGCAGCCGGGGCCAAAAACAGGCCAAACGGCTAATCCTGCCTGCCAGCCGGTGCGCACCGCCGCTCAAGGGCTCCGATCCCGTATAATCAGTCGTTTAAGCAACATTCGGTTGGCGCATCCCCGATGTCACCTCGGATGTCGCCAGATCCAGCCAGGACCGTCCCCCAGTACGCTATGAAAGCCGCCGAAATCCGCGAGAAATTCCTCAAGTTCTTCGAATCGAAGGGCCATACGATCGTTCGCTCGTCGAGCCTTGTGCCCGGCAACGACCCCACGCTGCTCTTCACCAATTCGGGGATGGTGCAGTTCAAAGATGTGTTCCTCGGCGCGGAATCGCGTCCGTACTCGCGCGCCACGACGGCGCAGCGCAGCGTGCGCGCCGGCGGCAAGCACAACGATCTGGAGAACGTCGGCTACACGGCGCGTCACCACACGTTCTTCGAGATGCTCGGCAACTTCTCGTTTGGCGACTACTTCAAGCGCGACGCGATCCACTACGCGTGGGAACTGCTGACGGGCGTCTACCAGTTGCCGAAAGACAAGCTGTGGGTCACCGTCTACCAGGAAGACGACGAGGCGTACGACATCTGGGCGAAAGAAGTCGGTGTGCCGACCGAACGGATCATCCGTATCGGCGACAACAAGGGCGCGCGCTACGCGTCGGACAACTTCTGGCAGATGGCCGACGTCGGCCCGTGCGGCCCGTGCTCGGAAATCTTCTACGACCACGGCCCGGAAGTGTGGGGCGGCCCGCCGGGATCGCCTGAAGAAGACGGCGACCGTTACATCGAGATCTGGAATCTCGTGTTCATGCAGTTCAGCCGTGACGCGCAAGGCAACCTGACGCCGCTGCCCAAGCAGTGCGTCGACACGGGCATGGGTCTGGAGCGTATCGCAGCCGTGCTGCAGCACGTGCACAGCAACTACGAGATCGACCTGTTCCAGGCACTGATCAAGGCGGCTGGCCGTGAAACCGGCGTGGCCGATCTGACCAACAATTCGCTGAAGGTGATTGCCGATCACATCCGCGCGTGTTCGTTCCTGATCGTTGACGGCGTGATCCCGGGCAACGAAGGCCGCGGCTACGTGCTGCGCCGTATCGTGCGCCGCGCAATCCGTCATGGCTACAAGCTGGGCAAGAAGGGCTCGTTCTTCCATCGTCTGGTGCCGGATCTGGTCGCGCAGATGGGGGAGGCGTATCCGGAGCTTAAGGAAGCGGAACAACGCGTGATCGACGTGCTGCGTCAGGAAGAAGAGCGCTTCTTCGAGACCATCGAGCACGGCATGTCCATCCTTGAAAGCGCACTGGCCGATCTCGACGCGAAGGGCGGCAAGACGCTGGACGGCGAACTGGCATTCAAGCTGCACGACACCTACGGTTTCCCGCTGGATCTCACGGCAGACGTGTGCCGCGAACGTGAAGTGACGGTCGACGAAGCCGCCTTCGACGAAGCCATGGCGCGTCAGCGCGATCAGGCGCGCGCGGCCGGCAAGTTCAAGATGGCGCAAGGCCTCGAGTATTCGGGCGCGAAGACTACGTTCCACGGCTACGAAGAAATCGTCTTCGACGACGCGAAGGTTATCGCGTTGTACGTGGATGGCGCGTCGGTCAAGGAAGTGACGCAAGGCCACCAGGCCGTGGTCGTGCTGGATCACACGCCGTTCTACGCGGAATCGGGTGGCCAGGTCGGCGACGCAGGCGTGCTCGCCAACGCGAGCGTGCGCTTTGCGGTCGCGGATACGCTGAAGGTGCAAGCCGATGTGGTGGGCCACCACGGCACGCTCGAGCAGGGCACGCTGAAAGTCGGCGACGTCGTGAAGGCGGAAATCGACGCAGTGCGTCGTGCCCGCACCGAGCGCAACCACTCGGTCACCCACCTGATGCACAAAGCGCTGCGCGAAGTACTTGGCGCGCACGTGCAGCAGAAGGGGTCGCTCGTGGATCCGGACAAGACTCGTTTCGACTTCGCGCACAACGCGCCGATGACCGACGAGCAGATCCGCCAGGTCGAAGCCATCGTTAATGCGGAAGTGCTGGCGAATGCGCCGGGCATCGTACGCGTGATGCCGTTCGACGAAGCGGTGAAGGGCGGCGCCATGGCGCTGTTCGGCGAAAAGTACGGCGACGAAGTGCGCGTGCTGGATCTAGGCTTCTCGCGCGAACTGTGCGGCGGTACTCACGTGCATCGCACCGGAGATATCGGCTTCTTCAAGATCGTGATGGAAGGCGGCGTCGCAGCCGGCATCCGTCGCGTGGAAGCGATCACTGGCGACAACGCGGTGCGCTACGTGCAGGAGTTGGATTCACGCATCAACGCGGCAGCTGCTGCGCTGAAGGCACAGCCGTCGGAACTTACCCAGCGGATCGTCCAGGTGCAGGAGCAGGTGAAGGCGCTGGAAAAGGAACTCGGCGCGCTCAAGTCGAAGATGGCTTCGAGCCAGGGCGACGAACTGGCCGGCCAGGCGATCGAAGTCGCGGGCGTGCACGTGCTGGCGGCTACGCTGGACGGCGCGGACGTGAAGACGCTGCGCGAAACGGTCGACAAGCTGAAGGACAAGCTGAAGAGCGCGGCCATCGTGCTGGCTTCGGTGGAAGGCGGCAAGGTCAGCCTGATCGCGGGTGTGACGGCGGAGGCGAGCAAGAAGGTGAAGGCCGGCGAACTGGTCAATTTCGTGGCGCAGCAGGTGGGCGGCAAGGGCGGTGGCCGTCCCGACATGGCGCAAGCCGGCGGTACTGAACCGGCCAATCTGCCGACGGCCCTGGCAGGCGTGAAGGGCTGGGTCGAAGCGCAGTTGTAAGTCTCCGGGATTGCCTTGCTTCTGAAGCGGGGCGACCAAAGCAAAAGAGCCGCGAGCGTAAAAACTCGCGGCTCTTTTGTTTGGGCGGCCGTGTCTCCAACCTTTACACCATCTCCAACCCCGCTTTGCTCTGTCCCAACGCAGGCGCAGGCGGCGCCAGATTGCTGTTGGCCAGCAAGGCCTCACGCAATGCCTTGAGCGCCGACGAGAAATGACCGCGCCGCCAGACCAGCAATGTATCGATCGCACCCAGGTCAGCTAGCGAATGAATCGCGATGTTGTTCATGTCGTGCTGCAATTCGAGCACCGAGCGCGGCGCGACGGCCACGCCCGCCCCGGCGGCCACGCACGCCACGATCGCGTGGTACGAGCCGAGCTCCAGTACACGCGCCGGGCGGATACCGTGCTCCAGGTACCACTTCTCGACGTAAGTGCGATACGCACAGCCGCGCTCGAACGCGATCAACGTCGACAGGGCGATATCGCGCGCCTCGCGAATCGGCCGATGGCCGCGCGGCGTCAGCATCACCAGTTCCTCGCGAAACACCGGCACGGCCTCGAACAGATCGCCGGCCCACTCCGGCTCAAGCGGCGTGGCGATCAGCGCGGCGTCTACCTCGTATTCCCGCACTCGCTCGATCAGGCGACCGCTGGTGCCGGTCTCGAGTTCGAGTGCGACTTCGGGCCAGCTCTGGTGATAGTGCGCGAGTAGCCCGGGCAGGCGGCTGGCCGCAGCGCTTTCCATCGTGCCCAGGCGCAGTCGGCCGCTCGGGCGGCTTTCGCGCAGCGCCTGACGGGCCTCGTCGGCGAGCGCGAGCAGGCGCTCGGCATATGGCAGCAAGGTCTCGCCGGCGGGCGTGAGTACCAGGCGGCGGCCGTCGCGGATGAACAGTTCTGTGCCGAGCTGTTCTTCGAGTTGCTTGATGCGGGTGGTCACGTTCGACTGCACGCGGTTCAGCTTCGCAGCGGCACGTGTGATGCCGTTTTCGCGCACTACCGCGCGAAAAATGGTCAGGGCGGCGAGATCCATGATTCTCTATAGGTGATTGTTTCTATCTCGATTATTCATTTTTCGTGATCAAAAAGTCAAGCTACGATGGTTACGTAAGCGTGTGGCACCCGCCGCACCGCCTTTCGCACGTTTGTCTTCGCTTTCCCACCCTCTTTGCCATTTTTGACACCGTATGGACGATCTCGCCGCGCCTCGAAACCTAGTCGCCCCCACTGGCTCCCACCCTGCGCGCCAGACGGCCATCGCTTGCATGGTTGCGCTGGCCGTGGTGCTCGGGATCGGGCGCTTCGCCTTTACCCCGCTCTTGCCACTGATGCTGCACGGCGGGGGTCTCGACATTCGCCACGGCGGCTGGCTGGCTTCGTTCAACTACGCGGGCTATTTCGCCGGGGCGGTGACATGCGCCGCGTTGCGCGTCGAACCGGCGCGCATGGTACGTGCGGGGCTGCTGCTCACCGCGCTTTTGACCCTGGCGATGGGCTTGACCAACCAGTTCTGGATCTGGGCGATCGTGCGTTTCGTTGCGGGCGCCGTCAGCGCGTGGACGTTCGTGTTCGCCTCGCAATGGGGGCTGCGGCGGCTTGCCGAGCTGGATGCGCACGGCTGGGGCGGTGTGATCTATGCCGGCCCCGGAGCGGGAATCGTCGCCACCGGACTGTTCGTGAGCGTCGCGGGCGGTTGGGGGGCAACGGCGGGCTGGCTGGGCTTCGGGCTGGTGGCAGCGGTGTTGTCCGCGCTGGTCTGGCGGGTGTTTGCCGCGGGGTCCGCCGCCAAAATATTGACCGGGGCACCGGGTGCCACGAGCGCGTCCGATGCCGTGCCCCTCACCGGCCGTATTGCAGCGGCTTCGACGCAACACACCTCAGCGCCTGCAACAGGTCCTGCATCGCCGTCGACCCGCGTCGGCGCAGCGCCTACATCCGCCTCCGCAGCGCCTCCAGGCCGCCGGGATCCCCACCGCGCCGACGCATTCTGGCTTGTCCTCCTCTACGGTGTGCCGGGCTTCGGCTACATCATCACCGCGACTTTCCTGCCCGTGATTGCGCGCCATGCGTTGCCGGGTTCGACGTGGCCCGACCTGTTCTGGCCGATGTTCGGCGTTGCGCTGATGGCCGGCGCATTGGGCGCGGCGCGTCTGCCGCACCACTGGGACAACCGGACCCTGCTCGCCGCTTGCTACGTGCTGCAGGCGGCCGGCGTGGCATCGGGCATCGTCTGGCCGACCGCGGGCGGCTTTGCGCTTGGCAGCACGCTGATCGGGCTGCCGTTCACCGCCATCACGCTGTTTGCGATGCGCGAGGCTCGCCGCCTGCGGGGCAATCACGCGGCGGGGCTAATGGGTTACGCGACCGCCGCCTACGGGGTCGGGCAGATCATCGGGCCGCTGGTGGCCGCGCCGATTGCTGTCCATACCGGCTCGTTCTCGCCTGCACTGTGGCTGGCGGCCGGCGCGTTAATCGTCGGCGCGCTGGGTTTGACAGGAGCTGCGTACGTGCCACGTAAGCAAAGCCCGCTTTAATCTGACGAGGCAAAACAATTTACCGGCTGGCGCACTAAAATGACCGTTTTCCCGTCATCTCTTTAGCGCCCGTCGCCGGGCGCATCGCCAGCCATGCAACATTTCGCGTCCGACAACTACGCGGGCATCTGTCCCGAAGCGCTCAATGCGCTGATTGCCGCCAACAACAGCGGCCACGAACCCGCGTATGGCGACGACTCCTGGACCCAGCGGGTCTGTGACCGTCTGCGTGACCTGTTCCAGACCGACTGCGAAGCGTTCTTCGTCTTCAACGGCACGGCAGCCAATTCGCTCGCGCTCGCTTCCCTGTGTCAGTCGTACCACTCGGTGATCTGTCATGAACTCGCTCACATCGAAACCGACGAGTGCGGCGGTCCGGAATTCTTCTCGAACGGCTCGAAACTGCTGACCGCGCCCGGTGTCGGCGGCAAGCTGACGCCCGATGCGATCGAAGCTGTCGTGACGCGCCGCGCCGACATCCACTATCCGAAGCCCAAGGTCGTGACGCTCACGCAATCGACCGAAGTCGGCACCGTCTATAGCGTCGAAGAAGTGCGCGCGATCGCCGCGATCGCGAAGCGCCGCCATCTGAAAGTCCACATGGACGGCGCGCGCTTTGCGAACGCCGTGGCCGCGCTGGACGTGCATCCGTCCGAGATCACCTGGCGCGCCGGTGTCGACGTGCTGTGCTTCGGCGGCACCAAGAACGGCTTGCCGGTCGGTGAAGTGGTGGTGTTCTTCGATCGCGCGCTCGCCGACGATTTCGCCTATCGCCTCAAGCAGGCCGGACAACTGGCGTCGAAGATGCGTTTCATCTCAGCGCCGTGGCTCGGCCTGCTCGACGGTGACGTGTGGCTGCGCAATGCGCGCCATGCGAACACCATGGCGAAGTTGCTGGAAACGCGCCTCGCGGAGATTCCGGGCGTGAACATCATGTTCCCGACCGAGTCGAACGCGGTGTTTGCACAGTTGCCCTCCCACGTGGCGAAGGCCATGCGAGGGCACGGCTGGAAGTTCTACGAGTTCATTGGCGCCGGCGGTTGCCGTTTGATGTGCGCGTGGGACACGCAAGCTGAGACCGTCGAGCGCTTTGCGGCCGAGGTGCGCGAACTGTGTGCGGCGTAAGTGCCGATCTGGCGGACGCGGAGTGTGCCGCGCGCGCCCCGTGTACGCCCGGTGGGCCACCCAGCGTCAGTTGAGCATCACCCGGGCCTCGCAATCAATCCGCGCAACAATGCCCGACACACTATAACGAAACACCAGGAGACGATTCCCTGCCTGCCATGAGTGACTACAGATTCTGCCCCCGCTGCGCTACGCCGCTGGTCGAATGCAGCGATGCCGAACACGAAGGCGGCCGCGTCCGCCAAACCTGCCCCGATGAAACCTGCGGGTATGTCCACTGGAACAATCCGTTGCCGGTCGTGGCCGCGATCGTCGAGTATGAAGGCAAGATTCTGCTCGCGCGCAATGCCGCGTGGCCCGAAGGCATGTTCGCTCTGATTACCGGCTTTCTGGAGAATGGCGAGACGCCGGAGGAGGGCATTGCGCGCGAAGTCCGTGAAGAGACCTCGCTGCAGGCCGAGACGGTTGAACTGGTCGGCGTCTATGAGTTCATCAGGAAGAACGAACTGATCATCGCGTATCACGTGCGGGCGTACGGCACGATCGCGTTGTCGCCGGAGTTGCTCGAGTATCGGCTCGTCGAGCCGGCCAAGCTACGGCCATGGCGCGCTGGCACCGGGCAGGCGCTCGCTGAGTGGATGCGCCGGCGCGGCTTGCCGTTCGAGTTTGTCGAGCGGCCCGGGCAATAGTGAGATTGGACGCGATCGCTTGCGGGCAAAATCGATCGCGCATGCACTACGCGTGCAACACGCGTGCAATACGCAGGCACGTGTCGCCTGGCGGAGTACCCGTCGGCGATGCGCTTCTTTCCTCTATCCGGAATGCACCTCTGATATGGCCTATATCTACTATCTCACCCACATCCATCTGGGCTACGACGCCCTGGCGCAACTGCCCTCGGAGTGCGCGCGCATCGGCATCAAGCGGCCGCTCGTGATTACCGACAAGGGCGTGGTGGCGGCCGGCGTCGCGCAGCGCGCGCTCGATGCGCTGCAACTCGGCGCGGTGCCGGTCTTCGACGACACCCCATCCAACCCGACTGAAGCGATGGTGATGGCCGCGGTGGCACGCTATAAGGAGGAAGGCTGCGACGGGTTGATCGCGGTGGGCGGTGGTTCTTCCATTGACCTCGCGAAGGGCGTCGCGATTGCGGCCACCCACCCAGGGACGCTGACCGAATACGCCACCATCGAAGGCGGCAGCGGCAAAATCACCGATGCCGCCGCGCCGCTGATCGCAATTCCGACCACCTCGGGCACCGGCAGCGAAGTAGCGCGCGGCGCAATCGTGATCCTCAACGACGGCCGTAAGCTCGGCTTCCACTCGTGGCATCTGCTGCCGAAATCGGCGATCTGCGATCCGGGTCTGACACTCGGACTGCCGCCGCACCTGACCGCTGCCACCGGCATGGATGCCATCGCGCATTGCATCGAGACCTTCCTCGCGCCGGCCTTCAATCCGCCCGCCGACGGTATTGCGCTCGATGGTCTGGAGCGCGGCTGGGCCAACATCGAACGCGCGACCCAGGACGGCAGCGACCGCGATGCGCGTCTGCACATGATGAGCGCGTCGATGCAAGGGGCGATGGCGTTCCAGAAGGGGCTCGGATGCGTGCATTCGCTGTCGCATCCGCTGGGCGGCGTGCCGGTGAATGGACGCACGTCGCTGCATCACGGCACGCTCAACGCGGTCGTGCTGCCCGCGGTGCTGCGTTTTAACCAGCACGCGGACACGGTGGTGGCGAATAGCCGCTACGCGCGCATGCGTCGCGTGATGGGTCTCGCGGAAAACGCCGATCTCGCTGAGGCGCTCTTCGACATGACCGCGCGCCTCGGCCTGCCGACCGGTCTTGGACAAATGGGTGTCGACGAAAGCGTGTTCGACAAGGTGATCAAGGGCGCGCTCGCCGATCACTGCCATAAGACGAACCCGCGCGAAGCGACTGCGGAGGACTACCGCCGCATGTTGACCGAATCGCTCTGACGACGCCTCTTCACCCAACGATACACACTGCTGACGATGACTAAACACGTTCCCGCGCCGCGTATGGCGTACCGTCACTTCCTGCCGATCACGACCCGCTGGATGGATAACGATGTCTACGGCCACGTGAACAACGTTGTCTATTACAGCTATTTCGACACGGTCGTGAACGAGTATCTGATTCGTGCCGGCGTGCTCGATGTCGAGCACGGCGCAACGATCGGACTGGTGGTCGAAACGCAGTGCAAGTACTTCGCGCCGCTGGTGTTTCCCGAGCGTGTCGAAGCGGGTCTGCGGGTGACGCGGCTCGGTTCGACGAGCGTGCGCTACGAGGTGGGTCTATTCAAGGACGGTGACGTGCAGCCGGCCGCAGAAGGTCATTTTGTGCATGTCTACGTGGACCGCACCACACGCCGGCCGGTCGCGCTGCCTGGCGAATTGCGCGAGGCACTCGAAGCGCTTGTGGTCAACGCGGACTAGCGCGCGCAGTCGTTGGTCATTTACCTGCTGAACGGCGGGCAGCCACGGGCGCCTGCTCAATACGTTTTACGAACGGAGTGACGTAATGCAGAAGGGGCGGGGCGTCGGTTAGTTTCGACGCCCTGGTTCTTGCGCTGTCGCATCGGTTGTTTCGCTGATGCTTCCAGGTTGACTGATTCGTGGCTCGCTTGATGTGTGCCATCGCGCCGTACACTTTCAGATTTATTTCATATACGACGCCACTCAAAAAAGCCAGGCTCCTTAAAAGTTTGTTCAACCCT
>Ga0116109_1000228_pt1 | contig 12042 bp, 8 predicted proteins | sample June2015DPH_8_10_2_FD_89718 | JGI IMG/M metagenome (GOLD analysis project Ga0116109, IMG submission 89718) | Peatland microbial communities from SPRUCE experiment site at the Marcell Experimental Forest, Minnesota, USA - June2015DPH_8_10 | ecosystem: Environmental > Terrestrial > Soil > Wetlands... | reverse complement strand
GGACGGCGGGGCCATTGCCTGATTATCCTGGTCGGCGAACGCATGGCCCGCCATCCCAAACGCGATACATGACGACACAACCAACGAGAAGACGCGTTTCATCAACTTCATGGAATCTGTTCCAAACTTGCAATCCGATACACCTACTATAGGCAAGCGCGGTGTCCCGGTCCTGACCCGTTGATGACGTTTTCTTCATTTTGTTTCAATACTCGTGGTCGGTGCTCTGAACCTGCAGAGCTGCGCAGCGCTGAATGCGGGGTGAGCAAACATTTGAGTGGTCGGTTCCGACGCCGTTACGCCGCAAGGCCGTCAGCCAGAGAATCGTGGCGAGTGAGCCAGTGACCGAGAAGTTGGGGCCGCGGTCGAGTGACGACACCGGGCGTAGATACGGCAGCGATAATCCAGATCGAAGCGGACGAGCTCAGCAATGCATTCATTTTTGAAATCGGGGAGAGGTGGGAATCAACTCTCGCGGCTGCCCGCCCGGCGTCGCCGTAATGTCTTCATCGGGTCGGGTTTCTGGCATGAACACCGCAAAGAAGAGAAGCGCGAGTGCACTGATAGCGGCCAATGTCAGAAATCCTGTGATAAAGCCGAACTTCTCAACGACGTATCCCCCTGTCACATTACTCATCGCCGCGCCGATACCGACAGCCAGCGCCACCAGTCCCTGGGCGAGATTGAACCGCCCGGTGCCGCGCATCAGGTCGGATGCGATGACCACAGCTATCACGCCAAAGATGCCGGCAGCCACTCCGTCGAGCAGTTGAATGGCGACCACGGCGTACGGACTGCTGGTCGTTGCGAACAGCACGCCTCGTATAGGCAGCACGGCCAGCGCGACCAGGAAGATTTTTTTTCGTCCAACGCCTTTGCGCATCGCATGCCCGACCGTAGCGGCGACCGCAACCATCACGAGTTGTGCCGCGATAATGCACGCGCTGAGTGCGACGACATCCATTCCCGGATGAACCTTCGCGATAACCTGGCCGGCGAGCGGCAGCATTGCTGCATTGCCAAAGTGAAAGAGGATGACTGAGATGATGAATATCTTGAGGTCACGCCTCTTCCACAACTCAACGAGCGCGACGGGCTGATGACGCTCCTCGCCATCCAATGCGTTTTCCGTACCCCGGGCGAGTTCGTGGTCAATCTCCTTCGGCTTGATAAGCAGCACCACGAGCGCACTCGCTACCGCGAATCCGCAGATGAGATAGAACAGCCAGATAACCCCAACATACTGTCCCAACCCTCCCGCCAGAACAGCGGCTACGAAGTTACCCGCATGGTTAAACCCCTCATTGCGGCTTACCCGCGCAGGCAACAACCGGTGGCCAACGATGCCAAGACTCAGTGCGGCGAGGCACGGGGGAATGATGGCGGACGCTGCGCCGAGGGTAATTTGAGCTGCAAGGACTGTCGGAAGTTTCGGGAAAAACGCAATCAGAAGACATCCCGTCCCCACCAGCAGGCCGGAGATCGCGATGAGCAGGCGCTTCACGCGAACTGCGTCGACGAGCAACCCGGCCGGAATCTGGCAGATTGCGGCCGCGATACCGCTCGCGGCCATGACAAGGCCGATGTTGCCCGAGCCCCAATGTTGGCTACCTTTGAGATATACCGACAGGAATGGGCCAAGACCATCCCGCACGTCGGCCATCAGGAAGTTGAGCCCGTCCAGACCACGCAAGCTGCGTGACGATGGTGACTTCGGTGCCTCGTCATTGCCTCGCGTCTGCTCTGAGGACGGGTTCACCATTTCCTCCCATCTGAGTTCGAGGACATGATGGTCTCCTTTTACGACACGGAGACATTCGCAAGCGCTATGCCATGTGACTGAGGCCCAGAGAACAGGGCTTTGCGGGCAATTCAGGCGCACAACGGTCAAGCCGCCCGACACTTCGCGTCGGATTCCTTGACATTTTAGATGCGCGACACCGGTGCAATTCTGCCCGCCATGAATCCAGACCGGCGCATGGCGGAGAACGTCCGCCATGCTATCGAGGACCTTGGCGACAAGGTGGTCGACCCGCATGTATGGACGGTGGGGGCAAGCCACATCAGCGCGGTCGTATCCGCAGCGACCAATGAGTTAAACGCGAGATCCAGCGTTTCCACTGACTCTCGCGTGATCGTCTGCAGGAGTCCCCATGACCCCCGCGCGAAAAGGCGCATCGTCTTATGCCGGTCCGTATGGCGCAAACAGCCCCGGCCTTGACGTCAAGCCTCGCTGGCGAATCGGTCGCCGCGATTAGAGCTTTACTCAAACATGTCGGGATGCTGTGCGACCAGCTGATCGTAGATCGTTTGGAAATGGAGCCAGCCGATGAACGGGCTGCCCACGTGCTCGCGGCTGTACCGTGCGCGTTCCGGGGTGACCAGCGTTGGCGTGATGCCTGACGCTTCGACCAACAGCGCCTGCTGGCAAACGCGTTCGAGAGCAATAAACCAGAACGCTGCTTCGTCGATGCTATGGCGGCTCGCCGTCAGCAATCCGTGGTTCTTGTGGATCGCCGCACGCACACCCTTGAACCACCCCGCTACGGAACATCCCGCATCTTCCTCGACGGCAACCTGTCCAGCTTCGTCGTCGATCACCACGTGGTCCTCGAAAAAGACAGCCGCGTCCTGCGAGATCGGATCGAGCTTACGGCCCGTCGAGGCCCATGCGGTGCCATAGACCGTGTGCGCGTGGCACATCGCTACGATGTCCGGATGCGCCTCATGCACCGCGGCATGCAGCACGAAACCCGCTTGATTGATCGCATGACTTCCTTCGACTACTTTGCCTTTGTGGTCCGCCAGAATAAGATTCGACAACCTGACCTCTGAGAAATGGACGCACATCGGATTCGTCCAGTACAGCTCCGGGTGCTCAGGATCGCGCACCGTGAGGTGGCCGGCAAAGCCGTAATCGAAACCGTGCTGAGCGAATGCCCGGCAAGCCGCTACAAGATGCTTCTGGCGATACAGCCGTTCCTCGGCGAACGATGCGAACTCAGGAATCTCCGGGAACTTCAGGCCTTCCTGTTTCGGCTGGTAAAGGGAAATGCGCTTTTTGGCAGCAGGCTTTGCGTTGGTCTGTTCGATGGTTTCCGACATGATGTCTCCTTTGCGGTCGGGTCAAAATTAACGATTGACGAGGCGTTTTGGTACGGTGAGGGCGAGTACTGCGCCGACCGCCAGACAGCCGGCGAGCGTGTACACGCCCAGGTCAGTGGAATGGGTCTTGTCGATGATCCAGCCGATTGCATAGGGGCTCACAAACCCGGCAAGATTACCGACGGAGTTGACGACAGCGATGCCGGTGGCGGCCGCAGCGCCGCTCAACACAGCCGTCGGCAGGTTCCAGAACTGGGAGAGCGTCACCATCACCCCGATTGTTGCGACTGTGAGGGCAGCGACTGACAGAGCCACGCTCGACGTACCAATCGAGATGCTGATGAGCCAGCCAACGGAGCCGAGCAGCCCAGGTACGGTAAGGTGCCAACGGCGCTCGCGGTTCTTATCTGAACTGCGCCCGACGACTACCATCGCAATCGCGGCCGCCGCATAGGGCAGGGTGGTGAGTGCACCAATAAGTAGGGGATCGGCGACGCCTGAGCCTTTGATCAGCGTCGGAAGCCAGAAACCGACGCCATAGAGACCCATGATGAAGAAAAAATAGATTCCACTGAGTAACCAGACGATAGGTTTCGTGAAGCCATCGCCCAGTGAATGCGCCTGGGTTTGATCCCTGTCCGCTACGATGTTCGCGGCAAGCATTGCCTTCTCGTCCGCCGAGAGCCAGCGGGCACGTGTGATTCCGTCGTCCAGGAAGGCGATCACTGCGACACCCATGACGAGGGACGGCAGCGCCTCCAACAGAAACAGCCATTGCCAGCCCGCCAGCCCATGGGCGCCAGAAAATGCGTGCAAGATCCAGCCAGACAGCGGGCCACCCACGACGCCAGCCATCGGAATGCCGGTCATGAAGAGGGCTATGATCTTGCCCCGCCGCGCAGCGGGGAACCAGTACGTCAGGTAGAGAATGACGCCGGGGAAAAGCCCTGCTTCCGCCAGACCAAGTGAAAACCTCAATACATAGAACATCGTCGGCGTTTTCACGAACATCATCGCCGCGGATACCAGCGCCCAGGTAATCATGACGCGAGCTATCCATAGGCGCGCGCCGACCTTATGAAGAATGATGTTGCTAGGAACTTCGAAGAGGAAATAGCCAATGAAGAAAATACCCGCCCCAAGTCCGTACACGGTTTCGCTGAACTTGAGATCCGACAACATCTGAAGCTTTGCGAACCCAACGTTGACACGGTCGAGGTACGCCGCAACGTAGCAAAGAAACAGGAATGGTATTAGGCGCCATGCGACCTTCGCATAGACACTTGATTCGTCCAGAGCAACTGACTCTAACGAATGCCGGGGCAGTGGTGCAGATGCTTGAGACATTGTCTCCTCCTGGGTTGCGGCCAGCTGCTGGGCCGCTGTGGGGGCCGTCATCTTTGTGTGTCGGCTCGTTAAAGGCGATGATGGCGTTTAAGGCAGGAGTTGACAAACGATGAGTTTTCACGGAAAGATGAATCTATTTCATCTGAAGACTCATGCGAAAGCTGCCCTCCCTCCAGTCTTTGCGGGCGTTCGAAGCCGCTGCGCGGTTGCAGAGTTTTCTGCTTGCCTCGGAGGAGTTGCACCTGACGCCCTCGGCGATAAGCCATCAGGTGCGGGGGCTGGAAGCCTATTTAGATCAAAACCTGTTCACCCGCAGCAACCGGCGGGTCGAACTAACGGATTCAGGGGCACGGCTCTTGGGGACGCTTTCCACGGTGTTTGACATGGTCGAAGAGGCCTGTCTCGATCTTTCGCCGAATGCTGTCGTCGAGTCGCTTTCCGTTCACTGCACACCCAGCTTCGCATCCAAGTGGCTCGGCCCTCGGCTTGCCGGCTTTATGCGTGAGTTTCCGGACTTGACCATCCGGATGTCATCCAGCGCTGAGCCGGTCAATATGCTGCAGGAGGAAGAGTTGGATGTTGCGATCGCTTATGGGTCAGTCCGCCGTCAGGCCGGCGTCGTCGTAGAGGCACTTGGCGCGGAGAGGACCGCGCCGCTCGCGTCACCGACGCTCGTGGGAAAACGGTTCAAACGCGAGGACATCGCGAAGCTGACACTTATCGAATCCAAGCTCAACCCGGTTCGATGGCGCGACTGGTTCAAGGAAAATGACCTGAAGATGCCGGACCGGCCGCAACCGTCGTTCGATCGTGCCGCATTGGTGCTTGCCGCAGCAGTTGATGGTCTCGGCGTGGCGCTTGAAAGCGTTCGGTTCGCTGAGCGCGAGCTGGCGAACGGCGAACTCGTCATCGTCGGCGAAGGAATGTACAAACAGATTGAACGCGAAACCCACTTTTTCTGCTATCGCGCTGCCGACCGGTCGTCCCGGAAGATACAGCAGTTTCATGATTGGCTCTTGCGCGAATCGCGGAGTTTAGCGGGCGACAATTAACGGCGGGGTATGGCGGTGACACCCACCGCCGGCCGCACAAAACATCGCCGTTGAGCGTCGCACTTGTGCGAAGCAGGCCTACGCGGTCACCGACGCGAGTTGAACAGCCGTAGAAGCTCCTCGCGTAGCTCGGAGATGTCCAGCACATGCTGTGCGCGCGTCACGGCCACGTAAAGCAGGCGCATCTCGTCCTCGTCCAGCGTCAGGCGTCCGTCAACAGTCTTGAAGCGAAAATCGTTGGCTACCTTCACCCGCTTCCATTGCAGCCCCTTGGCGCGGTGCACGGTCGAAATCACGTAGTCGGCCTCTGCCTCGGGCGTTACCCGTCGCGCCAGTGCCCGCAGGTAGGCGGTGCCACACTCGTCGACGATTCGCACGATCGGCAGTAAGTCGCGCCCGACCGCGCTCTGGGCAAACGACTGAGCGTCCTTCCAGGTTTCGAACAACGAAAATGCCGTTGGCCGGAAAGCTCGCTTGCCGGCCAGCAACTGATCAGCGCCGTCTGCAAACGCCACGATCTCCGTGGGGCTCATACGGATCGCCAGCTTGTGACCCGCTTCGACGCCTGAGGCCAATTGCCAGATCGCCGTCACATTCTTGCGGCACAAAATGGCATCGACAGGTGGTGAGATATTCGGATCCTCCACCATGATCGAACCGATGGAATCCTGGCCGCGAACGGGCGTGCGCTCGCCAAGCAGTGCGAGAACACGACTGGCGAGCGCCGTGAACGTAGGTCCGAAGCGGAAGGATTCGGTTAGCGCACGCTCGGGCGCGTCGATCTGCGCCATCGCATTGACCGCACCGCGCCATTCATAGATTTGCTGGTAGGGGTCGCCGACGTAGATGATCTGCGCGTGATGCTGGAGGCCAAGCACCGAGAGCATGACGCCATCGCTGTCCTGCGCCTCGTCGAACAGGATAAAGTCTGCATCGATACGCGGTTCTGTCTGCGCCCAGACTTTTAGATAGACATCCGGCGTAATGGCGCTACGCCCGCGTGGGTCAGTGCTTTCATTCCACAGGCGCACAACGTAGGGAAGCAAGGATTCGCGCAGCCAGTCGGCCGCCTTGTCATGTACCTTTTCGTCGACCGGGATATGGGAAGCCTCCGGCCGCTGCTGCGCCGAGCGGCAGAACCTGCCCAGGCCGTCGGCAACCATCCGGCCGAGTTCAAACGGCGTGACTTCGACGGTTTTGCCGGTGATGGTCGGCACCTGTATCGGTCCGAGCCCATAGCGGGCAGCCAGGTCGTGCGGTGGCTCGGCCGGGACGTTCTGGCGCGCGGTCAGGGCGGGCGCTACGGATGCATAGGCGAGCGAATGCACTGTGCGCGCGCTGACATTGGGCGGAAAGCCGCGGCGAGCGTGCCCGGCGATTTCCTTGTTGAAGGCGAGATAGCTGCCGCGATTACCCGCAAGATGATCGGCAATCAGCCGTAGCGTCGAGGTCTTTCCCGCGCCCGCATACGCCTTGATCTTCAGGTCGTCCCCGCCACGAACCGCATCTACGACAGCGTCCTGTTCGGCGGTAGGCTTAAACAAGTGGGGCATGGCATGCGAGGCTGAGCGAAGAAGCCCGTAGTGTGCCGGAAAATCGCCTATGGGCAAGCTACCGCGCGGCAACTGATCTCTGTGCTGCGGCAGCGCCTTCCACCCGCAACCCATGTAAAGCAGTTGAAGGATGTAGTTAAAGATCTTGTGCAACGCCAGTGTCGGTACCGATCAACGCCGGCCGCGGCTCAGAGGCGGCAGCGAAACGCGCCTGCGGGCCAGTCAGAACCACAGCTTGACAATGTTTGCATTGTAAACAATGTCAACATTGTCAAGGATTCGCTGGCCGACATTTGCCGGTAGGCCCTGTCGCTCGATCTGTCGACTGCCCGCCAAATAAAGCGATGGCGGTTTTTCCGCGCTGGCATGTCTATTGCTTTAATAACTTACCGGGCGCCGGGTGATGTTCGCGCCGGGTGAAAATTGGTATTCGCCTTCGCGGCGCTATTCAAAAAATAATGAATAAAGATGACTATTTCAAAGCGTTTGATCCTCATGCTGACTGTGGTATTGATCGCCTTGTTGTTCGTCGGCAGCGTGGCCTTCTGGAATCTGCGCGGGGCGCAGCAGCGCCTCCAGTATTTACAGGGTAACCTCATTCCCAGCATGCGCGAATTGACGGATGCGCGCGACAACATCGGCGAGATCCGGCGGCTCGTACTTCGCGAGCTACTGAGCTCGGACAACACGGAACGAACCGCCGTCGATCAGGCGATCGCCGACGCTGACACTCACATCGCCGCGCATATCGCGAGTTACGATCGCGCCAATCGCCTGGACCACACGGACCGCGACTTGCTCAATGCCGACAAGACCGCGTTTACCGCGTACCAGGCCGCGCAGCAAATCTACCTGGAGAAGTGCAAGTCCGGTGATCAGGGCGGCGCCAAGGCCATGGTCTCGGACGGTGGCGGGCTCTACGTGCCCAGCCAGCAACTCGCGGCAGCCTTCAACGCCCACATCTCGTACAACGAGAAACTCAGTGGGAGTTTGCGCACCGCCAACGACGCGGCATACCGGCAGGCAATGTCGCTGCTGGCGGCTTGCTGTACGGTGGCGATCGCCGTCGTGGCGTTGATGGGCCTGACGCTCTATCGATCCATCACGTCGGGGCTGTCGGGCATGCAGCGAACGTTTGCCCACGTTAGCGAGTCGCTCGACCTGACCCGCGTGGCCACGGTCGGCCGCATGGACGAAATCGGCCACGTAGCAGTGGCCTTCAATAGCTTGCTCGCAAGATTCGCCGGAGTGATCGGGGAGGTACGACAGACAGCCGGCTCCGTTAGCGTCGCGTCGAAACAGATCGCTGCCGGCAACGTCGATCTGTCGTCGCGCACCGAGGAACAAGCTGCTTCGCTCGAACAAACCGCAGCGAGCATGGAGGAACTGACCACGACCGTGCAACAGAATGTCCAGAGTGGGCGGCAGGCCGCGGAGCTTGCGCAACATGCGTTCGCGATTTCCGATGAAGGAAACCGGCTCGTCGAAGGCATGCTCGCGACGATGGCTGAGATTACCGCAAGCTCGGACAAGATCGCGGAGATCACCGCCTTGATCGAGGGTATCGCTTTCCAAACCAATATTCTTGCGCTGAACGCTGCCGTTGAAGCTGCCCGCGCGGGCGAAGAAGGTCGGGGTTTCGCCGTGGTCGCGGCCGAAGTGCGCAACCTCGCTCAACGCTCTTCGGCTGCAGCCAGGGAGATCAAGGCCCTGATCGAAAAGTCCGTCGAAACGATTGCCGTGGGGTCGCACCAGGGCTCCGATGTAGGACGCGCAACCGACGAGGCACGACAGGCGGTGCGTCGACTGGCCAACGTCATCGGCGAGATATCAAGCGCATCCGAAGAGCAGGGCCGCGGCATCGAGCAGGTCAACGTGGCCGTTAGTCAGATGGACCAAGTGACCCAGCAGAACGCTGCTCTCGTTGAAGAAGCCGCGGCGGCGGCGCAATCGCTCGAGGAACAAGCGGTCCGGCTCAACCAGATGGCCTCGGTGTTCACCGTGCCGATGTGACCCGGGACGAAAGACGGGCCAACCTGAACGGTTCAATCCAGGTTCAGCGAGGCTAAGCGGCCTGAACCGCGCGGCTATAGGATTCGTCAAACAAGGGCAAGGTCAATCGGCCGGCGAGCCTGCGAGATTGTTTGTGTTCTGAAATAATAGCTTTCGCTCACGACCGCGGCGGCCTACGCCCATGCAAACACGATCTGACGCCTCAGCCGGCAGCGAATCAGCCGGCTACTGGCGCGAACACGAAATGCTGCTATTGCAGCAGGTAATGGCACTTGTCGGCAAAAGCCTGTCCCCCGGGCCTGCTCTGCGCGAGATGCTGCATCTGATGTCCGAGCTGCTCGGCCTGAACCGGGGCCGTATCGTGCTCGCAGACGAAACGGGTCGCAGCGGGCGCATCCGGTACGCGTACGGACTCACCGCCGAGGAAATCGGCCGGGGTGTGTATGCGTACGGTGAAGGCATCACCGGGCGCGCGCTGCAGCACGGCCAACTGACGATCATCCAGGACATCGACCGCGAGCCAGATTTTCTGGCGCGTGCGGTTGAGCGCTCACGGTTGCCGGATGGCCCGGTCGCGTTCATCGCGCTGCCGATCGTCGTCGAACGGCGGGCGGTCGGCGTACTTGCCTGTCACCGGATTCGCCACCGCTCGCGTGCGCTGGCCGACGACATCACGGTGCTGCGTATTCTGGCGACACTGGCGGGGCAGTTGCTGCAGCTGGAAGCCGGCCTCGAGGAAAAAACCCGCGCGCTCGAACAGCAGAACGCAGTGCTCGCGCGGGCCCTCGAATCGGCGGCCGCCCGCTATGGAATCATCGGCACCTCGCCGCCTTTGCTACGCGCGATCTCGGAACTGGAGCGCGTATCGGATTCCGCCGCGAGCGTGCTGTTGCTCGGCGACTCCGGCACCGGCAAGGAGCTGTTTGCACGGGCCTTGCATCTGGCGAGTCCGCGGCGCGACCGTGCCTTCATCAAGATCAACTGCGCGGCGATACCGGATACGCTGTTCGAGTCCGAGTTGTTCGGGTACGAACGCGGTGCGTTCACGGGCGCGAACAGCATGCGCGCGGGCTGGTTCGAGCAGGCCAGCAAAGGGACGCTGTTTCTCGACGAGATTGGCGAACTGCCGGTGACGATGCAGACCAAGCTGCTGCGCACGCTTCAGGAAGGGACCATCACGCGCCTCGGCGGCAAGGCGGAGATCCGGGTCGACGTGCGGCTCGTCGCGGCCACCAATCGCGATTTGCAACGCGATGTGGCGCGCGGCACCTTCCGCCAGGACCTGTACTACCGGCTCAATGTGATTCCGATCCACTTGCCGTCGCTCGCTGAACGCCGCCAGGACATTCGCGTTCTCGCGCTGCATTTCATCAGTCATACGAATCAACTCAACCAGCGCAACGTCAATCTCACGGCGGCCGCGCTGGATCGGCTCGAAGAGTACCCGTGGCCCGGCAATATCCGCGAGCTGACCAATTTCATCGAGCGGATCGTGTTGCTGGCGGAGAAGCCTCTGCTCGATGCAGCGGATATTGACCGGCTGTTGCCTTCGGGCGCGGCGGATGAGCCGGCTGTTAGTCCCGCGTCTGTACAGTCGGTGGCCGCCGAGCGCGGGCAGGGCGGCACGCTGGACGCTTCATCGCGTGACCCTGTGAGCCACAGTCCATCGCTGCCGGTGCGGCCCTACCGGCGCGTCGGTTCGCACCCGGCGCAGGCACTCGTCGACGCACTCGAACAGTGTGGGGGAAACAAATCGCGCGCGGCGCAACAGTTGGGCATGACCGCGCGCCAGTTCAGTTATCGGTGGCAAAAGCTCGGCTTGCCCAATGACTGACCGCCAAGCCGGCCACGCACCGTAGAGTGAACATTGTCGACAATGTCAACATTGTCGGTTCGCCGATTGATTGACAAAACGCCGCGTGCCGACCCGGACGGCGCTTCCTTTTTTGGCCCAAGGCCCTGCTACGAAAGCGGTTTCGCCATTTGCAGTCAAACTGGCACGCCCGTTGCATTAAGTGATGCGCCGGCGCCGCGCCCACCTTCGACGCGACGCCCGCGCTTTCACATTCACGCACCAGGAGCGTCACTTGAGCACTGTCACCGATAATCCCACGACCATTTCCACCTACCTGCGGCCGATCGACCGCGATGGGCTGATGGCCTTCGCCGAAAAGGGACGCAATAACCCGGGGGCGCGCGGCAAGAACAACGTGCACACAGTCATGCAAGGTCAGTACCGCTCGTTGAGCCATGTCGGCAACCATACGCCCGTCGTCGTCGATGAGCCGCTGCATCTGTTCGGCGAAGACACTGCGCCGGCGCCGGGCGAGATCGCGCTTTCCGGTCTCGGCGGCTGCCTCGCGGTCGGCATCACAGCCGTCGCGACGTGGAAGCAGATCAAGCTGTCGAAGCTCGAGGTGTTCCTCGAAGCGGATATCGGCAATCCGGCTGCATGGGGCGCAGGCGGCGCTGAGATGGAACCCGCGCAGATGGGTTTCCAGGCGATCCGCGTGAAGATCGTGATCGAAGGCGATGCAACGCGCGAGGAGCTTGATGAGATCGTCCGTCGTGCTAACTACTTCTCGCCGGTTGCAAACTCGATGCGCAATCCGATTCCCATGACTGTCGCGCTCGCCGACTGAAGCGCCGCTTCGCTCGTCCGTGCCGCGCGTAGCGGCTGCCTGGGTACCCGAAGGAAGATCAACATGGAACACGCATTGGTAGCAGAAGAGTCCAGCGTCGACACCTGGCGTGACGAAGCGGTGCTGGCGTGCGTGGCCGCGATCGCTCGCGGCCCGCTCGCGGCAGCCGCGCCACGGATCGACGGGGAAGGGGTGTACCCGCTTGACATCATGGGAGAGCTAGGTGCGGCCGGCGCGCTCGGCGTTCACCTCGACCGGTACGGCGCACGCTTCGGACTGTCGCTCGCCGCGATGCAGGAAGCGAGCCGCGCGTGTGGCTCGACTGGCTTC
>Ga0116109_1000226_pt1 | contig 12109 bp, 12 predicted proteins | sample June2015DPH_8_10_2_FD_89718 | JGI IMG/M metagenome (GOLD analysis project Ga0116109, IMG submission 89718) | Peatland microbial communities from SPRUCE experiment site at the Marcell Experimental Forest, Minnesota, USA - June2015DPH_8_10 | ecosystem: Environmental > Terrestrial > Soil > Wetlands... | reverse complement strand
CGCGAATGGCCTCGTCCTCCCATCCAGCCGCGGCTCGCGCTATGCTGTGACCCTGAACGCGTGACGCCCTGCAACTCTCGCCCACCCCAAGCCACCGTGCCGCTAGCCCGCCCTCCCGAACTACCCGACCACGACGACGCCCACTCGCTGGCGCGGCGCTATCCACGTGGGATGCACATCGAACCCCACTCGCACACCTGGGCGCAGGTCCTGTACGCCGTGGAGGGTGTCATGTGGGTCGAAGTCGGCCGCGAGGCGCTGGTAGTACCGCCGCAGCGCGCCGTATGGCTGCCGGCCGGGACGGTGCACTCGATCCACATGATGAGCGAAGTGGAGATGCGCAATATCTATCTGCACAAGCGCAACGTTCAGCACCTCAGCAATCAAAGCGACGTCTTCGAAATCAACGGCTTGCTGCGCGAGCTGATCACCACCATCGCCGAATTCGAACATACCCGCGCCCGCGACAGCGCCTATCTGGAGGTGGCGTACAAGCTCGCCATGCTGGAACTGGGGCACGCGCCCCGCTCCTCCTTGCGCATTCCGCTACCGGACGCGTCCGACCGCCGGCTCGACGCGCTATGCCGGGCGGTGATCGGCAATCCGTCGATTGCCATCAGTTTCGAGCAGCACGCCGCCTCGGTGGGCGCGAGTGTACGCACGCTCGCGCGGCTGTTCACGCGCGAACTCGGTATCGGCTTTTCCGAGTGGCGGCGCCAGGTGCAACTGGCCGTGGCTGTGTCCGGATTGGCCGAAGGCCGGTCGGTCAGCAGCATCGCGCGCGATCTCGGCTACCTGCCGAGCAGCTTCAGCGACATGTTCCGGCGCGAACTCGGCGCCCCGCCCACCGAATTCGATCCGCAGGAAACCCTCAGTAACGCGCGCGAAGAAACCAGCGCCCAGGCCAGCAAATAGCCGTTGGGCGAGGCACTGCGGCGCTGCACGCCGCTGTCCGAAATTCGAAAGTTCTTGTCTCAACAATGCCGGCTCGGACATCTAGAATGGGTTCATCGCTGCACCGCGCAGCGCCCACTCACTCAGGAGAGTTTCATGAAAGCCATCCAGTTCAAGTGTTTTGGCAGTCCGGACGTACTCGAATATCTCGACCTGCCCACCCCGTCGGCCGACGCGGAGAACGCCGTCGTTCAGGTCAAAAGCGCCTCGGTAAATCCGAGCGACGTGAAGAACGTCTCCGGCCACTTTGGGCACACCGTTTTGCCGCGCACGCCGGGTCGCGACTTCAGCGGCGTCGTCGTGGCGGGTCCCGAAGAATGGCTCGGCGCTGAAGTCTGGGGCACGGGCGGCGACATCGGCTTCACGCGCGACGGCACCCACGCGCAGTTCATCAGGATTCCCGTCACAGCGTTGTCACGCAAGCCGAAAAATCTTAGCCACGAACAGGCCGCGGCAATTGGCGTGAACTTCGTGGTGGCATGGCTCGGCACGGTGGATTACGCGCAGTTGAAGACCGGCGAGACCATTGCGGTGATCGGTGCCGGCGGCGGCGTGGGCGGCGCGGTGGTGCAAATTGCCAAAGCGCGCGGCTGCCGCGTGATTGGCGTGGACCGCCATCCGCCGCAGGCGGATTCACCGGCAGGCCGCCTGATCGACGAGTACGTGCCGTTCGACGAGCACACCGCCGAGCGCGTCAAGGCCCTGACCGGCGGCGGCGTCGACGTGGTATACGACGCGGTGGGCGGTGTCGCCTTCGAAACCGCGTTGAGTCTGGTCAAACGCCGTGGACGCGTGGCCGAAATCAGCGCAACCGGCAAGCGCCGCGTCGAATTCGACGTGATCGACTTCTACCATAACGAGACTCAACTGTTCGGCGTCGATAGCGCCAAACTGGGTGTCGCCGAATCGGCCCCGCTGATGACGGCGCTGGTCGAAGGCTTCGAGAGCGGTGCATTGCAGCCGCCGGCGATCGCCGAACGCTTCGAACTCGAGCGCACCCGCGAGGCTTACGAGGCCGTCGCCGCCGGCACGCGCGGGCGTGTCGTCATCACCATGTGAGATCCGGTTCGCGCGGCGGGTGTGGACGCGGAGACTGCTCAGTTTTTGCGTCAACTGGTCGTGCCGAAGCGGCGCTGCAAGCGCGCCGCAGCAAGAAGCCACCGGTCTCCTCGACCTCGGTGGGACGGACTATACTCATGCCGTTTTGACGAACAAATCGTCATATCGGCACCCGACTCCGTCCATCGTGTAATGAATACAAAACGGCAATTCGACGACCTGCTGCTCGGCAGCATCGAGCTGTTTTGCCTCGCTGCAGAACTGGCGAGCTTCACCTCGGCAGCCACCGCGGCCGGCGTCACGCCCGCCGCGGTGAGCCGGTCGGTATCGCGCCTGGAGGAACGATTGGGAGTGCGGCTGTTCGTGCGCACCACGCGGCAGATCCGCCTGACGGATGCCGGCCGAACCTATTTCGAACAATGCAGCGGCGCACTTTCGCAACTGGTGGACGCAGAGCGCCAGGCCACCGGGCAGCAGGCGGCGCCCGCCGGCTTGCTGCGGATCAGTATGCCGACACCTTACGCACACTATCGGGTGCTGCCGCTCCTGCCGCTTTTCCGTGAGCGTTTTCCGGAGGTCCGGGTCGATGCGCACGTCAGCAACCGCAACATCGATTTCGCAGAGGAAAGCTACGATCTCGCCATCCGCGGCAAGGCACCGGAAGACTCCAGCCTGATCGCGCGCAAGCTCGAAGATGCCGAACTGGTGGTCGTGGCCACACCGGGCTATTTGAAACGGGCGGGCACGCCGCGCTCGATCGACGATCTGCAGCATCACGAATGCATCCAGTTCGACCTGCCCAGGACGGGCCGGCGCATTCCGTGGACGCTCCGGGACAACGACGGCTTCGTTGACCTGACCACGGAGGGTGGCTATTCGTCCGGCGGCGACGTGCTCAGCGGCGTGACGCTCGCCCGTCATGGCGCGGGGCTGTTTCAGACGTATCGTTTTGTGGTCGAGCAGGATCTGCGCAACGGCAACCTTGTCGAGGTCATGGCGGATCTCGGCGGCGCGTCGCGCCCCTTCGTGCTGCTCTACCCGCATGTACGGCATCTGTCGGTCCGCGTGCGCTGTTTCGTGGATTTTCTCGTCGAGCAACTCGCGACTCGCACTGCGCGATCCTGAACACAACACGCTAAGATTGAGCCCCACGTAGCGGGCGCCATCGTCGAGTTTTGGCGCCTGCGGCGAAGAGACGCACGACTACAACGAGGGCCTGCTTGTCATCAACGGCCAGTTGCGGCTCAGCGTCGCAGGCGAAACTATTGCGGCCGAAGCGGGCCAGATGTATCTGGCGCAAGCCTTTGTGCCGCTTTAGCATGCTGCCGGGCAGCCACGGGACGCTCGTGATCGTTGACGTCTGAGTCTGCCGCGCAAAATTCAATAGATAAGTGTGTTCCGGAGTGTTGCATGTCTGATGAATATGAAGTCCATGGTCTGCATGATCATGCTGTCGAGCACGTCGGCGAAGGGCATCACGCTCACGCGGATGCCGATCCGTTTGCGAGCCGCATGGCGGTGATGACGGCCATCCTTGCCACGATCGGCGCGATCTACGCCTACCAGAGCGGCACCAGCGAAAACCTCGCGCTTTACTACAAGAACGAAGCGGCCATCAAGAAGACCGAGGCCGCCAATCAATGGTCGTACTACCAGGCAAAGGGTGAGAAAGAAAACCTCGCTGAACTCGGAGCCGCGCTGTCGACCCCGGGCAGCGATGCGCACGCGAAATTCCTCGCGGATGTCGAAAAGTACACGCAGCAGAAAGAGCCGATTCGCGCCAACGCCGAGGCGATCGAAAAGGATGTGACCAATAATGAGGCGCAAAGCGAAAAGCTGTTGCACGGTCACCACCGCTGGGCCCAGGCCACCACGCTGATCCAGATCTCGATTGCGCTGACGGCCATCACCTTGCTCACGCGCAAGAGGTGGCTGCGCAACCTGTCGCTAGGTACTGCCGCGGCCGGCATTCTGTTCGGTGCGGCAGCGTTTTTGTCCGTTTAAGCACGGCGTCGGGTAACGGGTGCGCTGACGCGCGATCGGTTTGATCAGATTCAAAGCCACGCGGGCCGCTGCTCAGCGCGCCCCGTGCCGCGCACGCTCCAACAGCAGCTCGCGCTCGCGCGCATTGCGTGTCATCGCCGCAGCACGCTTGAATTCCGCGCGTGCCTCGTCCATGCGCCCGAGTTTCGCCAGCAAGTCGCCACGCACGCTGGGCAACCAGTGGTAGTTCGCGAGCGCGGCGTCAGCGGCCAGCACGTCGACAAGCTCGAGCGCCGCCGCCGGACCGAACGCCATCCCGACAGCCACCGCCCGGTTCAACTCCACTACCGGCGACGGAGTGACCCGCGCGAGCACCTCATACAGTGCGACGATCTGCGCCCAGTCGGTCTGCTCGGCGCTATGGGCACGCGCGTGACAGGCAGCCAGCGCCGCTTGCAACGCATAGGGCCCACTGGCGCCGCCGAGCGCCTGGGCACGCTCGAGCGCCGCGAACCCGCGCCGGATCAGCAGCAGATCCCAGCGGCTGCGGTCCTGATCGAGCAATAGCACCGGACGGCCTTGCGCGTCGATCCGTGCGCGGGTGCGTGAGGCCTGAATTTCCATCAGCGCAACGAGCCCGTGCACCTCGCTTTCGTCCGGTACCAGGCCAGCCAGCACACGGCCAAGCCGCAGCGCTTCCTCGCACAAGGACGGGCGCATCCAGTCATCGCCGGTCGTGGCCGAATAGCCTTCGTTGAAGATCAGGTAGATCACTTCGAGCACCGACGCGAGCCGCACCGCACGCGCATCGGCACTCGGCACTTCGAACGGCACCTTGGCGGCCGTCAATGTGCGTTTGGCGCGCACGATCCGTTGCGCGATGGTCGGCTCGGGCAAGAGGAAGGCACGCGCGATCTCGTCGGTCGTGAGGCCACCGAGCAGGCGCAGCGTGAGCGCGACACGCGCGTCGGTGGACAGCACCGGATGGCACGCCGTGAACACGAGCCGCAGCAGATCATCACCAATGTCATCCTCGCGCGCGGCATCGAGCGCATCGACAAAGTCCGGCACGAGGTGGGCCTCCTGTGCATCCAGGTCGTGGCCGAGTTCCTCGCGCTTGCGTGCATGCAGCACGTCCTGGCGCAAGCGGTCGAGCGCGCGATTTTTGGCGGTCGTCATCAACCAGGCGCCGGGATTGTCGGGCACGCCGTGCTCGGGCCAATATTCGAGCGCCGCAACGAGCGCATCCTGAGCCAGTTCTTCCGCCACGCCCACGTCGCGGACCATGCGCGCGACATGGGCGACCACCTTGGCCGATTCGATGCGCCAGACCGCCTCGATCGCACGATGGGTAGCTGCTGAATTCACCGCCACTTAGCGCCGCGCCGCATCCAGTTCGCGAAAGCGATCGACAGATGGCCCCGGCTCGAAGTCTTCCAATTCGAGCAGTTGCCGCACTTCGATCTCGCCATCGACGTGTTCGCCGAACGGGGCCGGAAAGCGCCGCGCCCACTCCATGGCTTCCTCGCGTGAACGCACCTGAATCAGCGTATAGCCCGCCAGCAGTTCCTTCGTCTCGGCGAACGGTCCGTCGATCACCCGGCGCTGCCCCTGCGAATACTGGATGCGCCAGCCCTTCGAAGTCGGCTGCAGGCCTGTCGCGTCGAGCAACACGCCGGCCTTCGCCAGTTCCTCGTGATAGGCGCCCATCACCGCCATCAGGGATTCGTCCGGCATGGCCCCGGATTCGCTCCGTGCCGTCGCCTTCACCATGATCACGAATCGCATCGCAATGCTCCTTGGAGAGGTGGATATCGAGCCGCCTCGCGGGCTCTTCACTGATACGACGCACGACCCATGGACAGATCGACACCGAATCCATCCGCTCGGGAAAACCCTGGCATCAAAGACGCCCGCCGCCGCGGACCGCTACCGGCGCTATGGCGCCGCTAACGTCATTGGTAGCACGGCCCAACTTCGCGAACCTCGATCGTGCACCACTGGGCCGCCGGGCAGGCGGTGGCGATCGCAACCGCCTCCTCACGCGTGTCGCAGTTCAGCAGCAGAAATCCGCCCACCATTTCCTTGGCTTCTGCGAACGGGCCGTCGAGCAATCTTGACTGACCGTCGCGCACTTGCACGCGGACTGCGTCACGAGTGGACTTCAAGGACTCGCACGCAAGCAGCAGGCCGCGCTTGCGGAGGTCTTCGGCGTAATTCCCCATCCGCTCGTAAAGCGCACGTCCTTCGTCCTCGCTGCGTTCGTTACGCTGGTCGGTGGGTTCGACGATAAACAGCATATAAGCCATACGGAACTCCAGTCGGTGGTCCTTCGTGCGTCTTGTGAAATGACTCCGGCGTGCGCCGACAGGCAGAAAACGGGCACATGCCTATGCCGTCAGAAGCGAAGCGATCTGCGCAGGCAGTCTAGCAAGCGCAGACGGATCGACGCAAACGCGTCGGACCGCTTCAGCCTTTGCTTAACCCCTTTGCTTAACCTTACTTGCGCTCCGGCACGAGACTTGCTCGTAGGGAGTATCAACACGCAAAATAGGGGTTGAAAATGAGCACTCGATTCAGGTGGACCGGTATCGTCACGCTCGTGGTTCTGTCGTCGCTTGCAACCGGCTGCACGCTAGGCGGCGCCGCAGCGGGCGGGGTAGTTGGCAATGAAGCCACCAACCACAGCACCGCAGGTACGGTAGGTGGCGCCGTGGTGGGCGGTGCGGTCGGTTATGAACTGGGGAAATAGACCACCGAGTGGGGCAAACGCGCCGCGCAATCAGCTGGTAAATACGTAGGCTAACTGAGCAGATCGCCTGGCAGCCAGACTGCCAGGCGGCCCCGAGTTGCAATCCAGGCAAATTTGACACGCGAGGCAGAGCGAACTGCCTCGCCCCACCCAACATCCGCAAACTGCCTTATCCTGACGGTCTTCCCGAACTCAGACCTATCACATGACCTCTCCAGATGTATCGGCAGTTCAGAACTGGCATGCCCACGTGTACTTCGATGCCGGGCATCGCGATGCAGCATGGACGCTGCGCGAGCAGATCGAGGCCCGCTTCGAGGGCAAGTTGCAACTGGGGCGCTTTCACGAACGACCGGTTGGTCCGCATCCGCTCTGGTCGTACCAGCTCGCGTTCGACCGGGCTCACTTCTCTGAGATCGTGGAGTGGCTCACGCTCAATCACGGCGCGCTGGACGTGTTCATGCACCCCAATACCGGCGACGACTTACGCGATCACCGCGACGCGGCAGTATGGATCGGTCATTCGCATACGCTCAAGCTTGAAGTGTTCAACAAGTAACCGCATGGATGAGCCGCGCCATGCCGCACATCCACTACATGTTGCTGTAAGAGCTGCACCAGCCGGTCGCAGCCACTTGCTGACTGCCGAACAACAGGCAGCCGCCCCATGCATCTGATGCTTTGCCCTGAAACAGTGAGCAATTGCTGCAATTCTGGCCCGCGACGTAGGTGGGGAATTTGCTCTTGTCCACTGCTGCAGCCACCTCTTTGTAGCCCACTGCTTGCGCCTTCGGATCCGCTTCGCTGAGCTTTGCCGCGTCGGCCAATGCGACGCGCGTCAGCGCGAGGGACGATCCGACGCCGATGCTGAACAGAAGAAAACTGCGACGTGTGTTTTTCATAGAGGGGAATAGGGTTTAGTAGCAGGTACTCGAACAAGGAACTTCCCGAACGCACAACTGGCTCGCGCTCGGTTCGCCACGCGTTGACCAGCGCGTGGGCCGCCAGCCTATCTGACGACCCGCACGTGTCTGCGACGGATTCTAGCCCGAGGCAAGCCTGGACTGCTCGCAGGCACGCACGACGCCCAAGGACGGTGGGCTTGCACCCCACGCGCCTCGCCGCACTCCCGCCTGCCGCATCAAACGAACTCAGCACGAGGCCTTCAAGAATTGCCGCGGGAAGCCGTTATTCCTTGCATGCCCCCAACATGGGCGATCTGACCGGCCGTGATTTGCGACGACATTCCCATTGCGCCTGCCCGGTACGGCGCCCTCGATTGACCGTCTACGCTCGCCTTATTGCCTTAGCTCGACATGGGATTTTTCGACGCGCTGTTCGTACGCAAGCCAACGCTGGACGCGTTCGCCTCCCTGTTCATTGAGGCTGCCAAACGCCGCGGGTTCGATACTACGCTGAGCTACAACGCCGACGAGTTCCGGCTTGAATACGGGGACAACGCCGTCTTCAACCTGCATCACGCATACCGCGCTTATTGCAGCAGCGACAAAGCATCGCGCGAGAACGCACTGCAGAGATTCGTCGCGACGCTATGCTCGAGCCAGCAGGCGGCGCCCGAACGTCTGTCCGACGCGCGAGCGATGCTGCGTCCGTTAATCCGCGGCCGTGGCGTGCTCGAAGACGTGCGCCTCTATCAGCTTCGTACGGCCGGCAGAGAGTCGACGTTCGCACCCGCGTGGCAAGCGTTTGGCGACGACTGCGCCGTGCTGTTGGCACTCGATTATCCTGAGTCCACGTCAACGTTGATGAGCGGGCCGGTCGAATCGTGGCGCATTCGGCTCGACGACGCGCTCGCGATTGCGTGCGACAACCTGCGCGACATCACCACCGACGCCTTCGTCGAAGTGGCGCGCGGCGTGTATCGCGGCGACTGGCGCGACGGCTACGACGCGAGCCGCGCGTTGCTGCCCGACCTGCTGCACCGTGCGCCGGTTCACGGCTTTCCCGTCTTCATGATTCCCACCCGCGACCTGTTGCTCATCACCAGCGACAAGGACGACGGCGCGCTCGCGCGGATGGTCGAATTAAGCCGCGAAGCTGCGCAGACCGGCCGCCCGGTGTCACCGTTCATGTATTGCTACCGCGAAGGCTTGCGCCGCTTTACGCCGCGGCAGGCCGAGGTGACGCAGCACCTCGCACAACTTGCACTGCGTTACCGCAAAGACGACTACGACACGCAGAAAGCGGCGCTCGATCGTCTGCACAAGCAGGAAGGCCGCGACCTGCTCGTTGCCAACTACCTGCTCTACGGCGCCAAGGACGATGCCGGGGAGATGTTCTCCGCCGCGACGTGGACCGCAGGCGTCGAGTCCTTGTTGCCCCAGGCCGACCGCATCGTACTGGTACATCCCGAGTCGGGCGAGACGCGCATCGTGCCGTGGCAGCAGATCGCGCCGCTCGTGGGCGGCTTGCTCGAAGAAGAGTCGATGTACCCCGTGCGGTATCGGACGCGCGGTTTTCCCGATGCGGGCCAATTCGCGTCCTTCACACCCAGCGACACGTAGACCCGCAGCGGGTCAGGCACGAGGGATGCTAGCTCGTCTTAACAAAACCAATCCGCGCCGCAGTCCGCCATGAGGGAAATGGGTCCCCGCAACAATATCCGGGATCCTGCAAGACCGTCGTCACATGCACGCCATGGCGTATCGTTAGCATCTTGAAAGGAGGAGCCATGTCTGCCACACCTCACGGGCTCGCAGCGAATGACGCCGCGCACCCGCATAATCGCTTCCACGTCGTGCTGACCAGCGTGATCGCCGCGCTGGCCGGTCTGCTGTTCGGTCTGGACATCGGCGTAATCTCCGGTGCCCTGCCATTTATCGCGCGTCAATTTCACATCAACGACCAGGGACAGGAGTGGATTGTCAGCTCGATGATGGTGGGTGCCGCGTTCGGCGCACTCGGCTCGGGGTGGATGGCGAAAGCGATCGGCCGCAAATATTCGTTGATGATCGGCGCTGCGTTGTTCGCATGCGCATCGGGCCTATGCGCGTTCGCATGGAGCCCGGCGGTGTTAATCATCGGACGGGTCTTTCTCGGGCTGGCGGTCGGCATTGCTTCGTTTACCGCGCCGCTGTATCTGTCAGAAATCGCACCGACCACCATGCGCGGAGCAATGATCTCGCTGCATCAGTTGATGGTGACGGTCGGTATTCTGGCCGCATTCATCTCTAACACCGCCTTTAGCGGCGCAGGTGACTGGCGCTGGATGCTCGGTGTGATCGCTTTTCCGGCGATTGCGTTGTTGATCGGCTTGCTATTTCTGCCACGCAGCCCGCGCTGGCTGATGAGCCGCGGCCGCGACGCGGAGGCCGCCAAGGTGCTGGAACGCCTGCGCAGCGACAGCAACGCCGTCGAAACCGAAATGCGCGAGATTGCCGAACAGCTCAAGGTGGAATTCCAGGGTTGGGGTCTGTTCCGTAGCAATCCGAACTTTCGCCGCTCCGTGTGGCTCGGCGTGCTGCTGCAGGTGATGCAGCAACTGACCGGCATCAACGTAGTGATGTATTACGCACCCCGCATCTTCGGGCTCGCCGGTTACGGCACCGCCCATGACCAGCTTTGGGGGACGGTGATCGTCGGTGCAGTGAATGTGGCGGCTACGTTTATCGCAATCGGTCTGGTGGACCGCTGGGGCCGCAAGCCAATTCTCTATACGGGCTTTTCGGTGATGGGTCTCGCCCTCGCCACGCTCGGCGCGCTCTTGCACGTGGGCGTGACAAGCGGTGCAAGCCAGATGTTTGCCGTGGCGATGCTGCTGGTGTTTATCGCCGGCTTCGCGATGTCCGCAGGGCCGATGATCTGGATTCTCTGTGCGGAAATCCAGCCCATCAAAGGACGCGATTTCGGCATTGCGGCTTCGACCTTCGTCAACTGGGTCGCCAATACCATCGCTGGCGCGACCTTTCTGACCTTGCTCAACACGCTTGGTCACGCGCAAACTTTCTGGCTCTACGCCGTGATGAATGCTGCGTTCGTGTTGCTGACGCTGTGGCTGATACCGGAAACAAAGGGGGTTTCACTCGAGCAGATCGAACGCAATCTGATGGCAGGGCGGGCGCTGCGGCAGCTCGGAGATTAGATCAACTGTTCGCCCTGCTGGTTAGCTTCGATCCGCCAGCACGATTAACTGAGCCGGCTCGCTGAATGACGCGTCTGGACCCAGACGCGTCAGTGCGGCGAGGTCCGTATATCCCCAGCTCACCGCCCCGAAGCGGATGCCGAGCTTGCGCGCCGCATGCGCATCACGAATTTCGTCGCCAATGTAGATGGCCTCCGTTTTTTCGACACGCGTCGCCTGCAGTATCCTACGCAAACGGTGTGCTTTGCCGAACAAACCCGAACTGCATTCGACCGCCGCAAAGCGTTCGACCAGATCCTGCCCGAGTACGGCCTCGACATTGGCAAGCGAATTCGACGTGGCTAACCCAAGCATGACCTCGTGGTCCGCGAGGCTTTGTAACGCCTGCGCAATGCCGGTGAAGGGACGTATCTCGCCGCAGCGCTGCTGCATTAGCGCCCTGAAATCGAGCAGTACTCTGGGCACGCGATGCATGGGCAGCCGCAAATCGCGAAGAATCTCACGCGCACCCATGGAACGCAGCCTGTCTACCTCGTGACGCTCGACCTGTCTAAAGTCATGGCGAACGGCAAGGCCATTGATCGACTCGATAAACAACGGAAACGTATCGGCCAGGGTGCCGTCGAAATCGAAGATTGCGAGTTTGATTGTCATGGCGTCGATTACGCCTTCAACCAGGCCATGCCGCGCTCGATGGATTCGTGGGCATCGCGCAGTATCAGATCGCCGTGCGCGATCACCACGCGCTCGAACGGCCATTCCAGCAGGCGATCGATACAGGCGCGCGCCGCCTGTCGATCGCGGTATAGGAGACGATAGGGGCCACCCCACGTGATCTTGCCCTCCAGGCCACACACCTTGAGATACATCCGCGTGAGCCAATGGGGTGACGATTCGAAATTCTCGACCAGGTCCGCGGTGATCAGTGTCCGGCTCGGTTGATGGAAGAAAACCGTTTCTTGTAGCAAGCAACCGCGAATGACGATCGGCGCGAGATCGTATAGCCAGTCCGGATGCGGCGTGTCGGAAAGGTCAGCGGCGAACGGCAGATCCTTGCGCTTGCGTCGCAGGGCGCGAGGACCCTGCAGCATCGCTTGCGGATAGGCCGCGGCCGCCTCTCCCGCATAAACATGGTGATACAGGTTCGGACACACAATATGGCGGACCGGTCCAAGATCATCCAGCTCCTGACGCAGGTCTGCGGACATCGCGACCGGCGAGTGCAACCATAGCTCTCCGCCTGCCAGACGAACCACCGT
>Ga0116109_1000223_pt1 | contig 12222 bp, 10 predicted proteins | sample June2015DPH_8_10_2_FD_89718 | JGI IMG/M metagenome (GOLD analysis project Ga0116109, IMG submission 89718) | Peatland microbial communities from SPRUCE experiment site at the Marcell Experimental Forest, Minnesota, USA - June2015DPH_8_10 | ecosystem: Environmental > Terrestrial > Soil > Wetlands... | reverse complement strand
CGAGCTCAGCAGCGGCAGCATCGGGCCCATCTCGGCGATCTTCGAGAACGTGACCGCATCGTGCAGCACGCGGATCAGTGAAATGTCGTCGCGCAGGGTTTCGAGCGGCATGAAAGCGTCGTAAATGCGTTGCGCCTCTTCCATGCGGCCGGCCTTGGCGGCATGCAACAACGCCGTCACTGCGTGCGAGGCGATGCAGCCCGAGCCGGTGGTCCAGGCAGCGAGGCCGAAATCGCGCACGTGCACCAGCGCCGGACGCTCACCCATGCCGGACACCACCTTCGCAGCCGGCACGCTTTGCAGCAGGCGGCGCAGATAGGCGTCCTCGGCAGGGTTGTCGCGCACGATAGCGTATTTCACGGCAATGAGCGTGCCGCGTTCCACCAGACGGGCCAGCGTGTCGACGTCCACATAGTTTTCACTTTTGATGTAGAGCGTGAGCGGAATGCCCGCTGTGTCGACGATCCGGGTCAGCCCGGTTTCCACGCCTTCGGACGTGGTAAAGCCCGCGAGCGGCAGCACCATGGCCGTGCGGTAGGACGTCTGCGCGAGGATGCGCGCCTGATCGAGCATCTTGCCGTAGTCCGGGCCAATGGCCGGAATCACCCGCGTGTCAGGACCGGCGCTCTCCGCGAGCAGATCGAGCAGCTCGCGGTATTCACTGACGGCGACGTGATAGAGATTGGCATTGCCGCCGTACAGCAAGGTGCGCACGCCGCCCGCCTCGATGTGCTGGATCAGCTTGCGGTTTTCAGCGGCGTCGAGCGAGTAATCGGCGCGACGGGCCAGCGGTGGCACAGCCATGACGGTGGCGGCGAACTCGCTATCGAGGATCGGGGAGATTTTCATGGCACCTCAAGACAGGATCGAAGAATTGATGCCAAGGTAGCATCCAGGCCGCAATGTTGTCAAACAACATTTGAAATGCAACAAACCGAGGGCTTCTGCGGACAGCGACTCGTCAGGCAAAAGAAATCTTCTAATTCCTTACAGCTTGGGCATTTCCCGGTTTGCACGGGAGATTTTTCCGGACCTCATCGCCGTCGAAATTTCGTATGACAACATTTTTGCCGAGCGCGTATGCAGCCAGTAGGGGCACTCAGCAGCGCAGCGGCCCCTATGTGATGATACGTACACGCTCTCGACAAAGTTCGACGAATAAAACGACCCAGGTAAAATATTCCGGAATAAATATTCACGGTCAGATTGACCGCAAGAGAAACCACTCCGGCTCACCAAACCCTGTTTCTATTGGGAGCACACAATTGCTTACCGGAATGATTTGGACCGCCCGTACATTTGAGCCGAAAATATTTCGCGTCCACTGTTAAAAACGTCGCGACTTTTATTGCCTGAGCCGATCTTTGAAACTATCATGCCGGTCGTTGCAGATATGCGGGCCGGAATTGTTAAATCGGTCGGGAAATCGTTTTCAGCAGGATTTTAATTAACAATTACGAAGCGCTACGCGCCGGGTGGCACAAGGTCTTACAACTGGCGCCCGGCCTGGGCAAATTTTGGCCGATCGTGGATATTTTGGGATTTCGATGGACTGCGTGACGAGAATCCGGATACCCAGAATAGAAGCGCCTGACTTTGTATTTTGAACCGTTGGATAATAAACGGTGATAAATTGCTGCCCAATACCATGCCGGTCGCGAGTTCGCGCCGACGAAACCCGCGGCCGGGCTGCTGCGATTGAGAGAACGAAAAGTGTCGCTACATTTTATCGAGCAAATGTCGCCACTGGTGGACGCCCCAGACGACGCGACGTGGTTCAACGCACTCACCTCAATCGCCAGCACCTGGGGGTTTGATCGGGTTCTTATCGGCATACTGCGGCGCCCGGGTATGCGCCTCGAAGACGCTTACGTTCGCAGCACGTATTCGCAAACCTGGCGCCGCAGTTATGAAGAGCAGGGTTTTGTGCATATCGACCCCGTCGTCAGCCACTGCCTGAGCCGCTCGGCGCCGCTGATCTGGTCGCCGGAGCTGTTCGCCACACGGCAACAGCGGGCGCTCTACGAGCTTGCCTGCTCGACGGGCCTACGCTCCGGCCTGTCATTGCCGATCCACGGCCCGAATCAGGAAACCGGGATGCTGTGTTTCGCCAATAACTTCAACAACACCGACGCGTTCTGGACGCATATTGACGGCGTGTTGCCCAATCTCGTCCTGCTGCGCGATCTGGTGATCGACACCAGCAGCCGCCATCTCCATACGCATGCGAAGACCGTGATGCCGCAATTGACGCCGCGCGAGCGCGAATGTCTGAACTGGACCGCACGCGGCAAATCCACGTGGGAGATTTCACATATTCTCAGTTGCTCGGAAGCCGCAGTGAACTTCCACGTGAAGAATATCAGGGCGAAATTCGGGGTGACTTCACGCCGCGCGGCAGCCGTGATTGCCGCGCAGCTCGGTCTTATTGACCCGGGTTAAGCAGGGCGGCAGCGTCGTGGCTATAAATTACCCGTTCAGCGCGACCTAAATCGCCGTCAGAAACCGTCTTCAGGAAGTAGAGCCCAAGCAGGATTGAAACCGGTGGTGGAATTTCCGCGCCCGATTCGAAGCGACTGCCACGCGATTGTGTGACACCGAAGCGTGCCCAGAAACGCCGCTGGCTTTCCTTTTTCATTTTCCGGTAAGCAATGATCAGATGGCGATCAACCGTGGATGGCTCCTCTTCAGGAGTGTCGACCGCACGGTTTTGAATCGTGACAGGGGCTTTCCAGTGATTTTCGAGTAATTCCATGGTGAGTTTCTCAGGTGGATTGACCGTTATTTGTATGAATTTTGCGGGACCCTGAAAGACGGCACACCTACCCAGGTAGGTAGGTGCAAAAACCATCCAACGCGCATAGCGATTTTTGCGCGTTTTTTATAGCCTGCGATTTGTTCGGCAAAGGCGAAAATGGTTCGGGATCACCGCGCGGTTTTCCCCTGAGACGCGATTAATGCGCTGCCGGAGTGCCGCTATTGCTGTCGCCACTGCGCTTAAAGGTGATATGCGAGATGCGGCGCACCACAAAAGCCGCCACTAGCGCGGCGGCGCCGGTCAGCACTACGCCGATATGGATGGACTGAACCAGCACATGGCGCGCCGCTTCCACGAGCGCGGGGCCGGCCAATCCTGCATGCTGCAGCTCGGCGAGCAAGGTATCTCGCAGGCTCGGGTCAATCAGGATTCGTGGGTCAGCCAATTTGGGTAGCCAGGTGGAAGCAACCGGCTCGCCAAGCACCTGCAACGATTCCGCGACACCCGCCTCGTAGCGCCGGTTGATGATCGTGGCGACAATACTGGTGCCCAGCATGCCGCCCACCATTCGCGTGGACTGCAATAGCGCGGTCGTAATGCCGAAGCGCTCGCGGCCTGCGATCTCCTGGCCGAAGACGTTCAGGTTGTTGAGAATGAAGCCCAGCCCGGTTCCGACCGCGCCCATTGCCAGTTCAAGGTAAAGATGCGGCGTTGCCGGCGTCGCGAGCGCAATGCCGATCGAGGCGATCACCAGCAACATGAAACCGATCGAGAGGATCAGCGTCGGCTTCGGCAGGCGAATCACAATCCGCGTGTTGATCAGACTGCCGAGTGCGATGCAGGCCGCGATCGGCGTGGCGAGCAGACCCGCCTGCTGCGGGGTCAGCCCAAAACCGCCCTGCAACAGCAGCGGCGCGAAGAAAATCAGCGAAAACATCACAAAACCGGACAGCAAGGACAGCGTGAACAGCGTGACGAGCTGGGGGTCCCTGAACAGATCGAGCGGGATGATCGGGTGCGTCGCGCTGCGCTCGCAGATCAGAAGTGCCGCGGCGCCGAGCACGACCAGTGCCGCCAGCACCAGATTGCCGGTGGTGAGGCCCGACTTCGGTACCGCTTCGATAAACGTCTGCAAGCCACCCAGCACCAGCGCCACCAGCGCCGCGCCGGTCCAGTCGATGCGTACCTGGCCGCTCACCGCACGCCGGTAATTGGGCAGATGCGCCCAGATGAAATACAGTGCGAGCACGCCCACCGGGAGATTGACAAGAAAGGTGGAGCGCCAGCCGAACTGCTGGCTCAGCCAGCCGCCGAGCGACGGCCCCGCCGCCGTGCCGATCCCGTAAGCCGCCGCCATGATCACCTGCCAGCGCACCCGGGCGCGGGCGTCGGGGAACAGATCGGGAATCGAGGCGAAGGCGGTACCCACCATCATCCCGCCGCCGACGCCTTGCAGGCCGCGCGCCACCACCAGAAACGGCATGCTGGGAGCCACACCGCACAGGACCGAGGCGAGCGTGAAGACAATGACAGCGGCGATGACGAAACGCTTGCGCCCGAAATAGTCACCCAGCCGGCCAAACACCGGAACCGTCACCACCGACGCCAGCAGGTAGGCGCTCGCGATCCATGCGTAGTACTCGAAACCGCGCAATTCGGAAACGATCGATGGCAAGGCGGTGCTGACCACGGTCTGATCGAGCGCCACCAGCATGTTGACAAGGGCGATGCCAAGCATCGCCAGCAGCGCATCACGGAAAGGTAGAGGGAGGGGAGAATTCACTTCGGGACAACGCGGCTTAACGCGTGAAAGAGGGCGTGAAAAAGCCAGACACGAGGCCGGACCGATTAAAAAAAAACGGGCCGCGTTCAACGCGGCCCGGGAAGACAGGGAGAACTCAGGAACCGAACATCCGCTCGAGCGCGTTTTCGAGGTGCGCCCGCATCGCTTCGCCGGCCGCAGCACCATCCTTGCGGCGGATCGCTTCGAGTACGGCCAGATGTTCGGCCTGCACCAGCCGCTGTCGCTCGACCGTCTTCACCAGCGAGAGGTTGCGCGACAGGTTCATGCTGAACACGATCTGCTCTTCGATGAAGGACATGACGGTAATGAAAAACGGGTTCTTCGACGCCCGGGCGACCGCCAGGTGAAACGAGAAGTCGTCCTTCACGCCGATCCCCTGGGTTTCGACGATGCGCTCCAGTTCGTCCCACGCGTGCTGGATTGCGGCGATGTCGTCCGCCTCGGCCTTCTCCGCGGCAAGTTCGGCCGCCCCAGCTTCGGTGACGATGCGGAATTCGTAGCAGCGGCGGATGTCGGAGAGCGTCTCGAGCGGCGCGAAGCGGCGCACATCCGGATCGGGCCGGCGCGCGACCGTGGTGCCCGAGCCGTGCCGCGTGACGATGATGCCGTCGGCACGCAGTCGGGCCAGCGCTTCACGCACGGTAGGCCGCGAGGTTTCGAAACGTTCGGCGAGCGCGTGCTCAGTAGGCAGGCGTTCCCCTTCCTTGTACTCGCCTTCGAGTATGCGGGTCAGGATGTCACCGTAGATCTTGTCGGGCAAGCCCGTCGATTTGCGCTCGTTCATCATCGATGAAAGGGTTAGCTTGTCAGAATAGACCACGATTGTAAGGCAAACAACGCGTGCTGCCTGCTCAAAGATTAGCCAAATGTCCGTAACGACGCCCGCAAAAGCCGACTGGGCGGCGCATTGCCTATATGACCCTACGCGCAGAAATTTGACAAGTGTTTGATTTACATCCTGACAAAACTGCACATTCTTCGGCGATCATTCAGGCTGGAATCGGCAATACGCCGTCATCGGAGAACAGCCGCAGGCGCAGCCGGCCACGAACCCTCCAACGCGGAGTCCACCATGTACAAACGTATCCTCGTAGCGGTCGACGGCAGCAACACCTCCCGCCGTGCATTTGAATCGGCGCTGAACCTGGCCAGTTCGATGGGCGCGGTGCTCCAGCCTTTCTATGTCGTGGATAACACCGCGATGTACTTCGAGGCGCCGGGCTACGACCCATCCATCCTGCGCAACCGGCTGATCGAGCAGGGCCAGGAGCTCGGCGCCGGTTTCAACCAGGCCATGCGTGAGCGCGGCGTTGCCGGTGAAGTGGCGGTCGGCGAGGCGTCCTCGATCGACGATGTCTCCACCGTCGTACTGAAAGCCGCCGCCACCTTCAATGCCGATCTACTTGTGATGGGCACGCACGGGCGCCGCGGCGTCCAGCGGCTCTTCCTCGGTAGCGTCGCGGAGCGCTGCGTGCGGCAAGCGGCGTTGCCCGTCCTGCTAATTCCATCGGCTGCAGGACAAGAGCCCGACGCTCAGGCCGGCGCCTGAGCCGGGCGAGCCGGAATCCATCGCGCCACATGGGTACGCGGTGTTCCCGGGGCGCGATGCAACCTTACGGCCGTGTGATCTTGCTCAAACCGGGGAAACGCTTTCACGCGTCATTTTGTCGCTAAACAGGCATTACCCATGGTGGGACAATGGGTTTGTTTCCTTACAGATGGCCCCACACCATGCTTACACCTGCCCTGGTTTCCCGCCCTTCCGCCCGCCGCGTTCCTACCCGCCCCGCCGCCCGCAGCAGCGCGCGCTGTTCGAGCTGCGCGATGCGGCAACTGTGCATGCCGCAGGGCCTCTCTTCCGACGAACTGCCGAAGCTCGAAGCGCTGATCTGCAGCGCCCGCCCGGTGCAGCGCGGCGAGTCGCTTTACCGCTCAGGGGATACCTTTGACAATCTGTATGCCGTGCGCTCCGGCTCTCTGAAGAGCACCATGGCACACCACGACGGCCGCGAACAGGTGACCGGCCTGCGCCTCGCGGGCGAGGCGCTCGGCCTCGACGGCATCAGTGACGACAAGCACGCCTGCAGCGCGACCGCACTCGAGGACAGCACGGTCTGCATCGTCCCGTACGTCGCGCTCAAGCGTCTGTGCCGCGAAGTTGGCTCCATGCAGGAGCGTCTGCACAGGTTGATGGGCGAGCAGATCGTCCGTGAGGCTGCACAGATGATGGTGCTCGGCTCGCTGTCCGCGGACGAACGGGTCGCCGCGTTCCTGCTCGACGTATCGGAACGCAACGCGAAACGCGGCTATTCGTCGGCGGAATTCAACCTGCGCATGACGCGTGAAGACATGGGCAGCTATCTGGGCATGACGCTCGAAACGGTCAGCCGCACCCTGTCAAGATTTCAAAAGCGCGGCCTGATCGACACGCAAGGCAAGTTCATTCGTATCGTCGATATCGAGGGCCTGCGGCAGGTGTAATCGCCTGCTGCTACCGGCTTATCAGACGGCGCAGCGTGGGCTGCCCGGTTCGTTTGGCAATGGCGCTGCTTGGCACGTCTCCTGCGACTCAGGTACAGTCTTCAAACTGTCCCCCTCCAGGAGACCCGGCGATATGAATCGCGACCCCGCCCCGCATCATCCGCTAGTCCAGCGCCTGATCGACGCGCGTCACATTAGCGACGCCCTCTTCTCCATCGTCAAACCCGAGTACCTGTACGAACGACCGATCCGCGAGCGTCACCGGATCGTGTTCTACATCGGGCATCTCGAAGCGTTCGACCGCAACCTGTTCGACGAGCGGCTGTGCCCGCTGCCCGCCTTCGATGCATCGCTCGATGCCCTGTTCGCGTTCGGCATCGATCCGGTCGACGGCGGACTGCCGACCGACGTGCCAGGCGACTGGCCGTCGCTGGACACCGTGCGGGCGTATGGTCAGCAAGCACGCGCGCAGATCGACCGTGAGCTCGCGGCGATAAACGTCGACGGTCAACCTCGAGGGAATGGCGCGCAGACCGGTTCGGCTGAGCAGCTGCTGAATGTCGCGATCGAGCATCGCCTGATGCACGCCGAAACCCTTGCCTACATGCTGCACCAGTTGCCGCTCGCGCAGAAGATCGCTGAGCGCGGCGCAGGCGCTGGCGCAGACCAGAATGCGAACTACCGCCAGAGCGCACGTGCCGATCGCATCGGCGAGTTCGATCACGCGCCGATGGGCTCGGTGCCGGCAGGCTCGACGCTGCTCGGCATGACGCGCGAAAGCGGCCGGTTCGGCTGGGACAACGAGTTCGGCGAATTGCGCGTTGACATACCCGCTTTCGAGATCGATCGCTACATGGTGACGAACGGCGCGTACCTCGAATTCTTGATGGCCGGCGGATACCACCAGCGGGCGTGGTGGAAAGACAAGGACTGGGTATGGAAGGAGAACGAGCAGATCGCTCATCCGGCCGCCTGGTCGCAACGCGAAGGTGACGGCGAGTGGTTGCTGCGCACCATGTTCGAAGAGATCCCGTTGCCGCTCGACTGGCCGGTCTACGTCAGCCATGCCGAAGCGAGCGCCTATGCCCGCTGGGCCGGCAAAGCGTTGCCGACGGAAGCGCAGTGGCAACGCGCGGCTCACGGCGCGCCACATGCGGCGTCGGGCAACTTCGATTTTCGTCAATGGGACCCGCAGGCCGTCGACGCGCATCCCAACAACGTCAGCACGTTCGGCGTGGAAGGCCAGTTCGGCAATGGCTGGGAATGGACCTCCACGATATTCGACGCGTTGCCCGGGTTCGAGGCGTTTCCGTTCTATCTGGGCTATTCCGCGAACTTCTTCGATGGTCAGCATTACGTACTAAAAGGCGGCTCGGCGCGGACCGCGCAATGCATGTTGCGACCGGAGTTTCGCAACTGGTTTCAGCCGCATTATCAGCATGTGTACGCAGGGTTTCGGTGTGTGCGGGGGTGACGAATAAAGCGGAAGTTGATCGAAAATTTCAGCTTCTACTAGCGCTCAAAAGCCATACGTTCGACTCGACGGCCACGCTATTGCTGAATCAGGTCAGGATATTCGTCGTAAAGTCGCGGCTATTCACAGTTGCGGCGCCTAAAGCAGCCTCATCCAACTGGCGCATTGGCGGCGACTTTGCCGACCAATGAAGAACCGTAAAACATCTTCCCTCCCGCCCACGTGGGTTAATTCCGCGTGCTGCATTGCGCGCTTACAAATGCCGCAAGCGCCGCAGCTCCGTCGTTATGTCAGAGGTATGGCCCTCCCCTATGCCCGCGGGGCATGCCTCCCTGCTTACAAGGTCTTTCTCGCACCTTCCGCGTAAACCTATAGTGATTCCACCGCCATGATCAAAAGTGGCACGACGATGAATCGCTCACGGAAACCTTAGGAGATCAAATGTCTAACTTAACTCAAAAAGTGGCACTCGTTACCGGTGGTTCACGCGGCATCGGTGCGGCAATCGCGACGCGTCTGGCTGCGGATGGAGCGAGCGTGGGAATTACGTATGCGAAAGACGCCACCGCGGCTTCGGCCGTGGTCAAAGAGATTGAACTCAATGGTGGAAAGGCTATTGCGATCCAGGCGGACGCTACTGACGTTAAAGCGGTCGAGGCTGCGGTCGAAAGAATTTTTGCGACCTTCGGCCGGTTGGATGTGCTGGTGAACAATGCCGGCACGGCCATTCCGAAACCGTTCGAAGACACGACGCTGGAGGAGATGGATAGAGTGATCGACATCAACATCCGCGGCGTATTTGCTACGACCAAGGCTGCGTTGAAGCACCTGAGTGATGGAGGCCGCATCATCAATATCGGTTCGGCAGTGGGCGAACGTGCCATTGCGCCCGGGCTGGTACCGTACGCAGCCACGAAAGCAGCCGTCAGGATGTTCACCCAGGCGCTGTCCAGAGAGTTGGGAGGCCGGGGCATCACGGTCAACAACGTCCAGCCGGGGCCGATCGATACAGACCTGAATCCCGCCTCAGGCGATTGGGCCGTGCCACAGAAAGCCGCCACCGTACTCGGTCGCTATGGGCGCGCTGAGGAGATCGCCGCGATGGTAGCTTTCGTCGCCGGCCCGGAGGCCTCGTACGTTACCGGGGCGAACCTTACCGTGGATGGGGGGATGAATGCCTGAGCCAGAGCATATATCCGGCCTACGGGTTTGAAAAAGGACGACATCCGTGCGGACGCGACGCAGAGTCTAACGCAGTCGGCGCTCCACTCTGCCATGCGGGTCCGCATCTCGAACGATAGTCCGAACCATCAAGACGGCCCTATGCGTTGAAACATGTGCTGCTGCTCAGCGCCGAGCGTCGGCGCTCGCGCCTGAGCCCATTTTTTCAAGAAACTGCTGGGCAAGACGAAGGTTTTCTTGCGAAGACATGGTGTTGTCCTGTTTATGTGGCACTCACGTCGGGTTGAACGCGGCGCTAGTAAGTTAGACCTGCGCAAGTCCGCCGTCGACAAACATCTCGATACCGGTGATATAGCTGGCATCCTCTGATGCAAGGAAGGAAATTGCCTTCGCTATCTCGTCGGTGGTGCCGACCCGACCAAGTGGCGTCGTCCCGGCGACTTCCTTGCAGTACGCCTCGATCTGTTCGTCGCTCATTTTGAGTTCGGTCTTGTAGGCGGGTGTGACAACAACCCCGGGCGCGACCACATTGACGCGGATGTCACGGCCTTTGAGATCGGATGCCCAGGTGCGTGCAAACGAACGCAAGGCCGCCTTGGTGGCCGCGTAGACACCGAACGCGGGTATGCCTTGTATGGATGCGATCGATCCCGTGATCACGATTGCGCTGCCCGGGCGCATGAATGGCAGTGCGCTTTGGACGGTGAGCAACGTGCCTTTCACGTTGATGCCGAAGTATTTGTCGAATTGCGCTTCGGTGATGTCGCCGAGGCTCGCGAATTCGCCGCCGCCGGCGTTGGCGAACAGGATGTCGATTTTCTGGTGAGCCGCCGTTACGGTCTGCACAATGCGCTCGAGGTCGCTCGCCGAAGAGATGTCGCCGCGAATCGCACGCGCCTCGCGACCGATTTCCGATACCGCGGCATCCAGTTCGGCCTGGCGTCGCCCTGTCACGAACACCGTGGCACCTTCACGAGCGAGGCGCTTTGCGGTGGCGAGGCCAATCCCGGTACTACCGCCGGTCACTAGCGCCACCTTTCCAGCATGCTTCGTCGAATGGATGTTGTCGTAGATAGAGGCTGTCATCTCAAAGCTCCTGTTCATCTGCGTGGACCAACGACCTCATACTAGATTAGGCACGTTTGCAGATAAATAGGTACATTGTGGTTTGTCTATTCACCCGTGTGGATAATCGGAGGTCAATCGATGGACCATTTGCAGGCGATTCGTGTTTTCGTCCGCGTTGTCGAGACAGGAGGCTTTGGGCGGGCGGCGCTCTCCCTGAATATGCCCAACGCCACGGCGAGCAAATGGGTCAAATCACTGGAAGCGCACCTTGGTGTAAAACTGCTGGAGCGCAATACAAGGCGGGTCAGTGTGACGACCAATGGAGCTGCCTACTACGAGCGCACCCGGCAGTTGCTCAGCGAGCTGGATGATATTGAAGCCACGCTCGGTCGGGAGCAGGCGAGCCCACGTGGGGTGCTGAGAGTCGACACGGGTGGGTCGATCGCAAGTGGCATCCTCATTCCTGCATTACCGGCCTTTCTTGCTCGCTATCCCGGGATACAACTTCAACTCAGCGTCACTGATCGTACCGCGGATCTCGTCGCAGAAAACATAGACTGCGCGATTCGAAGCACCTCCGATGATCCGGACCTCGTGACGCATCCTATCGGGACGCTTGCGTGGACTACATGTGCGAGTCCCGCCTATCTCGTGAAGTACGGCAGACCGAAACATCCGAAGGAACTCGTGGACAAGAACATGCCTGTCGTCGGATATTTTTCCGCAAGCACGGGTACGACGCAGCCCCTTATGTTTCGCCGTGGCGAAGAAACGATCACGCTTGCTCATGTACGCAACGACATTCTTGTCAGCGAGAGCAATGCGCATCTTGCAACTGCACTGGCTGGTTTGGGGATCGTCCATACGTTGGACTTTATGGTTCGCCCGTCCATTGAGCAAAAAAGACTTGTACCCATTCTCGCGCAATGGCGGCCAGACGCGCTTGAGGTCTATATGGCGTATCCGCCTAGCCGGCGATATAGCACCAAGGTAAGAGTATTTGCGGATTGGGTAGCGACGTTGTTCGCGTCTGCGTGAGTTCAGGTCGGCGTCGTCAACAATCACGGCGCGGAGACTGAGGGCTTCCTTATATCCACCTCCACTGCTTTGTACGCCGTGCAAGGCATTCAACCGAGACGTTGAGCTCGCATCAGTAGCGGCTCATCAGGCGTGACTGGCGCTCACAGTGCATTTTTCATATTGGATGCACGAGTGCAGTGCGCGTCTGCCTGCACGTGGTGCGACGCACCGACGGTTTCGTTATCGCTAGCAGACTATACCGCGACCATCTGCGCCAAGCCTGCCCTTGCTTTGGTGAATGACCAAGCAGCGATTCGCGGCGGCAGGCACGACATATGCATATTGCCTCGGGTTGCCTGCCGGACGCATCCAGCAATCGCTGAAGCGCAGCAGCAACGCCTAGATCACTTGCCTGCACGGACAAAGGCGTCCGTG